>Ga0208716_1001002_pt1 | contig 11108 bp, 7 predicted proteins | sample NGESurdeep092012_8_FD_184482 | JGI IMG/M metagenome (GOLD analysis project Ga0208716, IMG submission 184482) | Arctic peat soil microbial communities from Barrow, Alaska - NGEE Surface sample 415-3 deep-092012 (SPAdes) | ecosystem: Environmental > Terrestrial > Soil > Wetlands > Peat ...
CTCAAGGCGGACCATCTTGCGGGAAAGACGCTGCTGAATATCGATGCCGAGGAAGAAGGCGTTCTCTTTGTCAGCTGCGCGGGCGGAGCCGATCTCGTGTGCGAGTTCGACACCCATTGGGAGAAAGCCGCGAGCGGCGCGCTTCTCATAGAGGTCTCAGGCCTGAAGGGCGGGCACTCGGGTCTGGAGATCATTCAGCAACGGGCGAATGCGATCAAGCTTCTCGGAAGAACACTGGATGCGGCCAGAGAAGCGGGGGAGTTCCGTATTGCCGCGATATCGGGAGGCTCGAAGTCCAATGCGATCGCGAGAGAAGCGCAAGCGACCGTCACGGCGGAAGCCCACGTACTCACGAAGATCAAGTCCATCGTGAACCGCCTGTCCAAGGACCTGAAAACGGAGTTCGCTGCTGTGGATCCAGATATCAAGGTGGCGGCAGCCTCTGCTGACAAGTTCGCACGACAGCTTGACAGCGCTTCCACGGAGAAGCTCATCGACTTTCTGGTGATCGCCCCCAACGGCGTTCAGTCCATGAGCAAGGACCTGGAAGGTCTCGTCGAAAGCAGCCTGAACCTCGGCGTGCTCGAGCAGTCGGGCGAGTCCATCAAGATGACGGTTTCGGTCAGGAGCTGCGTCGATTCGATCAGGGAAGACATCACCCGCAGGGTCGAGGCTTTGGCGGGGCTGGTCAACGCCAAGTGCGCCAGGACCGGCAAGTATCCCGCGTGGCAGTACGAAGCGGACTCCAAGATCAGAGACCTGTGCGTCAGCGTCTACAAGGACGTCTCCGGCAGCGACGCGCAGATCCAGGCCATTCACGCAGGACTTGAATGCGGCCTGCTCAAGGAAAAACTGCCGCAGACGGACATGATCAGTTTTGGACCGAACCTCTACAACGTACACACTCCCGAGGAGCGTCTGAGCATAAGCTCGGTCGCCAATACGTGGGCGTTCCTGACATCGGTCCTCGCGAAATCAAAATAGGGGGGAAACGAAAGTGAAAGATAAAGTCGAGAAGCCCGGGCTGTCCAAATATTCCTACGGCGGCTGCCGCGGAGACGACTATGTGCCCTATGTCCCGACGACCGAGGTGATGCCCGAGATCACGGGGTATTCCGTCATCATGGGCATCCTCTTCGCACTTATATTCGCCGCGGCGAACACGTATCTCGGCCTCAAGGTAGGTATGACGATCTCCGCGGGCATACCCGGCGCGATCCTCGCCATCGGCCTTCTAAGGGGGATCTTCAGAAGGAACAACATTCTGGAAGCGAACGTGGCCTCAGTTATGGCCGCGATGGGCGAGTCCCTCGCCGGCGGCATCATCTTCGTTCTCCCCGCGCTGATAATGCTCGGCTTTGGCCTGAGCATCACGACGATCGTCATCGTGACGATCATCGGCGGCCTCATGGGCGTGTTCTTCATCACCCCCGTGCGGCGATACCTGATCGTCGAGGAGCACGGCACGCTCATCTATCCTGAGTCGATGGCTGCCGCGGAGGTCCTCGTCACGGGGACCGAAGGCGGAGGCGGATTCAAGACCGTACTTCTCGGCCTGGGTCTTGGAGCCGCTTATAAGATGCTCTCCGGCGGATTCGCCTTCTGGGGCGAGAATGCTTCCTACACGATCAAGTCCTATCAGGGGACCATCGTCGGCGTAGATACGCTTGCTTCCCTTCTGGGCGTCGGCTTCATCGTCGGCACAAAGACCTCCACGCTGATGTTCGGCGGCTCCGTCGTCGCCTGGCTCGCACTGATCCCGTTGATAAAGCTCTTCGGGGCCGGAATGACGAAACCCCTCTATCCTTCCACGGTACCAATCTCGCAAATGGATGCATTGCTCATCTGGTCCAATTACATCCGCTATATCGGCGCCGGTGCCGTTGCCGCCGGCGGCTTCATATCGCTTGCGAGGGCCCTTCCCACCATCATCAACAGCTTCAAAAAGGCCAGTGCGGGCATGCGCAAGAGCGAAGCCGGCACTGTGGCCAGGATGAATCTTGAGGCGCCTCTCTATTGGGTCATCGCGGCAGCGGTCCTGGGTTTTCTCTTGACATGGTTCGTGCCAGTCATAGGCGGCGGCCCCGTCGGCGCTCTCATGGCCGTGGTGTTCAGCTTCTTCTTCGCGGTCGTATCGGGCAGGATGGTCGGCCTGATCGGCGCATCCAACAACCCCGTGTCAGGCATGACCATCGCGGCACTTCTCATCGTCACCACCGTTCTGAAGCTCATGGGAAACACCGGTGACAAGGGCATGACGACCGCGCTCATGATCGGCGGAGTCATCTGTGTCGCCATCGCCGTAGCGGGCGGCACTGCGCAAAGCCTCAAGACGACCTTCATCATAGGCGGTACTCCCAGAAAGGTTCAGATCTGGATGTTTGTCGCCCTTGCGTTGGCAGCTGTCGGCGCGGCAGGCACATTGATGCTGCTGAATACGGCGTACGGGATCGGGAACGCAAAAGTTCCCGCTCCGCAGGCGACGCTCATGAAGATGATCGTGCAAGGCATCATGACAGCTCAGCTGCCGTGGACGATGGTATTTATCGGTGTAGCGCTGGCCTTCTTCTGCTTCCTGGCCGACGTTCCGATCCTCGCCGTCGCACTTGGCATCTACCTTCCCATGAGCCTGACCGCTGGAGTGTTCGCCGGCGGCATCGTCAGAGCTCTTGTTGAGAGAAGAACGAAGGGCACCGGTAATGACGACGCCGTTGATAAGGGCGTACTGCTTTCCTCGGGACTCATAGCGGGAGACGCTCTGTTCGGCATTGTCGTCGCGGCATTCGCCGCCATTGGGGCGGATATCACCTATGGGACCAAGCTCTTGGGAGCAGGAATTGCAGGGAGCATGCTGTTGCCCTTCGTCATGTTCCTGTTGCTCGCGGTCTTTCTGTATTGGTACTCCCTACGGACGGCTGAGCCGAAATGACCCAGCAAGATCGCAGAAAGGACAAATACAACTTCGTCCTGTACGTTCCTGAGATCAGGCATCATGAATTCAGAGTGACCGACGCAGGCAGAGTCGTTCTGGAACTTGAGATCAATCCAGTGAAGAAGCTGATGGGCAAGCTCGTGAACAGAGAGCCCGTTTCAGATATCGAGCTGGACGAGCTTTCCTCATCGGCATGGCTCAGTATGGACGGAACGCGAAGCATCCTGGATATCACCCGCATGCAGAGCGAAAAGACAGGAGACGACATTGACGAGGCTGCGCGAAGAATCGTCAGGTTCATGAGATATATCGCAAAGAGGGGCTGGATCAAGTTCAAGGAGGTACAGAAGCTCTGACAGATGGGGCGCACTTGCGTGCAGGCGTCACGGAGGTTCGAATCCCCCCCTCTGCCAGCAGGGCGCAGAAACGAGAGCCGGGTACCCGATGAGGGCGTCCGGCTCTCGTGTATGAACAGCCCGGTGACCAGACCCCATTTGGTGGTCCACTACGTACGACAGTGCGAGGGCCGGTTGTTGTGTGAGTGTCGGCGGCCAACAGTCAGAGTCTGCCGCCCGCCCCACCAGACCACCTCGCCGACGGCGACCTAGACTCGGCGGTGTCGCGGCAGAGGTCAGTCCGGCAGCGCGTTACGCACGTTGTAGAGATCGACGAGACGGCCGATGACGGGCTCCAGGGCGGCGGTCAGCGACTCGGCCACGGACTTCCCGAGTGCCCGAGACTCCTCGTCCTGCTCGTCCCGTCGAATGAGCAGTCGATCACCGCGCGCGTCGATCTCGACTACGACCCCACCCGGCAGCAGGTCGCGCGTGAGCGTCTCGCGCTCGATCGGCGAAGGGTCGTCGAGCACGACCACGTCGGCGCCCCAGTGGTAGAGCCCCTCGTCGAGCATATGCCGCTCGTCGTACTCGACGAGGGCCATATCGAGCTGCGGGCTCCGCATCAGGTTGCGGATATCGGCGACGTGCGCCGGACGTTTGCTAAAGAACACGTTGTTGAACCACAGGCCATCGAGGCGGGCCACCCCGACCTCGACGACGCCGGGGGTGCGCAATCCGAGTTCCGTAAGACGGGCAGCGACGTCGGCGTCGAGGCGGTTGAAGACCAGCACCGGCACGCGGGCCGACGCGGGCGTAGGGAAGTGCCCCCTCAAGACGAGCCCAGGCACGTCGATCGATTCGCCCTGGGCCGGGACGAGGTGCATGAACACCCCAGGCCCGGCGTTGATCTCGATGATGGCACTCGGGCTTTCGGTCCAGGGCCGGGTGATGTCTTCGGCGAGCAGGTCGATGCCGAGGACGTGGACGCCGAGGAACTTCGCCACGTCCTCGGCGAGCTTGACGTTGAGCGGATGGACCCTGTCCGTGACGTTCACAGACACGCCGCCGGCCGAGATGTTGGCCACGCGACGCAGCACCAGCTCCTCGCCCGCCGGAAGCACGTCGCCCAGCGAGTACCCCCTGTCCTGGACGAACTGCACGAGGGTGTCGTCGATGGCGATCTTGCCCATGGGCGAGCGTGGCGTATCGGCGCGCTCGGGGCGAGCGTTCTCGATCTCGATGAGCGTCTCGACGGAGTGCACCCCGTCACCGACCACATACGCGGGGATGCGCTGCAGCGCCGCCACGAACCGCCCCCTGACCGTGAGGAGGCGATGGTCGGTGCCCGGGATCTGCTGCTCCACGATGACGCCGTCGTGCATGGTCCCCGAGGCCTCGACGGCGACCTCGAAGCCCATCTTCAGATCGCGAGTAGAGGCGATGCCGGTGGTGACGCCCTGCCCCTTGTGCCCCGAAACCGGCTTGGTGACCACGGGGTAGCCGAGGCGATCCGCGGCCCGCTCGGCCTCGGCCGCACTGTACGCGATGTCACCGTGCGGCACCGGCAGTCCGAGGTCGTCGAGAAACGCCTTGGCGCGGTCCTTGAACGTGGTCAGCTCTGTGTCCTTGACACTGTCGCGATGCAGCACGGTAGATCGGCCGCGCAGCTGCTTGCGACCGTAGCCCCACTGGATGACGTCTTCGCTCTCGAGGTAGAAGGTGGGCAGCCCGGCGCGGTGGCCCGCCTCGAGGATCGCGTAGATGGTGGGGCCGCCGAACGGGCTGCGCACGAACCGCTGGAGCACGTCGTCGTACCGCGCGGAGAAGTCGAAGCGGTCGCCGTCGAGCTCGTCGTTCAGCCAGTCGGCGACGAGGCGGACGCAGTGCCGGCACACGTCGGGGTCCACGTACTGGACGGCCACCGTTGCGGCCCCGTTTGAGCCGGTCGCGGACCAGCTCCTCGAGTACAGGCCCATGCCGAGCTGCTGAACCTCGATCACTGCGCGCGCGAACAGCTCCGCAAACGAGCTCGGCGCCTCTTCTCCCTCGAGCGCCGCGAACCGGCGCACGACCTCCGACCAGAGCCGCGGAACAGGCAGGTCATCGCAGTACGACAGCTCGAACACCACTGCTTCGATGTGAAGCTGCACGCTGGGGCCGGGGTATGCTCTGAGATCGGTCAGCTCGAAGTGCTTTGTCATGGCCAAGTCGGTTGCTCCAGTGCTCGTCAGGTGAGGTGCGGACAGTGGTTCAGCGGCGCACGATTTGGCGGGCTCGCAGGTCGAACTCGTCTCCGTCCGAGAGGACGTGGAGTTGCAGCCCCGTCACCGACAGCGCTGCGCCGGGCTCCGCGCCGCCGGCGTCGTGGGACTGCGCTGCGCTGCCGTCGACGACGAGCACGACACCGGGGCCCACGACGGTCAGCATGCCTTCGGGGGAGATGGTCACCCCGCAGCCCTCGTCGATGCCCAGGCCCAATCGGTCCGGGTGGGCGGAGATCACCGGCAGAAGCCGGACCAGCCGCCCCCGAGGCACAAGGTGCGTGTCCACACTGAGACCGTCCGCCACGTCGAGGCCGGCCATCTGGCGGATTTCGCCGGCCTCGTAGAACTCGCTCGGTTCACCGCGGATGATGACCGGGTCGCCGAGCGCCATGGCGCCGGCGCTCGAGCCTCCGACCACGAGGCCGTCCCGGCTCCGGCGGCGCAGCTCCTGCGCGAAGCCCGTGCCGTTGAGGATCGAGAGCAGACGCAGCTGATCGCCGCCGGTGAACATGATCCCGGTGGCCTCGTGCAGCACGCGTAGCGTCTCGGGCAGGTCGGCCTGATGGTGTGTGCGGATGTCCAGCACCTCGATATCCTGGACGTCCCCGAGCTCGAACGCGTTCTGGTACCTCTCGATCGTGGCCGACCGGTCCTCACTGGCCGTCGGCACGACGACGACGCGCGCCTCGGCCGTGCCGCCGGCGAGCTCGACGAAGCGACGCAGGATACGGGGTTCAAAGCCGTCGGGGCCAGAGCCGCCCATGAGCACCAGCCAGCCCGCAGACCGGCAGCGCTCAGTCATGAAGCGCGCGTCTTTTCTTGGTGTCGTCAGGCTGCGGCTTCACGCGCTCGTCTCCGTGACCGCCGGAGTTCGCTCCTCGCGGTCCTGCAGCCACTGGATGGCACTCTGTACCCGACCGGTCATGTAGCACACGAGGTCACCAGGCTTCGCGATCTCGCTCGCACGCCGGATCGCGTCGGGCTCCGCCGGCACTTTCTCGATCGCCGCTGCGTCGAGACCGGACGCCGTCAGAAACCGCATCTGCAGGTCCATCAGCGCGCCGGGCGCGCGGCCGCGCAGGTCGTCGGCCTCATAGAGGAAGGCGGCGTCGAACACCGGCACCACGAGGCGGCAGATCTCTTCGATGTCCTCGTCCCGGCGGTCGCCGACCGCGTCGAACACGATGATGCGACGGCGGTCGCCGAGCTGCTTGACCAGACTCAGCAATGCTCTGTATGCGTGGGCGTTGTGGCCGTAGTCGAGCAGGTAGTCGACACCGGCGATCCTCTTCAGGTTGACGCGCCCCGGCGTCTGCAGTGTCGACGGCAGGAAGGAAGTGAGACCTCGGCTGATATTCTCCGCGCTCACGCCGAGCGCGAACGCCGCAGCCGTCGCCGCCAGGGCATTGCGGATGTTGAACACGGCGCGACCCTCGAGCGTCAGCGGGATGTCGACGACGCGGGCCAAGGGGATGAAGTGGTCGTTTTCGAGTATGGCAACGTAATCTTGCTCGCAGACGACGGCGGCGTGACCGCGGTCGACATGCTCCAGGACGACCGGGTTGGTTGCATGCAGCGAGAAGAAGACGACGCGCTCACGGCAGTACTGGGTCATGTCGACGCACAAGGGATCGTCGGCATTGAGCACGGTGGTGCCGCCCTCTCGGACCGCCTCGGCCACGACCGCCTTCACTTTCGCGAGCTCATTGATGTCGCGGATGTTCTTCAGCCCCAGATGATCTGGCGCGACGTCGAGGACGACGCCCACATCGGCCGACTTGTAGCCAAGGCCGGACCGCAGAATACCGCCGCGCGCCGTTTCCAGCACGGCGCAGTCGACGAGCGGATCGCGGAGCACCACCTGCGCCGAGTACGGGCCGCTCATGTCGCCCTCGGCGATGAGGTGGTCGCGCACGTAGATCCCGTCGGTGGTTGTCATCCCCACGTTGTAGCCGGCCGTCCCCATGATGTGCGCGGTGAGCCGGACGGTCGTCGTCTTGCCGTTCGTGCCGGTGACCGCGATGATGCCGATGTCGTGCGGCGCCCCGCGCGGGAAGAGCATCTCGACGATCGCTGCCGCCACGTTGCGGGCTTTCCCCTTCGCGGGTGCGAGATGCATGCGCAGACCGGGCGCCGCGTTGACTTCGATGACGGCGCCCCCTACCTTCTTGACCGGCTGCTCGAGGGTGGGCGAGATGACGTCGATGCCGGCGATGTCGAGGCCGACGATGCTGGCGACGCGCTCGGCCATGAACCGGTTCGCCTTGTGCACCGTGTCGGTGACGTCCACCGCCGAGCCTCCGGCCGAAAGGTTGGCGGTCAGCTCGAGGTGGAAGACCTCCCCGGCCGGCAGCACGCTCTCGAGCGTGTAACCGGCTCGCTGGAGGAGATGGTCGGTGACCGATGAGGTGGAGAGCCGGGTCATGACCTTCTCGTGGCCGTAGCCCCGCGACGGGTTGCGGTTCTCGATCTCGATGAGCTCCTTGATCGTGTGTTCGCCGTCTCCAGTGACCGCCGCCGGCTCGCGCATCGCTGCCGCCACGAACCTTCCATCGATCACCAGGATGCGGTAGTCATTGCCCGTGCAGAACTTCTCGACGATGACCCGGTCGCTGATCTCTTTGGCCCGCGAGAACGCCTTGCGCAGGTCGGAGACGTCGTGAATGTCGGTGGTGACGCCCTTGCCATGGTGCCCGTCGTGCGGTTTCACGACGACCGGGTACCCGAGCCATTTCGCATCCTCGACTGCCGACTTCATCTTGCCGACGACCGTGCCCTTCGGCACGGGGATGCCGGCGTCGTCGAGCATGTTCTTGGTGAGCTTCTTGTTGCCCGCCGTCTCCACCCCGATCATGCTGGTGCGAGAGGTGATCGACGCCTCGATGCGGCGCTGGTACTTGCCCTCGCCGAGCTGCACCAGGTTGTAGTCGTCGAGGCGGAGCACGGTGATGCCGCGATGCTCCGCCTCTTCTACGATGGCCGCCGTGGACGGGCCGAGATAGTGGTCCGCGCTGATGTCTTCGAGCTCGCGGACGATCGCCTCGATGTCGATCGTGTCGCACTTCCCCTCCAGCAGCGCGTTGACGACTGCGATGGCCTTCGCGCCGGCGGTGACGCCGGCCTCCTCCACCCAGTAGCTGAAGATGACCTCGTAGACGCCGGGGGTGTCGGTGTCGATGGTCTTGCCGAACCCGACCTCCATCCCGGCGATGCACTGGAACTCCAAGGCGACGTGCTCGATCACATGGCCGAGCAGGGTCCCCTCGCGCATGCGAAGGATGAAGCCGCCGCGCTCGTCTTCTGAGCAGCGATGCTCTTCGAGGCTGGGGACGAGCTCGAGGAGGGCATCTGTAAAGCCCTCGAGCGTGTTGGTGAAGACCTCGCAGTATTCCTGGAGATCGACCGTCAGGATGATCACCGGACGGTAACTGTAGTGATTGGCGCCACGCAGCGCACGCGATTCCAGAAGTGTGACCATGTTTCCCCCTTACCGGCTATGCGCGGGACGAAAGCAGCAGCACGCCCTATTCTTCCCAAGCCAGACCGTGCCATACTATCGCACATAATCAGCCAAGGACCTGCGTCGGATCGCACAGCGGTGGCCATGATCCTCATTCAAGATATCGAAGTCTACGCACCGGAGCCGCTGGGGCACCGCGACGTGCTCATCGCCGACGACTTCATCGTCGCCGTCGGCCCGAACATCACGCCGCCCGGAGGCGTCGACGCGGAGATTGTGGACGGCCGCGGACTGATAGCGCTTCCCGGCCTGATCGACGGCCACGTCCACATTGCCGGCGCCGGCGGCGAGGGTGGCCCGACGACGCGCACCGCCGAGCTTCGACTTAGCCAGCTCCTCGCCGGCGGCATCACGACCGTCATCGGCGCGCTCGGCACCGACGGCTTCACGCGCTCCCTCGAGGCCCTGTTGATGAAGGCCAAGTCCCTGCGCGGCGAGGGCGTCTCCTGCTGGATCTACACCGGCTCTTACCAGGTGCCGCCGCCCACCCTCCTCGGCGACGTCGGTCGCGACCTGGCCCTCATCGAGGAGGTGATCGGCGTGGGCGAGATCGCCGTGGCCGATCACCGTTCATCCGGGCCCACGGTCGACGAGTTAATCCGGGTCGCCGCCCACGCGCGCGTGGGCGGCATGCTGGGCGGCAAAGCGGGAATCGTCAACCTGCACATGGGCGACGCCGAGCAGCCGTTTGCGATCGTCTACGAGGTGGTGCGCCGCAGCGAGCTCAAGTTGACGCAGTTCCTGCCCACGCACTGCAACCGCAATGCATCCATCTTCGAGGAGGCGAAGTCGTACGGCCTGGACGGCTACGTCGACATCACCGCAAGCTCGTACCCGTACTTTCCCGACGACGAGGTCAAGCCGTCGGCGGCCATCGCGCAGCTGATCGGCGCCGGAGTGCCCATCGGTCACCTCACGATGAGCTCCGACGGCTGCGGCTCGTTGCCTTCGTTCGACGATGCCGGCCGGTTCGTGAAGCTCGAAGTGGGCCAGCCGGCGTCCATCTTCCACGAGTTCGTGGACGCCGTCGAACACGAAGGTCTGCCCCTCGACCAGGCAGTGCGGGTCGTCTCTACCAACGTCGCCGACATCCTCAAGCTCCCACGCAAGGGCCGCATCGCCGCGGGTGGCGACGCCGATCTCACGTTAGTCGACGACCAGCTCCACCTGCGCCATGTGATCGCCAAGGGGAAGTGGATGGTCCGCGACGCCGAGCCGGTGCAGAGGGGCGCGCTCGAGGAGCCGCTCTAGGTCGCCCCCGCCGTTTGCATCACAATGGCCACCTGATCGGCCACACGTCGTTCGCCCCGGGACTGGGCATCCGTGGTGTCACCTTGACCGGAACCCCTTCATCGGTCCACCTTCTATGTCAGTCCCATGGTCACACCCTGTGCCGGCTTCGTGCCCACCTGGGCGGCCATGCTCATTGCGCTCATCGCGGGTGTCGTCTGCTACGGCGCGGTACAGTTCCGCATCGGCCGCGCTTGGGACGACTCTCTGGACGTGTGGGGCGTGCATGGCGTCGGCGGTCTTCTGGGCTCGCTCCTTGTGGGCGTCTTCGCCTACGCCTCGGTCGACGGCTTCAACGGCTTGCTCGCCGGCAACGCGAGACAGCTCGGCCTGCAGTGCGCCGGCGCAGCGATCGTGGCTACGTACACGTTCGTGGTCACGTTCGTCGTCCTCAAGGTCATCAATCTCGTGGGCACCGCGCACGTGCCGGATCACGTGCAGTTGCAGGGACTCGACGAAGACCTCCACGGCGAAATGGCCTACGACCTCACCTGATCCAGCCCCGGGCTTCGATGGAGTGCGTGAGCCGGTTCTCGCATAAATGTCAGGGGTCCGCAGTCGGCCAGCGAGGAATCCGGCCCGGCCAACGAAGCCGACGTGTGCTGCCGTGAAGACCCCCCAGCCTCGCGAGGTCGCGACATGAGCTGACGCCACCAAAGGCGGAACAGCGCTACTGTACCAGCGTGATCTGGTCAGTCTGGCTGGAGCTCGCTCCAGGGATGCACGTCTGTCGGAGCGCTGACGCTCACCGGCTGGCCAAGTTG
>Ga0208716_1001004_pt1 | contig 11096 bp, 10 predicted proteins | sample NGESurdeep092012_8_FD_184482 | JGI IMG/M metagenome (GOLD analysis project Ga0208716, IMG submission 184482) | Arctic peat soil microbial communities from Barrow, Alaska - NGEE Surface sample 415-3 deep-092012 (SPAdes) | ecosystem: Environmental > Terrestrial > Soil > Wetlands > Peat ...
GGAGAAGCGGACGTCACGGCCTTGAGCGCGGCGGTGTCCCAGCCCTTCTTGCCTGAACTCAACGACACGACCGCCGAGATGAGCTTGCCATCCTTAGCGATAACCGCCTGCACGACGGTCTTCTTGCCGACCTCCGTGATTTGCGACGCGCCCGGCGTCTTCCATCCCTTCGCGACCCGGTCGAACGTCTTCTTCTGATAAGCCGCGTCTTCGAGGTTGCTCTGGAAATAGACCTTGAGCTCCGGACGGCCCGCGGCGAAAGCCGAGCCCGCCGTGCCGAGCGCGGCGAGGAGCATGACCGCGACGAGGACCGTAGCCGCAGGCTTTATGGACATTCTTCGGCGGCACGATAGTCCAGCCGCGCTCCGGCCGGAAGCCCGCGGTAACCTCCCGCCCATGCGCGCACGCGGTCTTCCCCTCCCCACCTCCGCCCTCCTCGTTCTTCTCGCTTCCCTCTCTTCCCTCTCCGGCGCCTCCGCGTTCGCCGCGGAACGCCCGCCCATCCCCGTTCCTCCGGATCTCCTCACGCAGGCGGAGCTGACGGGCTTCCGGAAAACGGAGACGTACGACGAGGTGCTCGCGTTCCTGACGCGACTCCAGCGGCTGTCGCCGTATCTCCGGCTGTCGTTCATCGGCCCGAGCGAGGAAGGGCGGCGCATTCCGGTCGTCGTGGCTTCGAAGGAGAAGCTGTTCGAACCCGCCGACCGCTTCAAGAGCCCAAAGCCCGTCGTCCTCGTCGTCAACTCGATCCACGCGGGTGAAGTGGACGGCACCGATGCGACCCTGCGGCTCCTGCGCGACATCGCGCTCACGAACCGGCTCGACCTCCTCGACGGCGTCACCCTCGTGACCGTCGTCGTCTACAACGTGGATGGGCACGCGCGGGTCTCGGCGTACAACCGCCCGAACCAGAACGGCCCGGAGGAAATGGGGTTCCGCACGAACGCGCGCGGCCTCGACCTGAACCGCGACTTCGTGAAGGCCGACGCACGGGAGACGCGGGCACTCCTCGCGCTCGCGGACGCGTGGAAGCCCGACCTCTTCGTGGACGACCACGTGACGGACGGCGCCGACTTCCAGGCCGTCCTCACGGTCTCGTACGCGAACGAGCCGGTCACCCCGAAACCGATCGGGGACTGGCTGAAGGCCGTCGTCCCGAAGGCGCTCTCCGATGTCGAGAGGGAGGGCCTGGCTACGGGTGGCGCCTACGTCGACTTCCTCGACGCGCGCGATCCGATGAAGGGATTCGACTCGTCCATCTTCTCGCCCCGGTATTCCACGGGCTATTTCCCCCTCCGCAACGTCCCGTCCATCCTCGTCGAGACGCACGCGCTCAAGCCCTTCGAGGATCGCGTTCGGGCGAACGAGCTGTTCCTGCGCGCGCTCCTCGAGCGCACAGGCCGCGCGGCGAAGGAGCTTCTCGTCGCGCGCGAGACGGCGCGCTCCGCAGCCCGCGGGATGCCCGTCGGGTCGCCCGTCGTCGTCGCCGCCGAGGGGGACCCGGCGCGGCCCGAGAGCATCACGTTCCCGACCTACGAATGGAGCGAGGCCGTCTCGCCCGTGACGGGCCGGCCCGTCGTGCGCTATGACGCGTCGCGCCGCAAGACGATCCGCATCCAGAGCCTCGAGCACGCCAGGCCCACGGTCACCGTCCCGCGCCCGGCCGCGTATCTGATTCCCGCGGGCTTCTCAAACGTGGAAGAGCGCCTGAAGGCGCATGGCATCCGGTACGAAAGGCTGCCCGGTGCCCGCACCCTCGCCGTCGGGACGTACCGGGCCTCGGCACCCGTCTTCGGCAGGGCTTCTTATCAGGGCCGCGTGCGCGTCGACGCCACGATCGCGCGCGCCGTCGAGACCCGCACGCTTGCGGCCGGCTCGCTCTACGTGCCGCTCGATACCGAGCTCGCGAACGTCGCGATCGCGCTTCTCGAGCCGGAGAGCCCGGACTCTCTCTTCGCGTGGGGCGAGCTCTCCTCGTGCCTCGAGGAGAAGGAGTACATGGACACGCGGGTGCTCGATCCGCTGGCCGAGCAGATGCTCGCGAAGGATCCGAAACTGAAGGCGGAGTGGGAGCAGAGGCTCCTGGACCCGAAGTTCGCGAGCGACCCCCGGGCGCGTCACCGCTTCTTCTACAAGAAAACGCCGTTCTTCGACGAGACCGTCGGACTCGTGCCCGTCTTCCGACTGGACGCGCCTCTCAGCGTTTCCCGGGCGCCAGACGGGGCGGCCTCGGGCGCCGGACCAGGATGAGGCGCGCCGGGCGCCCGGCGCGCTCGCAGGCGGCGCAGAGGCGCGCGCGCCCGAAGGGCCTGCGCCGCGTCCATTCAGCCGTGCATCCCGGGCAGCGGTAGGCGTATCGCGCGTTCGCCTCGCGCACGCGGCGCAGGCGCTCGGTCTCCGGCGCGGTCCGGCGCGCCACCCCGAGCTTCTTCGCGAGCGACCAGAAACGCGGGGAATGGCCCTCGGCGACGCCCCACTGCGCGAAGCAGATGGCGTGCGCGGTCTCGTGGAGAAGCGTCTGGAGACGGTCTTCCCGGGACATGTGGCTCGAGACCCTTATCACGTGGGGCGGGCCATACGTGATGACGCCTCCGGTCGCGCGCCGCGCCGAGAGCACAACGCGCGCCGGGGGAAGCTTCCACTCGGCGGCGAGGAAGTCGTAGCGGGCCTGCAGGGCCGACTGCTCCTCGTCGATCTCGACGGGAGACGGCGGCTCTTCGAGAAAGAGGTCGAGCTGCCTGAGACGCGACCCGAACGCGCTCATAAGGACACCTCCACTCTAACGCTTCTCTGACTTTCCATTCTCACGCGCCCCACATCGCGTCGCGATGCGGAGCGAGCGGCTTCTGAAGGATGAGAGCGACGGCGACGGCGGCCAGGACCGCCGCGAGGAGCTCGAGGAGGGGAACGGGTCGGCCGTGGAAGCTCACCGGAAGGGCGCCCTTCACGAGCCAGATCGCCGCGAGGGCGGCGCCGCCGGGCCACGTCGCGCCCGTTCCGAGCGCGAGCCAGGCGAGGCCGAGCCCGAGCGCGAAGGCCACGAGGTACGCGTGCGCGATCGCGAGGGCGGGCGGGGCCTCGAAACGGGGCGCCAGGTACAGGCGGAACGCGGCAATCGGAATCGCGCCGAGGGCCGCGACGACGGGCGCCGCCATCCCCGCCGGCAGCTTCTTCCGGAGCCAGCCGTAGAAAGTCCCGCGCACGATCCGTTCGAAGAGGAAGGCGCCCAGAACCGCGACCGGAGCGAACCAGAGGAGGCGCCGCGTGTCCACGTCGTGAGAGAACGAGAGGTAGTGCAGGGACCGGGCGGCGGGAAGGTACGCGAGCGACACGAGGAAGAGAGCCGCGGCCGCCCCGGCCGCGAGAGTCGCGTCGACTCCCGATTTCACGAAACACATGGTAGCAGGAACTACACTCGCTGCACCATGAGTCAAGCTCCCGTTCCGCGCGTCGCCTTCATCGGACTCGGCACGATGGGTCAGGGCATGGCCCGAAATCTCGCGAAGGCCGGCTTCCCGCTCACCGTCGCCACGCACACCCCCGGGAAGGCCGACGGGTTCGCCCGCGCGCTCGCGGCGGAAGGCCGCGACGTGCGCGCGGCATCCACTCCCGCGGCCGCGGCCGAAGGGGCGGACGTCGTCGTGTCGTGCGTCCCTGATGCCCCCGAGGTCGAGTCGGTCCATCTCGGAGCCTCTGGCACGGCCGCCGGCGCGCGCCGCGGCGCGATCGTGATCGACTGCTCGACCATCGCCCCCGAAGCGGCCCGGAAGATCGCCGCGCGGCTCCTCGAGAAGGGCATCGACTTCCTCGACGCGCCCGTCTCGGGCGGGCAGAAAGGGGCGATCGAGGGCACGCTCACGTTCTTCATCGGCGGAGACGCGGCGGCGCTCGAGAGGGCGCGCCCCGTCTTCGCCGCCATGGGCCGCCGCTTGACGCCGCTCGGGCCCTCGGGCTCTGGCCAGCTCGGCAAGGCGGCGAACCAGATTCTCGTCGCGAACAACCTCATGGGCGTTTCCGAGGCTCTCGCGTTCGCCGCGCGGACCGGACTTCCGCTGGCTCAGCTTCACGAAGCGCTCACCGCGGGCGCCGCGAACTCGTGGGCGCTCGAGGTTCTCGGAAAGAAGATGATCGACCGCGACTTCAAGCCCGCCTTCGCCGTGAAGCACCAGCAGAAGGACCTCGCGATCGTCCTCGCGACCGCTCGCGCGCGCGGCCTGCCGCTGCCCGGCACGGCGCTCGTCCACCAGCTCCTGACCGCGCTCGAAGCCAGGGGCCGCGCGGAGGACGGCACACAGGCCCTCCTCACGGTCTACGAGGAGCTGTCGAACCCGCGTTAAGATCGCCTCAACTTCGAGGGAGGCCTGCATGAGACCCGTACGCTTCGTCATCGCCGCTGCGGTCGCGGCGCTCGTTTTCACCGCGCTTCCATCCCGTGCCGAGGACGGAAAAGTCGTGCGCAGCTTTCCGTTCTCCAACAAGGAGACGAAGGTGGGCATCAAGAGCGGAGACGCGCTCATCGGCTCCTTCCGCATCCGCCACTGGCCGGACCCCGACAACATGGCGAAAGGCGAAAAGGACCTGAACGACAAGCACTCGGTGGACGTGGAGTTCACGTACGCGAATCGCGACCTGCAGAACGACTACAAATGCCATTACACGATCGAGATTCCCGGCGGAGCGGACGGAAAGCCATACGCGCTGGCCGACGAGACCCGAACGCTCAGCAAGGGCAAGGTCGACGACACGAACAAGGTTTCGATCAAGATGAGGACGCACCAGTACAAGCTGGCCAAGACGATGAAGGTGACGTTCGAAATCTGGAAGAAGTCGTAACGCGGGTCAGGCACAGGCGCTGTCGCGCCGGGCGCGCACGGCGCCCTGCTGGGCGCGCCACTCGGCGCGGCGGCGGCGATAGTCCCGGTCCGCCTGGCGCGCGAGGATGCGGCGGTAGTCAGCCTTCAGCTCCGCCAGTTCGGCCTCCTGGACTTCGATCCGCGCCCTCAGGACTCTCGCTTCGTGAAGTTCGGCTGCCGATTCCATGATTTCCTCGTTCGCCTTCCCGGCCCCGAAGGACCTCTTCTTCTCATCAAGACGAAATCCCGGGGGAAAAGTTTCAGGCAGAATCGCGTTCACGCTTCCCGAGGAGGTTCCCATGACGATGTCCCGCCGGTCGTTTCTCGCCGCGAATACCGCCGCGGCCCTCGCGATGGCTTCCCCATTCGCGGCGCTCGCTTCCGGGACCCCGAAGAGAAAAGCCGCCAGCCCGCCCGCCGTCAGGACCGGAGGCGCCCGGGCCATTCCGATCGACGGCGGCAAGTACAAGGTGTGGGTGAAAAAGGTCGGCTCGGGCCCGATCCACGTCCTCACGCTGCATGGCGGCCCCGGCGTCACCCATGAATACTTCGAGTGCTTCGAGGACTTCCTCCCGCAGGCGGGGATCACGTTCTGGTACTACGACCAGCTCGGCTCGGGCTTCTCCGATCAGCCCGACGACACGAGCCTCTGGACGGTCGACCGCTTTCGCGACGAGGTCGAGCAGGTGCGCGCCGCGCTCTCACTCGAGAACTTCTACCTGTTCGGGCAGTCGTGGGGCGGGATGCTGGGCATCGAGTACGCGCTCAAGTACCAGAAACACCTCAAGGGCCTCGTGATCTCGAACATGACGGCGTCGATCCCTTCCTACATGGCTTATGCGAATGTCCTCAGGAGCCGTTTTCCGAAGGAGACGCTGGACGTCCTCGCGAAATACGAAGCGAAGGGCGAGTACCACGCGCCCGAATACGAGAAGGCGGTCTTCGAGACGCTCTATACGCAGCATCTTTGCCGGCTCGACCCGTGGCCCGAACCCGTCGAGCGCACATTCAAGCACCTCAACGCGAAGGTCTACGAGACCTTGCAGGGCCCGAACGAGTTTGTCGTCAACGGCACGTTCAAGGACTGGGACCGCTGGAAGGACCTGCCGAAGATCACGGTGCCCACGCTCCTCATCGGCGCGAAATACGACACGATGAGTGTCGACGACATCCGGAAGGAAGGCAGCCTCATTCCGCATTCGCGCGTCCACATCTGCCCGAACGGAAGCCACCTCGCGATGTGGGACGACCAGGAGGACTACTTCCGCGCTCTCATCGGATTCCTTAAGGACGTGAAGGCGGGACGGTTCGGAGCGAAGAAGACCTGAGGTCAACGGCTCGCTGCCTCGGGAGAGACGGGATCACCGCGAAAATCACGGTGCCCGCTCCCGTGATCCGCGGAATAAACGGCGAACGTATTAGCATTAAGCAGGGATCAACGTGAGCGCGTCCCAGTGCGTCCTGCTGTTTTCGAGGTCCCCTCTCCATGAAGGGGCCGTGAAAAGCATGCCGGGCCGTGGCCGGATCTTCGCGTTCTCCGCGCGTCGAGTGGCCGAGGCCGTACAGGCCCTCGGCCGGGTGGACCTGATCCTCGCCGGCGACGGACCGGCCCCGGACGGAGCGCGCTTGCTCCCCCAGCGCGGCCACGGGTTCGGCGAGCGCCTGAAGAACGCCTTCGAGGACGCGCGCGCGGCCGGCTATACCGAGATCGTCGCCGTTCCCGGAGACGTGCCTGGCCTTTCCGAGGCGCAGCTCTCCGCCGCTTTCCGGGCGCTCGAAACGCGAGACGTCGTTCTCGGCCCGTCACCGGACGGCGGCGTCTGGCTGATCGGGTCGCGCGCGGGGACGGACCTTTCGGAGCTCTTCGAAAAAGTGCCGTGGCGGACGGCGGGCGTTTTTTCGGGTCTCGTCCGTAACGCGCCCGGCGCGGCTCTTCTGGACGCGCTTCTCGACGTCGACCGCCCGTCCGACCTCGCCGTGCTCGCGTCGGAGCCGGGCCTCGATCCCGCACTCGCGGCGCTTCTCCGTTCGCTGCGCCCCGTCCCCGTCTTTCCCACGCGCGTCCGCCGGACGCGGACGCACGGGTCCCGCCCGGTCGCGCCCGCCCGCGCGCCTCCTGCCCGGCTCGCCGCCTGACGATTTCCCCCTGCGGCCCGGAACGACTCTCGAATTCCAGGAGGTTGGCGATGACCGTTCTCGCGGAGCGGACCCCGCTCCATGTCCCCGCGCTTTACACGTTCGCGGAAGACGATGTCTTCTACGCCGTCGATCCCGAGGCGCCGAACTGGATCGCCACCGACGCGCGCGGCGAACAGATCCTGCGCGAGATCCGGAGGGGGGAGGATGCCGGAACGCCGCTCGCGTTCGGCTCTCTCGTGGCGCGCTGGGCCGCCGAGCATCAGCTCGAGGCGGGAAAAGCCTGGGTGCACGCTCACGATTTCCTGCGTGCTCTCGACCGCGCGGGCATGCTGGCCGACGCTCCGTTCGTCCGCGCCCCCTATCCCGGCCGTGCCGCACTCATCAAACCGGCCGGCCTCCGCGAGCTGTGGTTGCAGATCAACAACGCCTGCAACCTCACGTGCACGCACTGCCTCGTTTCGTCGGGTCCCGGCGGCGCGCCCGGAGTCGACGCCGCGGCCCTCGTGCGGCTCGTCGACCGCGCGAAAGAGCTCGGCATGGAGCGCCTCTACGTCACCGGCGGCGAGCCCTTTCTGAGGACGGACATTTTCGACCTCGCGAAACGGGCCACGGAGACCCACGGCGCCGAGATGATCGTGCTCACGAATGCCACCGTCTTCGCGGGTGCCGTGAAGAAGGGCCTCGAGACGCTGGACCGCGCGAAGGTGAAGTTTCAGGTGTCGATCGACGGAGCCCGCCCGGAGACGAACGATGAGGTCCGCGGCGCCGGCACGTTCGTGAAGGCGCTCGACGGCGCGAAGCTTCTCGCGGACATGGGCTTCGACGTCTCGCTGACGACGGTCACGACCGAGCAGAACCTTTCCGAGCTCATCGAGATCCCCGCGCTCGTCAAGCGCGTCGGCGCGAAGAGCCAGCACCTCATGTGGAGCCACAAGCGTGGCCGCGCGATCGAGAGCCGGAACGGCTTCTTCCCGGAGAATGTTCCGCTCCTCAAGGCCGTTCTCGCCGTCGTGGACGCCGCGGCGCGCGAGAGGACGACGCTCGACAACCTCGAGGCGATCAAACGGCGCGTGAACGGCGTGCCGGGCGTCAAGTACGACCTCGGAAACGCGGGCTGGGACTCGATCTGCGTCTACGCCGACGGAAAGGTCTATCCGACGGCGGCCCTCGCGAACGAGCCCACGCTCGTCTGCGGCGACGTGACGCGACAGGATCTCGCGGACATCCTCGAAACGTCACCCGTCGTCAGGGCTCTCCGAGCCGCGACGCTCGCACAAAAGCCGTTGGTGAATGCCGACCCCTTCCGCTTCTTCACGGGCGGCGGGGATCTCGAGCACGCGTGGTGCTTCTCGGGCGGCGATTTCCTCGGCGCCGACCCGTACTACCCGATTTCGGTCGCGCTGTCGAAGCGGGTCATGACCGACCTCGGCCGCGAGAAGCGCGCGCGGACGAACACGCGCTCCGGGTACGACGCGCCGCTCGTTCTCCACGCAATGGGGGACGGCGCGATCGCCTGTGGGACCGCCGACGGAGCGCTCGCCGAGGAGCTCGTCCTCACGCTCCACTCCAACTGCGTCCTCTCGTTCGACGTCGACAAGCCGCGCGCGAAAGTGCGCGAGTTCTACGGAGCGGCCGCCGAGACGCCGCAGGCCGAGCTGTGCTGCCCCACGAAGTACGACGACTCGGCCGTCTCCCACATCCCGCAGGACGTGATCGACCGCTTTTACGGCTGCGGCTCGCCCATGACGACCGCGGGCATCCAGGAAGGCGAGACCGTCCTCGACCTCGGCTCGGGGGCCGGCATCGACGTTTTCATCGCGGCGAAGCTCGTCGGGAGGACGGGCAAGGCCATCGGCGTCGACATGACGGACCGGATGCTCTCGGTCGCGCACGAGAACAAGCCCAAGGTGGCCGACGCGCTCGGCTACGACGTCGTCGAGTTCCGCGAGGGGTATCTCGAAAAGATCCCGGTGGAGTCGAAGACAGTCGATCTCGTCACCTCGAACTGTGTCGTGAACCTCTCGCCCGACAAGCCTCGCGTCTTCGAGGAGATCTGGCGCGTGCTGAAGGACCACGGGCGCATCGTGATCTCGGACATCGTTTCGGAACGGGAGGTCCCGCCTCATCTCAAGACGAACCCGCAACTCTGGGGAGAGTGCCTCGTGGGAGCCCTCACGCAGGAGGGGTTTCTCGCCGGCCTCGAGCGCGCCGGCTTCTACGGCCTCGAGGTCCTGAACAAGAGCTATTGGAAGGACGTCGAGGGGTACCCCTTCTTCTCCGTGACCGTGCGCGGCTTCAAGTTCGAGAAGACCGCGGGCTGCGTCTTCAGGGGCCACCGGGCGGTCTACCTTGGGCCGGGCAAGGCCTTCGTCGACGAGGAGGGCCACCAGTTCCCGCGCAACGAGGCTTACGAAGTCTGCACCGACACGGTCGCGAAACTCTCACATCCGCCGTACAAAGGCTTCTTCGCGATCCTCGAGCCGGGTGAGGAGCGGGCCGGCTATGCGTGCTGCGCGCCGGGCGCGGATGGGACGAGCTGCTGCTGATGGTCTTCATCCTCGTGCTCTTGACGCTTGCGGGCCCGGATCGATCTTCCTATGCTGAAGAGAATGAACTGGGACTTTCAAATCGTTCTCGCGAACATTCCGGCCGTTCTCTTTCGGGGCTACGCTAACGGAAGCATCGATCTCTTCGACCGGAAGGTGGAGGCCATGACCGGCTACACCAAGGAAGAGTTCGAGACCCGGCAACGGAAGTGGACGGACCTGATCCTCGAAACAGATCGCGACCTCGCCAAGGGAGCCTTCGTCTATGCCCTGAAGGCCGGCAAGGCCTACACCCGCGAGTACCGGATCAGCGCCAAGGCCCGGAATCACGTCTGGGTCCACGAGCGGAGTCACATCGTCTGTGATCCCGACGGCAGGATCGAATACGTCACCGGCCTGTTCTTCGACATCACCGAGCGGAAGAGCCTCGAGCAGAGCCTTCACAAGGCTGAACAGGACTTCAGAATCGTCGTCGACAACATCCCGGCCGTCACGTTCAAGGGGTATATCGACGGCACGATCGATCTTTTCGACAGGAAGGTGGAGGCGTTGATCGGCCACTCCCAGGCGTCATTCGGTCCGCACGGGATGAAGTGGACGGATCTGATCTGGGAAGAAGACCGCGAAGCCACGAGGAGGGCCTTCATCGGGGCCCTGAAGACCAATCGGGCCTACGTTCGGGAGTATCGCGTGAGATCCGCGAACGGAAGTCCCGTCTGGATCCACGAGAGGAGTCACATCGTCTGCGATCCCGCGGGCAGGGTGGAGTACATCAGCGGACTTTTCTTCGACATTACCGAGCGCAAGGAGCTCGAAGCCACGGTGGCGGAACGAACGTTGGAGCTCCAGCACGCGAACGATCGCCTGATGCTCTGGGGACAGGAACTGGAGCACCGCAATGCCGAAATCAACCTGCTCGGTCAGATGGGCGACCTGCTGCAGAGCTGCAACACCAGCGCCGAAGCTCATGCGGGGTTTCAGGTATTCGCGTAGCAACTGTTTCCGGATGACTCCGGGACCCTGCTCGTTTTCGGAGAGTCCGGACAGATGGTCGAGGCCGTGGCCGCGTGGGGAGACAAGCCACCTGGCGAAAGCGTGTTCTCCACGGAAGACTGCTGGGGCTTGCGGCGCGGACGAGCCCATGGCCGCACGGACATCGAGGCCGGCCTGCGCTGCCGGCACGTGGCGGACGGTCGCGCCGCCTATCTGTGCGTGCCCATGATGGCCCATGGGGCGGCGCTTGGCGTGCTCCACCTCCTGCTCGCGTCTCCAGAGCCGGAACGATGGGATGCCCGGCAGCACCTGGGGGTCAGGGTGGGAGAGCATCTGGGTCTGGCCTTGGCCAAGCTGAAGCTGCAGGAGACCCTGCAGCACCTGTCCGTGCGGGATCCCCTCACCGGCCTGTTCAACCGCCGCTACATGGAGGAGTCCCTGGCACGGGAGCTGCGCCGCGCGGAACGTCAGGGCAAGATGCTCGGCGTCCTCATGGTGGACATCGACCACTTCAAGAGCTTCAACGACACCTTCGGCCACGATGCCGGTGATGCCCTTCTGCGGG
>Ga0208716_1001005_pt1 | contig 11094 bp, 8 predicted proteins | sample NGESurdeep092012_8_FD_184482 | JGI IMG/M metagenome (GOLD analysis project Ga0208716, IMG submission 184482) | Arctic peat soil microbial communities from Barrow, Alaska - NGEE Surface sample 415-3 deep-092012 (SPAdes) | ecosystem: Environmental > Terrestrial > Soil > Wetlands > Peat ...
GTCGTTGCCGGGCGTGAGGCCGGCCTCGGCGCGCTCGCCGATGAGTTCGCCGATCTGCTCGTGTGCGCGCGCCTCGAGGACCTTGCCGCGCACTACGGCGCGACGCATCCCACGCTCGTCGCGCGGCAGCGCGACGCTTTCGTGTACGCGACCGCGGTCGAGCACGCGGCGGCGGCGTGTGTGGCGCGGCTGGCCGCCGCCGCTGTACCCTGCGTCACTCTCAAGGGACCGGCGCTGGCGGCGCGCTATTGGCCGGGCGCGGCGCGTGCCTCGGTCGACGTCGACCTGCTCGTCGCGCCGCGCGACTTCGCGCGCGCTCGCGAGGCGCTTGCCGAAGAGGGTCTGACGGCGTGGCACGAGACGATGCCGGAGTGGTACGCGCGGCGCTGGTTCTACTCGTTGCCGCTGACGAGCGACCGGCCGGGGCCGACGGTCGATCTGCACTGGGCGGTGCTTCGCCCGGGTATCGGCCGACTCGATGCGGCGGAGCTGATCGGCGCCGGCGAAGAGGTCGCCGTCGGTGACCGCCGACTGCCGGCGCCGAGCCCGCCGTGGGAGCTCGTGGTGTGCGCGGCACATGCCGCGCACGAGGTCTTTCCCCTGCGCGCGCTGCTCGACGTCGCCTTCGTCGGGCGCGCGCTCTCGCCGGATGAGTGGCGCGGCGCCGCCGATGTCGCCGCACGCGCCGGTCTCGGGCCGACGCTCGCCTACGCCGCGTGGCAGTCTGGGCGGCGGGTCGGCTGGCGCCCTGCCGCCGCGGCGACCGCTCTGCAGCCGCGCGGGCGCCGCGATCGACTGGCGCGACGCTATCTCGAGGCGCTGCCCGCAGTCGGCCCGCCGTCCCGGGCCACGCTACAGGTGCAGCACGTGATGACGCCGCTGCTGTCGTGTTCGGGAGCAGGTTGTATGAGGGCGCTGCCGGCGGCGATGTTGACCGATCGCGCCGGCAGCGCCCTCGTCCTCGACCGGCTCGCGCGCAGGGTGAGCCGGCGCCGGCGACCGTAGCCCCCCTCCCAGCCGACTCCACCGCCGGCCGCATCGGCGGGCCGTGCTAGAATCAGAGTCGCCGATGGCTTCCGGATTCGTTCACCTTCACGTCCACAGCGAGTTCTCGCTCCTCGACGGCGCCTGCCGTGTGCCGGCGCTGATCGATCGCGTGCGCGAGCTCGGCATGGATGCCGTGGCACTCACCGACCACGGCTCGCTGGCGGGTGCCGTGCAGTTCTACACCGCGGCGACAGAGAAGAAGCACGACGGCAAGCCGGTCGCGCCGGTCAAGCCGATCATCGGTCTCGAGCTCTACGTCGTCGACGACCGGCACCGCCGCGGCGGCGGCCGCGAAGAGCGCTTTCACCTCACGCTGCTCGCCGAGAACAACGAGGGATATGCCAACCTGGTCAAGCTCTCGACCGCGGCCTACCTCGAGGGCTACTACGGCAAGCCGCGCGCCGACCTCGAGCTGGTCGCGCAGCACAGCGCCGGCATCATCTGCCTGAGCGGCTGTCTGACCGGTCGCACGGCGCGGCTGCTGCGCGACGGCAACGACGACGCGGCGCTCGCCGAGATCGAGCGCCTGGCGGCGATCTTCGGCGCCGACAACACCTTCGTCGAGCTGCAGGACGCCGGCCTGCCCGAGCAGCGCGATCTGCTGCCCAAACTGGTGGCGATCGCCAAGCGTGCCGGCTTGCGCACGGTGGCCACGAACGACGTCCACTACCTGCGCCACGACGACGCGCACGCGCACGACGCGCTGCTCTGCATCCAGACACAGAGCCTGCTGTCGGACGAGAACCGCATGCGCTACGGCAGCGACGAGTTCTATCTCAAGTCGCCGACCGAGATGCGCGAGCGTTTCGCCGGCCACGCGGAGGCCTGCGACACGACGCTCGCGATCGCCGCCCGCTGCAGCGTCGAGTTGCAGCTCGGCGGCATCCTGTTGCCGAGCTACCCGGTACCCGAGGGCGACGACGAGAACAGCTACCTGCGCCACCTCTGCGAGGACGGCATCGTCGCGCGCTACGGCGAGAACGCCGGGGCCGAGGTGCGCGAGCGCCTCGAGTTCGAGCTGAAGACGATCAGCGAGATGGGCTTCAGCGCCTACTTCCTGATCGTCTGGGATTTCGTCAAGTTCGCCAAGGACTCGGGCATCGCCGTCGGCCCGGGCCGCGGGTCTGCCGCCGGCAGCATCGTTTCGTACGCGCTCAACATCACCGACCTCGACCCGCTCAAGTACGACCTGCTCTTCGAGCGCTTCCTCAACCCGGGGCGCAAGTCGATGCCCGACATCGACATGGACTTCTCGGTGGCGCGCCGCGACGAAGTCATCGACTACGTGGCGCGCAAGTACGGCCGCGACCGGGTGGCGCAGATCATCACCTTCGGCACGATGGCGGCGCGCGCCGCTACGCGAGACTCGGCGCGCGTGATGGGCCTGCCCTATGCCGTCGGCGACCGCATCGCCAAGATGATCCCCGAGCAAGCGCCGCCGGCGACGTTCGAGCAGGCGCTGGCGCCGGGCAGCGAGTTGCGTCAGGCCTACGACGGCGATCCGCAGGTGCGTGAGGTCGTCGACCTCGCGCGCAAGCTCGAAGGGCTGATCCGCAACGACTCGATCCACGCGGCCGGTGTGGTCATCAGCGACCGGCCGCTCACCGACTACATGCCGCTCCAGCAGAAGGGCGACGCCGAGCTCGTCACGCAGTTCAGCATGGACGACGTCGCCAAGCTTGGCCTGCTCAAGATGGACTTCCTCGGCCTGCGCAACCTCGACGTCATCGAGGCCGCGCTCGAGCTCGTGGAGAAGAGCCGTGGCGTGACGATCGACATCGCCACGCTGCCGCTCGACGACGCCACCACCTACCGGATGCTCGCGCGCGGCGACTCCACCGGTGTGTTCCAGTTCGAGAGCCCCGGCATGCGCGAGGCGTTGCGCGAGGTCGGACCGACCCAGTTCGAAGACCTCATCGCCCTTAACGCGCTCTATCGCCCGGGGCCGATGCAGTACATCTCGGCCTACGCGCGCGGCAAGCACGATCCGTCGTCGGTGACCTACGACGACGATCGCCTGCGCCCGCTGCTCGAGCCGACGCACGGGGTGACGATCTACCAGGAGCAGTACATGGCGATCGCCCGCCGCCTCGGCGGCTTCTCGCCGGCGCAGGCCGACGATCTGCGCAAGGCGATCGGCAAGAAGGACAAGAAGCTCATGGCGACCCTCCGGGAACCTTTGATGGAGGGTCTGCGCACCAACGGCATCCCGCAGCACATCGGGCGCAAGCTGTGGAGCAACTTCGAGGCCACCGGCGACTACTCGTTCAACAAGAGCCACGCCGCCTGCTACGCGCTGATCAGCTATCGCACGGCGTACCTGCGCGCTAACTATCCGGTGGAGTACATGGCGGCCGTCATCTCGAGCGTGATGAACACCAAGGACAAGGTGCCGTTCTACGTCAACGAGTGTCACGAGATGGGCATCGAGGTGCTACCGCCCGACGTCAACGAGAGCGACGTCGGCTTCACCGTGGTGGAGGACAAGATCCGCTTCGGCCTGAATGCCGTGAAGGGCGTCGGCAAGGGGGCGATCGAGTCGATCATCACGGCGCGCGCCGACGCGCCGTTCGCCTCGATCTACGACTTCTGTGCGCGGGTCGACTCCGGCCTCGTCAACAAGCGCACGCTCGAAGCGCTGATCAAGAGCGGGGCCTTCGACTCGACCGGCGACACGCGCATGGGCACTTTACAGGTGCTGGCGGCGGCGATGAGCGCCGGCGAACGCCGGCGCAAGGACGCCGCCCAAGGCCAGGGCGGCCTCTTCGACGCCCACGTGGACGAGACCAGCGTGCAGCACCCGCGGGTGCCGCGTGACGAGTTCGAAAGCGAGGCGCTGCTGCGCTTCGAGAAAGAGGCGCTCGGTCTCTACGTCTCCTCGCACCCGCTCCAGGGTCTGCGTGACCAGCTTCGCGACGAGGTCGACGTGCCGGTGGGTCGCCTCGGCGACAGCCTCGACGGCAGTGTCCTCTGGACCGGCGGCATCATCTCCGGCCTGCAGCGAAAGGCGACCAAGAGTGGCGGCGTGATGCTCGTCTTTCGTCTCGAGGACGTCGACGGGGGCTGTGAGGCGGTCGCTTTTGCGACCGTCTACGAACAGCACAAGGACCTGCTCCTCGAAGACAACATCGTCAAGGTCAAGGCCCGCCTGGATCGCAAGAGCGCCGACGACGAGATCAGGGGGCGCCCCGATCGCAGGAGCGCGGACGTCCTGAAGCTGATCGTGATGGAGGTGCGGCCGTTCGGCGGCGTCAGCGAATCGCGTCCGCTCACGGTGACCGTCGATGCGGGGCGGCTGCAGCCGGGTCTGCTCGACGACCTCAAGCAGATCCTCGCCGACTTCCCCGGCGAAGTGCCGGTCGTGCTGCAGATGGTCACCGGCGAGAAGCGGGTCCGGCTGCGCATCGGCGACGCGTTCCGCGTCGCCCCCGCGCCGGGACTCTACGCCGAGCTCAAAGCGCTGCTCGGCGAGAGCTGCATCGGCGTCGGCCGCTAGCCGGCTGCGCCGCGCGGCCGGCGAACGCTCTCGCCCTTCCGCGCTCCCTGGCTTTGCCGTAGACTCTGTTCTCCCGCGGGGAACGCGGGCAAGGAGGGCCGGACGATGATCCCTGAAGGCATGCGCGACGTGTTGCCTGGCGAAGCCGCCGAGCTGCACGCCATAGAAGACGCCGTGCGCGGGCGTTTCGCCGCCTACGGCTACGGCGAGGTGCGCACGCCGACGCTTGAGTTCGCGGACACGCTGGCGAGCGCCGGCGACGACACGCTGCGGGCCGGCTTCCGGCTCTTCGACGAGCAGGGCCGGGTGCTGATGCTGCGTACCGACATGACCGTGCCGGTCGCGCGGCTGGCCTCGTCGCGCTATCGTGACAAGCCGCTGCCGCTGCGCTTCTCGTACTTCTCCAACTCGTTCCGGCCGCTGGCGCCGCACCGGGGTCAGGACGGGGAGTTCGTGCAGGCCGGTGTGGAACTGCTCGGCCTGCACTCGCCGGCCGCCGACGCGGAGTGCGTGACGCTGCTCTGCGACGCGCTCGCCGCCACTGGCCTCAAGGGCTTCAAGGTGGCGATCGGCACGGTCGCCTTTCACAGTGCGCTGGTCGCTTCGCTCAAGCTGCCGGCCGAGGCGAGCGCCGACATCCTCACGGCACTCGCCGATCGCGACTATCCGCTGCTCGAGACGATCGTCAGCCACAGCGGGGTCGCCGACGAGGCACGCCGCGCGATGCAAAAGGCGCTCGAGCTCGCCGGCGGGGACGAGGTGCTGGCACAGGCTGGCAAACTCGCTTCGACGGATGAGATGGAGGGCGCCGTAGCCCATCTCGAGGAGCTGCACGAGCTCGTCGAGAAGGCCGGTTTCGGCGACGCCGTGACCTACGATTTCGGGCTCTTCCAGGACATCGACTACTACAGCGGCATCATCTTCGAGGCGTACGCCCCCGGCGTGGGCTTTCCGATCGCCTCGGGCGGGCGCTACGACGGGCTGATGGCGAAGTTCGACTGGGACATCCCGGCGGTCGGATTCGCGGTCAGCGTCGACCGTTTGCACGAGGCGCTCACCGAAGAGGGCGTCGGCATCGCCACGGGGTCGGAGGCGATCGCGTTCGTCGGCGGGCTCGACGAGCCAGATCGCGTAGCTGGGCTGCGCCGCGCCGGCGTCGCTGTCGCGGCGCAGCCGGCTGGCGGGGAGACACCGGCGCCGCCGTCGTTGATGCGCGCTGGCGGGCAGTATCACCTCGAGCTGGCAGATGGCCGGGACGTGCACGGCTCATGGCAGGACGTGCTGCGCGCGCTGGGAGCCAGATGAGCTTGCGCATCGCTCTGGCGCGCGGCGCTCCGTTCGCGCCGTCGCTCGATCTTCTGGCCGGTGCCGGCGTGCCCGTCGACGCGCTGCGCGAGGACTCTCGCCATCTCGTCTTCACGCTGGACGACGGCAGCACGGTCCTGACCGTGCGGCCGTCGGACGTGCCGACCTATGTCGAGCTCGGCGCAGCCGACATCGGCATCGCCGGCAAGGACCTTCTGCTCGAGCAGCGCCGCGAGCTGTACGAGCTGCTCGACCTGGGCATCGCCCCGTGTCGACTGGTGTACGCGGCGCCGCGCGGCGGCGACCGGCGCCGCGCCGAACGCCTCGGACGGTTGCGCGTGGCCACCAAGTACCCGCGCGTCGCCCGCGACTACTTCGCTCAGACCGGGCGCCAGGTTCAGGTCGTACCGTTGCACGGCTCGGTCGAGCTGGCGCCGCAGGTGGGTCTCGCCGACGGCATCGTCGACCTGGTCAGGAGCGGCGCCACGTTGCGCGGCAACGGCCTGGTCGAGCGCGAGGAGATCGCGCGCTGCAGCCAGCGGCTGATCGCCAACCGCGCCGCGCACAAGCTGCGCGGCGACGAGATCGGTGAGCTGTGCGAGAAGTTGCGCGCGCTGGTGGCGACGGCGTGAAGCGGCTCCTCCTCGGTGGCGATCGGGCGGCGACGGTGGCGGCGCTGCGTACGTTCGCGCCGCCGGCGCGCCGTTCCTCGGCGTCCGTCTCGGTCTGCAGCTGCTTTTCGAGAGCAGCGGCGAAGGTGGACGTTGGCAGGGATTCGGCGTCTTCGCCGGCACCGTCGAGCGCCAGCAGACGAAGCTCAAGGTGTCGCATATCGGCTGGAACGAGTTGAGCTGGCGCCCGGCCGGCGGAGCCCGCGATCATTGCCGCCCTCACCGACTACGGCGGCGAGATCGTCGCCGCGGTAGCGCGAGACAACGTCTGGGCGGTACAGTTCCATCCTGAGAAGAGTTACGGCGTCGACCTGCGTCTGCCTTCGTCAACGCGGCGCAAAAGGGGAGCACGTGAGACTGTATCCCGCGATCGATATCCAGAGCGGCAGGGCCGTGCGTCTGCGCCGCGGCGATTTCGATTCGGCGACCGTCTTCTCCGACGACCCGCTCTCGCTGGCGATGTACTGGCAGGAGATGGGCGCCGAGGTGCTGCACATTGTCGACCTCGACGCGGCGCGCACCGGGGAGCCCGTCAACTTTGACCTCGTCGACCGCATAGTCAACGCGGTCAGCATCCCCGTGCAGTACGGTGGCGGCGTGCGCAGCGAGAAGACCCTCGCGCTGGTCGCCGGCACCAAGATCCGCTGGACGGTGATCGGCACCGCGGCGATCGTCAATGGGGAGTTCATGGAGACGGCAAGGGCCTGGCTCGGCGACAGGTTCGTGGTCGGCGTCGACTGCGACGCGGGGCTGGTGACCACACACGGCTGGCAGGAGCGCAGTCAGATGACGGCGCGGCGCTTCGTGACGACGCTGGAGAAACTCGGCGTGACGCGCGTGGTCTACACGGACGTCACGCGCGACGGCATGATGATGGGTCCCAACTTCGAGGAGCTGGCCGAGCTGTGCGCGGCGACCGCTGTCGAGATCATCCTCTCCGGCGGGGTCAGCACGCTCGACGACTTGCGCAAGGTCAAGCAGATCGACGCCAAGAACCTGATCGGCGTGATCGTCGGGCGGGCGCTGTACGAGAACGCCTTCACCCTGTCCGAAGCCAAGACCGTCTTGGCGTAGTGCTGAGCAAGCGCATCGTCCCCTGTCTCGATGTGCGCGACGGCCGCGTCGTGAAGGGGGTCAACTTCGTCGGCTTGCGCGACGCCGGCGACCCCTTTGCGCTCGTCGCCTAGGCACGGGCTGTCGGCGAAGCCGAGATGATCGATCAGCAACGCATCGACCTCGCGAGCTTGACCCCGGCCGACTCGCTCGGCCTCACGGCCGCCATCGCCACTGCGCGGCTTGCGTGCTTTCCGACTGACACCGTCTACGGCATCGGCGGCGCGCCCGGCGATGCCACGGCGGCGGCGATCGCCGCCGCCAAGGGGCGCGCCGACAACAAGCCCCTGCAAACCATCTTCCCCTCGCGCGAGGTGTTGCTGCGGACGGTGGCGATCAGTCCGGGACTGCGTGACGTCGCCTATCGGCTGCTTCCCGGTCCGGTGACGCTGCTGATCCCATTTCCGGACGACTTCCCGGCGGCGGCGAGGGGCGAGGTCGCGCACACGTTCAAGGGCGGCTTCGGGCGTCGCGCGCAGACGGAATCGGTGGCGTCCCTCGGTGTGCGCGTGCCGCGCTGGCCGCGCGCCGCCCGCGTGCTCGAGACGCTGCCGTTCCCGCTGCTCGCCTCGAGCGCGAATCCGAGCGGGGGGGAGGCGCCGCGCAGCTTGGACGAGGTCGCCGCGAGCGTGCTCGCGCGCTGCGACCTCGTCCTCGACGGCGGCGCCGTTGACGGTCGCGCGTCGACTGTGGTGGACTTCACGTGCTTCGACCGCGACCGCTCGTGGCGCATCCTGCGTCCGGGTGTCTGGGGCGAAGCGGAGATCGCCGAGATGCTGGCGCGCAAGCGGGAGGACCTGCCGAAGCCATGAGATCGCTGCCGTTCATGCAGGTCGACGTGTTCGCCGAGCGCCGCTTCGCGGGCAATCCGCTGGCCGTGTTCCCCTATGCCGATGGCTTGACGGACGAGCAGATGCAGGCGATCGCCCGCGAGATGAACCTCTCCGAGACGACGTTCGTGTGGCCGGCCGAAGGCGAGGGCGACGCCCGCGTGCGCATCTTCACGCCGGGCACGGAACTGCCGTTCGCCGGCCACCCGAGCCTCGGCACGGCCTGTGTTCTGGTGCGCATGGGGGTCTTGCGGCTGCAGACCCCCGTGACACCGGTCGTCCTTGAGCTGAACGTCGGTCCAATCAGAGTCGACGTCGAGGTCGAGATCGGCGAACCGGTCGGCGCCGTCATGTACCAGCCGGCGCCCGAGTTCGGCGCCGAGATCGTCCGCTCCGAGGCCGCCGCCGTGCTCGGACTCACAGGGGCCGACCTCCACCCGGACCTGGCGCCGCGTGTCGTCTCGACCGGCCTGCCGTATGCGGTCATCCCGTTGCGCGACACCGACGCCGTCGCGCGCAGCGGCTACGTACTCGACCTGCTGCCCGCCTTCGAGCGGCGCTGGGCCGAGCTCTATCCGTTCGCGCTGACCGGCGCCGCCGCGCCTTTCGCCGAGGCACGCTGCTTCGCGCCGTTCGCAGGCATCCCCGAGGACCCCGCGACCGGCAGCGCCGCCGGGCCGCTGGCCGCCTACCTTGCGCACGAGGGCGTGCTCGCGATCGATGCGACCGCCGTCATCGCCCAGGGGCGTCACTGCGGTCGCCCGAGCGAGATCTCTGTCTCCGTGACCGCCGAGGGCGACCGCCTGACCGGCGTGCGTGTCGGCGGTCGCGTCGTACCGGTGCTCGCCGGCGAGTTGACGCTCTAGCTCGCGGCAGCCGGGCTCCGCGGCGGGCGGGCGGGGTGAGGTCCGCCGTTGGCCGCCGCGCCGCCTGCCCGCGCGCGGCAGTCTGGTACAATCGGCATCTGCCGGGGAAGGCTTCGACACCGGTCCCGTGCGTGCTTCCGGGCCGCCGCGCGAAGCCGGCGCGTACGCCCGAGACACGCACGATTGAGGAGTAGGCCGTGAAGATCGCCGCCGGGGCCGACCATGCCGGGTTCAGGATCAAAGCCGCCGTCGTCAGGCATCTGCGGGCGCGCGGTCACGAGATCATTGACTTCGGGACCGACTCCGAAACGCAGTCTGTCGACTATCCCAGCTACGCGCACCTCGTGGCCGCGGCGGTCGCCGGCGACGCGGTCGAGCGCGGTGTGCTGGTGTGCGGCACGGGCATCGGCATGTGCATCACCGCCAACCGCCACGGCGGCGTGCGCGCCGCCGACTGCGTCACCCCCTACCTTGCCGAGATGTCGCGCCGCCACAACGACGCCAATGTGCTCTGTCTCGGGGGCAGGATCCTCTCCGAAGACGAGGCGCTGGCGATCACCGAGGTCTGGATGGCGACCCCCTTCGAGGGCGACCGTCACCTACGCCGCATCGCGCTGATCGACGAGCCCGAAGTCGGCACAGATGGAGAGTAGACCGCTCGCCGCCATGTGGGCCGGCACCGTCGCGCAGATCGACGGCGAGCTCGACGATCTTCTCCGCGCCGAGCTTCGCCGCCAGCAGACGAGCCTCGAGCTCATCGCCTCCGAGAACTTCACCAGCCGCGCCGTGCTCGAGGCGACCGGTTCGGTGCTCACGAACAAGTACGCCGAGGGTTACCCAGGCGCGCGCTACTACGGCGGCTGCGAGGTCGTCGACGAGATCGAAAAGCTTGCGATCGAGCGCGGCAAGCAGCTCTTCGGCGCCGAGCACGCCAACGTGCAGCCACACTCGGGGTCGTCGGCCAACATCAGCGCGTACTACGCGCTGCTCGATGCCGGCGACACGATGCTCTCGATGGAGTTCGCCCACGGTGGCCACCTCACGCATGGCTTGCGCGCGAACTACTCGGGCCGGTTCTACGACGTCGTGCCGTACCACGTGCGCCGCGACACCGAGACGATCGACCTGGACGAGGTGCGCACGCTGGCGCGCGCACACAAGCCGAAGCTCATCGTCTGCGGCTACAGCGCGTATCCGCGCACGATCGACTTCGCCGCGTTCCGCGAGATCGCCGACGAGGCCGGCGCCCTGCTCATGTGCGACATGGCGCATGTCGCCGGCCTCGTCGCCGCCGGCGCGCACCCCAGCCCGTTCCCGTACTGTGACATCGTCACGACGACCACGCACAAGACCCTCGCCGGACCGCGGTCCGGCGCCATCTTCTGCCGCAAGGAGCACGCACGGGCGATCGACAAGGCCGTGTTCCCCGGCCTTCAGGGGGGGCCGCTCCTGCACGTGATCGCGGCAAAGGCGGTCTGCTTCAGGATCGCCGCCACGCCCGAGTTCGCCGCGGTCCAGCGGCGTATCGTCACCAACGCTCGTGCGCTCGCTGATACGCTCGCCGCCGGCGGGCTGCGACGCGTGTCCGGCGGCACGGACGTGCATCTCGCCCTGATCGATCTGCGCAACCTCGGGGTCACCGGCGCGCAGTGTCAGCGGCTACTGGAGAGCGTCAACATCACCGTCAACAAGAACGTCGTGCCCTTCGACGACCATGCGCCGACCGAGACCGGCGGCATCAGGGTCGGCTCGCCGGCGGTCACAAC
>Ga0208716_1001006_pt1 | contig 11091 bp, 11 predicted proteins | sample NGESurdeep092012_8_FD_184482 | JGI IMG/M metagenome (GOLD analysis project Ga0208716, IMG submission 184482) | Arctic peat soil microbial communities from Barrow, Alaska - NGEE Surface sample 415-3 deep-092012 (SPAdes) | ecosystem: Environmental > Terrestrial > Soil > Wetlands > Peat ...
CGTGCCGAGCACGCGGCCGTCGTCGAGGACGGACTTCGCGAGCCGGAACGCCTCCATGTCCGCGGCACCGCGCCGGATGCCGAACGCACCGTTCATCCGCATGAACCAGCCGGCGATCGGCCACTCCATGGACTCCGCCTTCGCCATCCAGTGGACGGGTCGACCCAGGCTGGATGTCAGCCAGTTGGCGACCAGGATCGGGTCCGCGTTCGAGATGTGGTTGGACGCGAGGATCAGCGCGCCGTGCTTCGGGACATGCTCCAGCCCGCTGACGCTGACGCGCGTCGAGCTGCCGATGAGCAGGCGTCCGAACTGGTTGGAGGCGCGAATGGTCCACGGCAGTCGGTCCCGGGGCAGGGCGAACGCGGCGGCCTCCGCCTGGGAGCGTTCGTGGCGCTGCGCCGGCCCGGTCATCGTGCCGCGCCTCCCGCGGCTGCCGGGAGGCGGGTCGTCACCGCCGCGATGACGGCCGCGACCGTCTCGTCGAGCGTGTTTCCGTCGGTCCGGACGTGGATCGCGTCGTCCGCGGGCCGCGCCGGGGAGAAGGCCCGATCCGCGTCCGCCCGGTCGCGCCGCCGCAGGTCGTCGAGGATCGCGCGGCCCTCGGTGCTCGCCGGGCTGATCCCGCGCTCCAGCGCACGGCGGGCAGCCCGCTCCTCGGCGCTCGCGTCCAGCCAGATCTTCGCGTCCGCCCCTGGCAGGACGACGGTCCCGATATCCCGGCCGGCCACCACGATCCCACCGGCCTCCACGAGCGCGCGCTGGCGGACGAGGAGGGCCGCCCGAACCTCGGACGCTCGCGCCACGGCCGAGACGACCCGGTCCACCGCCGGCGTCCTGATCTCCGTGCTGACGTCGCGGCCGTCGATGACGACGCGGTCGAGCCGGCCGTCTTCGTCCGCCTCCACGGCGACGAACGCTTCGAGCGCCGCGACCCCGGGCCCGTCGGCCGGGTCGAGACCGCGGTCGAGGGCCGCCCACGCGAGCGCCCGGTAGAGCAGGCCGGAGTCGAAGAAACGGAGCCGGAGGGCGGTCGCGACGGCTGCGCCGACGGAGCTCTTCCCGGATGACGCTGGTCCGTCGAGAGCGATCACGGGACGCGACCGCGGCCCGGTCGACCAGGGTGCCCGCGAGTCCGTCATGGCTCTCTCCGTCGCTCGACCATCCCCAGGTCCGGGTGATAGGTGGAGGCCCCCAGCCGGCGAACCTCCGCGGCGCTCAGCGGGCGCACGGCACCGGCCGCGAGGTCCAGCCGGAGCGATCCGACGCGCACGCGGACGAGGCGCGCGACGGGGGCGCCGACGGCCCCGAACATGCGTCGCAGCTGCCGTTTCCACCCCTGGCCCAGGGTCGCCCGGTACCACGTCAGCGCCGGGGCCGGGCGCGGGTCGATGAGCCGCGCGAGGCTGCTGGTCTCGGTCCGGGTCGCGGGCCGCAACCCGCCCAGGCGGGCGATCCCCTCCTCCAGCGCGATGCCGGCGGCGAGCCTGGTGCGCTGCTCGGCGTCGAGCGGCACGTCGAACGCCACCGCGTACTCGCGCTCCACGCCGTGGCGCGGGTGAAGCACGCGGTCCGTCCAGGCGCCGTCGTTCGTGAGGAGGAGGAGGCCCTCGGAGTCGCGGTCGAGGCGGCCGACCGGGTAGAGGCGGACGCCCGGCGTCACGAGCCGGGCCGGTACGAGGTCCAGGACGGTGCGATCCGCGTGCCGATCGGCGACCGTGGAGGTGACGCCGGCAGGCTTGTGGAGGGCAAGGTGAACGGCCGGCGCGCCGAGCGCCGCGACCACGTCAACCGGCCGGCCGTCGACGGCGATGGCGGCCAGCGCCGGATCCGCCCTTTCCCCGAGGTAGGCGACCCGGCCGTCCAGCGTGACGCGCCCGGCCGCGATCAGGGCGTCGGCGCCCCGGCGGCTGGCGATCCCGGCCGCGGCCAGGAGCTTGCCGACCCGCTCCTCCGGCATCAGCGCGGCCAGCCGGCAGGGAGTCCCGCGCCGAAGGGCGGGGCTGCCTCCGCGGCGTCCACTGCGGCCGCTTCGGGGATCATCAGGCGCTCGGCGATGGCCGCGTCCACCACCGGCAGGTCGTCGAGGCTCGTCAGGCCGAACCGCTCCAGGAACTCCACGCCCGTTCCGTACAGGATCGGGCGGCCCGGTGCGTCGGAGCGGCCCAGCTCCACGACGAGTCGCCGGTGCACCAGGCTCCGGATCGCGTAGTCGGCGTCGACGCCACGGATCCGCTCGATCGCGCTCTTCGTGGCGGGTTGGCGATACGCAACGATCGCGAGCGTCTCCAGCGTGGCCGGCGAGAGGCGTGCAGGCTCGCGGCCAATGTACCGGCCGATCAGCAGACCGGCCTCCGGCGCCGTCGCGAGCGCGACCCGCTCCCCGTCGACGATTAGCCGGATGCCCCGTGACGCCAGCGCCAGCTGGAGGTCGCCGAGCCGCGCGTTGATCGTCCCGGCCGACGCGCCGGTGATCGCGCCGAGCTCGCGACGGGCCAGGGGACGTTCCGCGACGAACAGGAGCGCCTCCAGCTGCGCGTCGGTGAGCGCATCGCCTGGGACGCCATTCGTGGTGGTCGCCTCGCCCATGTCGAGCGCGGCCGGCTCCTCCCCGGCGACCGTCGCGACCTCGGCCGCGTCCGCGGGCATCGGCGTGTCCCCGGGCTCCGACGGTCCCTCACTGCTCATTCGTACGCCTCCAGGCCCTCGTCGAACGGGTCGCCGGCGTTCCCGGGCCCACTCCCCTGCCCGCCCCGGGCCGCCAGCCGCGGGATCGACCGCACAAGGATGGGGCCCCACGGACGGTCCTGCTCCACGGTCACCTCGCGCCGCTTCACGAGCTCCAGCAGGGCAAGGAACGTCACGGCGGCGACGACCCGATCCCGGACGCCGGTCAGGAGATCCTGGAGCACGACCGAGCCCGCCTCGGCGAGCGCCGCGCGGATGATATGAGCGCGCTCGGCCAGGCTGATCGTCCGCGGCAGGACCTCCTGGGGCGGCGTCGGGGCGGGGATCACGGCCGCCAGGCGGTCCAGCGCGCCGACCAGGAGCGCCACGTCCAGGCGTGGCGCGCCCGGCACGACCCCGTGCGTCCGACCGGCAGCCGCCGCGACACCCGGCTCCCGGCGGACGAGGAGCGCCCCGGTCAGCGCCCGCGCCTGGAGCGTGGCGCCCGCGTCCCGGAAGGCTCGGTAGAGCAGGAGGCGGGCGCGAAGCTCAGCCTCCGGGTCGGCGCCCTCATCGGCCGGCGGCACGCCCGCCGCGCGCTGCCTGGGCAGCAGGGCCCGGCTCTTGATCAGGATGAGCTGGCTCGCCACGCCGACGAAGGCGGAGATATTGCCCAGGCGGTCGCCCTCGAGCGTGGCAAGCGCGTCGAGGTACGCCTCCGCGAGAGCACCCAGGGGCACGGCCAGCACGTCGAGCCGGCGCGCCTCCACGAGCGCGAGCAGGAGCCCCAGGGGGCCCTCCCACTCCGGCAGGCGGATCTCGGTCGCGTCCTCGGGGCGTCGTCGGGCGCCGAAGACCACGGACGTCGTGGCGGGCCCCACCCGCGGTTCGCTCGCTCGAACGGGCATCGCTCAGCTGGCCTCGTCGGCCGCGTGCAGGAGCGCTGCGGCGGCGGCGTCCGCCGTCGGGGCCTCGCCCCGGATGAAGGCCGCAGCCCGCAGCCCGCAGCCCGCCTCAAGGGCGAGCGCTGCGGACCAGTCCGCGTGATCGCGCAGCCGCGCCATGGCGTCCCCGCCGCCCGGCAGCCGGGCCGCGAGGTGGTGCGCTGATGGTCCCAGGCGCTCGCCGAGCGACCACGCCACGCGATGCCAGAGCCGGATCGAGCGCCCCTTGCCGGCATCGTGGAAGAGACCGGCCAGGAGCAGGTCGCGCTCCTCGGAGCCGAGGGCGCGGAGCCGTTCCAGCACGTCCAGGCCGTGCCGCCGGTCCGCGACCGGCATGCCGTCGAAGAGCGCCAGCTGGGCAGGCGTCAGCCAGCCGGCCAGCTCGGCCCGCTCAGTCGGCGCCACGCGGGCGACGAGGTGGCGGCCGAACTGGCGGGCCTTAGACGCCCACCAGGGCCGAGCGGAGCCCATAGAGCAGAGGGCCGAGGATCTGACCACCGATCGAGAAGCCATCGATGACCGGGACAAACATGACCACGATGAGGATGAGGAACCCCCACTGCTCCAGCTTCGGCCGGATCTGCCAGACGGTGCGTGGGTCCATCAGCGAGAACATCACCTTCGAGCCGTCCAGCGGCGGGATGGGGATCAGGTTGAAGATGAAGAGCGCGAGGTTGACCAGGACGAAGTAGTAGACCACGTTGGCGACGAAGGCGGCAGGATCGGAGTTCACGAGGTGGAGCGCAAGGATCGCGCGCAGGGCGAGCGCGGCGAGAACCGCCATGGCGAGGTTCGAGGCGGGCCCGGCAGCCGCCACCCAGGCCTCCGCGCGCCGGCCGCCACGGAGCATCGAAGGGTTGACGGGCGTCGGCTTCGCCCAGCCGATGATGAAGCCGCCCGACAGGAGGGCCGACGCGACGAGAATGAGCGAGCCGACGGGGTCGAGGTGGACGATCGGGTTGAGCGTCAGGCGCCCGAACAGCTTCGCGGTCCCGTCGCCGAGCCGATAGGCCACCAGCGCGTGGCTGAACTCGTGGACCGGGAAGCCGACGAGGAGAAAGATCCCGACGGCGACGAGCTTTTCGGGATCAATGTGCAGGCCGAGCACGGGCACTCCGGGTACGGGCGGGGGTCCCGCGTATGGTAGCCCGGAGGGCCGGGCTACATGGTGGCGAGGATCGTGGTCTTCTTCGCCTCGAAGTCCTCGGGACTGATCAGGCCGGCGTCGCGGAGCGCGGCGAGCTCCCGGAGCTTCTCCTCCGCCGTCTTCGGGAGCGGGGCGGACGCCGGCGGAGCGACGGGCGGCGGAGCGACCGCCCGGGCAGACGCCTGGGCCTCTGACTCCTGCCGGTTGTGCTCGACCTCGCGGGCGTTGAGGGCCTCCAGGGGCGCCGTGATCCGGCGGGCCAGCTCGTCCTCGATGTCCTGCTTCGCGAGCAGCATCGTCTTCTTGAACTTCGGGGCGTGGTGGAGCATGTGGTAGTCGTCGGCTACCTCCTCGGCCGCGGTCAGCACCCGGAGGTCGCCCCAGTCGAACATCCGCCCCAGGAGGCTCTGCTCGAGGATGGCGTCGTTGATCTTCTCGAGGCCGCTGTCGGCGGCCTTCTTGTTGAAGAGCCCTTCCACCTTGAGGATGCGCCGGTTCGTGATGGCGTAGTCCTCGGCCCACCAGTGCAGGTAGACCCAGGCGATGTTCACGGCGCCGAGCACGAGCAGGCCGACCGTGATCCAGCCGAAGATATCGCGGGCGGGCTGGCTGAGATTGCCGAGGACGATCGCGAGCAGCGCGGCAATGGCGATCCCCACCATGAGGATCCCCCACCTCGCGGCGGCGATCCGGCCGAGCGGGTGTTGCCGCGTCCGGTATACGACGTGCTCCCCGTCCATGAGCAGCGAGTCCGTGTAGCGCGCCATCCCGTGCTTCCTCCCTGGTCGCGGCCCTCAGGCGCGCGGATGCGCCCGAGCGTACACCTCCCGGATCCGCTCGCCGGTCAGGTGCGTGTAGATCTGCGTCGTGCTGATACTCGCATGTCCCAGCAGCTCCTGGACGATCCGCAGGTCGGCCCCGCCCTCCAGCAGGTGCGTGGCGAACGAGTGGCGGAGCGTGTGCGGCGTCGCCCGACCGACCAGGCCCGCGGCGGCGGCGGCCCGCTTCACGACATCCCACGCCTGCTGGCGCGTCAGCCGGCGGCCGCGGCTTCCCAGGAAGACGGGGCCGCCGCGGTGGGCGGGCACGGCGTGGAGCGCGAGCAGGGCCGGGCGCACGGCCGTCTCGTACCGTCGCAGCCAGTCGACCGCGACCTCGCCCACCGGGAGGAGCCGCTCCTTGTTGCCCTTGCCGATCACCCGCACGGTCGCCGCGGCCAGGTCCAGGTCGTCGGCGTCCAGCCCGGTCGCCTCGCTGACCCGCAGACCCGCGGCGTAGAGCAGCTCCAGCAGGGCCCGCGACCGGATCGGGCCGGCGTCCTGCGCCGGGTCCGGCACGCCAGTGGGACCCGCCGCGTCCAGAAGTCGCGCCACCTCGTCGACTCCCAGCGGATCCGGGAGGAGACGTGGCTCGCGGGGCAGGTCCAGGTGCGCGGCCACGTCCACCCTGGCGAGGTCCTCGGCGAGGGCGAAACGGTAGAAGGCGCGGATCGCCGCCGTCCGGCGCCGGCGACTCGTGGCCCGGAGTCGAACGCCCGTGGGGCCAGCCGTGCTCGCGAGCCGCCCGAGATACGCCACGGCGGGATCCGGCGAGCGTTCCCAGCCGCCCCGCGCCTCCGGGCTGCCCGCGAAGTCGCGGAGGTCGCCGCCGTATGCCGCGAGCGTCGCCGAGGAGAGCCCTCGCTCGACCTGGAGGTGAAGCAGGAACGCCTCGATGGCGGCGACGAGATCCGGCGGCGTGCCGGGGGGCATTGGGCGGCGCCGGCGTGGCCGCCCGGCACGCCCGGCCGGTCGGAGCCCGGGCTCGCGGCCGCCTGCCCCGCCTGTCCCGGCGCCGCCCGCCGCGATCACCGCCGCGCGCCTGCCGGGCCCGCCCGGGATGCCCGGAACGCGGCGGCCCGCTCCAGCAGGTCCCGCGCCGCCGCCGGGGCGGCGGCGCTGCCGGCCGAACCACCGATCATCGCGGCCAGCTCCTCGACGCGCTCGTCATCGGTCAGCCGGCGCACCTCGGTCACGGATCGGCCGGCGCGCACGACCTTCCGGATCCCGAAGTGCGCGTCGGCGTGGGCGGCGATCTGGGGCAGGTGCGTCACGCACAGGACCTGGTGCCGGCGTCCCAGGAGCCAGAGCGTCCGGGCGACCGGGTCCGCGCTGCGGCCCCCGATCCCGGCATCGATCTCGTCGAAGACGAGCGTGGGCGTCGCGTCGGCGGTCGCGAGCACCTCCTCGATCGCGAGGGCCAGCCGCGACAGCTCGCCGCCGGACGCGATCTTCGCCAGGGGCCGCGCGGGCTCGCCCGGGTTCGGTGCGACCTGGAAGACCACGACGTCCGCGCCAGTCGCATCGAAGGCGACCGCATCCCCGCCCAGCTCGATGGCGGGCTCGTCCGGGGTGGCGATCCGCCGCCCGACGGCGACCTCGACCCGCGTCCCGCTGAGGCCAAGCCCGGCGACCGCTGTCTCGACGGCGGTGCCGAGCCGCGCGGCGGCGGTGGCCCGGCGCCTCGAGAGGATGCCACAGGCCGCGGCCACGTCGGCAAGGAGGCGCTCGCCGTCGGCTCGCCGCCGTTCCCGCTCGGTGCCGAGATGCCGCAGACGATCAACCTCCGCGGCCGCCTGCTCGGCTCGCCCGGCGAGGCCGTCGACGTCGGTCCCGTAGCGGCGTTCCAGGCTGTAGAGGAGCGACAGGCGCGCCTCCAGCGACGCGAGCGCCGCCGGGTCGTGGTCCACCGTCTCGGCAAGCCGGCGCGCCTCGGACGCGACGTCCTCGAGCTCCGCGGCCACGCCCGCAAGGCGCTCCCCGAGCGGTCCGAAGCGGGCATCGAGGCGCGCGAGGATCGCGGCCTCGGCGGCGGCGAGCTCCGCCTGCTCGCGCGCCCCCGGAGCCGTGTCTGAGCCCGCCTCGTCGCCCGCGAGCAGCCCCGCCAGCGCCGCGGACCCGCGCGCGATGGCCTCGCCGTGACGCGACGCGTCCAGGCGTGCCCGGATCGCCGCCGCCTCGCCGGGGACCAGCCTGGCACCCGCGATCTCCTCGGCTTCGTGCTCGAGGAGCGCGATCCGGCGCTCCAGCTCCGGTGGGTCGACGGCGCGCGCGGCGAGCGCCGCCTCGTTCTCCCGCCAGGCAGCCACCGCGACGGCGACCGCGGCCCGCTCGGCGGCATGGCCTCCGTAGCCATCGAGGAGCTCTCGCTGCCATCGCTCGTCCAGCAGGCGGCCCTGGTCCCGTTGCCCGTGGATCTCGACGAGCGGCCCGGCCACGGACGCCAGTCGTCCGGCCGTGACCGTCTCGTCGTCCACGCGCGCCACGGAGCGGCCGTTCGCGCCGACCTCGCGGACGCAGACGAGCGCCTCGGGCAGCCGGTCGAAGAGCGCCTCGACCCGCGCCGCGTCCGCGCCGTGGCGCACCAGCCCGGGGTCCGCCCGCGCCCCGAGCGCGAGACCCAGGGCGTCGATCAGGAGGCTCTTCCCTGCGCCGGTCTCGCCGGTCAGCACGTTGAACCCCTCCGCGAACGTGATCCGGACCCGCTCGATGAGCGCGAGGTCGGCGACCGCGAGCTCGAGGAGCCGCCCGGCGGCAAGCCCGGGGCCGCGCGGGTCGGCCACGGTCAGGAGGGCAGCAGCTGCGCCTTCTGGCGCAGGAGATCCCAGAACGGGAGCGAGCCGTCCGGCTCCAGGAAGCGGACCGGGCGCTGGAGCGCCGCCACGGTCACCACGTCGCCGACGGCGAGCCGGACGTCCTCGCGGCCGTCGATCGAGACGAGCGCCTCGTGCGCCGCCGCGACGCGGCAGCGGACCACGTGGTCCGGGCTCACCACGACCGAGCGAATCGCCGACAGGTACGCCGCGATCGGCGAGACGACCAGGTTCCGGCTCAGCGGATCGAGGATCGGGCCGCCGGCCGAGAATGAGTAGCCGGTGGATCCCGTGGGGCTGGCCACGACCAGCCCATCCGCGACGTACGTGGCGAGATGGGATGGCCCGATGTCCACCTCCAGCCGGACGACGCGGGCAAGCGAGCCCCGCGCGACCACGACGTCGTTGAGCGCCACGAACGTGCGCCGGGGGGCCCCGCCCCCGGGCGCATGGATCGCTCCCCGGAGCGCCATCCGCGGCTCGACCCGGTAGGCGCCCGACCGGATCTTCTCGAGGAGCGGCTCGAGCTCGTGGGCCTCGGCCTTGGAGAGGAAGCCGACCTTGCCGAGGTTGACGCCGACGATCGGGACATCGACCTCGGTGACGGCGCGCGCGGCGCGGAGGAACGTGCCGTCACCGCCGAGCACGACGAGGACCTGGGTCCCCGCCAGCGCGCGCACGAGACCGTCGTGGTCCGCGGACGCGATCGTCCACGCCTCGATGCCGCGCGCGGCGCACCAGCCGGTGGCACGCGCGGAGAGCTCGACAGCGTCCTCCTTCGTGGGGTTGTAGGCGAAGCCGATTCGACGGATCTCGGTCATGCCGCCGTGCACTCCGCCACGCGGGCCGCGAGGTCCGGGCCGGCGTCCCCGAATGCCCCGCCGGGCGCCGCCGGATCAGGCACGCCGAGGTGCGCGAAGAACTCGCGGTTGCCGGCCGGCCCGAGCAGTGGCGAGCGCGCCACGTCGAGCGGGACCAGGCCGAGGCTCAGCGCGGTCGCGAGGGCCCGCTCCAGCACCGCCCGGTGGACGGCGGGATCGCGCACCACTCCGCCGGGCACCTCGCCGCGGCCGGCCTCGAACTGGGGCTTCACGAGCGCAACGATCCGGCCGCCGGGCACGAGGCAGGTCGCCACGGGCCCGAGGACGAGCGCGAGCGAGATGAACGAGACGTCGATGACCGCGAGCGACGCCTGCTCGCCGATCGTCGCGGGCTCCAGGTGGCGCGCGTTCACGCGGTCGTGGACGATCACCCGCGGGTTGCCGACCAGCGACGCCGCGAGCTGGCCCCGACCGACGTCGACCGCGTGGACCCGCGCCGCGCCGCGCTTCAGCAGCACGTCCGTGAACCCACCCGTCGAGGCGCCCGCGTCCAGGCAGACAAGGCCGGCCGGGTCCACGCGGAACGCGTCGAGCGCGCCCGCCAGCTTCTCGCCGCCGCGCGAGACGTACGGCAGGGGTGTCGCGACCTCGAGCGTCATCGCGCCGTCCACGAGATCTCCGGGCTTGCGATCGAAGCGTGCCGCGTCACCCGCCCCCACCCGCACGCGGCCCGCGAGCAGGAGGGCCTGGGCCCGGCTCCGGGTCGCGACGAGGCCGCGCTCCACGAGCAGCTGGTCCAGCCGGACGCGCGTCGCACGATGCGGACGCAGCGGGCGTGTCGGGCCAGGCGGCGGGGTCGGGCGATCGGCGGGGCCGGCAGTGCTCACCCCGCGATGATGCCACGCACCGCTGCACCGCGGCGCATCCTGGCGCCGCGGGCTCGTCAGGCGGGCGCGGCCGCCGAGCGCGGCCGGGCGGCCTTCCCGCCGGGCGTGACGCGAAGCAGCGCGAGCGTCTCGAGGACCTGGGTGAGGATCCCCGGGCTGTCGAGGCGGATCACCCGGCGCAGGTCACTGACGGATCCGTGATCGACAAACCGGTCGCCGGGAATGCCGATGATCCTGACGGCGACCTCCCGGTACGCTGGATCGGCCAGCCGCGCCTCCTCGAGCACCTCGAGGACCCCCGAGCCGAACCCGCCGATCGTAGTGCTCTCCTCGAGGGTGACCACGAGCCGCTTGCCGCGGGCCTGGTCCAGGATGAGCTGGCGATCCATCGGCTTGAGGAAGCGGGCGTTGATCACTCCGGCCGACCATCCCTCCGCCGCGAGCGCATCGGCGACCTCGAGGCCGCGGGCGACGATCGGCCCGAAGCCGACGAGGAGGATGTCGCCGCCCTCGCGGAGGACCTCGCCCCGCCCCACGGGCAGGATCTCCGGGGTCCGCTCGGGCACGCCGAACCCGGCGTCCCGTGGGTAGTTGAGCGCGAACGGGTGGTCCTGGGCCAGCGCGGTCCGGACCAGCGACCGGAGCTCCTGCTCGTCCTTCGGCGCCGCGATCACGAGGTTCGGGATCTGGCGGTGGGCCGGGAACGAGAACATGCCCTGGTGGCTGGTGCCGTCCTCGCCGACCAGGCCGGCGCGGTCCACGCCGAGCAGGACCGGCTGGTCGTTCTGGGCAGCGTCATGGACGATCTGGTCGAAGGCACGCTGGAGGAACGTCGCGTAGATCGCGACGACAGGACGGCCCCCGCCCAGCGCGATCCCGGTCGCGAGCGCGACCGCGTGCTGCTCCGCGATCCCGACGTCGATGAACCGGTCCGGGAACTCGGCCTGGAACCGGTTGAGGCCGGTCCCCGTGGGCATGCCCGCCGTGATCGCCA
>Ga0208716_1001008_pt1 | contig 11072 bp, 8 predicted proteins | sample NGESurdeep092012_8_FD_184482 | JGI IMG/M metagenome (GOLD analysis project Ga0208716, IMG submission 184482) | Arctic peat soil microbial communities from Barrow, Alaska - NGEE Surface sample 415-3 deep-092012 (SPAdes) | ecosystem: Environmental > Terrestrial > Soil > Wetlands > Peat ...
GGGGGCGCTCGTGGGTGGCGATGAAGTCACCATGGCAGTTTTTCATGAGCTTTCGTGGGCCGAAGGCCCGTCCCAACAGACGACAAAAGGCTATGGTCAGTGCCACATCCCTGTTCAATTTCGAACAGACAGTCTGTCTGCCTTCGTCCTAGACTGGACGCGGAGATTTGCTTCAGCCATGGCTGCAACCAAAACGAAGGCAACGGAACCGGCTTTTAATGCCCAGGCATTCCTGGCCAAAGTAGGTAGTGGAAGAACCCTCGCCAACCGCTCCGCGGGCGAAATCGTCTTCTCTCAGGGTGATGCGGCGGATTCGATCTTTTATGTTCGCAAGGGCAAGGTGAAACTGACCGTGATCTCCAGACAAGGAAAGGAAGCGGTGATCGCGATGCTGGGCGCCGGCGATTTCTTCGGCGAAGGTTGCCTCGCCGGGCAGACCAGGCGCATGGCAACCTGCAGAACCATGTCCCCCAGCTCCCTCGCGCGGCTGGAGAAAGTGGCCGCCATTCGCGTGCTCCACGAAGAGCCTGTCTTTTCGGAGTTGTTCCTCCGGCACCTGCTCGCCCGCAGCATCCGCATTGAGGAAGACCTGGTGGACCAGTTGTTCAACTCCAGCGAAAAACGCCTGGCGCGGGTGCTCCTGCTGCTGGCCAACTTCGGCAAGGAGGGAGAACCCCAAACCGTCATCGCCAAGATCAGCCAGGAAACCCTCGCCGGGATCGTTGGAACCACCCGGTCCCGCGTAAGCTTCTTCATGAACAAGTTCCGCAAACTGGGATTCATTGCCTATAACGGCCACCTCGAAGTGCACAGTTCCCTGCTCAGCGTGGTGCTGCACGATTAGTTTCCTGTCCGGCAGGAAGTGTGCAATTTGGTACAGATAGCCGCCGCGCTTGTCTGATAACTTCAGGGCGTCTACCTCACGTGAATGCCTTATGTGGACCGCTTCGAGAGCAGGCCAGAGACCCGCCACCAGTTCAGGCATTCCGTGGGATTCTCCGCGGCGCGCGGAACGGCGTAAGTCGATACGCTACCCCATCCGGATGAAACTGCGTTTCACTGTGCCGCGCCCCCAGGGCGGCGGCCCACGGGTAATCCGCTCCGGAAGCTCCATCGACATTAGCCGCCACGGAATTCTCTTCACTTCCCCCGAGCCTCTGGCGGTAGGGCAAATGATGGAAGGATCCATCGTTTGGCCCGTACCCCAGGCAGGCGGTATTCCCGTGAAACTGGTGTTGAAGGGCGCCGTGGTGCGCAGCGAGAGCGGACGGGTCGCTCTCGAAATCGCTCGCTACGAGTTTCGCACCGCCTGCGCTACCGGCGCTCCGCCAGCCAGGGCAGAAGGCTCATCGCAATAGTCTCGATGCATTGCGAGAGGACCGGATCCCGATCGCTCGGCCAAAGCCCGGTACACAGCGAAAACACCATCGAATCCGCGGCCGAGGATTCCTCGATCGCCGCGGCAATCCGGTCCTGGACGGTGATCGCGGCGGACTCGCCGATGCCCCCCAGGAAGCTGGCGAAGGCCAGGAATTCGAAGGCGAACTCGGGCCTCAAACGGGAACGAAACTCGGCTGGGATGACGGCCAGCACTTCGGCGGGCCCGGCTTTGGAATCGCCGCAGTAGACCATCGCCACGGCGCAATCCTCCAGATGGTGGACGGTGACGAAGAAGCGGGCCGGCGGTTCACCGGGTGACGCACACCGCATCGGTCCGAACCAGGACCTGCCCTGCACGGTCCTGAGGGTGTCCAGAAGGCGTCTGGAAGCGCGCCCCGCCGAGCCCAAACCGGTGGGACCACTCCAGGTTCCAGTCCGCGAATCCCAGCCATATAACCGAATGCTGCGTTTGGCGCCTGTGTCGGTGTGGGTGAGAGCACCCATGGGCAGTCTTCCTCCCGTATGGAATAGACCATATCATACTTTGAGGTCTACTACTCATTTGGCCGCCGGCGCCACCTGCGCCAGGCGGCGGGAAGGCGAACTCGCGGAGCGCCATCGCCCGATGGAATGGTCCAAATCGAGAGGCGCCCACACCATGTGTAACGCCCTCTGGGGGCAGACGGAGACGCAGGATGCCTCGCTGGTGCAGGCTTCCGGCCGGACCAGAACGCCGAGTCGCTCCACCACGAGCAGGCAACCGTGCGGGCAAATCGCGCCGCAAGCGCCGCAGCCATTACAACACTCCTGCCGCACCCAAGGAACCTGCTTGTAAGCCACGCGCATCCCCGATCTCCGGTCCGCAGTGCCGAATTCGCTTCCCCAGCGGCATTGCCGACAGGTATTGATGTACCACCTTTCGGCGCCGGTAACAAGTATCTTTGGGATACGCGACAGTTCAGGCCCCGTAGTAGCCTTCGCGGGTCTGCACGATGAGGCCCTTCTGTTTGGTGGTGAGACGAATCCTGTGGTAGGCGCCGGCGGTATCGGTGCGATCCGGCGAGTATCCCAAACTGTACTGGTGCCGCAGGTCCTCATCGATCTCGTCGTACACCTTGGCCAGGGGTTGTTTCTTCGAGACCTCGAAGAGACGGCCGCCGGTCTCGCGCGAGATCTGCTCCAGGACTCTCTTGCCGTTGGGCGTATTCATCGGGACGCGGCCTATGCGCCCCATTCCGATGCCGCCGCCGTACATTTCCGGGTCTTCGAAGAGGATGGAGTAGACCAGCGTATCCGCCCGTTGCGCGGCTTCCACGGCGGAGGAGAGCGAAACCTTGCTGCCCGTGTCCACTCCGTCGGTGAGCAGGACCAGGGCCTTGCGGCCACTCTGTTTGCGCATGAGCTCGTCGGCCGCCAACAGGACCGCATCGTACAGCATGGTTCCGCCGCCAGAGCGCCCGCCACCGCCGGAGGGCCCCGTGCGCCCGCCGCGCCCGCGGCGTCCGCCACCGCCCGGAAAGGGGAACGGCATCGGCTGCTGGGTGGGCTGACGCTGCTGTTGCCGCTGCTGCGCGGGCGCTTCCAGATTCTCCAGCGCTTTTTCCAGCAGCCGGCGGGACGAGGTGATGTCTTGCAGCAGTTCCACGTCGAAATCGAAGTGAATCACAAACGCCACGTCCTTCTCGGGACGCAGCACCTGTTCGAAGAAGCGGTAGCTGGCCGCCCGCTCTTCTTCGATCAGGCGGCGCTGGCTCCCGCTGGTATCCACCAGGAGGCCGAGGGTGAGCGGCAAATCGCTTTCCTGCGAGAAATAGCGGATTTCCTGCGCGCGGCCGTCCTCATCCAGCAGAAAATCGTCCTTGGTGAGGTCCTTGACGATCGCACCCGCCTTGTTGCGCACGTTGGCAAACAGGTTGACTACCTTGACGGCGGCGGAAAACGTGGGTTTATCCGGCTGCTGCGCGCCCTGTTGCGCGCCCTGCTGCTGTTGCGCGCCGAGCAGGCGGAGGGCCGGGATGAGCCCGAGGGCGGAAAACAGGCTGCGCCGCGAGATGGTTTGGTCGAGTGCCATGGGTTGTGTTGAAAGATGCGCGAAACGGCGGTCGGGTTACTTGCAAAGCTGCCACCGGTGAAGTACGGCGCACCGAAGAACGTCGGCAAGGACGCCGACGTGGCAGCCTAAAAGGCTACGCTACGGACGATCTATTCGTCGTGGTGATTGCCGCCGGCGGCTTCGTGAATGATGTCTTCCACCACTTCGGGGGCGCGGGGGGACTCCAGCTCGGCGGCCATGCGGCGCAGGGCGACGCCCAGAATATCGCGGTGATGCAGTTTCGATCCGGGACCGCGGGCGCTCAGTTCCAGCCAGAGGCGGTGCACCAGGTCGATGTCTTCGGGCCAGAGGCGCGGAGGATGTGGCCCCAGGTTGAAGAACACCACGTCCTTCTGATTTTCGAGCACGAGTTCAAGGGATAGGGATGGACGCGGCTCGGGGAGCTTCTCCCAATACGCGCCGACCTGGGCGCCCTGTTCGGTAGGCGTCAGTTTGGGCGAGAGGCCCATCACGATACGCGAGGATTGCAGGCGGGCGGCGGTCTGGACGATGGCGTCGTAGGGATTGGTGCCGAGGACCACCATGAGCTCGACGTGTTTGCCGGCCTTTTCCGCCAGGTTGACGACTTTGGAGAAGACCTGGGTCTCGGCATCGGCGAACATCTGTTCCGGTTCCAGGCCACCCTCGCCCGCGCCAGCCTTGAGCGTGCGCACGGAAATTACCACGATGTCCATCTTGCGGGTGTCGGTCTTACGCAGGATGCGCTCCAGGTGCTGCATGCGGTTGGGATTGCGCACGGCAACCAGCAGGTTGCCGGGACGCACGTGGACGGCCTCTTTGGTGACTTCCGAATGGGGATCCAGGCGGAACTTCTCGGTCTCCGGCCCGTGCGCGAGCTTGCGTTTGCGATTGTAGATGTCGCTGAGCTCGAAGACGATGAAGAAGGCGATGGTGAAGAGGGTCCCGGCAATGGTCGCCGTCTTTTTGGTGAGCACATTGATCACGGCGAGGGAGAAGAGCGTGACGGTGATCATCATCAGGCCGAGCGGGATTTCGGTTTTGCCGATGTGGAAATTGAGCGGCACTTTCCAATCGCGCGGGCCCGGCTGCTTGTAGCGCAGCATGAGCACGCTGAGCGACTTCATGGCGAAACTCCAGACCACGCCGAAGGCGTAGGCCTCGCCGAGCATCACCACGTCGCCCCGGCTGATCGCAATGGTGAGCAGTTGCAGCCCGACGATGGTATTGATCAGCCGCGAGGTGGTGCCGAAGGTTTTGTGCGGGTGGCGGAACCACTCGGGGAGCACGCCATCCTCGGCCACCCGGTTGAGCACGCCGTTGGAGCCGATGATGGCGGTGTTGACCGCGCCGGAGAGGATCAGGGTGCCGACCAGTACGACGAATCCGTGGAACAGCAGGCGGAGCGGGACCGGGCCGATCAGGTACATGGAAAGGCCGCCGATCAGGTTGTCGAGGTACTGGGGCCGCGCGGAATCGGGGATGAGCATCACGGCGAAGAAAGAAACCAGCGAGGTAAAGATCATACTGTAGGCGAAGATCACAAAGCCGGCGCGCTCCAGGTTCAACAGCTTGGGGTGGGCGATTTCGCGGTTGACCTGCGCCAGGGTCTCCTCGCCGCTCATGGCGAGGAGGGCGTGGCCCAAGCCGATCATGATGGCGATGGCGGTGATGGAGGGACCGATGGTGCCCTTGAGCCAGCCGACGGACTCGTCGGTGAAGCGAATGTTTTGCAGGGTTGGAAACGGCACCGGCTGGTAGCCGTTCTTGAGAATCGTGACCACGCACCATACGAGCAGGATCACCACCATGACGGTGGTGATCTGCATGATGCGCAGCGCCTTCTCGCTGGATTCGTGGATGCCGATGATGTTCTTGCGCCAGAAGTAGACGGTGACTACAGCGGCGAACACTGCCGCGAAATAAGGAGGGTAAACCTTCAGCGAGGCGAAGTGCCCGTATACACCGATCTCGTTGACGAGGCCGCCGAGGTAGAGGCCCGCGCTGACGGCGCTGATGGGGCCGGTGAGCACGTAATCGAACATCAGGGCGGAAACGGAGAACTTGGCAAGCATGGCGCCCATGGCCTCGTGGACCACCTTGTAGACGCCGCCGCGCACGAACATGGAGCAGCTCTCGATGTAGACGGCGCGCACCGCATAGGAAAACAGCATGATCCCGAGGATGAACCAGGGGGCGGACTTGCCGACGGCGGTCTCGGCGATGCCGCCGGCGTAGTAGGCGCTGGAGGCAAGATCGCTCAGCACGATGGCGGCGGCGCGCCAGAAAGAAATGAAGGACAGCATCACCGTGGTCGCGACGACGACCTTCACGGTGGCTGCCCGTTGCTCGGGTTGCACGGAAATTTCTCCTCGATCGCCCATGCGGCGGCGACTCTCAAATTGGCGTACGAGGTTAGCTGACGGGCTAGAGCTTGAAAGTACTCCGTCCTTGCGGACTGCGCCCCGTGTTAGTGGGTCCCCCGTCTCCAGGTGGAGTTCGGCAAGTTCATATTAGCATAGGAAGGTGGACTCGGAAGCGCTGGCACGACAGGTGATCGCCAAGCTGCGCGGCATGGGACACCAGGCGTTCCTGGTGGGCGGGTGTGTGCGCGACCTGCTGCTGGGGGTGAAGCCGAGGGATTTCGACATCGCGACGGACGCGCGGCCGGACCGCATCATGGATCTGTTCCCGCGCTCGGGGCGGGTGGGGGCGCATTTCGGAGTGGTGCTGGTGCGCGACGTGTTCGACCAGGTGGAGGTGGCCACTTTCCGCAGCGATCACGATTACCTGGACGGGCGGCATCCGGAGCAGGTCCGCTTCGAGAGCGATCCGCGCGAGGACGTGCTGCGGCGCGATTTCACCATCAACGGGCTGATGATGGACCCGGACACGGGGACGGTGCTGGATTTCGTGGATGGGCGCGGCGATCTGGCGCGCGGCGTGATCCGGGCGATCGGCGACCCGTACGCGCGATTCCGCGAGGATCATCTGCGGTTGCTGCGCGGCGTGCGGTTTGCGGCGCGCTTCGGGTTCGAAATCGAGGCGGCGACGTTCGATGCCATGCGGCGCGATCACGCCTTGATTCTCAATGTGGCGATGGAGCGCGTGCGCGAAGAGCTGGTGCGCATTCTGACCGAGGGCGGGGCGCGGCGCGGCTTCGAGTTGCTGGACGCGAGCGGCATGCTGGCGGACCTGCTGCCGGAGGTGGCGGCGATGAAGGGGGTGGCGCAGCCGCCGGAGTACCATCCCGAGGGGGACGTCTGGCGGCACACGCTGCTCCTGCTGGAGCAGTTGCACCAGCCGACGCCGACCCTGGCGCTGGGGGCGCTGCTGCACGATGTGGGCAAGCCGCCGACGTTTCGGGTGGCGGAGCGGATCCGCTTCGACGGCCACGTGGAGGAAGGCGTCCGGCTGGCGCGCGGCATCCTGACGCGATTGCGCTGCTCGCGCGAGGAGATCGAACAGGTGGAGGCGCTGATCGACAATCACATGAGGTTTAAGGACGTAAACCGCATGAAAGAAAGCACATTGAAACGCTTTCTGCGCCTGCCACAATTCGCGGAGCACCTGGAACTGCACCGTTTGGACGCGATGAGCAGCAATCAGCGGCTGGACAACTACGCCATGGCCAAGGGGAAGTTCGAAGAATACAGCGTCGAACACTTGCGGCCCGAACCCCTGGTGACGGGGGCGGACCTGATTGGGATGGGGTACCAGCCCGGGCCTCGATTCTCGGAGATGCTGGCGGTGCTGGAAGACGCGCAACTGGAAGGCCGCATCCTGAGCCAGGAGGAGGCGATGGAATTGGTGCGCGAAATGTTTCCACGGGAAGGGTGAAGAAAAAGAACATTCATCGGTGGCCAGATTCTTTTTTAAGGAATCTATGGATTGCATGGGATTTCTTCAACCGATTTCCGGGCGCGGCGGAAGACGTCGGCCAGCATCTTCTCGGTCAGCTTACCGGTTGCGGTATTTTGCTGGCTGGGGTGGTAGGAGCCGATCAGGACGGGGTAACCGGGGGCGGGACGGTACTCGCAATCGTGGCCGAAGACGAAGGGTGTGCGGCTGGCGATGGCGCCACGGGATTTCAGGCTGTCCAGGTAGACGTCGAAGGCGATTTTGCCGAGAGCGACGATCACCTTCAAGTTGGGCAGGAGTTCCAGTTCGCGCTCGAAGTAGGGGCGGCAGTTGCGCAGTTCCTCGGGGGTGGGCTTGTTGCCGGGCGGGGCGCAGTGGGCGGCGGCGGTGATGTAGAGGTCGTGCAGGGTCAGCCCGTCCTCCCGCGACAGGCTGGTGGGGTGGGAGGCGAAACCGGTCTGGTGGAGGACCTTATAGAGGATGTCGCCGGAGCGGTCGCCGGTGAACATGCGGCCGGTGCGGTTGGAACCGTGCGCGCCCGGGGCGAGTCCCAGGATCAGGACGCGGGCGGCCGGGTCGCCGAAGGACGGCACGGGGAGTCCCCAATAGGTCTGGTCGCGGTAGGCGCGGCGCTTGAGTTGCGCGACTTGTGCCGAATGCTGGCGCAGGCGGGGGCAGTATCCGCAGGATATGATCTCTTTGTTTAGTATTTCGAGCAAGGAATGTCCTAAATGGTACAATAAGAGAGAATTTGCTTGACGGACCCAGGTTCCAGTGTACAGAATTGAGTATTCGGCTGCTCCGGTCGAATATTGCAACACCTGCTCTGGCCAACAATCCTTCCCGTTTTCACCGATGAGGTGAATGGTAGCATTCTATGATCAGGTCATTCTTAGCCACAGCACCCCGAATTATCGCTTTCACTTTGGTTCTCGATCTCCTAGCTGCAATTGGTTTTGCCGGCATGGTTCCAGCCAGGCACAAGCATCGGCGGGTAAGCCCCGCGCATAGAACACTGGCGAAACGGCCCGTGCAGGCAACGGCAAGGACGCCGGTCCATCGGGCGGTCCTGGTTGCGTCGCGGACTCCCGTGCGGGTGACGACGGTCCGGGCGCAGAAGGAGGAGGCGGCGGGACCGCGGCTGGTGGCGCCGGCGCCTGCGATCATCGCGGGTGGGCCGTGGACCAGCCCGACTTTTGCCGATTCGACGGACGGCGACAACATCGATGGCGAAGACCTGGACATCCGGCGCGCGGCGGTGGAATCGCTGGGCCAGTACAACGGATCGGTGGTGGTGGTGGACCCGAGCAATGGGCGCGTGCTCACCATGGTGAACCAGAAGGTGGCGCTGAGTACGGGGTTCCAGCCGTGCTCCACGGTGAAGGTATCCGTGGCGCTGGCGGCGCTGAGCGAGAAGGTGATCCAGCCGGCCACCAAGTATCGCCTGGGCGGGCTGAGGATGGACCTGACCTATGCGCTGGCGCACTCCAACAACTACTACTTCGCGACGTTGGGCGAGAAGCTGGGGTTTGAGCGGGTTGCCTATTACGCGCGCCTGTTCGGGTACGGCGAGAAGGCCGGGCTGAACATCGCGGGCGAGCAACCGGGGCACTATCCGATGGCGGCGCCGAAGAACGGCGGGGTGGGGATGCTGACCAGCTTCGGCGAGGAAATCCAGCAGACGCCGCTGCAACTGGCGGCGCTGATGAGTGCGATTGCCAATGGCGGGACACTGAACTACCTGCAATATCCGCGCAACCAGGCGGAAGTGCAGAGTTACGTGCCGCGGGTGAAGCGGCGGTTGGATATCGCGAGCGTGATTCCGATGGTGAAGCCGGGGATGCGCGGCGCGGTGGAATTCGGCACGGCGCACCGCGCGCGCGAAGATGGAGCGATCGCGGGCAAGACGGGAACGTGCAGCGAGAATCATACGCACCTGGGATGGTTCGGGTCATTCAACGACGTGGGCGACCGGAAGCTGGTGGTGGTGGTGCTGCTGACGGGCGGGCGTCCGGCGATCGGGCCGCTGGCGGCGGGGATCGCGGGTGATGTCTACCGGCGGTTGGGCGAGAAGAACTACTTTCGCACCGCGCAAGCGATGACGCCGGCAAGCCTGGTGTCCAGCCAAATCTGCTGCGCGCGGTAGGGGCGCGCGGGTGTCAGGACATTGTCTGGCTAATATGTTATCCTGACGTCGTGAGAGGAAGGCCCCGACATGCCGGCCACCGAAACCCGTAATGAGAAACTCGACCTCCGCCTGACGCCGTCGGCCAAGCGCACCCTGCAGACTGCCGCCCGGGCCGCGCACCGGTCTGTCAGTGAGTTTGTCCTGGAGAGTGCTCTCACCCGTGCCGAGGAAACGCTGCCAGATCGCCAGCGATTCGGCTTGAGCACCGAGCAGTGGGCCGCCTTCCAATCCGCTCTGGATGCTCCTTCGCTGCCCGCCCCGCGCCTGACCAAGCTCTTGCGCGAGCCGAGCGTCTTCGAGCGCGGCCGCAAAAAATGAATCTCCGCATTGAAAAGCTTCAGCGCGGACACGCGGTGGAAGGTTTCGACTGCGGACGCGAAGTGCTCAACCGCTTCCTGATCCGCCACGCACTCCAGAACGAGCAGGCCGGCGCGTCTCGGACATACGTGGCGCTGGCGGATGCGGAAATCGCCGGTTACTACACGTTGGTTGTGGGTCAAGTGGAACACGCCGCCGCGCCGGAGCGCCTGAAAAAGGGTCTGGCCAGGCATCCCGTGCCCATCATGCTCCTGGCCCGCCTTGCCATCGCAACCGACTGGCAGGGGAAAGGTCTCGGTGGGGGTCTAATGAAGGACGCGATGCTCCGCACACTGCAAGCCGCCGATATTGCGGGCATACGAGCTTTCGCCGTCCATGCGAAGGACGACGCAGCCAGGGCGTTCTATGAGCGATTCGACTTCGTCCCTTCACCGAGCGATCCATACCACTTGTTCCGCCTGCTGAAAGACATCCGCGCCGTTCTGGATGCCTCACCGCGAGCCGGCCACTAAAAGTACCGTTGGTAGGCGCGTTCCCACTCGGGGCTGGGGTGCGGATCCACGGTGGTCAACTCGAAGGAGTTGCGCACCACGGCGCGCGCCTCTGCAAGATTCGCCAGTTCGCCCGCGCCCATGGCTTGCACGAGGATGTTGCCGATCGCGGTGGCCTCGCTCGGGCCAGCGACGACGCGGCGGCCGGTGCAATCGGCCACGAACCGATTGAGCAGCGTGTTGCGCGAGCCGCCGCCCACAATGTGAATCACGTCGATCTTGCGCCCGGTGAGCGCCTCCAGGTTCTCCACCACGTTGCGGTAGCGCAGGGCGAGGCTCTCCAGGATGGCGCGGGCGAATTCCCCATGCGTCGCAGGCGGCGCTTGCCCCTTGCTGCGGCACCAGCCGGCAATCTGTGCCGGCATGTCGCCGGGCTCCAGGAAAGCGTCGGGATCGATGGCGGCGCTGAACGGCCGCGCTTCGGACGCCAGGCGCGTGAGGTGCTCGTAGCTGTATTCCGTGCCCTCCAGCGTCCAGGCTTTGCGGCATTCCTGGAGCAGCCACAGGCCGGCGATGTTTTTCAGGAAGCGGATCTTGCCGGAGACTCCGACCTCGTTGGTGTAGTTGGCGGCTAGCGATTGGGCGTTGATCACCGGCCGGTCGAGTTCGAGGCCCATGAGGGACCAGGTTCCCGAACTGATGTAGCACCAGTTCGTGCCGCTCCCGTTCCCGCCTCCGGCGGGAACGGCGACCACGGCGGCGG
>Ga0208716_1001014_pt1 | contig 11024 bp, 6 predicted proteins | sample NGESurdeep092012_8_FD_184482 | JGI IMG/M metagenome (GOLD analysis project Ga0208716, IMG submission 184482) | Arctic peat soil microbial communities from Barrow, Alaska - NGEE Surface sample 415-3 deep-092012 (SPAdes) | ecosystem: Environmental > Terrestrial > Soil > Wetlands > Peat ...
TCGCCGAGGGCGTTGAGCCCGAGCGCGCTGGTGGAGACCGAACTGCCGGCGGTGGCGCGTCCGGCGGCAGCGGCGGTGGTGAGCACGGGGCTGAGCGGTCCGCCGGTGCCGGTGGGCACTTCGGCCAAGGTGAAGTTGAGACCGCGGTTGAGCCCGCCGCCTTTGGCGCGCAAGAGCTCGCTATCGCCGATGGGCAGAAGGTAGCGCTGGAGCTCGATATCGAGGTTGTTTTCGATGGTGAGGGAGAGCGCGTCCCCGAGCGAGAGATAAAGATTGCCCGCGCGGATGAGTTCGTGTACGCGCGGCGAGTTTTCGAATCGCAGCGCGGGCGTCGGGCGCGGGGCGGCGGGCGGGTTGCCGGTCTGGGCGAACGCGAGACCGGCGGCCAGAAACAGCGCCAGTGAGGCGCGGGCAGGGATGTGAAACATTTCGAGTCCTACGGCTTCTTGCCGGGCGCGGCTTTTTCCGGTGCGGCTTTTTCCGGCGCGGCCTTTTCCGGCGCGGCGACGGGATTGACCTTCACGCCCTCGCGAACCTCGTCGCTCGGATTGACCGCGAGTTGCTGGCCCTCTTCGAGCCCGGAGAGTACCTCGAGGCGGTCGCCGTAGTCGCGGCCCAACTGAATGCGCGTGAAGTGAACCGTGGCATCGGGCCGCACCACCGCCACCTGCGGTCCGTCACTGCGCACTACGAGCGTGTCGCCGGGGATGAGCAGCGGCGGGTACTTGCGGGGCACGGTGAGATCCACCTGGGCGAACATGCCGGGCATGAGGGCGCCGTCCGCATTGCGCACCTGAAGTTCGGTAAGCAGCGTGCGGGTGGCGGGGTCGAGCGCGTTGGAGGTTCGCGTGACCACGCCATCGAACTTCCGGCCGGGGAGTTCCGCGATGGAGACGATGGCATGCTGGCCCACCTTCACGCTCTCGGCGTCGGCCTGCGGGAGGTTGATGTAGGTGCGCAGCGTTCCGGTCTGCGCGACGCGGAAGAGGAGCGTGCTGCCTTCGTTGACCAGCGCGCCGGTGTCCACGTTGCGCAGGGTAATCACGCCGTCGAAGGGCGCGCGCACGGTTTGATAGGTCTTGATCTGATTCAGCCTGGCGAGGTTGGCTTCGGCGGCGGTGACAGAGCTGCGCATGGCGGCGGCGGCCTTGACCAGCGCCTCCACGTTGGCCTGCTGCGCGGCGTACTGCGCCTGCGCGTTGTCGTTATCCTGTTTGGAGATCACGCCGCGACCCAGCAGGTTGGCCATGCGCCCGGCGGTGAGGCGCGCCAGGTTCTCGTTGGCACGGCCCTGTTGGATGGCCGCTTCGGCCTGCTGCACGCCGCTCCTGGCCTGATCGATGGCGGCGTGGGCCTGGAGAATCTGCTGATCGAGTTCCGGGGCTTCGACTTCGGCCACCACCTGCCCGGCCTTCACCCGGTCGCCGATGTCCACGTAGCGTTTGCGGATGTAGCCGGTGGCGCGCGCCAGGATGGGGGCCTCGGTGACAGCCTGAATGTTGCCCGGGAGGACCAGCAGGCTATTGCCCTCGGACCGGGTCACCCGGCTGACGTTGACCACGGGGAGGGTGCGGCCGGTTTCCTTCGATTCCGCGGCCAGGACCGCTTCGCGGCGTTGCCGGGGAAGGTAACCCACGAAGAAGCCAACCACAATCAGGACGGCCAAAAGCAGTGCGATCAGCACCAGGCTGACTGTCGAAGGGCGGCGATTCGGCTGGGCCCCCGAGGCGTGAAGATGTTTCTGCTCCTCCAACTGCCGCTTCAGGCCTTCAATTTCGGACCTCAACCGTTCCTCGGTGGTGTTGACTTGGTTCATAACTGGTCCTCACGCAGCATCATCTCGTCGCGCAAATATTCGTGCTCCTCTTCCACCATTCTGCGCTCGAAATCGACCGGCGGATTCTTGCGCAGCAGGCTATAAACCAATGGAACCACAAACAGGGTGGTGATGGTGGCCAGCAGCAGGCCGCCGATCACGGCGCGTCCCAGGGGCGCGTTCTGTTCGCCGCCTTCTCCCATGCCGAGCGCCATCGGCAACATACCCATGATCATGGCGGCGGCGGTCATGATGACGGGCCGGATGCGGGTGTGTCCGGCGGAAAGCGCGGCGGAGCGCGCGTCCATGCCTTCCACCCGTTGATCGTTGGCGAAAACCACCAGCAGGATGCTGTTGGCGGTGGCCACGCCGATACACATGATGGAGCCCATCATGGAGGGCACGCTGAAGGTGGTCTGGGTAATGAACAGCATCCAGACGATACCGGCCATCGCGCCCGGCAGGGCCATCAGGATGATGAACGGATCCATCCAGCTTTGGAAATTGACCGCCATCAGGAGGTACACCAAAACCACCGCGAAGATCATGCCGAGGCCGAGGCGGTAGAAGGAATTCTGCATGGTGAGGAGCTGTCCGCGCAACTCGATGGTAGTGCCGCGCGGCAGCTTGGGCGTCATCTCCGCGACGATCTTCTCCACTCCCGCGCCCACGCTGCCGAGATCGCGGCGGTCGATATTGGCGTAGACATCGATCACGGGCTGCACATTGTAATGGTTGACAATTTGCGGAGCGGCGCTGCGGCCCACGGAAACCATATTGGAGAGCAATTGCGGGCCGCCGGAAGCGGCGCCGGGGTTGCCGTAGGCGGCGGATGCCTGGCTCGGGCCGGCGCCGACTCCAGCGTTGGTTGGGTTGGCGGAACCGGCAATCGATGTCTGCGTGGTGGCGTTGACGCCGGCGAAGGGCGCGCTCACCGGCGTGCGCAGCAGCGCCTCCAGCGAGTTCATGCGGTACTGCGGAGTCTGCACGGCCACGCCGTAGCTGACGCCGCTACGCCAGTCCAGGAACTGCGTGGGCGCGATCTGCCCGCTGGAACTGAGCGAAATCAGCAGGCTGGTAGCCACGTCGCGCTGCGTCAGCCCCACCTGTCCGGCCTTGCCGCGGTTGACGTTGATATCGATCACGGGGTAGTCCACCACCTGGTGAATGTGGACGTCGGCCGCGCCGGGAATGCGCGTCACTTTTTCCGCGATCTGACGGGCGATCTCGTAGTTCGATGCGGCGTTGCGCGACAGCACCTGGATATCGATGGGGGCCGGCAGTCCGAAATTCAGGATCTGATTGGTGATGTTGGCGGCTTCAAAGAAAAAGACCATGTCGGGGAACTTCTGGTTGAGGCGCTGGCGCAGGCGGCCGGTATACTCGGCGGTGGAGCCGTGCTCGCCGGCTTTGAGGGAAATCAGGATGTCGCCGTCGCTCACGCCGAGCGTCGGGTTGTCGCCGAAGGCGAGATTGAAGCCGCCATTGGGGAGGCCGATGTTGTCGATGATGTCCGAGATTTCCTTGGCCGGCACCACCTGGCGAATCTCGTTCTCGATGGCGGCAAAAATCTGCTCGGTTTTTTCGAGGCGCGTTCCGGAAGGAGCGCGCGCGTGCAAGCGCATGGCGCCGGAATCGACGGTGGGAAAGAAATCGCGGCCGATGAGCGGCGCCAGGCACAGCGAACCGGCGACAAACAGGCCAAAGCCGGCCAGCACCGCAGTACGATGGTCGAGGCACCAGTGCAACAGGGAAGAATAGGAAGCGCGCATCAATTCGAAGCGCCGGTTGAAGATGCGATGCGCGTACCAGATCAAGCCCTTGCCGCCTTCGGTATGCTCGCCGTGCGCGTAGAGCTTGACCTCGGAGCGGAGCATGTGGTGCAACATGGTGGGGATGAGGGTTCGGGAAAGGAAATACGAGGCCATCATGGCGAAGACCACCGCCATGGCGAGCGGGGTGAACAGATACTTGGCGGCGCCGGTCAGCAGCAGCACCGGCACAAACACGATGCAGATGGCGAGGGTGGAGACGAAGGCCGGCACCGCAATCTGTTGCGAGCCATCGAGCACGGCGCGCACCAGCGGTTTCCGCATCGCCATGTTGCGATGAATGTTCTCGATCGCCACGGTAGCGTCGTCCACCAGAATGCCGACGGCGAGCGCCAGGCCGCCGAGCGTCATCACGTTGGTGGTCTGCCCCAGCAGGTTGAGGAAAATCAGTGAAGCCAGAATCGAAAGCGGAATCGAGATGCAGACGATCACGGTACTGCGCCAGCTCCCCAGGAAGAGCAGGATCATGAGGCCGGTGAGGATGGCCGCGGTCACTCCCTCGCGCACCACGCCATTGATGGCCGCGCGCACGAAGAGCGATTGGTCGAACAGCTCTCTTACTTTAAGGGCGGGAGGCAGGCCGGCCAGGATCTTAGGCAGCGCGGCCTTGACATTGTTCACCACCGCCAGGGTGGATGCCTTGCCGTTACGCATGACCGTCAAGAGCGCGCCACGGGTGCCATTGGTGCGCACGATGCTGGTCTGGACCGAATAGCCGTCGCGGACCTGCGCCACGTCCTTAAGGTAGACCGTGGCCCCGTTGACGACGCGCAACGGCAGGTAGTTGAGCTCGTCCAGAACCCGCGGGCTGGAGTTGAGCCGGATCTGGTAATCCTTGTCGCCGATCTTGGCGGTGCCGGCGGGGAAGATGAGGTTCTGGTTGCCCAGCGCGGAGGAAACATCCGAAGCGGAGAGGCCCAGAGCGGTGAGTTGGTTGGGGTTGAGATCCACCATCACCTGGCGGAACTTGCCGCCGTAGGGTAGCGGCACGGACGCGCCCTGAATGGTGGCGAGCTGGGTGCGGATGAAGTTCTGACCCATGTCGAACAACTCCTGTTCGCTCATGGTTTCGCTCTCGAGGCCGAGTTGGATGATGGGCACGCTGGAAGCGTCGTACTTGACGATGCTCGGTGGTGTGGTCCCGGGCGGGAAGGGGCGGAGCAGGGTCTGAGCGATGGCGGTGATCTGCGAGAGCGCGAGTTCGACTTTGGCGTTGGGCTGGAAGTAGACGCGGGTCACGGAGACCCCGCTGTAGGACTGCGACTCGATGTGCTCGATATCGTTAACGGTAGTGGTCATGGCCCGCTCGAAGATGGTGACCATGCGCTTTTCCATCTCTTCGGGGGACAGGCCGTTGTAGGACCAGATGACGCTGACCACAGGGATATCGATATAGGGAAAGATATCGACCGGCATCGTGATGATGGCGGCGACGCCAAGGATGGCGATGAGGACGGAAACCACGACAAAGGTATAGGGCCGTCGTAAAGCTAGTCGGACAATCCACATAGGCGCCAGAGTGGTGGGCTGTCTTTAATGATATCCGAAGCACGCAACTGTTGTGATGACGTTCAGGGAGCATCTACCGCTAGCCCTTTCGAGCTATGCAAACCCGGGGACAAACCCGGGGACAGACGGAACGTTTTCCAGTTTTGCCCGCGGTCACACCGCTGCCAGCAAGCTCTGCGCCGGTTCTCGAGACGCTTCCTGCTTCTTCGGTCTCCCCCCGTGACGCGCCACCAGCGGCCGTGCCATCTCCGTTTCCAGACGCTCCACAAAGTGCGCGGAGCCCAGCGGGCGGCCGCTGTGCGTGCTACGCCGGATTGCCTCACTCTCCCGTTCGAACTCCGTGGCCGCCAGGAATTCACGCCACTCGTCGAGCGTCCAGCGCGCCGACCACGGGCCGGGGTCGATCAGCCCGTCCCAGCCGCCGCAGACGTGAATGCGCGCGCTCGACCAGGGAAACTCCGCCGCATCCCGCACCATCCCGGCCCGTACGGGATTCCGTTCGGCATAGCGCAAGGCGGTCCACAGATGGTCCTCGTCCATCGGGCACGAATAGTACCGGCCCTGCCAGACGTGTCCCGAGGTCGCCTGCCGGGCGTTGAGATACGCGGCATACCGGCCGTGGGCGTTACGCAGAGCGGTCCGCAGCGCCTCTGCCCTCTGCGGCACCACGATCAGGTGCACGTGATTCGGCATCAGGCAATATCCCAGGATCGCCAGCCGTTGCAGTTTCGCGTGTTGCTGCAGCAGCCCGAGATACACCAGCCGGTCGTTGTCGGTCTCAAATACTACGCGACGCCCGTTGCCGCGTTGCGTGACGTGGTGCGGCGTCTCTAACGCCTCTACTCTCGCTAATCGTGCCACATCAGATAGTGCATGGCCGCTGGGAATCTCTCAGGTAATTGGAAAACGTTCCGTCTGTCCCCGGGTTTGTCCCCGGGTTTACAGGTGGATGATGCCGCGCTGGATCGCCGCCGTCGCGGCCTGGGTGCGATCCTGCACTCCCAGCTTACTCAAAATGTTCTTTACGTGATTCTTTACCGTGTGCTCGGCGATGTTCAGCGTGAACGCGATCTGCTTGTTCGCCAACCCCCGCACGATCTGCGCCAGAACCTGCACCTCGCGCGCGCTCAGGTCCGGACGTGGCAACTGCGCCGCTAGCGATGCCGCCACCGCCGCCGGCAGGTAGGTCTGTCCCGCATTTACGGCGCGGATCGCCTTTAGCAGCTCGTCGTGCAGCACGTCTTTCGTCAGGTACGCCTGCACCCCCGCCGCCAGCGCGCGGCGGATGTCCTCGTCCCCCCCGTAGGTCGTCAGCGCGATCATCCTCGCTCCGGGAAACTCGCTCCGGATCACGAGCGCCGCATCCACACCGCCCATCCCGGGCATGCGCAGATCGAGCAGCGTCACATCCGGCTGGTGCAGGCGGAACATCTCCACCGCCTGATGACCGTTGGCGGCTTCGGCGACCACCGTCATATCTTCCTGCATGTTGACGATTGTGATCACTCCCACGCGCGCCACCAGGTGGTCTTCGGCAACAAGAATTCGAATTTTTTCGCTCATGGTAACGGTACAGTTACTTCGACTTCCGTTCCCTCCCCAGGGTTACTGGCCAACCGGAGCTCGCCGCCCAGCCGCTCGGCGCGCTCGCGCATCCCGATCACTCCGAAATGCCCGGCGCGTGAAGAAAACACGTCCCGTTGATCGAATCCGCGGCCGTTATCCCTAATCCGCAGGTGGAGATGGCGCGCCTCCAGGTGCAGCTTCACCCCGATCCGGCTCGCCGCGGCGTGCTTCAGCGCGTTGGTCACGGCCTCCTGCGCGATACGCAACAGGTGCTGCTCCATCTCCTCCGGCAACTTCGCCCCCGGACCCATGACCTCCACGGCTACCTCCACACCCGACCCCGCCGTCCACAACCGCATGCCCGATTCGATCGCCGCCGCCAGATCCTGCCCCTCTAGCGCCGACGCGCGCAAGTCCATCACGCTCCGCCGCGCCTCGGTCAAGCTGTGCCGCGCCATGCGCCGTGCCATGTCCAGGTAGGAGCGCGCCGGCGTGGCATCTTCCGGCATGCACATGGCCACCGCGTCCAACTGCGAGGAGATGCCGACGAAGCCCTGCGCCAACGTATCGTGGATCTCACGCGCCAGCCGCGCGCGCTCTTCCAATACCAGCCCAAACCGCGACCGGATCTGGCGCAGCCGAAGCTGATAAATCGCCCACGCTCCCGCCAGCACTGCCGCCACGCACAAGGCCCGAAACCACGCCGTCTCCCAAAACTGCGGGAGCATTTCGAACTCGTAGGATTGCTGGCTGCTTGCCCCGCCGGGCAGTTCCGCACGCACGTTGAATCGATAGTGCCCGTGGCGCAGACTGTTGAAATTGATCACCCGCCGCCCGCTCGCCGCCACCCAATCCGTATCCAGTCCATCCAGCCTGTAAAAGTACTGTACCCGCTCCGGCGCGCTCAGGTGGATGCCCGTGTAGCGTATTTGCAGGCGTTCGTTCCCCGGAGCCAGGCGCGCCGCGCGACTCAGATCCACCGGATCGCCGTTGGCCGTCATTTGAACCAGGTGCGCTACAGGGGAAAGCGCCACCGGTTTTCGCGCACCCGGGTTGAGCACCGCCAGGCCGCGCCCAGTGGTAAACCAGAGTCGCCCGTCGGTGGTGCGGATGCCGCCGCCCGCGGTCGGAAAGGCCGGGGCGCACTGCGCGCTGCGCAGCCCGTCTTCCACCCCGTAGTTTTGCGGTTCCAGCCGGGATCGCTTCTTTGCGCTGAACTCCAAGAGATGGCTTTTGGCGATCCGGCAGATGCCGCGGGTAGTGCTCAGCCACAGCGATTCGCCGTCGTCGAAGACCTTGCCGATGTTGTCGCTTAACAGCCCGTCCCGCGCCGCGTAGTGGACGAACCTGCCGTCGTGCAGGGCATTCAGCCCCCCGCCAAATGTGCCGATCCAAACCGTGCCCTGCCCATCCTGGTAGATTGATCGGATCTGATCGCTGGAAAGGCCGTCGGCGGTGGTGTATTGCCGGCGCTCATCCCCCTTCACCCGCCACAGGCCCTTCCCGTAGGTGCCCGCCCAGATCGTGCCGTCCCGTCCCTCGGACAACGTCACCACGAAATCGATCAGCAGCGGGCCGCCCGCGACCACGTTCTGAAACTGTTTGCCGCGGACTACGCTCAGTCCTCCCGGAGTCGCCAGCCAGAGCGCGCCCCGCGCATCCTCGATGGCGTCGAAAACGCTCGTTCGCGCCAGCGGGTCCGGCGGGCGGTAGGTACGGAATTTGCCCGCCTCCATGCGGGCTAGGCCGGAACGCGTGGCAATCAGCAGATCTCCCTTCAAACCTTCCCGAATCTGAAAAATCTCGCTGTCGGGCAGCCCTTCGCGAGCCGTATACCGGCGCGATGCGGACCCGGAAAACTGCATCATGCCGAGATCGTTGAAGCCCACCCAAACCTGGCCGCCCCGGTCCTGAAACACCGCATTGGGCGCGTCGCTGGGCAACCCTTCGGGCTTTCCATACACCATGAAGATGTCGTTGCGCCACCGGCTGAGACCACCGTTGGCCCCAATCCAAAGGTCGCCTTCGCGATCCTCAAACAGACAGCGCACCCCGTCGCCGTCCTCGGGATTGTCCTGGCCCGAGGTGACGAAGCGGTTGCCCTGGAGCCGCGCCAGCCCGTTGTTGGTGCCTGCCCAGATATTGCCGTCGCGATCCGCCCATAAGGCGCGCACCACCGGGTCCGGCAGCCCCTCGCGCATGCCGTACTTCTGAATCACACCGCTCGCGGACCGGCGGATGATCCCTTTGTTTCCGGCGATCCAGATATTGCCGTCGCGATCGGCCATCATGGTGAGCACCACCATGCCATCCAGTACTTCAGCCTGCATCACCGTCACGAACTTCCCGCCCGTCCGTCGCACCACCCGGCTGAAGCCCGCCACCCACAGATCGTGATTGGCGTCCTCGCACACCGCCCGCGCCGAGCTCACCGGGATATCGGTGTCGGGTTTGAAATTCGTGAACTGGCCGTCCTGGTAACGGCTCAGATAGATCCCCGCCACCACCCACAGCGCGCCCTCCCGATCCGCCAGCAACGCGGTGATCGCCGCATCCGGCAGACCCTGTTTCACCGTGAACGTCTGGAATCGGCCCTCCCGATACTGCGTCAGGCCGTTGGAGGTGCCGATCCACAACCCACCGTCGTTCGCCGCCGCCAGCGCGGTGATCGAGTTATCCGGCAGATCGCCGTTGGCCTTGTTGAAGACCACAAACTCGTAGCCGTCGAATCGGGCCAGCCCCTCGTCGGTGCCCAGCCAGAGGTAGCCGTCCCTCGTCTGCGTGATGGCGCGGATCGTGTCGTGCGGCAGCCCGCGCTCCTGCGTCCATATCGTGCGCGAATACTGCGTCAGGCTCTTGCGCGGATCGAGTGCGAGCGCGCCGGATGCCAGGCAGGCCGCCAGCGCGAACATCGTTCCTATGCGCTTCCCCACAGATCCCAGTATAAAACCCGGGGACAGACGGAACGTTATCCGTTTTCGCGATATTGCCAGAACCGGGGAACGTTCCGTCTGTCCCCGGGTTCCCGGGTTCTGTCCCCGGGTTTCCCCGGGTTCCGGGTTTCGCGATTGCCGATGTGCGTCCCGCCCTTGATCTTTCAGAAGTAATTGCCAGAGCGTGTGCCCGTCGCGCCCGCCGCCGCCGGTAACCCGCGTGGTCCAGGCCAGCGCCAGATACTTCACATTGGATTGATCGATCTGCGTCAATCTGCTGTCACGCATGCCCGAGTAATCGCCCGAGTAAGTCGGCCAATTCTCCGATAGCGGTTTGAGGATCGCCGGCGGATCGAGCGTTTGTCCCACGCCGAGCGCGGGAAACAGGCACAACGAGGCGTTAAGGACCAGCTTCTTGATCTTGGTCATTTCACCGTCACCAGATAGGCTGTCAGGTTATGAATGTCCGTGTCCGAATAACGCCGCAGTAAGTCTTTGTGCGGCTGGAGCGGATCGTGAATCGCCACCTTCGGCGTCTCGCCGTCCCGCCGGAAGGTGCGCGGCATCCCGTCGGCCAGCGTCAGGGTGACGATGAAATCGTCGATCCGGACCAGCCGCCCTTCCACCTTCGGGCCCGACGCTGGCGTGACCGTGACCGTGGCCGGCGGCACGTTGCTCGCCGCCGCCGGCCCGCCGAAACCGCCGCGCCCGGCGCGGGCCGTCTTGAAGTACGCCTCGCCGGCCTTCGGGTCGCCGACCACAATGCTCGGCGGCCGCATGCGCGAAACATCGTAGCCGCCCACCCGGAAGCTGTGCACGAACGCCGCGATATCCACAATCCGCGGCATCGAGACTGCCCATCATCTGGTTTGAAGACCTGTAGCACCTGCTCTCAAAGACCATGCCGAGCCGCTTTCCACTGCACCTGCAGCAAATCGTTGGTATATCCCCAGGGATTGCCTTATGATGGAATTGTGAAGCGAGCTCGTACACTCTACGTCAAGAATCCCGCGGCTCACCGCTTGGCGCTACAGGTGAGCAAGCAACTGGGCGTCACCATTACTCAAGCGGTAATCCAGGCGCTGGAAGATAAGGTGCGGCAAGCGCCGAAGCCATGGAATCAAGAAAAGCTCGACGCAATTCTAGCTGAATTCGACGCTCTGCCCGTCCTCGATCCGCGCAGCCCGGACGAGATCCTCGGCTACGATGAGTTTGGGCTCCCCAGCTAAATGGTCATCGACACTTCGGCGCTTGTTGCCATTTTTTTGCATGAACCGTCGCGGGAACCTTTGCTGGATGCAATCCGGGCGGCGGTGACGCGCACGGTTTCATCCGTGTCCCTGCTGGAAGCGGGAATCGTCCTACGCG
>Ga0208716_1001015_pt1 | contig 11022 bp, 9 predicted proteins | sample NGESurdeep092012_8_FD_184482 | JGI IMG/M metagenome (GOLD analysis project Ga0208716, IMG submission 184482) | Arctic peat soil microbial communities from Barrow, Alaska - NGEE Surface sample 415-3 deep-092012 (SPAdes) | ecosystem: Environmental > Terrestrial > Soil > Wetlands > Peat ...
TCCGAAGGCATGGCGGTGCAGTTCGCCAAGTGCTGCCGCCCCATTCCCGGCGACGCCATCATCGGCTCGATCAAGAAGGGCCAGGGCATGGTGGTCCACACCCACGACTGCCCGACTGCGGCCAAGTCGCGCACCGATCCGGACAAGTGGCTGGACGTCGAATGGGCGCCGGAGGTCGGGCGCATGTTCGACGTCAGCATCCGCGTGACGGTGGTGAACCAGCGCGGCGTGCTGGCGAAGGTGGCGCAGGCGATCGCCGAGCACGACTCCAACATCGACAATGTCAGCATGGACGAGGACCACAGTGTCTACACCGGCATGCAGTTCACGCTGCAGGTTTTTGATCGCCTGCACCTGGCGCGCATCATGCGCCGTCTGCGGCATATACCCGAGGTCATCCGCATCGCGCGGATGCGGGGTTGAAACAGACTTCAGCCGTTAAGGATGCCGGGGAAACAGCAGTGAAAAATCCGTTTGCACAGCTGGTCGGCTTTACGCTGCGCCTTGGCCGGCGCGGCAGCGGCACCTGCACCGCGGCGCTCGATGTGCGTCCCGAGTTGCTTAATCCGAATGGCGTCGTCCACGGCGGCGCGCTGTTCTCGATGGCCGATACCGTCATGGGCGCGGCGCTTTATACCACGCTTGAGCCGGGCGAGAGCTGCGCCACCATCGAAATCAAGATCCACTTCCTGCAGCCGGTGATCAAAGGCAAGATCCGCTGCCGCACCCGGCTGGTGCATCGCGGAAGCCGCATCGCCGTGCTCGAATCGCATATCAGCGTCGGCCGGCTGCAGATCGCTCAGGCGCTGGGAACATTCGCGATCTTCACGCCGCGCCCGGCGCAGGCAAAGAGCGCCGGCGGCGCAAAACGCCGGCGTCTGGCACAATGAACCTCGCGACTTCAGCAAAATCATCGCGTCGCCTCGCATCCCGAGATGACAACGAATCTCGACACTGGGAACCGACATGAAAATCAGCGCCAATGGCATAGATATCAACTACAGCATCGAGGGCGAAGGTCCGTGGCTCGCGATGAGCCACTCCCTCGCCTGCAATCTGCGCATGTGGGACGAGGAGGCGAAGCGCCTGTCGAAACGCTACAAGGTGCTGCGCTACGACACCCGCGGCCACGGCGAGAGCAGCGCCCCCTCCGGCGCCTATACGCTGGACCTGCTGGCCGACGACCTATACGGCCTGCTGCGGGCGTTGGGCGTGCAGTCCGCCCACTTCGTCGGCTTGTCCATGGGCGGGATGGTAGGCCAGACCTTTGCGCTCAAGTACCCGGGCATGTTCAAGAGCCTGGCTTTGTGCGACACCACCAGCCGCTACCCGGCCGAGGCCGCGGGCCTGTGGGTGGAGCGCATCAAGACCGTCGAGACCAAGGGTATGGAGCCGATGGTCGAGCCTACCCTTGCGCGCTGGTTTACCGAGCCGTTCAGGGAAGCGCGCCCGGAAGTGGTGGAGAAAGTGGCGGCCATGATCCGCACCACGCCGGCGCCGGGCTACATCGGCTGCAGCCACGCCATCCCGAAAATCAACCTGACCGCGCGGCTGAAGGAAATCCGCTGCCCCGCCTTGGTCATCGTGGGCAAGGACGATCCCGGCACCCCAGTAGCAATGGCCGAGGAAATACACCAGGCGCTGCCGGGCTCGAAGCTGGTAGTCATTGCCTCCGCCGCGCATCTTTCCAACTTGGAGCAGCCCGACGCGTTCAACCAGGCGCTGGGCGAGTTCCTCGACAAAGTCAACCGGTAGAACGGGAGCGATCATGGGCACCATCGAAACCGAACTGGGTATAGACCTCTCCGCCTTCTGGATGCCGTTCTCGGCCAACCGGCAGTTCAAGCACGCGCCGCGCCTGCTTGTGGGCGCGAAGGACATGCATTACACGGCGCACGACGGGCGCAAGGTGCTCGACGGCACGGCGGGCCTGTGGTGCGTCAATGCCGGCCATGGACGCGAGAGAATCATCAACGCGGTGAAGGCACAGCTCGACGTGCTCGACTTCGCGCCCACCTTCCAGATGGGGCATCCGAAGGCGTTCGAGGCGGCGCAGAAAATCGCCGCGCTTGCACCGGCGGGCCTGGACCATGTTTTTTTCGCCAATTCCGGGTCGGAGGCCGTAGACAGCGCGCTCAAGATTGCGCTTGCCTGTCACCGCGCCCGCGGCGAAGGTCAGCGCACCATATTGATCGGCCGCGAACGCGGCTACCACGGCACCGGCTTCGGCGGTATCTCGGTCGGCGGCATGACCAACAACCGCAAGACCTTCGGCAACCTGCTGCCGCGCGTGGACCACCTGCGCCACACCTGGGACATCGAGCACCAGGCATACTCGCGCGGCCAGCCCGAATGGGGCGCGCATTTCGCCGACGAACTCGAGAACCGTATCATCCCGCTGCACGACGCCTCCAACATCGCGGCGGTGATCGTCGAGCCGGTGGCCGGATCCACCGGGGGGCTCGTCCCGCCCAAAGGCTATCTCGAGCGCCTGCGCGCGATCTGCGACAAGTATGGCATCCTGCTGATTTTCGACGAAGTCATCACCGGCTTCGGCAGGCTGGGCAAGCCTTTCGGCGCCGATTACTTTGGCGTCAAGCCCGACCTCATGACGTTCGCCAAAGGCGTGACCAACGGCACCATTCCGATGGGCGGAGTGATCGTGAAGAACGAAGTCTACGATGCCTTCATGCAGGGACCGGAGGCAGCGATCGAACTCTTCCACGGCTACACCTACTCCGGCCACCCGGTCGCCGCGGCTGCGGCGAGCGCCACCATCGATCTTTACCGCGAGGAAGGCCTGTTCGAGCGTGCCGCCGCGATCGCGCCTTATTTCGAGGAGGCGCTGCATTCGCTCAGGGGTCTGCCCAACGTGATCGACATCCGCAACCTGGGACTCATTGGCGTGATCGAAGTGGCCGCGCGCCCGGGCAAAGTCGGCGCGCGCGCTTTTGACGCCTTCGTCGACTGCTACGCCAACGGCCTGCTGGTGCGGCCGGCGGGCGATACGCTCGCCTTGTCGCCGCCGCTCATCGTCGAGAAACATCACATCGACCAGATGGTGGGCACGCTCGGCGCCGCGCTCAAGCGCATCGCCTGAACCACAACGCTTGGTTGAATTTTGGCGGCACCTAGATGAAGAAAGCGCAATGAGCTCCGAACTCGCCTACACGTCCGCCACCGAACTGGTGCGCCGCTATCGCGCGAAGCAACTGTCGCCGGTCGAGGTGACGCAGGCGGTGCTCGCGCGCATCCGCGAACTCAACCCCAGATTGAATGCCTTCTGTCTCGTCGACGAGGCGGACGCGCTCGCCTCGGCACGCGCTTCTGAAGCGCGCTGGATGAAAGGCGCGCCGCTCGGCTGGGTGGACGGCGTGCCGGCCTCGATCAAGGACCTGATCCTCACCCGCGGCTGGCCTACGCTGCGCGGCTCCAAGACCGTAGCTCGGGAGGGGCCGTGGCTCGAAGACGGCCCGGCTACCGCGCGGCTGCGCGAGAACGGCGCGGTGCTGCTGGGCAAGACCTGTACGCCGGAATTCGGCTGGAAAGGCGTGACCGACAGCGCCCTCGCCGGCATTACGCGCAATCCCTGGAACACCGATTGCACCCCCGGCGGCTCCAGCGGCGGCGCCTCGGCGCAGATCGCCGCCGGCATGGGCCCGCTTGCGGTAGGCACCGACGGCGGCGGCTCGATCCGGATTCCCTGCGCCTTTGCCGGCATCTCCGGCATCAAGGCCGGTTTCGGCCGCGTGCCGGCCTGGCCGCTTTCGCCTTTCGGCACGGTGGCGCACGTGGGTCCGATGGCGCGCACGGCCGCCGACTGCGCGCTGATGCTGAACGTCCTGGCGCAGCCCGATGCGCGCGACTGGACGGCAATGCCCTACGCCGGCATCGACTGGACCCAGGGACTGGATACGGGCGTGAAGGGTTTGCGCATCGCCTACAGCCCGCGCCTGGGTTATGTGAAACACGTGGATGCCGAAGTCGAAGCGCGGATCGCGGACGCGGCCAAAGTGCTGGCAGGCATGGGCGCCGAGGTGGAGGAGGTCGATCCGGGTTTTGCGGACTGCCGCGACATCTTCTGGGTGCACTGGACTTCGGGCGCCTACAATCTGCTGCGCAACATGCCGAAGGAAAAATTCGCGCTGCTCGATCCGGGCCTGCAGCAGGCCTGCGCCAGCGGCGCGCAGCACTCGCTGGCGCGATACCTCGATGCTGTCAATGCGCGCGGCGCCCTGGGCGAGCACATGAAGCGCTTCCACCAGAAGTATGACCTGCTACTCACGCCCGCGACCGCGATCCCGGCTTTCGCCGTCGGCGTGGTCGCGCCGGAACGCCCGTCCGGCGAGGAGGACTGGACCTGGTGGACGCCATTTTCCTTCCCCTTCAATCTGACGCAGCAGCCGGCGATGTCCGTGCCCTGCGGTTTTTCCAAGGACGGCTTGCCCATCGGCTTGCAGCTGGTGGGCCCGATGCACCGCGAGGACCTGGTGCTGCGCGCGGCGCACGCCTACCAGCAGGCGACCGACCACCACCTGCGCCGGCCGGCGCTCTAAGCGTGTAGTATTTCTGCATTAAGACGTAACTGACGACATTAGGAGGAGGCATGTTGCATTTGCTCAGACTGGCAGCCCTTGCGGCTGCATTCGCATGGACCGTGGGCGCCCCCGCCCAGACTTACCCGACCAAGACGATCAGATGGATCGTTCCCTACACGCCCGCGGGGATTACCGACAATGTGACACGCATCGTAACGCAAAGGGTGCAGGAGCAAACCGGCTGGAACATCGTGGTGGAGAATAAACCCGGCGCCAACTCCATCCTCGGCGCCGATCTGGCGGCGAAGTCGGCGCCGGACGGCTACACGTTCCTCACGGTGATTGCCGCGCACGCCGCCAACGCCACGCTCTACGCGGGCAAGCTTCCCTACGATCCGGTGAAGAGCTTTGCCCCGGTTTCGCTCGCCGGCATCGCGCCGCTGATCATGACCGCCAACAACAATTTCCCGGCCAAGGACGCGAAGGAACTGATCGCCTATGCCAAGGCCAATCCGGGCAAGATCTCCTTCGGTTCTTCCGGCATCGGCGCAGCGGCCCATCTGACGACGGAGCTGTTCAAGCAGACGGCCGGCATCGACATGGTGCACATCCCTTACAAGGGCACCGCGCCGGCGCTGCAGGACCTGATGGGCGGCAACATCCAGATCCTGGTCGACGTGCCGAGCACGCTGATGCCGCAGGTGCGCGGCGGCAAGATCAAGGCGCTGGCGATGTTTTCGAACAAGCGCATCAGCTCCGCGCCGGAGGTGCCGACCATGGCCGAGGCCGGCGGCCCGGCGCTGGAATCCTCGACCTGGGTGCTGTTCCTCGCGCCTGCGGGCACGCCGCGCGACATCGTCAACCGCATGTCCGCGGAAGTGGCGAAGGCAATTTCCGCGAGCGACATCAAGAGCCGTTTCGATTCGCTCGGCATCGAGCCCGTGGGTAACACCCCCGAGCAGGCTGGCAAGTTCCTGGCAGACGAGATCGCCAAGTGGTCGAAGGTGATCACCACTGCCGGGGTGAAGGCCGAGCAGTAATCCTACACTTGGCGACGCAACTTGCGCGCCGGCGTCGTTGCGCGGACGAGAAGCCGTCCGCGCGGATCGCCGATTGCGCGCGGATGAAAAGCGCATCCGCACGCAATCGGCGATCTTGTATCAAACCCTCGCGCAAAGGTGCGACTTATCTGAATTCACGCGCGGGCCGACCGCGCCTGGGCCTTCAGCCCCCGGCGAAAGCTCCATCCGAGCAGGGCCAGACCCAGCGCTACCGCCACGAACACCGGCTCTGTGCCGTGGGAATCGACCACTTTTCCTGCCAGCCAGACGCCGACCGATTGGCCGCTGAACAGGCATAGTGCGAACAGCGACATCGCCGAGCCCCGCGCCGCGGGCGCCATCTGGGTGGCGTTGACCTGCAGCGTGTTGTGCAGCATGTAGAAGCCGGCGCCGATCAGCAGAATGCCGGGCAGGCTCGCCCATGCCACCGGCGCGAACGCAAGCGAAAGATAGCCGGCGGCGAGGACCAGCCCGCCGCCGAGGGCGAGGCCGCGCTCGCCCAGCCCGGCGACGAAACGCTTCGCGCCGATCGCGTACAGCACTCCGCCCGCAGCGTATGCGGTGACCATTGCGCCGGCGGCCGCCGGGCCGACGGAAAAACGCTGTTGCAGATGCACCGGTATGAAAGCGATCGAACCGAACATCATCATGCCCTCGAGAAACACGGTGCCGACGACGACGCGGATCCAGGGGCGCGCGAGCAGGCCCGCCATGCGCGCGAGGCCCGAGCGGATGGTGACCGTGGCGTCGGCGGCCGAGTGTCGCGTGACCGGGTTGGTACGCAGCTCGAGCAGGAGCAGCATGCCGACGATCAGATACAGCAGCCCGAGGACGACGAATATCCCGCGCCAGCCGACGTGCTCCGCGAGTATCCCGGCGACCGATTGACCGAAGGCCACACCGAGAATCTGCCCCAGCAGAAAACGCGCGATCAAGGCCTGACGCTTGTCATAGGTGACGACATCGCCGATCCATCCCATCGAAAGCGGGATCAGCGCGCCGACCGTCGCGCCGGCGGCGAAGCGCGCGAGGATGAGCGTGTCCAGCGTCGAGGCCCCGGCGCAAGCGAAGGTGCCCAGGGCGGACGCGAGGGTGGCCGCGCACACCATGACATACCTGCCGTAGCGATCGCCCAGCGGCCCATAGACCGCCTGGAGCAGCCCGTAGGAGACGGCAAAAGCGGTCACCACCGAGGCCGCGCTGCCAGTAGTCACCGAGAATTCCGCTGCGAGCTGGGGCAGCAGCGTGTCCGTCGCGCGCAAGCTCGCCGCGCTCGCGAACGCCGCGAGCGACAGCAGGAATACCGCCCGGTTGGTCATGAGAACCGCGATTATCCCGGAAAAAAAACTTTCCTGGTGGATGAACACGGGCGCTGAATACGTTGCGCAGTACGCTGCTATCCAGTGCCTGTTTGCACGCTGCTTGCACAAATACCCGGAGCCCAATATATTGAGTCCTTGGGGCGTCGCCCCGATTCAGGAAATTTTCGGCGTCAACGCGCCTATTTGAACGGAGCGCAGCGCTTGCTCGCGGGCGCTCGACGGCATTCCTGGCAAGGATAATCAGCTAAGGGATCTTCGCAAATGAGTGATAAAACCTACCTCGACTGGCCGTTCTTCGATGTGCCGCAGCGCCGGCTTGCGGCCGATCTCGATGCCTGGGCGGCGGCGAACGTCGCGCATCTGGACCATGGGGCAGACGTGGATGCGCTCTGCCGCGATCTGGTCGCGCGCCTCGGGAGCGGCGGCTGGCTCAGGCACTGCGTGCCTGCGGCCTACGGCGGGGCCGCCGAGGCCATAGATTCGCGTTCGCTTTGTATCGCGCGCGAAACCCTGGCGCGCCACGAAGGGCTGGCCGATTTCGCCTTCGCCATGCAGGGCCTGGGCTCGGGCGCCATTTCCATCGCCGGCAGCGAGGAACTCAAGCGCCGCTACCTGCCGCGCGTGGCCAGGGGCGAGGCTATCGCCGCGTTCGCATTGTCCGAACCCGATGCCGGATCGGACGTCGGCGCGATGTCTACCAGCGCGCGCCGAGAAGGCGAGCACTATGTGCTCGACGGCGAGAAGACCTGGATTTCCAACGGCGGCATCGCCGATTTCTACTGCGTCTTCGCCCGCACCGGCGAAGCCGCGGGAGCTCGTGGCATCAGCGCCTTCGTCGTCGATGCCGATGCGCCCGGCCTCGAGGTGGCCGCGCGCATCGAACTGATCGCTCCGCATCCCTTGGCAAGCCTGCGCTTTGCCGGCTGCCGCGTGAGCGCGGCGCAGCGATTGGGCGAAGCCGGCCAGGGCTTCAAGGTGGCGATGCAGACGCTCGACATATTCCGCGCGTCGGTTGCCGCCGCCGCGCTCGGATTCGCGCGGCGCGCGCTGGACGAAGCGCTAGCTCGCGCCAAACAGCGCAAGATGTTCGGCCAGACGCTGGCCGATTTTCAGCTCACGCAGGCTGCGATCGCCGACATGGCCACGGCCATCGACAGCGCGGCGCTGCTCACCTACCGCGCGGCCTGGCTGCGCGACGTGCAAGGCGCGCGCACCACGCGCGAGGCGGCGATGGCGAAGATGGTGGCGACCGAATCGGCGCAGCAGGTCATCGACCGCGCCGTGCAGATGTTTGGCGGGCTTGGAGTCGTGAGCGGGCACCCGGTGGAAAAGCTCTACCGCGAGATCCGCGCGCTGCGCATCTACGAAGGCGCGACCGAAGTGCAAAAGCTGATTATTGCCCGCGAAACATTGAAAGGCATTTGATTTCGAGGTCCGCCCATGGCCTACACTGCGCATGTAGATACATTCGCCAGAGACAACCTGCCGCCGAAAAATCGGTGGCCGGATCTGGTGTTCGAACTGCCGGAGCTCCAGTATCCCAGGCGCCTCAATTGCGCCGCCGAGCTGCTCGACAAAATGGTCGGGGGCGGCCACGGCGAGCGCCCTGTGATCCGCACCCTGATCGAGGGCAAGGCCTACTCCTGCACTTACCGCCAGCTGCTCGCTCGCGCCAACCGGATCGCTTGGGTGCTCGCCGAGGACATGGGGCTCGAGCCAGGGAATCGCGTGCTGCTGCGCGCGCCCAACAACCCCATGATGGCCGCGTGCTGGTTCGCGGTGATGAAGGCCGGGCTCGTCGCCGTGCCCACCATGCCGCTTCTGCGTGCGACGGAACTGAAGCAGATCATCGACAAAGCCAAAGTCGGCGCCGCGCTGTGCGACTTGCGGCTGAGAGAAGAACTGGATCTGGCACAGGCCGGCTGTCCGGGCATGAAGCAGGTGCTCTACTTCAGCGACGACGGTCCCGGCTCGCTGGAACGAAAGCTGGAAGCCAAGCCCGCGGCGTTCGCGAACGTGGACACTGCGGCCGACGATGTCTGCCTGATCGCTTTCACCTCGGGCACCACCGGGCAGCCCAAGGGCACCGTGCACTTTCACCGCGACGTGCTGGCCATGTGCGATTGCTTCCCGCGCTCTTGCCTGAAGCCCGCCCAGAGCGACATTTTCTGCGGCACGCCGCCGCTCGCCTTCACCTTCGGCCTGGGCGGCCTGCTGTGCTTTCCCATGCGCTTTGGCGCCTCCACCGTGCTGATGGAAAGGCTCAGCCCCGACACCCTGCTCGAAACCATTGAGAAACTCAAGGCCACGATCTGCTTCACTGCCCCGACCTACTATCGCCAGATGGCAAGCCTGGTCAGGAACTACAAGCTGAAGAGCCTGAAAAAATGCGTCTCCGCGGGCGAGGCCCTGCCCGATGCGACCCGGCAGCTGTTCAGGGAAGCGAGCGGTATCGAGATCATCGATGGCATAGGAGCGACCGAGATGATCCATATTTTCATCTCGCACACGCCGGAGCGCGTGCGCCGCGGCGCCACCGGCTACGCCATCCCCGGCTACCAGGCGCGGGTAATCGATGATGAGGACAAGCCATGCGCGCCGGGCGTGGTCGGGCGCCTCGCTGTGAAGGGGCCGACCGGCTGCCGCTACCTCGCCGACGAGCGCCAGAAGGACTACGTGATCGCCGCAGGAGAAATGCGCGGCTGGAATCTGACCGGCGATGCCTACAAGATGGATGCCGACGGCTATTTCTACTATCAGGCGCGCACAGACGACATGATCATATCCGCCGGCTACAATATCGCCGGGCCGGAAGTGGAGGCCGCGCTGCTGCAGCATCCGGCTGTAGCCGAGTGCGGCGTGGTCGGCGTGCCCGACGCAGAGCGCGGTCAGATCGTAAAGGCCTGCGTGGTGCTCAAGTCCGGTTACACCGGCAACGCGCCGATGGCGAAAGAGCTGCAGGAGTTCGTGAAAAAAACTATCGCGCTGTACAAATACCCGCGCTCGGTTCAGTTCGTGGCCTCGCTGCCGCGGACGGAAACCGGCAAGCTGCAGCGATTCAGGCTAAGGCTGGCTAGCTAGGTAGTCCCGCTCATCGGACTTGCCGGTGCCGGATCATCACCTGGTTGTCGGCACTGAAGGCGGCGCCCAGGCGTTCGGCGAAATACACCGAGCGGTGTTGCCCGCCGGTGCAGCCGATGGCGATGGTGAGGTAGCTGCGGTTTTCGCGCACGAAAGCGGGCAGCCAGGCGGCGATGAAGGCGTGGATGTCGCGGTACATGTTCCGCGTCGACTCGTCCGCCTCCAGATAGGCGGCAACCGCGGCATCGAGTCCGGTCCGTTCGCGCAGCCGGGGTTCGTAATAGGGGTTGGGCAGGCAGCGCACGTCGAACACGAAATCGGCGTCCAGCGGTATTCCCTGCTTGAAACCGAAAGATTCGAACAGCAGCGTCAGGCGCGAACGGTCGACTTCGACCAGGTTCTTGATCCAGCTGCGCAAGGTGTTGGGCGAGAGTTCGCTGGTGTCGATGTGATGAGCGTATTCGCCGATGTCGCCGAGCAATTCGCGCTCGCGCGCGATGCTCTCGGCCACGGTCAGCCCGCCCTCGCTCAGGGGATGGCGCCGCCGCGTTTCGGAAAAGCGCTTGATCAGGGTCTCGTCCTTGGCCTCCAGGAACAGCAGCCTCACGTCCACGCCCTTTTGCTTTAGCGCCACGACGGTCTGCGGCAACTGGCGCACCGAGGCGCCGCTGCGCGCGTCCATGCTCAGAGCGACGCGCTCATGGCCGGAGCCGGAAAGCGATTCGAGCAGGGGCACCACCAGGGCGACCGGGAGGTTGTCCACGCAGTAGTAGCCGCTGTCTTCCAGCACATTGAGCGCGACGCTCTTGCCCGAGCCGGACAGACCGCTGATCAGCACGAGTTGCATGATTGCAGGATATCACCGGGCCGCGGAAAACCATATACGGCGTCTTAAACGGTGGCGTCGCATACCGCGGGCGGATTTGCGCGCTGCGCGCGCCAACCGTGTTTTTTGCGCGGATAAAAAGCACATCCGCGCAAAAAACACGGTTATTGATAAAAACAAGGACAGCGCGGGAG
>Ga0208716_1001017_pt1 | contig 11019 bp, 9 predicted proteins | sample NGESurdeep092012_8_FD_184482 | JGI IMG/M metagenome (GOLD analysis project Ga0208716, IMG submission 184482) | Arctic peat soil microbial communities from Barrow, Alaska - NGEE Surface sample 415-3 deep-092012 (SPAdes) | ecosystem: Environmental > Terrestrial > Soil > Wetlands > Peat ...
GCCCCTCCGGGGATGGCTCGCCCCCGACGTGCGCCGCTCCGACCACGCGCGCTTCTGGGACGAGGGGTACCCGGCGCTCCTCCTCACCGACACCGCGGAGCTCCGCAATCCGCATTACCACCGCGCGGGCGATACGCCCGACACCCTGGACTACGAGTTCCTCGCCCAGGCGACGGAGGCGGTGGTGAGATGTGTGCTGGAGCTGGCGAGGAGGTGATGGAGGTGATGGAGGTGACGGAGGTGGAGGACTCGCGGGAGGTGAGAGGTGAGAAGTCAGGGGGGACGCGGAACGGGGCGGCGGGATCCGGCGCCGCGTGTGACGCGGGGCGCGGTGCCGGGGTCGTGCTGAGCATGGACCACTCTTCGCGCCCGCTCATCACCCTGGCCCTCGCCGCACTCGTCGGCGCGGGGACCGCCGCCGCCCAGGCCCCGGCGCCCCAGTCCCCCTCCGTCCCGGCGCCGCACAGCGTCTGGTTCGACGCCGCCGCCCTCGCCGACGACGAGGTCCGCGCCGGCGTGGAGGCGCTCACTCTCGGCCGGGTCACGCTCGGCGCCTCGATCGGCTACTCGCACACGGCGCATCCGCGGGCCGAGTACGCCTATCCACTCGGCTACGCCTACCCGGCGGCCGACGGCGTCCTCCCGCCCGTCTGGTGCGACCCCCGGACGTCGATGGAATGCGATTACAACTACTTCGGCGACACGCCGCGCTACCGGGCATGGACCGCCGCGCTCACCGTGCGCTACTACCCCGCGTCCTTCTCGTTCCGGAACGGGGGGAGCCGGATGCAGGTGTATGCCGGCGGGCACGCCGCGTATCGCTGGAGCTCGTGGGACGAGAGCATCGTCTACAACGGGTGCCCGTACTGTGCCTACCCGCTCGGCGGCTCGGCGTCCGGAGGCACTCCCCTGCCGACGCCGGCGGACTCCGGCATCGTGATGCCGCCGAACCCGTACCCGCCCATCTTCGGCGGCCCAAACCCCGTGCGCCACAGCCGTGGCAGCTTCGAGCCCGGCCTCGACGTCGGGGTCCGGCTCCTTCCCATCGGCCCGCTCTTCGTCGAGGTCGGGGGGCGCTTCACGCTGGTAACGGCCGACGATGCGATGCGGCGGACGATGCAGGGGGACGTGGAGAGCCGGCTGGTGCTGGCGGCGGGATTCGCCTGGTAGTTCCTGTCCCCTGGAAGTGCGAAGAGGACAGTGCCAAGTAGTGTGAAGACGCGCAGACGCGCGGTGGTGCCAAGGGCGCAGTGATCGGTAGCGCGCGGTGAGAAGTGCCCAGGAGTCGGCAGTCCTGGGCACTTCTCACGTGCATTGCATGCTGTCGTGGAGCGAGCGGCCGCAAGGCGCGGGGTTGGCGGGGGCGAGGCCCGACTCTGCGAGCGCCGCGAGCAGCCGGAGGGCGTCGCCTCCGCCGGCCCCGCACCGCAGCGCCCACGGGCACGCAGGCTGCGGGAGGGCTCAGGGCTTCAGGACGACCCGCCCGATCAATTCCCCCTTCGCCAGCGCGTCGATCCCCTGCTGGAACTCCGCCAGCGGCAGCACCCGGTCCACGACCGTCTGCACCTTCCCCGACGCGACCAGATCCACCGCCCGCACCAGTTCGCCGAGGGTGTTCCCCACCGAGCCCATCACGCTCGCCTCCGTGATGACGAGCTGGATCGGGTGCACGGTGTAGCTGTCCTCCGAGTAGCCGATGAAGACGAGCCGGCCGCGCTTGGCGATCGCCTGCGTGCAGGCGGCCATCGACTCCTTCGTCGCCACCATCTCGAAGATCACGTCGGCGCCGTGGCCGTGCGTCAGCTCCCGCACCCGCTCGGCCACCTTGCCCTCCGTAGCGCCGATCGTGTGGGCGGCCCCCAGCTGCCTCGCCTTCGCAAGCTTCGCCGTCGTGCGCGAGACGGCGATCACCTCCGCGCCGGCGAGCACCGCCATCTGGATGAGCCCGTACGACACCGCCCCCACGCCGTAGACCAGCGCCACATCCCCCGCCCCGAGGCGCGCCAGCGCCGAGGCGTGCACCGCGGTCGTCACGCCGCAGCCGATCGGCGCCGCGGCCTCGTCGCTCAGGCCGTCGGGGAGGCGGATGGCGTTCCGCGCCGGGACCTTCACGTATTCGGCGAAGCCTCCGTCGGTCACGAAGCCGTATTCCGCCTGGATGGCGTCGCAGAGGTTCTCGTCCCCCACGAAGCAGTGCGCGCAGCGCCCGCACCCCACGTAGTAGTAGATGATGACCCGCTCACCGACGCGGGGCGCGGTCACCCCGGGGCCGACCTTGTCCACCTTCCCCACCACCTCGTGGCCGAGGGTGAGGGGATTGATCCCCAGGTTCAGGAGCCCGCTGAGGAAGTGCAGCTCGGTGTGGCAGATCCCCGCCGCCGTCACCTTGACCAGGATCTCGCCCGGACCCGGCTCGGGCTGCGGGACAACCTCCAGCCGGAGGGGCAGCTTCGGCCCGTGGTAGCGGACGGCGCGCATGGTCAGTCCTCGAACGGGGGATGGAGGATCCCGCGCTCCGTGACGTACCCCGTCACGAGCGCGGCCGGCGTGACGTCGAATGCCGGGTTGTACACCGGACTCCCTTCCGGCACCACGCGGACGCCGGAGGGGGCCGCGACCTCCGCCGCGTCGCGGTGCTCGATCGTGATGCGGCTGCCGTCGGGACAGGCGGGGTCGAACGAGGAGGTCGGGGCGACCGAGTAGAAGGGGACGTCGAAGTGGCGCGCAAGTGCCGCGACGCCGAGGGTGCCGACCTTGTTGGCCACATCGCCGTTCCGCGCGACGCGGTCGGCGCCCACCAGGACGAGGTCCACCTTCCCGTCGGCGAGGAGGGCCGCCGCCGCCGCGTCGGGAAGCACCGTGTGTCGCACCCCCGCGCGCAGGAGCTCCCAGGCGGTGAGGCGCGAGCCCTGGAAGAGGGGGCGCGTCTCGTCCACCCACACCTCGGGGTCGAGGCCCCGCTCGCCGGCGCGGAGGACGATCCCGAGTGCCGTGCCGATGCCCCCCGTGGCCAGCGCGCCGGTGTTGCAGTGCGTGAGCACGCGGATGCCGGGGCGCATCAGCGCCTGGCCGTGCTCCGCGATGGCGGCGCACGTCGCCTGGTCCTCGGCCCAGATCGCATCCGCCTCCTGCCGCAGCGCGGCGACGATGGCGTCGCCTTCGCCCGCGGTCTCGGCCGCGCGGCGGCGCATCCGGTCCACCGCCCAGCGGAGATTGACGGCCGTGGGCCTGGCAAGGGCGATCGCCTCCGCGGCTTCCTCCACCAGCGCGAGGGCGCCGGCGCGGGGCGCCGCTGCCGCGCGCTCCCGCACCACGGCCACGAGCCCCATCGCCGCCGTGATGCCGAGGGCCGGCGCCCCCCGGACGCGGAGGCTCCCGAACGCCTCGAGGAGCGCCTCGAGCGAGTGGATCTCGCGCCACCGTTCCTGCGTGGGCAGCAGCGTCTGATCGAGGATGAGGAGCGTGCCGGCGGGGGTCCACGCGAAGGGGTGTAGATGCATAGCGGGCAACCTACCGCCCGGCTACTTTCCCCGCTATGACCTACACGATGTTGCTGGTGGAGGTGGCGGACGCCGTCGCGACCGTCACCGTGAACCGTCCCGAGAAGCTGAACGCCCTCACCGACGCCGTGGTCACGGAGCTGCACGACGCGGCCCGCGCGCTCCGCGCCGACCCCGCCGTGCGCGGCGTGATCGTCACGGGCGCCGGCCCCAAGGCGTTCGTCGCCGGGGCCGACATCGGCGAGCTGGGGCGGCTCGACGTGGCCGGCGCCCGCGCGCGGGCGCTCGCGGGCCAGGCGATGGTCGCGGCCTTCGAGACGATGGGGAAGCCGGTCGTCGCCGCGGTCAACGGCTTCGCGCTCGGGGGCGGCTGCGAGCTGGCGATGGCGTGCCACCTCCGCATCGCCGCCGAGAACGCCAAGTTCGGCCAGCCGGAAGTGAAGCTCGGCCTCATCGCGGGCTACGGCGGCACGCAGCGGCTCGCGCGCCTCGTCGGGAAGGGCCGCGCCCTGCACCTCCTCCTCACCGGCGAGACGATCGACGCGCAGGAGGCGTATCGCATCGGCCTCGTGACGAAGGTCGTCCCCGCCGAGCAGCTGCTCGCGGAAGCCACCGGCGTGCTGCGGACGATCCTCGCCAACGGCCCCGTCGCCGTCGCGCTGACACTGGATGCGGTCGAGCGCGGCCTCGGGATGTCCCTTGCCGACGGCCTCGCGGTCGAGGCGGACCTCTTCGCCCTGGCCGCCGCGACGGAGGACATGAAGGAAGGGACGAAGGCCTTCGTCGAGAAGCGCGCCGCCAAGTTCACGGGCAGATGACAGGGGCCAGACGCCAGGACGCCAAGGGGTCACGGGCCGTGCGCGCGGTCGTCCTCGCGAGCGTCCTCGTCGGCGTCGCGGGCGCCGCCTGCACCGATCCGCGCACCCGGCCGGTCCCTCCCACGATCACGTTCGCGTTGCCGACGCAGGTCGTGTCGAGCCCCGGCGTCCTCGTCGGCTCCGTCACCGTCTTCGACGGCAACGGCCTCGACTCGATCCACATCCGGGTGGATCTGGGGAACGGCACGAGCCTCGGCGACTCCCTCTTCTTCGCCTCCGACGACCCGTTCCAGACGACCCTTCCCCTGCTCTGGCAGCTGCCCCCGGCCGTCCCGCCACTGACGAGCGTGAAGCTCCTCGTGCGGGCGCGAAACTACCTCGGTCTGTTCGCCGCGGACTCGGTCCTGACGGCCGTCGGAGACAGCCTCCGCCAGGGCATCTAAACCGTTGTTCCACCGTGATTTCAGTGCTATATTGGAGGGTTGCCGGACCGGGTTTCCGTGCGGGCCCGTCGGGGGTCGCTTTCCGGCCTCCACCCGCCCCGCCGGTCGGCGCCCCGGACGGCCGATCCGTTGACCCCAACAGGGTGCCCGTGAGGGTGCGATAGCGCGCGTCGTCCGGCTCGCCGTGCAGTCCTTCCGCAACCTCGTGGACGGCGAGATCGCGCTCCCCGAGCACGGCCTGGTGCTGGTGGGGCCGAACGGCCATGGCAAGACAAGCTTCCTCGAGGCGCTCCTCTACCTCGAGGTGTTCCGCTCGTTCCGCGGGGCCCGGGAACGGGAGCTGGTGCGGTTCGGCGCCGACGGGTTCCGGATCGAGGCGGAGCTGGAGCCCGAACGCACCGGCGCACCGACGCACCGACGCACGGTGTCCGCGGGCTTCGACGCGAGGACGCGGGCGAAGCGGGTCAGCGTGGACGGGCTGGTGGCGGCGCGGCTGGCCGAGGCGATAGGCCACGTGCGCGGGGTGGTGCTGAGCCCCTTCGACGTGGAGCTGGTGGCGGGGGCGCCGAGGGAGCGGCGGCGGTATCTGGACGTGCTCCTCGCCCTCACGGCGCCCGGCTACGTCGAGGCCCTCGCGCACTTCGCGCGGGCGCTGCGGCAGCGGAGCCGGTCCCGGGCGGCGGACCTGCCGGTGTGGGAAGCGCTGATGGCGCGTACCGGCGCGGAGGTCTCCCTCGCGCGGCGCACCTGGGTGGAGGCGTGGGCGGGGCGGTACCGCGAGCGCTGCGCGGCGATGGGGGAGCGCGCGGAGCCCCGCCTGGCGTACGTCGCCGGCGGGCCCGAGACCGCCGCGGAGCTGGAGGTGGCGCTCCGCCTCGGCCGCGACCGCGACTTCGCCACGGGGCGGACGTCGGTGGGCCCGCACCGCGACGACCTCCGGCTCACGCTCGAGGGGCACGAGCTGCGGGCCTACGGCTCGGCGGGGCAGCAGCGGACGGCGGCGATCGCCCTGCGGCTGCTGGAGGCCGCGGCGCTGGGCGAGGCACGCGGCGAGGCGCCGGCGATCTGCCTGGACGACGCCTTCGCGGAGCTCGACGGCGAACGCAGCGCGCGGCTGGGGGGGATGGTGTCGGACCTCCTCGCCGATGGCAGTCAGGTGTTCGCCACGGTGCCGAGGGATGGCGAGATGCCGGAGGCGGTGAGGGCGTTGCCGAAATGGATGATCAGCGAAGGCCTGATGCGGGAAGCGTGAGAGGGAGACACCGGTGACCACGTACCGCAGGCGGACCACCAAGCCGACGAAGCCGACGCGGGTGGCGGAGGTGCTCGAGGGGTACCTCCGCTCCTCGGGGCTCGCGCAGCGGGTGGGGCTCGCCTCGGTGGTGGAGGCGTGGCCGGCGCTGGTGGGGCCGAAGATCGCCCACGCCGCCGTGGCCGACTCGGTGAGCGCCGACGCGACGCTCTTCGTGCGGGTGCCCTCGAGCGCGTGGCGCCAGGAGCTGTCGCTGATGGCGCCCGAGCTCCTCGAGCTGGTGAACCGCGGGCGGAAGGACGGACGCATCGCGCGGATCCGCTGGCTGGTCGGCAGCGATACACCCGAGTCGGTGAACCAGACGCCAAGACGCCCAGGGGCAGGGGCCAGTTCCCAGACGCCAAGACGCCAAGGGGACTTTGCGGCGAAGCGCACGGGCGGATCGGGCCGGGCGTGAGCGAGCGGATCGCGGTGCCGGCGGCGGTCACGGTGCGGGGCGCGGCGCACGCGGTCATCGCGCGCCAGGCGCGCGAAATGCGCCGGCAGGCGCGGCTCGTGGCGAAGGACGGCGGGAGCGAGGCCGTGCACGACCTGCGCGTGGCGACGCGGCGACTCCGCGCGGCGCTCGCGGTGTTCCGCGGGGTGGCGGCGGTGCCGAGGGCGGCGCGTCGCGGGCGGCTCCGCTGGCTGGCGCGGCGCCTCGGACGGGTCCGCGACCTCGACGTCCAGCTCGTGCTCCTCGAGGGGCAGTACCTGCCGCGCGTGGCCGGGGGCGAGGCGGCGCGCCTCACCGAGCTGGTGGCGGGCCTCGCGAAGGAGCGGAAGCGGGCGCAGCGGCGGCTGCGGCGCGGCCTCCGCCGGACACGGTTCCGGCGGCTCCGCGGGGCGCTGGCGGCGTGGAGCCGGAAGCCCGCGTTCGTCGCGGGCGCGGGGGAGGACGGCGCGGCGCGGTTCATGGCGGAGGCGGCCGATCGCGCGGCGCAGCGGGTGAGCGGCCGCGAGGCGATGCGCGAGCCCCGCCCCAGCGCCGCGGCGCTGCACGACCTCCGCATCGCGGTGAAGTGGCTGCGCTACACCCTCGACTTCCACGGCGAGACCTGCGGCCTCGCGTACGAGGCGGAGCGCGCCCTGGCGCGCGACCTGCAGGACTGCCTCGGGGAGCTGCGCGACCACGACGCCCTTGTCGCAACCCTCAAGGACGGGGGCGGCGCCGCCTGGCCCCAGCTCACCGCCCGCATCACGGAGGGGCGGCAGCGGTTGTGGCGGCGCTTCCTCGAGCTGCGGCGGCGCTGGCACGAGCGCACGCGGCCGGCGCAGGCGGTGGCGGCCTTCGAGGAGCCGCGGTTCGTGAACCTCGAGGTGACGCCGGTGCAGCTCCGGCTGGTGACGCCGCGGAAGTCGGTGGCGGCGAGGATTCGCGCCTAGCGGCGCGCCCGAAGACCGTGAACCGGGCACCGCGCACCGCAATCGTCAACGCTGCGCTGCAGACGGTGAGCGGCGGACGGTAGACGGTAGACGGTACACGGTAGGCGGTTGACGGTAACCCTAGGGGTGTCATGGCAAGGAACGACAAAGTGACTGGCTACGACGCGGAACAGATCCAGGTCCTCAAGGGGCTTGAGGCGGTGCGCCGGCGGCCGGCGATGTACATCGGCTCGACCTCCTCGCGGGGGCTGCACCACCTCGTCTACGAGATCGTGGACAATTCGGTGGACGAGGCGCTGGCGGGGTTCTGCGACCGGATCGAGGTCAGCATCCATCCGGACGACAGCATCACCGTCAAGGACAACGGCCGCGGCATCCCCGTGGACATCCATCCGACGGAGAAGATCCCCGGCGTGGAGCTGGCGCTCACCGTGCTGCACGCCGGCGGGAAGTTCGACCGCTCGACCTACAAGGTCTCGGGCGGCCTCCACGGCGTGGGCCTCTCGGTGGTGAACGCGCTCTCGGAGAAGCTGTGGATCGCGGTGGACCGCGACGGCCAGCGCCACCACATGATGTTCGAGCGCGGCGAGACGGTGAAGAAGCTGCACGTGACCGGCAAGGAGAAGGGCACCGGCACCATCGTCCGCTTCAAGCCCGACACGACGATCTTCACCGACACCCGCTTCGACTACGACATCCTCGCCGGCCGCCTCCGCGAGCTGGCGTTCCTGAACAAGGCCCTCACCATCACCCTCGCCGACGAGCGGCCCGACTCGAAGCGCGAGGACACCTTCTTCTACAAGGGCGGCCTGGTCCAGTTCGTCGAGTGGCTGAACCAGAACCGCAAGCCGCTCCATCCCAAGCCCCTCCTCATCGAGACGGTGCGGGACGACGTGGACGTGCAGGTGGCGCTACAGTACGACGGGGGGTACGCCGAGAACACGCTCACCTTCGTCAACAACATCAACACCCACGAGGGGGGCACCCACCTCACCGGCTTCAAGTCGGCGCTCACGCGCACCATCAACGAGTACGCGAAGAAGAGCGGCGCCCTCAAGAAGGCGGACTTCACCCTCTCGGGCGACGACGTGCGCGAGGGGCTGACGTGCGTCCTCTCGATCAAGGTGCGCGAGCCGCAGTTCGAGGGCCAGACGAAGACGAAGCTCGGCAACAGCGAGGTCGAGGGCATCGTCAAGAGCGTCGTCAACGAGTTCCTCGGCGCCTACCTCGAGGAGCACCCGCCGGTGGCGCGCGCCATCATCGAGAAGGCGTGCTCCGCGGCGCTGGCACGCGAGGCGGCGCGCAAGGCGCGGGAGCTGGTGCGGCGGAAGTCCGCGATGGACGGCGGGCTCCTCCCCGGCAAGCTCGCCGACTGCTCCCTCACCGACCCGTCGCTGTGCGAGGTGTACCTCGTCGAGGGGGACTCGGCCGGCGGCTCCGCCAAGCAGGGGCGCGACCGCTCGTTCCAGGCCATCCTCCCGCTCCGCGGCAAGATCCTGAACGTGCAGAAGGCCCGGATCGACAAGATCCTCTCCAACGAGGAGATCCGGACCATCATCACCTGCCTCGGCACCGGGGTGGGCGAGGAGTTCAAGCTCGAGGAGGCGCGCTACCACAAGATCATCCTGATGACCGACGCCGACGTGGACGGCGCGCACATCCGGACGCTGCTCCTCACCTTCTTCTACAAGGAGATGCACGCGCTGATCGAGGCGGGGTACATCTACATCGCCCAGCCCCCGCTCTTCCGCGTGGCGAAGGGCAAGGAGGAGTACTACGCCTACGACGAGGTCGAGCGCGAGGAGTACGCCAAGCGGCTCGGCAACGGCGACGGCGGCCGCGGCGGCGTCAACATCCAGCGCTACAAGGGCCTCGGCGAGATGAACCCCGACCAGCTGTGGAAGACGACGATGGACCCGAGCACGCGCACCATCCTCAAGGTGGAGATGGAGTCGGCGCGGGAAGCTTCCGAGCTATTCGAGACCCTCATGGGCGACGAAGTCGAACCGCGCAGGAAGTTCATCGAGGAACATGCCAAGTTCGTCAAGAACCTGGATGTGTGATGAGTCATGAGTCATGAGTAATGAGTAATGGGTGATGAGTGATGAGGGGCCGTGGCAGATGCCGCGGCCCCTTTCACGTCGCCCCTAGCGCGGACTCGGCTGGGGCCGCACGTTTTCACCGACCACCCACACCGGGATCCCGATGCCTCTCGCCCTGCCCTCCCTCGGCGCCGCCGCCGTCGCCGCTCAGCGCACGCTGCGCCGCTTCCCACTGGTCCTCGGCGCGGCCGCCCTCGCCGCCGCTGCCAGCGTGCTCTCCATCGAGGACGTCGGACCCGAGTGGCTCCACGAGCGCCTCATCACCACGGCGAGCCTCGGCATCCCCCTCTTCCTCGCCGCCGCGCTCCTCGCCGAACGGCAGGCGCGCCGCGGCGCGGTCCAGGTCCTGCTCGGCGTCGCCGGCGTGCTCCTCCTGGCGGTCTTCTTCTTCGGCTGGCCCCGGTGGACCGACCCGGTGCGCTTCGGTCGCTACGTCCAGTTCAGCGTCACCTTCCACCTCTGCGTCGTGTTCGTCCCCTTCGTGGGGCGCGAGGGACGGAACGCCTTCTGGCAGTGGAGCCGCGCCCTGCTCGAGCGCGCCATCGTCGCCGCGATCTTCACCGGCACCCTCTTCGTCGGTCTCGCGCTCGCGCTCGTCGCCCTCGACAAGCTGTTCGGCGTGGACGTGCCGCACACAGCGTACCCGCGCGTCTGGGCGGTGATCGCCTTCGTCTTCAACACCTGGTTCTTCCTCGGCGGCCTGCCGGAGGACCTGGCCGCGCTCGAGGAGCGGCGCGATTACCCCGCCGTGTTGCGGATCTTCGCGCAGTACGCCCTCGTGCCCCTCGTGTCGGTCTACCTCGTCATCCTCACGCTCTACCTCGGCAAGGTCGTGGTGATGTGGGACTGGCCGAGCGGGTGGATCGGGTGGCTCGTCTCGGGCGTCGCCGCCGCCGGCATCTTCGCCATCCTGCTCGTGCACCCCATCGCCGACGACCCCGAACAGCGGTGGGTCGCCGCCTTCGCGCGGCAGTTCTGGATCGCGATCCTCCCCTCCATCGCGATGCTCTGGCTCGCGCTCTATCAGCGCGTGCACCAGTACGGCATCACCGAGCGGCGCTACTTCCTGATCGTCCTCTCCCTCTGGCTCGCGGGGCTGGCGGTGTACTATGGCGTGACCCGCGCGAAGACCATCCGGATCATCCCGGTGTCACTGTGCGTCGTGGCGCTGCTGACGCTGGCGGGCCCCTGGGGCGCGTACGGCGTGTCCGAGAGGAGCCAGGTGGGGCGCCTCCGCGCGACGCTGGAGCGGAACGGGATGTTCGCCGGCGGGACGGTGCGCGCCCCGGCGCGCGAGGTGAGCACGGAGGACCGTGCGGAGATCTCAGCCGTCGCGCGGTATCTCATCGAGACGCATGGCACCGCCGCCATCGCGCCCTGGTTCGCGGACACGAGCGCGCGACGCGCGGTGCTCGCCGCGGGGGAGCGCGGGCGAGGGAACTGGGACAGGGCGGATCGGTGGGCGGACACCGTGGCGAC
>Ga0208716_1001020_pt1 | contig 11016 bp, 11 predicted proteins | sample NGESurdeep092012_8_FD_184482 | JGI IMG/M metagenome (GOLD analysis project Ga0208716, IMG submission 184482) | Arctic peat soil microbial communities from Barrow, Alaska - NGEE Surface sample 415-3 deep-092012 (SPAdes) | ecosystem: Environmental > Terrestrial > Soil > Wetlands > Peat ...
CCGGCCCCGAGCAATCCGACCCCCGCCGATGTGCCGCCGCCTGCCGTAACTCACCCGGCTGCAAAGACCGCGCCAACGATTCCGGCGAACGTGCAGGGCGGGCGCGTGCCAGTCGCTGGCGTGGACTCAGGCTCTTCGGCACAGCCGGTGCCCAAGCCCGTGGACGCGCCATCGCCGCCCGGCGGCTTGCCAGCCCCCCAACCCGTCGATACCGTGCGCGGGCTATACAATGCCGCCGAGGCGGGCAACACGGCAGCCATGGATAGGCTGGGGCAAATGTACGAGCGCGGCAGCGGCGGCCTTCCACGCGATGCCACAGAGGCGTTCCGCTGGTATAGCAAAGCCGCCGCCGCCGGCCAAGCGTCGGCGCTGTACCACCTTGGCACAGTTTACGAGGCTGGCATCGGAACCGTGAGGAACCTCAACGAGGCTACCCGGCTCTACCAGAAAGCTGCCGCGGCCGGCAGTCGCGACGCCCAGGCCCGCTTGTCCCAACTGCCGGCGGCGTCCGCTCGGCCGGCGCCGAGAACATCATCCACCATCACACCTATTCCGCCTGGGGCGATCTCGGTCCACGTGCCCGCCAATGTGCCGTGGACGGACACCGGGATCAACCTCCGTGCGGGCGATAGCGCGGCGGTAACAGCCTCGGGATTGATTGCCGTCGCGGCTGATGGGCGGATTCCTCCGAAGGCTCCCGGCGGCTTTGCCCCGGACTGCGCGGCGGCCGCCTCCATTTACGGTGGGCGATTCGGAATCTTTCCTGCCTCTCAGCTTCCGTGCTGGTCGTTGATCGGCCGAATCGGCGGGAACGGAATGGTCTTTGAGGTTGGCGCGAGAGGAACCTTTCAGGCGAGATCAAGCGGCGTGCTGCTCCTCGGGATCAACGACGATAGCGTGGCCAATAATTCTGGCTTCTGGACGGCCATGGTAACGGTACAAAGGGCCCGATAGCGGCTACTCCCGCAATCCCGTAAATGCCAGTTGGTTCGCACGCCGGCGTTCCCAAACCGGAGTTTTCAGTTGGTGACGCCTACTCCCGCCCGGCGTAGAGTTCGTCGATGCTCTCGCGGAAGTTTTCCATGGCGCGGGTGCGGCGGACCTTCATGGTGGCGGTGAGTTCGCCATCCTCGATGGTGAAATCGCGGCCTAGGATGCGGTGCTTGCGCACCTGCTCGAAGGGGGCGAGCTGTTTGTTGATGCGGCCCACCGCCTTCTGGATTTCGGCAATCACGGGCGGCGCTTGCACCATCTCGGCCGAAGGGCGGCCTTTCCACGGCTCCATGCCTTTCAGCGATTCGGCGGCGGTGAGGTTGATGGTGAAAAGGGCCGTGAGATACGGGAGGCGGTCGCCGATCAGCAGCACCTGGCTGATCAGCGGCTCCATTTTGAAGAAACTTTCCACGCGTGAGGGATAGATCTTCTTACCCGTGGAAGACACGATCAGCTCTTTCTTGCGGCCCGTGATGAAGACGTAGCCCTCACTGTCCATGTGGCCGAGATCGCCGGTGTGCAGCCAGCCGTTGCGCAGCACTTCGGCGGTGGTGACGGGGTCGTTCAGGTAACCGGAAAAAAGACAGGGACTCTTGACCAGGATCTCGTTATCGTCGCTGAACGTGACCTCGACCCCAGCCAGCGGCTTGCCGATGCTGCCGGGCTTGGGGCGGTCCAGCGGGTTGAGCGAGACCACGCCGCCTTCGGTGAGGCCGTAGCCTTCGCTGATCGGCATGCCGATGGCTTCGTAAAACTCGCCGAGGTCTTTGCTGAGGGGGGCCGCTCCGCTGGCGGCGACACGCAGGCGGCCTCCGAAGCGGCCGCGCACTTTGCGGAAGAAGATGCGGTCGGCCAGGGCCAGCGGCAGGCGGATGCGCGCCGGCACCGGCTTGCCCTCGCGGCGGTACCGCGCGGCGGCCAGCCCCAGGCCGAGCGCGCCGTAGAAGGCTTTGCGGATGGCAGCCGGACGCTTGCGAAGTTCGGTGCAGATGGTGGAGTAGATACGCTCCCACATGCGCGGCGGGGCCAGCAGGATGGTGGGGCGCACCTTGCGAATGTCCTGCGGCAGCTTCAGAAGGCTCTCAAAGAAAGTCACCGGCATGCCGCAGCGCATGGGCAGAAACTCCATCACCACGCGCTGCGCGATGTGGGCGGAGGGCAGAAAGGCGACGGTGGAGTCCCTGGGTCCGAGGTGGAGCACGGCGGGGCCCATATCGACGTTGGCGGCAATCGACTGGTGGGTGACCAGCGCCATCTTGGGTTCGCCGGTGGCGCCACTGGTCAGGTAGAGAATGGCGGTATCCGACGGGGAGACGCCGGTGCGTATGCGGGCGAGCAGTTCGGGATCTCTGGCGAGAGAGTCGCGGCCCAGGGTGCGAAGCGCGCCCAGAGTGATGACGCCTTCGGCTTCAGTAATGGCGCCTTCGGCTTCGCCGGTGAGCAGGATCCAATGGGCGACGGATGCGCCGCGCAGCGGCTGGAGCGTCTTCGGGTCTTCGACGAAGACGGCGCGCGCGCCCGAGCTCTGGATGATGCGCACCAGGTCCGGTGCCGGATAGCTCGGGTACATGGCGGCGGCGATGGAGCCGTTGGTCAGGATGCCGAGATCGGCCAGGTAGAACTCGATGCGGGTTTCGGAGTTGAGGGCGACGACGTCGCCTTTGGCGATGCCGAGCGCGCGCAGACCGGCGGCGATTTCCTCGGCGGCTCGCCGGTACTGGTTCCAGGAATAGACCATATAGGAGCCGTCGGGCGCGGGTTGGCGGAGGGCGGGGGCGTCGCCGTGGACGCGCGCGGTTTCTTCGAGAACCTGATACAGGGTGCGGGGAGTCACTTCCTGCAATTTATCACGTACTGGCAGTAAGGGATGCGTGGGGGGCATTCAGGGACAGACAGGACCGGCAGCGAATTTCCGGCAAACCGCGCCGGAAATTCATTCATGTCGAAGGTGAGGCAACCCGGGAACAGACAGGACTGGCAGCGAATTTCCGGCAAAATGCGCCGGAAATCCATGCCAGTCTTGTCAGTCCCGGGTTATACGCTGACGACGGGGCAGGGGGACTGGCGGATGATGGCGTAGGAGTTGGTGCGTAGGCGGCCGAAATCGCCGGCGGCGCTGCCGCGGCCGATGACGACGGTGCCGGCGCCGACGCGCGCGGCAGCGGAACAGATGATCCGCGCGGGTTCGCCGGCTTCGAGCAGGAGATCCGCCTCGGCGCCGATTTCGCGCTGCAGGCGGAGCAGTTCTTCTTCGGCGATCTCGCGAATTCCGCTGCGCCAACTGAGGTCGGGTTCGTCGAGAGACTCGGCGTGGGCGGCGATGGCGTGGATCAGCGTGAGGTGGCCGTGGAACTCCCGCTGGAGCCAGGATGCCCAGGCGAGCGCGCGGGCGCTTTGCGGGCCAAGGTCGACGGCGCAAAGAATCTTGCTGAAGGGTGCCGCCGTGGGGCGCGCCTCTTCGATGTGGACACCGGTCCACACAGGACAATCGGCGTCGTGAAGCACCTTGGCCGTATTGGATCCGAGAATGAAGCGGCGGAAGGGTCCGTACCCGTGGGTGGGCATCGCGATCAGGTCGATGTGTTCCTGGTGGGCGAGTTCCACGATTTTGGAGGCGGGGTCGCCGTGGAGCAGGAGGCGGCGCACGTTGAGTCCGGCGAGCGCATCGGGTTCGAACGCGTTGAGGTCGCGTTCGGCCTGGTCCGTGCGCGAGCGGTAGACATCCACTAGCATGGAGCCGGCGATCTGCATGCCGAATTCGGAATGCAGGGGCGGCAGGGCGTGGGCGAGGATGAGCTCGCAGTGAAAGTGGAGGGCGAGTTCGCGGGCGTAGCGCACGGCGAGGGCGCTTCGCTCGGAAAAATCGACGGGCAGGAGGATCTTGGCAAGGGAATTCATGATCGCCTCACTATTAGGATAAGACGATCTGGAATCGGGACGCCAGCGGGGGCGCGTCGGTGGTGCCTGGACTCGGACCTATCTTCGCTTGGCCGGTACGGCCTCCCGATCCGATGAGAATACGCCGCTTCTGGAGGCAGCGGCTTCCAGGTAGACCAGAGCCTGGCGGGTTAGTTCGGGGACAACCGGCTCCGGGTGGCGGAGCAGGCGAACCAGCATGCGGATCCAGGCGAGTTCAGCGGGGTCGATACCGATCACGGGGACGGTGTTGGACATCGGGAGAGTCTCTCGATCATCTCTTGTCCACTCTCTCCGAGGCATGGGCTGGGACCCGGAAGCCGGTAGAGAAGCCGGAAGAGACGCCGGTGGCGGGCCGCCCCTGGCCGCAACCGGTGACACAGGAAGCTGGGTACGGCTCGCAGCGGTGGAGTCGCTAGAAAGGACCAGCCGCCACGCCGCATCTGCTATTGCAGGCGCGGGCGATTCTGTTCGTTCAGGATCAGGCCGTCAAAAATGGCGAGCACCTGCTTGCGGTAGGCACAAACCCGCCGCAGGTTATCCCGGAAGCTGGCCTCAAAGTCCCGTGCTCTCATCCACTTCTCGATCGTCGGATGCGGCACGTCGATATCCTGCCGCAGCGTGTCCACATCGTGCCCACGCAGGAATAGACCGTAGAAAAACGCAGCTTCCCGCTGCGGCGTCAATGCGTCGAAATCGTCTCTCGCCGTCATCGTGGTTCTCAGCGAAACTGTAAGTATACCGGGGACCTTTGTGTTCCGGCAAGTCCAATCTGCTGGCTGGGGCGACTGTCAAGATGGATCCATCCGGGGAGGAAGACGGTGCCTACATTCATCGCCAAACCCACGCGGGTCGAAACCGGCGGCAATAGACCCAAGCTGGTCGACGAATATGCCGGACGTGTGAATTCCGCCACCTGCCGAACCAGCATCGCGCACGTGCGCAGCCCCGGCGGATGGCAGGAACCCGGCCAAACCCCGGTTTGCGGCGTATTCGTGGCCAGCCTTACCGAAAACTTTAAGCACCCCGCAGGTTGGCCGGTCCGGCCTACCCTACGGGTGAAGCCTGGCGGGCGCGGTGAGCGGCGTCCCAAGCAGCTTGATCGAACCGAGGTAGAATAGGACCGTTGGCTGCCCATGAGTCAGGTCACGTTCTCCATACCGGATGAGATCCTAATTGCCTTGAAGGCGACGCCGGAGATTCTTGCGTCCAGGATTCGCCTTGCCGCGGCCGTCAAGCTGTACGAGATGGGACAGCTTTCATCGGGGGCCGCCGCCCAGCTTGCTGGTGTGCCGAAGCCATATTTCCTCAGCCATTTGGCGGATTATGCTGTGAACACGTTCGACCTCACCGAAGAGGAGCTGATCCACGATCTCAAGAGTGCATGAGGCGATCTGCGATACTTCGCCGATCCAGTATCTGCACCAGACCGGTTTCCTGCATTTACTGGCTGAGTTTTACACCCGAATTACTATTCCGCCTGCCGTCGTGGATGAATTAGAGCGCGGCCGATCGATTGGTCTCGATTTGCCGGACGTTCGCGCCCTGCCCTGGCTGACGATTCAGGCCCCGGAAGGGTTAGACAAGGTGCTCGCGGCGGCGGATCTGGGTGCTGGGGAAAAGGAAGTGCTGGCGTTGGGAACGCAGGTTCCGGCCGTCGTGTTGATCCTGGATGAACGACTCGGGCGATTGCACGCCGAGGCGTTGAAGTTGGCCTTTACGGGCACGATGGGAATTCTATTGCGCGCAAAAGCGGAAGACCGGATTCCCCGGATCGAGCCCTTGCTCGAACATCTTGATCGTTTGGGATTCCGCTTGTCGGCGAGAACACGCGCGGCGGTCCTCAAACAGGCTGGCGAATGAGCTTGGGGCTTTCCTATTTAGCGGACCCCGTTCCGCTCTACCGCGCGACTGCCCCCTCGGACGGTCCTTCCCACCCGCCCCAGGCGCTTCTCTCGTGATCTTCCCCAAACCGGGCGCCGGTGTCGCAGCCCCGCCCCCTTTGCCGAATTGTGGTACGGTTAATCTTTCACTGCACGGAGGCAAAATGATGGAGGCCCTGGGTCTCATTGAAACAAAGGGTTTGATCGGCGCTATCGAAGCCGCCGACGCCATGGTCAAGACCGCCAACGTGGTCCTGATCGGCAAGGAATTCGTCGGCGCCGGCCTGGTAGTAGTGCAGGTTCGCGGCGACGTCGGCGCGGTCAAGGCCGCCACGGACGCGGGCGCGGCCGCGGCCCGCCGCGTCGGTGAGCTGGTGGGCGTCCACGTGATTCCCCGCCCGCATGAGGAGGTCGAGAAAATCCTCCCTACGGGCAATAGCAAGAAGTAACGGGCCATGCTCGAAGACAAAGATCTCCTGTCCATACAGGAGGTCCGCACCAAAGTCGAAAAGGCGTTCGCCGCCTGGCAGAAATACCGCACGTATTCGCAGGAGCAGGTGGACGCCATTGTGGAGCGCATGGCCGCGGCGGCGCGCGCTAACGCCAAACGCCTGGCCGATCTGGCCGTCGAAGAGACCGGCTATGGCAACGCCAAAGACAAGTACATCAAGAATCTGCTGAACTGCGACTGGCTGCCGCGGCGTATGCGCGGCATCAAGACGGTCGGCATTCTGCGCGAACTCCCCGACGAAAAGATTGTCGAGATCGGCGTGCCGATGGGCGTGGTGGCGGCCATTCTGCCCACCACCAATCCCACCTCCACGGCCATGTCGAAGACCTTGGTCTCCCTCAAGGCCGGCAACGCCATCGTCATCAGCCCGCACCCCCGCGCGTTCAAGTGCACTTGCGCGACGGCCGCCGTCCTCTACCAGGCGGCGCTCGAAGCCGGCGCGCCCGAAGACATCATTCAATGCGTGGACCGCGCCACCATGGAAGGCATCAGCGCCCTGATGCACCATGAGCGCGTCTCTGTGATCCTGGCCACCGGCGGGCACGCCATGGTGAAAGCCGCCTACTCCAGCGGCAAGCCGGCGTTCGGCGTGGGACCGGGCAACGTGCCCGTCCTGGTGGACACGTCGGCCGATCTGGAAGACGCCATCGCCAAGATCGTCACCGGAAAATCCTTCGATTACGGCACCGTCTGCTCCAGCGAGCAGGCTCTCGTGGCCGAGTACTCGCTGCGCGACCGCATCCTGGCGCTGCTCAAACAGCACAAGGCGTATCTCTGCAACGACCAGCAGTCGGACGCGCTCGGCAAACTGCTGATCACGCCCAACTGGACCGTGAATCCGCAGTGCGTCGGCCAGGCGCCCACCAAGATTGCGCAGATGGCCGGTTTCGAAGTGCCGTCCGACACCTCCATCATCTGCTGCGAAATCGCGGGCGTCGGCAAGAAGTTCCCGCTCTCCGCGGAGAAACTCTCGCCGGTGCTTTCGCTGATCTTCGTGGCCGATTACGCCACGGCGCTCGACACCTGTTTCGGACTGCTCAAGTTCGGCGGCGCCGGACACACCGCCGCCATCTACGCCAAGAACGATACGCGCATCCGCGAATACGGCATGCGCATGCCGGCCATGCGGGTGCTGGTCAACACGCCGGCTCCGCAAGGCTCCACGGGCATCACCACCAACGTCTTCCCCTCGATGACGCTGGGCTGCGGCGCCATGGCGGGAAACAGCACCTCCGACAACGTCGGCCCGCTGCACCTGATCAACATCAAGCGGTTGGCGTACACCGTCCGCACGCCCGAAGAGGCGTTCGAAATGCCTCTAGATTACGACAAGGCGCAGGATGGCCCCATGCCCGCCACCGGCGGCGCCATCGATCGCGCGGCCGTAGTCTCCGCGGTGGAACGCTACCTCGCCTCGCGCGGCATCGCCGTATCGCTGGCAGCCCCATCATCGGCGGGGCTATCAGCGGCACTGGCTCCGGCACTATCTCCAACCCAGGCAGCGGCCCCATCCTGCGGATGTTCCACGCCGGCCCCGCCGCAACCCGCGGTCCGGCAGTCCGTGGTGGCCGGCGTTGCCGCCGAAGTGGTCGACCGCTTTCTGGCCCGCCGCGGCACCGCGCCGGCTGGTTCGCAAAGCGGATCGCAAGAATCCGGCGGCTATAGCTGACTGGCGGACCCCGGCGCAAAAACGCCTCCACTTCCCGCTGCTCCGCCTCCCACGCCGGTGGAGTTCGTTTGCGAGGCGGACGTGCGCCAGGCGATCAAAGAGAACCGCAAGATCTACATTGGGCCGAAGACGATCGTTACGCCTTCCGCCCGCGACCTGGCCAATCCGTCTGATATTCTGGTGTAGTCATAAGCTGAGGAAGCGACGTGGACCTGAATCTCGATACACTCAAGCGCGAAATCCTGGACTATCTCGAATCGCGCGACCTGGCCGTTTTCCGCAGCACCCCGGGAACCCTCGAAGACCCCCAAATGGTGCTTTGGGACAGTGAGCATCATCCCGATTACCGGATGTTTCTGGATACCGCCATCAAGACCGGCGTCAAGATGATCCTCTTCGCCACCCGCGAATTCGAGGCCGGCGACATTGACGACCTGCTGGAGCAGATCGAGGAAGTCGGCATGGACCGCGACCAGCAGCGCGACTACGAGAACCGCCTTCGCAAGCTACGCATTTACGAAGGCGTGACCTGCTCGCTCGAACTGGCGTTCCACCACAGTTCCAACCTCTACGTGTACGAACTCCAGCCCGACTGGTACGACGAATTCCTGGTCGCGGAAGACGAGATCGCCAACTCCATGGCCGAGGGCGATCTGGACGAAGGCGACTCGCTTGGCGGGTATTACTCCAAGAATTAGTCCGGCCGTTAGTCAGGGGTCGCGCTGGGTATTGCCCGCGCCCGAAGCCAATACCGTCGCCGCGCTGTCCGCCGCCCTCGAAGTCGGGCCGCCCGCCGCCAAAGTGCTCGTGCACCGCGGATTCAGAGACCCCGCGGCCGCCCACCGCTTCCTGCACCCGGCCTTCGAAGAACTGCACGATCCGCTGACCCTGCGCGACATGCCGGTCGCCATTGAGCGCATCGCGCGCGCTATCCGCGAGCGCGAGCGCATCCTGATCTACGGCGACTACGACGTCGACGGCACCACCAGCGTGGTGCTCCTCATCAAGGCCTTCGAACTCGCCGGCGGCACACCCGCGTATCACGTGCCGCACCGCCTGAAGGACGGCTACGGCATGCGGAGCGAAGTGGTCGAAGCCGCAGCCGTTCAGGGGGTGAAGCTGATTGTCAGCGTGGATACCGGCATCCGCGCCGCCGAAGTGGTGCGCCGCGCTGGCGAACTCGGCATCGACGTCATCGTCACCGACCATCACCTGCCGGAGACCGGCCTCCCGCCCGCGCTCGCCGTGCTCAATCCCAATCGTCCGGATTGCCCGTACGTGGAAAAGAACCTGTGCGGCGCCGGTGTGGCCTTCAAATTGATCCAGGCGCTCTTGCCGCACATGGGCTGGCCGGCGGAGAAGGTCCGGCGCGTCGCGGAATCGTTCCTCAAGCTGGTGGCGATTGCCACCGTGGCCGACGTGGTTCCGCTCACCGGCGAGAACCGCATCCTGGTGACTCACGGCCTGCGCGGGCTCGACAAGGTGCGCAACGCCGGCTTGCGCGCGCTGCTCGATGTGGCCGGTTTCACGGTGGGCGTAGCGCCCAACGCGCGCCAGGTGGGCTTCCAGATCGGGCCGCGTATCAATGCCGCCGGACGCATGGATACCGCCGGTGCCGTGATCGAACTCTTCCTCACCAACGACCCCGCCCGCGCCCGGGACCTCGCCAAACAACTCGACGATCAAAACGCCGAGCGCCAGCAGGTGCAAGCCGAAATCGTCGCTACCTGCGAGCAGATCGCCGTCGACGATGCCGCCTGCGCGCTGGTTTACTACGCCGAAAACTGGCATCGCGGCGTGCTCGGCATCGTGGCCAGCCGTCTGGTGGAGCGCCTGCACCGCCCCGTCTTTGTGCTGGCCCGCAACCCGGACGATGGCCTGGCGTCGGGCTCGGGCCGCAGCATTCCCGCGTTCCACCTGCTGGATGCGCTGGAATCGATGTCCGAGCTTTTCGTGCGATTCGGCGGCCACGCGCACGCCGCCGGCGTCACCATGGAAGTCTCCAATGTGGAGGAGTTCCGCCGCCGCTTCCATGCGAACGCCCGCTCGCGTCTCAGCGCGGACGATTTTCTGCACCGCCTGGAGATCGACGCCGTGCTGGAATTGCGCGAGATCAGCGAGCAGGCCATCGACGAACTCTTCATGCTGGCCCCGTTCGGCCATGGCAACCCGCCGCCGCTATTCGCCGCGCTGGGCGTGGAAGTTGCCGCAGAACCCACCATCATGAAGGAGAAGCACCTCAGAATCACGGTGCGCCAGAATGGGCGGAGCCTGGTGCTCAAGGCCTGGAACATGGCCCACCGCGCCACAGAACTCGCGCCCGGCGCCCGAGTGGATGTGGCCTTCAATCTGGAAGAAGACGCGTACTCGGCCGCCCGAGGCTATCCCTCCTGGGCCGCCATCCTGAAAGATTTCCGCCCGGCGTGAAGCCGGTTGAAACAAATCCGCCGTCACCTCCGTATATCTATAGTCCGGAGGTGAGACATGTTTTGTGATCGTTGCGGCGCTAACCTGCAAGGTCCCGTGAGCTTCTGTCCTCACTGCGGGAGACAGTTCGGCGCCGCGCCGCCGCCGCTACCGTCCGTCAACCGCGTCAACGGCCACCTGCGCAACGTCGCGGTCCTATGGCTGGCGTATTCCGCTCTGCGGTTGCTGCCGGGCCTGGTTCTGAATTCTTTCTCGGACTGGGGGTTTCCGTTCACCGGCGACGCACCCTTCTTCGTCCACGGAATCGTGCGCGCCGTCGGCGGCATTTTCCTGGTGACCGGAGTCATCGGCGTGATCGCCGGTTGGGGACTGTACGAACGCCGCTCGTGGGCGCGCATTCTGGCCATTGTGCTGGCATTCATCAACCTGCTGCATCCGCCGTTCGGCACGGCGATCGGCGTCTACACGCTGTGGGTGCTGCTGCCCGCTGCGTCGGAAGCGGAGTACCAACGCATGGCCCGCGCGTAACCGTAGCGTAGCCTTTTAGGCTGCCACGTCGGCGTCCTTGCCGACGTTCTTCGAAGAATGCCGGTACGAATACCGGCATGGCAGGCGGG
>Ga0208716_1001021_pt1 | contig 11014 bp, 10 predicted proteins | sample NGESurdeep092012_8_FD_184482 | JGI IMG/M metagenome (GOLD analysis project Ga0208716, IMG submission 184482) | Arctic peat soil microbial communities from Barrow, Alaska - NGEE Surface sample 415-3 deep-092012 (SPAdes) | ecosystem: Environmental > Terrestrial > Soil > Wetlands > Peat ...
CGACAAGGGCGGCAAGGACGGCGTCATCACGGTCGAGGAGTCGCAGACCGCGATCACCGAGCTGGAGTTCACCGAGGGCATGCAGTTCGACAAGGGCTACCTCTCGCCGTACTTCGTGACCGACCCGGAGCGCATGGAGGCCGTCATGGAGGACGCCTACGTGCTCATCACCCAGGGCAAGATCTCGGCCGTGGCCGACATCCTCCCGATCCTGGACCAGGTCGCGCAGGCCAAGAAGTCCCTGCTGATCATCGCCGAGGACGTTGACGGCGAAGCGCTGTCCACCCTGGTGGTCAACAGGATTCGCGAGATCCTCAAGGTCGTCGCCGTCAAGGCGCCTGGCTTCGGTGACCGCCGCAAGGCGATGCTGCAGGACCTCGCAGTCCTCACCGGCAGCTCGGTCATCAGCGCGGAGGTCGGCCTCAAGCTCGAGTCGACCAAGCTCGAGGACCTTGGCACGGCGCGACGCATCGTGGTCACCAAGGACAACACGACCATCGTGGACGGCGCCGGTGACAAGGACGAGCTCGCCGGTCGTGTCCACCAGATCAAGAGCGAGATCGAGCGTACCGACTCGGACTGGGACCGCGAGAAGCTCCAGGAGCGCCTCGCCAAGCTGTCCGGCGGTGTCTGCGTGATCAAGGTCGGCGCGCACACCGAGGTCGAGCTCAAGGAGAAGAAGCACCGTATCGAGGACGCCATCTCGGCAACTCGTGCGGCCATCGAAGAGGGCATCGTCGCCGGTGGTGGCTCCGCTCTCGTCCACGCCGTCTCGGTGCTGGACGACCTCAAGCTGGAGGGTGACGAGGCCACGGGCGCGAACATCGTGCGCAAGGCCGCAGCCGAGCCGCTGCGCTGGATCGCTGAGAACGCCGGCCTCGAGGGCTACGTCGCGGTGTCCAAGGTCTCCGAGCTCGAGTCCGGCAACGGCCTCAACGCGGAGACCGGCGAGTACGGCGACCTGATCAAGGCCGGAATCATCGACCCGGTCAAGGTCACCCGCTCGGCGCTGCGTAACGCTGCGTCGATCGCCTCCATGATCCTGACGACGAACACTCTCGTCGTTGAGAAGAAGGTCCAGGAGGAGTCCGCCGACGGTGGCCAGGGTCACGGCCACGGTCACTGACCAACGCTTGGTCTGACATGCACCGCGTTTGACATGCACTGCGTTCGCGACGAAGGCCGCAGCCCCTCTCGGGGTTGCGGCCTTCGCTGCTTCGAACAGGTTTGTTGCTTTCGCCGCGCTCGGACCGGCAACCGTCTGGGCGGAGGTCTGGAATCGCGAGGCGAAGCCGTGGAGAGTGTCAGGCCGAGATAACCCGGATCTGCGTGTCGTCGAGCTCAACTGATGAGCCGGGCCGGATCTGGCGTCCGCGCCGACGATCGACCTCGCCGTCGACACTCACCTTGCCGTCCTCGATGAGGGCCCGGGCCTGCGCCCCGTCATCGGCGACCCCGGCCAGCTTCAGCAGCTGACCGAGCCGGATCATCTCGCCGGTGATCGGAACCTCGATGGCATTGCTCACCCGGTTGAGCGGCTCAGCTCGCGGCCGGAATGGGCGTGGGGTTATACGTGGCCTCACGTTCGTACTCGGTCATGGCACCCCACACGCCGTATGGCTCACGCACGTGCAGCGCGTGCTCACGACAGTCCTGCAGGACCGGGCAGCCCAGGCAGACGGCTTTGGCGGCGCTGTCCCGGCTGCGGCGGGCGGGCCCTCGCTCACCCTCGGGATGAAAGAAGACGTCCGGATTCTCACGCCGGCAGGAGCCGTCGAGCTGCCATTGCCATAGATCTGCAACGGGTCCGGGCAGGCGAGACACTGTGGCCAAGGGGAGCCTCCTTCGATGATCCGACATGAGTGCCGGTTCGCGGAGTCGTCCCAAGTGGAGAACTGAGGAAATGAGGCTTTTGCCCGCGTATCCCGGACGGTACCTGCGGTGTGGGGTGTGAGACAAGGGTCCTGCAGGGTGATTTGAGCAATAGACAACAACGGTGATATGTGGTGGCTTGACATGAGTGAGGCAAACGGTCCGTCCGATCAGCCTGTCTGCCTGCCGTAGACTCGGAAAATGAGCTCACCGGCCGCCTCGGAATCCGCGGTTCCTGCCCCTTTTGCCTCACCCTTCGCCGCTCTCGGCCTCACTTTCGACGACGTGTTGCTGCTCCCCGGAGCCACCGAAGTCATCCCGAGTGAGGTCGACACCTCGGCACGGCTGTCCCGCAACATCTCCCTGAAGCTGCCGCTGGTCTCTGCGGCGATGGACACGGTCACTGAGTCCCGGATGGCCATAGCGATGGCCCGCCAAGGGGGCATGGGCATCCTGCACCGCAACCTCTCGATAGAGGACCAGACCCGGCAGGTGGATCTGGTGAAGCGATCCGAGTCCGGCATGGTCTCGGACCCGGTCACCACGACCGGGGACGCGACCCTGGCCGAGGTCGACGAGGCCTGCGGCAGGTTCCACATCTCGGGTCTGCCCGTCGTCGACGACGACGGCGTGCTCATCGGCATCATCACCAACCGCGACCTGCGCTTCGAGACGGACTTCAGCCGTCCTGCCTCCGAGGTGATGACCCCGATGCCCCTGATCACGGCACGCGTGGGCGTGGACAAGATCGATGCGCTGGCCTTGCTGGCACGCAACAAGATCGAGAAGCTTCCGCTGGTCGACGAGGCCGGGCGGCTCAAGGGTCTGTTCACCGTCAAGGACTTCGTCAAGACCGAGCAGTTCCCGATGGCCACCAAGGACGAAGCGGGGCGTCTGCGGGTCGGGGCTGCCATCGGGTTCTTCGACGACGCGTGGAAGCGCGCGATGTCACTGGTCGAGGCGGGCGTGGACCTGCTGATAGTCGACACCGCCAACGGCCATGCCAGGGGCGTCACCGACATGATCCGCAGGCTCAAGTCTGATTCGGCAGCGGCGCACGTCGACGTCGTCGGAGGCAATGTGGCCACCCGGGCCGGTGCTCAGGCGTTGGTGGAGGCCGGCGCCGATGGCGTCAAGGTCGGGGTGGGTCCCGGCTCGATCTGCACCACTCGCGTCGTGGCGGGCATCGGCGTCCCGCAGGTCACCGCCATCTATGAGGCCGCCCTCGCGTGCAAGGCCGCCGGAGTCCCGGTCATCGGTGACGGCGGCCTGCAGTACTCGGGCGACATCGCCAAGGCCCTCGTGGCGGGCGCCGACACGGTGATGCTCGGCTCGCTGCTGGCCGGCTGCGAAGAGAGCCCGGGCGAGCTGGTCTTCATCAACGGCAAGCAGTTCAAGACCTATCGCGGCATGGGCTCCCTTGGCGCCATGCAGTCACGCGGCCGCGGCAAGTCCTACTCCAAGGACCGCTACTTCCAGGGCGACGTCACCGACGACGACAAGGTGGTGCCCGAGGGTATCGAGGGTCAGGTGCCCTACCGCGGTCCGCTCGCGGCCGTGGCATACCAGCTGATCGGGGGCCTGCGTCAGTCCATGTTCTACGTGGGCGCCCCGTCGATCCCCGAGCTGCAGGCCCGCGGGAAGTTCATCAGGATCACGTCGGCGGGCCTCAAGGAGAGCCACCCGCACGACATCCAGATGACCGTCGAAGCGCCGAACTACAGCCAGCGTTGACGGGGCCCTGGCCATGGGCCGCTAACCTAGGCGCGTGAACCAGATCGAGATCGGGCGGGGCAAACGGGGCCGTCGGGCCTATTCCTTCGACGACATCGCGGTGGTGCCCTCGCGGCGCACCCGTGATCCGGAGGAGGTGTCGGTCGCCTGGCAGATAGACGCCTATCACTTCGACCTACCCGTGATCGCGGCGCCGATGGACTCGGTGATGTCCCCCGAGAGCGCCATCGCCTTCGGCAAGCTCGGTGGGCTGCCGGTGCTCGACCTCGAGGGCCTGTGGACGCGCTATGACGACCCGACGTTCCTGCTCGCTGAGATCGCGTCGCTCGACTCCACCTCCGCGACCGCCCGGCTGCAGCAGATCTACGCCGAGCCGATCAAGCCGGAGCTGATCACCGAGCGTCTTCGTCAGGTGCGTGAGGCAGGCATCACCGTGGCCGGCGCGCTGTCGCCGCAGCGGACCCAGGAGTTCTGGCAGACCGTTGTGGAAGCCGGCTGTGACCTCTTTGTCATCCGCGGCACGACCGTCTCGGCCGAACATGTCTCGAGCCGGGCCGAGCCCCTGAACCTCAAGCGTTTCATCTACGAGCTCGACGTCCCCGTCATCGTCGGCGGTGCGTCGTCCTACACGGCGGCGCTGCACCTGATGCGCACCGGGGCAGCCGGGGTGCTCGTCGGGTTCGGGGGCGGCGCCGCACACACGACGCGGCTCACCCTGGGCATCCACGCGCCGATGGCGTCCGCGATCGCCGACGTGGCGGCCGCACGGCGGGACTACATGGATGAGTCCGGTGGTCGTTACGTGCATGTCATCGCCGACGGGGGCGTGGGGCGCAGCGGTGAGATCGTCAAGGCCATCGCCTGTGGCGCGGACGCGGTGATGCTCGGGGCTGCGCTGGCCCGGGCCACCGACGCGCCGGGTCGGGGTTTCCACTGGGGCTCGGAGGCGCACCACCCGCGCCTGCCGCGGGGCGAGCGGGTCGAGGTCGGGGCTCTGGCGTCCCTCGAGGAGATCCTGCTGGGTCCGGGCCGGATGGCCGACGGGACGACGAACCTGATCGGTGCGCTGCGACACGCCATGGCCACGACCGGCTACTCCGACCTCAAGGAGTTCCAGCGGGTCGAGGTCGTCATAGCCCCCTACCAGCGAAGCTGACGGACCCACGAGATGCGACCTGCGGCAACGGCGGCGCTCTCACCGCAGGACCGCTCTCGCGCCCTGTCTGCGATGCAGGACGAGGAGCTCGACCTGCTCATCGTCGGCGGCGGGGTGGTGGGCGCGGGAGCCGCCGTTGACGCGGTGACCCGTGGTCTGTCGGTCGGGATCCTCGAGGCTCGTGACTGGGCCTCGGGCACGTCAAGCCGTTCGAGCAAGCTGATCCACGGTGGCCTGCGCTACCTGGAGATGCTTGACTTCCGGCTTGTCCGCGAGGCGCTCAAGGAACGCGGCCTGTTGTTGCAGCGCCTTGCCCCGCACCTGGTTCGTCCCGTCCCGTTCGTCTACCTGCTCACCCATCACGTCTGGGAACGGCTGTACGTCGCCGCCGGGCTAACGCTGTACGACGCTCTCGCGGCGGTCTCGAGCACCGCAAGCGGGGTGCCCCGAACGCCACCGGGGTCTGGACCGACGAGACCCAGTCGCTGGTCGGCGAACGCGGGCAGTTCCGGGTCCGGGCCAGCAAGGGCATCCACCTGGTGGTGCCGCGCGACCGGATCCAGTCCCAGAGTGGCCTGATCCTGCGCACCGCGACGTCCGTGCTGTTCGTCATACCGTGGGGTCGGCACTGGATCATCGGCACGACCGACACCGACTGGTCCCTGGACAAGGCGCACCCCGCGGCCAGCAGCAGCGACATCGAGTACATCCTCGAGCACGTCAACCAGGCGCTCGCCATCCCGCTGACGCGTGAGGACGTCGAGGGCGTCTACGCCGGGCTCCGGCCACTGCTGGCCGGCGAGAGTGAGACGACCTCAGCGTTGTCCCGCACGCACGTCGTCGGGCACCCGACCCCGGGACTGGTGGTCGCGGCGGGAGGCAAGTACACGACATACCGGGTGATGGCCGCCGATGCGGTCGACGAGGTCGCCCGCGGACTCGACGGCAGGGTGCCGGCGTCGTGCACCCAGCGGATACCCCGCTCGGGGCCGAGGGTTATGACGCGGCGTGGAACGCCCGCCATCGCACCGCGGCCCGTTACGGCATCCACGTGGCGTGGGTCGAGCACCTGCTCCGGCGATATGGCTCCCTGGCCATCGAGGTGCTCGACCTGTGCGCTGCCGATCCTGTTCTGGCAGAGGCGCTTTCGGGTGCCGACGACTATCTGGCTGCCGAGGTCGTCTATGCGGCCACCCACGAAGGTGCCCGTCACCTGGATGATGCGCTGACCCGGCGCACCCGGATCTCGATCGAGACCTGGGACCGAGGAGTGTCGGCCGCAGGTCCGGCCGCCGCCTTGATGGCGACAGTCCTCGGCTGGAGCGACGATCAGCAGACCAAAGAGGTTGAGCACTACCTCGCAAGGGTCGAAGCCGAGCGGGTCTCCCAGCAACAGCCCGACGACGAGACTGCTGACAGCGCCAGGATGCGCGCGTCCGAGATCGTCCCGCTCACCTGATTCCTCGCCTGAATCCTCGCCTCAGAGAGAGTGTTTGCCTCGAACTGGGTGACAGGAGTGCGCCCGCGCTTTAGCCTGACATCCATGACCTCGGACGTTCTCGCCGATCCCGAAAAAGACTCCACGGCGACGTATGCCGTCGACCCGGGGCTTGCCCGGCGACTCACGGCGCGGGTGGCGTGTGCACCCCGGCCGAAGACGGCGCTCACTCATACGCCGATGACCGGAGCCCCGCTCGCGTCGCTGCCCCAGTCGACCCCAGCAGATGTCAAGGTGGCGTATGCGGCGGCCCGGGCCGCGCAACCCTTCTGGTCCCGGATGCCGATGCGGCAACGGGCCCGGATCTTCCTGCGGTTCCACGACCTCGTGCTGTCGCGACAGGACGAGCTGCTCGATCTCATCCAGCTCGAGTCGGGCAAGGCCCGGGTGCATGCCTTCGAGGAGGTGGCGGACACGGCGATCGTGAGCCGTCACTACGCGCACCGCGCGGCGGGGTATCTTCGTCCGCGCCGCCGTCAGGGGGCCTTTCCAGTGCTCAGCCAGGCAGTCGAGCTGCGCCACCCCAAGGGAGTCGTGGGCATTGTCGCCCCCTGGAACTACCCGCTGTCGATGTCGATCACCGACGCGATCCCGGCGCTGCTGGCAGGCAACGCGGTGGTGCTCCGGCCCGACAACCAGAGTGCCCTGACCGCGTTGGCCGCGGTGGCTCTGCTCGACGAGGCAGGGCTGCCCGAGGGTGTGCTCCAGGTGGCGCTCGGCGACGGCCCGACAGTCGGCACCGCGGTCCTGGACAACGCGGACTACGTCTGCTTCACCGGGTCGACCGCGACCGGGCGCTCGGTGGCCCAGAAGGCCGGCCGGCGCCTTGTCGGTGCCTCCCTCGAGCTTGGGGGCAAGAACGCGATGTACGTGGCGGATGACGCCAACATCGCCAAGGCCGTCGACGGGGCGCTGCGAGCGTGCTTCTCATCGGCCGGGCAGCTGTGCGTGTCGATCGAGCGGCTGTACCTGCACGAGAGCATCGCCCATGAGTTCCTGGAGGCCTTCATCGTCGCGACGCGGTCGATGCGGTTGTCCCCGGACCTGACCTATGACGCGGACATGGGGTCGCTGGCCTCGGCCGCTCAGCTCGAACGGATCAGCGCTCACGTTGAGGACGCACGCTCCAAGGGTGCACAGGTCCTGGCCGGCGGCCGGCCCCGGCCCGAGATCGGACCGTACTTCTACGAGCCCACCATCATCGACGAGGTGACCGCGGCCATGGACTGCCGCGACGACGAGACCTTTGGCCCCGTCGTGAGCGTCTACCGCGTGGGCAGCGACGATGAGGCCATCCTGCAGGCCAACGACAGCGACTTCGGTCTCAATGCCTCGGTGTGGACCCGTGACGTGGCACGCGGCCGGCGGATCGCCCGGTCGATCAAGGCCGGCACCGTCAACATCAACGATGGCTACGCCGCGGCGTGGGGCAGTGTCGGGGCTCCGATGGGCGGGATGAACCAGTCCGGTCTCTCACGCCGCCACGGCGCCGAGGGCATCATCAAGTACACCGAGGCCCAGAACGTCACCGCACAGCACGCCGTCGGATTCGCCGCACCGTTCGGGCTTTCCGACGAGCGGTGGGCCAAGACCCTCACCATCGCGCTCCGGGCGATGAAGCGATTCAGGGTGCGGGGACGGCGGTAGCTGCCATGACTGCGCGGTGCGATGACGGCGTGGTTGCGATGACTGCGCGAAGAGGGGACGGCAGCAGATGAAAGAGGACGAGAGCACCTACGACTACGACGTGCTGGTGGTCGGCTCGGGGTTCGGTGGCTCGGTCACGGCGCTACGGCTGTCAGAGAAGGGCCATCGCGTCCACGTCATCGAGTCCGGTCGCAGGTTCGCCGATGAGGACTTCGCCAAGACGTCGTGGCACCTGAGTCGCTACCTTTGGGTTCCGCGGCTGAAGCTCTTTGGCGTACAACGGATCCATCGCCTGCCCGATGTGATCATCCTGGCCGGTGCCGGGGTCGGCGGGGGGAGCCTCAACTACGCCAACACCTTGTACGTCCCGCCTGCAGAGTTCTTTCAGGACCCGCAGTGGGCCCACATCGCAGACTGGCAGTCCGAGCTGGCGCCACATTATGAGACGGCGTCCCGGATGCTGGGCGTGGTCACGAACCCCTGCGAGGGCCCGGTCGAGCAGATCATGCGCCAGACGGCTGATGACCTCGGCGTCGGCGACACCTTCCGCAAGACACCCGTTGGCGTCTTTTTCGGCAAGCCCGGGGAGCAGGTCGCCGACCCGTACTTCGACGGCGCAGGCCCGGAGCGCACCGGTTGTACGGAGTGCGGCAACTGCATGGTCGGTTGCCGCGTCGGTGCCAAGAACACGCTGGTCAAGAACTACCTCGCCCTCGCCGAGCGACTGGGGGCCACGATCGAGCCGCTGCGTACGGTCGTCGCGGTGGAGCCGATCAACGATGGCCGCCGGGAAGCCGGATACCGCGTGACGACCGAGGCGACCGGGGCCTGGGTTCGCAAGGGTCGCAAGACGGTGACCGCGTCGCAGGTGGTGTTCGCCGCGGGCGCCTGGGGGACGCAGCGACTGTTGCAGCGGATGTCGTATGACGGGCTGCTGGGGGATCTCTCACCTGCCCTCGGCGGGCTGACCCGCACCAACTCCGAGGCGCTGGGCGGCGCCATGACCTCGCGTGTGCCGCGCGACCTCGACCTGACCAAGGGCGTGGCGATCACCTCCTCGTTCCATATCGACGAGGAGACGCACGTCGAGAACGTGAGGTATGGCAAGGGGTCCAACGCCATGGGGCTGCTCGCCACGATCCTGGTCGAGGGCGGGGGGCCTGTGCCGCGTCCGGTTCGCTTCCTCGTCCAGGCGCTTCGGCACCCTGTGGCCTTCCTGCGATCGGTCTCGGTCTGGCGCTGGAGCGAGCGCACCATCATCGGACTGGTCATGCAGTCCAGAGACAACTCGCTCACCGTGTCGGCCAAGCGCCGCCTCACGGGCGGGGTCGGCCTCACCTCGAAACAAGGGCACGGCGAGCCCAACCCCACGTGGATCCCCAATGGGCACAAGGCTCTTCGTCAGCTGGCTGTCCGTCTGCAGGAGCGCGCCGGCGGCGTCCACGCCCTGCCCGGCGGCTCACTCGGCGAGATCGTGGACATCCCGATGACGGCGCACCTGCTGGGCGGCGCGGTCATCAGTGACGACCCGGCCAAGGGTGTGGTCGACCCGTGGCACCGGGTCTGGCGATACCCCGGGCTGCATATCGTCGACGGGTCCACCGTCTCGGCGAACCTCGGAGTCAACCCCTCGCTCACCATCACGGCGCAGGCCGAGCGGGCCATGTCGTTCTGGCCAAACCGTGGTGGCGACGACCCACGCCCGGCTCAGGGGTCGGCATACGAATGCCTGAGGGCAGTTCCTACCGGTGGGAGCGCCTCTTTCGACGACAGCAAGCCTGTTACGTCATAGCCGGGTGCGGAGGCAGCCTCGGTGAAATAGCCTGAGTCCGTGCTGCGGACCGCGTTGAAGCCCCGATGGTTGGGCCTCCTTGCGATCGTGGTGTTGGTCATGGTCAGTTTTGGGGTGCTGGGGCTCTGGCAGCTCAACGTCGCCCGCGACAAGGGTCAGGCGGAGCAGGTCCGTGCCGCGCCGACCCGGGCGGTCACCGACCTGGCGGCAGTGCTGACCCCACATGGTGCCTTTCCGGGCGACGGCACAGGCCGCAGGATCACCGCGATCGGTCGGTATGACGGGTCCGCTCAGGTCCTCGTGACGCCGCGCCGGCTTCGGGGCCAGTCCGGATACTGGGTCGTGACGCCGTTTGTCGTACGCTCCAGCGGTGCCCGGATCGCCGTCGTGAGGGGATTCGTGACGGAGCCCAACCAGGCCGTCGCACCCAACGCAGCCACCGAGATCACCCTGTCCGGGACCTTGGCGCCGGGGGAGTCGCCCACCGGTGACAGTGCTCGCGCTGACCCCACACTGCCTGACGGGCAGATCGCCGTCCTGGATCTGTCCCTCCTGGTCAACCGCTGGCCCGGCTCCCTGTACAACGCCTTCGTCTTTGCCACTTCCGAGCAGCCGGACGTGACGTCTGTCTCGTCCCCGGCCGTGCAGCGGGTGCCCCCGCCTGCTCAGGTGGGCGGCGGGCTCTCATGGCGAAACGCGGCATACGCCCTGCAGTGGTGGGTTTTCGCCCTCTTCGCCGTCTACATGTGGTGGAGGATGGTTCGGGACGACTACGAGGACGACCAGCACGACCGCAAACCTCTACCGGCACGAACCATGACAGCCAACGCGCGCGTTAGCTCCCCGCGCTGAAAAGGAAAGGCAACGAATGTCTGAACAGCTTCGACCGATTCGCGATGTGGCCGCGGCACGCAAGGCCCTGACGTTCTTCAAGGTCATGGCGATCCTGGTTGGCATCGGGCTGCTGGTTCTGTGTCTGGGCATGGTGCTCAAGTACGGCTACGACAAGCCGGGGCTGTCTGACTTCTGGGATCAGAAACACGGTCTGCTCTACATGATCTACGTGGGCGCCACGGCGAACCTGGGGTTCAAGATGCGTTGGAGTCCAGGGCACATGGTGGCCATCATGCTGGCCGGGGTGGTGCCGTTCCTGTCGTTCTGGGCAGAGCACAAGGTCGCCGGCCAGGTTGAGAGTGAACTTGCCACACAGGACGCCCCGGTAGCCTTGCCCCGTGACTGAAGCCCTCCCTGAGCTCTCCGCGCGGCCCGTGCTTGTTGTCGACTTCGGGGCGCAGTATGCCCAGTTGATCGCACG
>Ga0208716_1001023_pt1 | contig 11003 bp, 14 predicted proteins | sample NGESurdeep092012_8_FD_184482 | JGI IMG/M metagenome (GOLD analysis project Ga0208716, IMG submission 184482) | Arctic peat soil microbial communities from Barrow, Alaska - NGEE Surface sample 415-3 deep-092012 (SPAdes) | ecosystem: Environmental > Terrestrial > Soil > Wetlands > Peat ...
CGTCGCCCGTCTGGCCTACCTCGACAAACCGTCTTGTTGATTTGGCGAACCCGTGCTCCGGGCTAATTACTGCGCTTTGCGGGTATCGTGATTCTTTTCAGGATACCCCGGATCGACGACGGCTTGTGCCGGGCGTTAAAAAATCATTTCGTTATTGGCTCAAATTCTGGCTCTTCGTCGGCGAACTCGACCAGCTTGAGCAGGATTGCGCCCTTTTCAGGTTTTGCCTTCATCAAAAAGTACTCGCCACCGTTCAGATTGAACAGTTCCCTGATCTTTTTCGGGATAACGACGTAATAAGAGGTGCCGTCAGGCCGCATGTACCCTTTGACTAGGACGCGCTGGTGTTCAGCTTTCTTATCTTCATTGTGCATCGACGTCACCTCTCATAGCAGCCCTAACATGTGTAGTTGTGGTAGTTAAGAGACAAGCGAGGGCACTTACTTCTCAATCCAGACCTTTAAAAGGCGCATCGTCGCCAGTTTGTGCTCTGCGAGTTTTATTTTGAACTCTTTTTTCATGATCTTTTCGTCTAATTTGCGCACCAGATATTCCTTCTTGGCATCGTCACCGAGCTTTTCCCAGATCATTTTCTTCGTGATCCAGTCGCTTTTCTTACTCATATCGTGATGCATTCCGTAATTCATTCCCATCGGTCCTTCATTTTTTTCGTGCATAACATATTTCTCCGTTTTTTTATGTTAAGTATGTTTAACAACAAATCATATTTACGTGTTCATACTTATAATTATGTTAGATCCCCTGCAGGCATCTTTTCAATAGACGTAACTAGATGTTTCTAATCTTGATTTACGTTTAGTGAAACGTGTCGGCAACAACGGAAAAGGCGGCTTACCCTAGGAATTTCAGTCGAAGAGTGTGAGGAGCCCTGTAGTACATTCGGAAGGCAATTACTCTTTTTGGAAAGAGAGAATAGTTCGAGTAATTGTACGGTAACGATGCGTTTGTCCTTAGATATTGCAACGCTTATCGCATGAATACTGGACAAAAATTGAAGAGAGGGTTAAAGGGAATATTGCAATCATTATTGTTGATGAGATTGATAAGATGCTCGTCAAGAACAGAAAAGACGAATATAGCCTTATTTACAAGTTTACGCGCGATCCTAACATCTGTCTTATCGGGATCATAAAAAAGTATGACATCCCTGCGTTGATCACTGACGCGCGTGACCAATCATCATATAATTATGTAGATGTTACTTTTCCGACTTATAATGCAACTCAATTAAGAGATATTTTGGAGTATCGCGTTGAACAGGCGTTTTATCCCAACGCATTGAGTGATGTGGTAATACCGCTATGTGCTTCGTTAGCTGCACAGCGAAACGGCGATGCTCGTTATGTGCTTGATTTACTTTCAACTGCTGCTGACCTTTGTGAAGAAGAAGATCGAACGACAGTCATAAGAAGATGTAAGACGCGCTGAACGGCTTGCAGAAGTGTCTTTGCTGCGTAGAGAGGTCGTAAGGCTTTCGCCACATCAGAAGGTGTTGCTTGAATGTGTTTGCAGCAAAGAAGGGAAGCAGTCACCTACTGAGGTTTATCGGGAATTTAACAATATTATGTGGCTTAGCGGACGTCAACAGGTTTCACATAAGACGCTTTCACAACTCATTGCTGAATTGGAGCTATACGGTTATGTTGAAGTTGAACGAAAAGGGCGTGGAAGGGGTAGAGGGGTTGATTTTCACATATCTCCGACCGGATCAGTAGAACGGAAGGCGTTGTTAGACGCGCTTAAGGATTTAGTTGTATAAAGGTAGCATCAAATTAGTATGTGCGCCGCAAACAGCGCCCCTAGTATAGCCAAGGCAATCCAGAGCGCTGCCAGTGTAAAAATTAAAAAGCGCCTCGTTACTATATCCTTGGGTATTTCTGGAGTTTCTGGGGTGCTTCGAGTTTCCGCCTCCTTCAACAGGGCAGAAATGACTGAGTCTTGAGTTTGACTCTCTCCAGTTTGCATGCTCAGCTGTGCGCAGTACTTCATCAACTCCGCGTGTGTTTTTTTGCTGACGCTTATGCTTGCTCGTTCTTCTGGCCTCATCCTCACCAGTTGTACATATGCAACCATTAGACTTTGCTTTTCCGCTGTTATATTGCGTATAATTCATATAATAATAGCGCGTTCTTACAACTTGGGGCTGTAAAGCAAGTTATGGGCGTTGCTGTATGTGGTTCACGTGCGGCCTTACGTGTTTCTAACGGCATATTATCACCAAAATTAATTACAGCAGAGTCCTATGACCTTACGCTTTCCTCCAGAAGACAAGGATGTGTCTGAGGTATCTAATACCACATACCTATTACTTCAGGCACATCCCTCTCCCAATTGTTTAAAAACTAGCTTTTTCCTGCGTTAGACGCGTTGAAGGATTTAGTCGTATAAGCTGCGCAGCTCACACGCTACGTAAAAGTTGTCGATTACAAGCGCCTTTTTCATTTTAGCCACGCCTAATCACTTCTTTTAGCACGCCAAAAGTCGATTAAAAAGGCTATCGTCTCGTTAATGCTGATACGTCCACCGCGTTCTATCTGCAATTCGCTTTGAACCTTCATTATCTCGCGTCTTATATATGCTGGAGACGTCTAACTTTTTTTAAAACAACTCTCGCAAAAAAATCTTGTATTTGCCTAGCTTACCGCCATAATTTCCAGCAGAAACGCTCATAACGCCTTCAACATCACTTGTGGCTTCGATGCCAACTTTCATCGCCCTTTTCACAGCGCCCAAAGATGTTCCATTGATAACAATTTCTGGAACATATTTGATGCCCTTTGGAACAAGCGATTCTTTGTCCAGTTTCTTCTTCAGCGATGGGCAGTACGGATAATTTGTTGTGGGGCCTATTATGGGATAGTTTGTTTCAGTTTTTGACCCTGCAGAGCACACATCAAAGGGCGTGATAACGCCGTCAACGTCATGTATTGCTTCGAGGGCCCTTTTACCTGCCTCAAACAACGCCTTTTTCGTTGTACACATGTACCAAAAATTTCCGCCCGAAACCCCACGTGCATAGCCTATGTAACGTTCTATCTGAAAGTCTGGCACCATAACGGGCACGATTATCATTTGACGCCCGAAACGTTTTTCTTCCCATTCATGACCGTCGCCACAGTGTCCAACTCTTTCCAGCATGTCAAATGTGCCTGCTGCCTTTGGAACCGCATCGAATAGAGCGGTGAACGGTTTCACAAGTATGTCTTGACGAATGCGGTAAGACAACTCTTTCTCAAGTTGTTGCACGGATTTTTCGAATGGCCTTTGCTCGTCGATATTTCCCCAAAACTGCACAATAGCACCAACACGTCCGTCTGGTGTTTCGTTTTTGGGAAGCCACTTTTCTATACCGCCCTCTGTTCTTCCTATTACGGCGGCAGGGGTTGCGGTTGCGTCTTCGGCTGCTTTTTTTAGCGTTTTTTGGTCGTGAGCAGTGATGATTAATCTGCAATATAATCCATCAAATGCCTCTGCAAACGTATCCTCAATGATGGCTATCATCTATGTTTCCACGGCGCTCAAAAATTCCCGACTTTTTCTAATACACTTAACATCTCAACAGCGCAAACCGTAATAAGCTTTAAGCTCAAGAACTTCTTTATTCACGGAAGGAACTCGCAATGAAGGCTTTAGTGGTATTTTATTCGCGAACAGGTGCGACCAAACAGGTAGCGGAAGCCCTTGCTGAATCGCTCAACTGCGACAGTGAAGAACTTATTGACACAAAAAAACGCGGCGGGCCTCTGGGCTTTTTGTCGGCTGGGAAGGACGCAAAGGCAAAAAAGCTCACCAAGCTCACAGACATCAAACGTGATCCCGCGTTATATGATCTAGTGATACTCGGCACGCCCATTTGGGCAGGCACGTTGTCGAGTGCTGCGCGGACCTACATCGCCAACAATAAGTCGAAGTTCAAACGGGTGGCATTTTTTTGCACGCACGGCGGCGGTGAGAGTCAGCAGTTATTTGCTGAGATGGAAGCACTCTGTGAAAGACGCCCGGTAAGTATCCTTGCTCTCCAGGAAAAAGAGGTCAAAACAGGGAACTATCAAGGAAAAATACGCCAGTTTGTGGATGGATTACAGATGCTATAACTGCCGGAACCATTGTAATGCTTTCGCGCGTTAAACTCGCGCCAATACAAACATTAAGGACCGGGTATCGCTTACGTAAGTGGGTGCTTGTCGCTGTCTCTTATCATAAACTACGGGTTGCTTGAATTGTTTTTCGTGAGTGCCACCTCATCAGTGCTACCTATCCCCACTGAACCAACGATCGCGATTCTACTCAGCGACAACGTGAGTCCGTTAATTATTTTGCTCGTGCTGGTTCCTGCGTCAGTGCTTGGCGCTTTTATTGGCTACCTTCTTGGAAAGTATGGTATACGAAGGATTATTCCGTTCCACAACCCTGACCGCGAGAGAAGAGTTAAGGACTGGTTTAACAAATATGGGGCGGCATTGTTGCTGATTTCACCGTGGATACCGTTTGCAGGTGACTTAGTGCCCATCGTCGCCGGCGTGGAGAGCTTCAAGCTATCAACTTTTCTCGTTATTATGTTCATTGCTAAGGCCATTAAAGGCGCAGCTATTGTATTTTTCCTGTCCTTTTTCGTCCAACTGCTCAATTTTCACCTTTAGCTGGTTCTCATTACAGTCCAGTTTGATGATGTTCGATCAACCAATGCTGCGGCGCTGAAACCCTATAAGACCGGTTATAATAAGGGCCAGGGCGACTGCGACCAGCAAGATCAATGGGGTAGCCGAAAATTCGCTGACAAGCACCTTCGGCACGTGGGTGAACGGCGAGATGTTCTGTATCGACTGGCTTACCTGAAAGATCTCACCGAGCAACTCTATTACAATGATGCCGAGCAATGCACCCCAGCTCACGAACGTTAATTTCGGCACCAGACCGTAGAGCGCCATCGCGATTCCAGCCATCACAAGGATTGCAGGCAGGTATACAATCGCAGCGGCGAACACGCGCGGTAGCTCGTAGCCGACGTTCCCGATGCTCAAACCGTAAGTCAGTCCGGCAGGCACGCTAAACGCTGCAAGCACGACCGTGGTACCGACCGCGGCAAGCAACAAGTAACTGCCCGCCCAACGCAACCGGCCGACCGCTGTGGCCAGCACGGGATCGATGCGCGCCTCCTTTTCCTCAGCTTGCATTTGCAGCATTGTGACAATGGCATAAACAGCGGCTATTTCGACAACTATCGTTAGAGCTAGGGTGAAAAAGCCGTCACTCACTCCGGAGCTGCCCCCAAGGCGCGCAAGCAGGCTCGTGAGCTGCGGACTAGCAGCAAACTGGTCAGCGCCGGCTTTAGCGAGATCGCCGGTCACGACCCCAAATGCAGCGAACCCGATGGCCCACGCGAGCAGCGAGCGTCGGTGCAGCCGCCACACGAGTGCCGCAGGGCTTCGCAGACTCGGTGCCGCAGAGGCAGGGCCAGGCCTTGGACGCACAAGACCTGAACCGACATCCCGCCGAGAAGACAGCGCAAACCCCGTTACCGTTAATATAGTGATCGCGCCGATAAAGAGAATAAAAATCCACCAGCGTTCGTCAGCATAGGGCCTGATCTGTTGCATCCAGCCAAGCGGCGACAGCCAAGAAAGTTCGTTGTGCTCGCCTATATCGCTAGCAGCCCGCAGCAGATATCCAATTCCGAGAATAGCTACGGCAATGCCTTTTGCAGTGCCCGCGCTCTCAGTGAGCTGCGCAGCGACCCCCGCTATGGCAGCAAACGTTGCTCCAACGGCGGCCACCGACAGGCCGAGCGCGACCGAGCCGGCGGCGGGAAACCCGTACACAATTAATCCACCCGCAACGAGCGCGGCGATTACCACGTTGGCGCCGAACGCCACAAGCAGACTCGCCGATAGCGCCGCCTGCCGGCCCACCACGGTCGCGTCAAGCAGTTCGAATCGTCCTGCTTCCTCTTGCGTGCGGGTGTGACGAACGACAAAGAGAGCGCTGCCGAGCCCGACGAGCACTGCGCTATAGGCGCTCCATCGCCACGCGGTGAGCCCGGCGATGGTCGGAGCGTAAATACGCCCGAGCAGTGCCATCTCGGCAGGGATGTTCGCGGTATCGAAGACGAACGCTTCAAGCGATGCGGCTGAGGGGAGAAGCTGAATGAATGCTGCCGCGGTGGCGACCGCCAGGAGGGCTGGCAGTATCACGCAGACCAACAACACGAGCCAGTCCCGCCGAAGGATCAGACGGAACAGCGCTGCGGTTCCGGTGTACGCGTTCAGCTTCATTGTGTGGCATCACCTTCATGGAGCTTGTAGTAGCGCAGGAACAGATCCTCGAGCGTTGGAGGGGCGCTCGTGAGTGCCCGCACGTCGAATTGGACTAAATACCGCATAACGCGGTTGATCGCCTCAGCATCCACGCTGAACCGGGCGTGGGTGCCGTCGACGGTGAGGCTGTACACGCCCGGTAGCCTCGCGAGCCCGGTGATGGGCCGACGGGTCTTGACCGATACCGTCGTGCGGGTGAGGTGACGCAGCTCGGCGAGCGTTCCAGTCTCGACGATCTTGCCCTCGTTGATAATGCTGATCCGGTCACAGAGCGCTTCGACTTCAGCAAGGATGTGACTTGATAGCAACACGGTCGTGCCAACCTGTTTGACCTTGGTGACGCATTCGCGGAATATCGCCTCCATTAAGGGGTCCAAGCCTAAGGTCGGCTCGTCGAGGATGAGCAGTTCTACGTTAGAAACGAGGGCTGCGATCAGGGCGACCTTCTGCTGGTTCCCCTTCGAATAGGTGCGGCACTTCCTGGTCGGATCGAGTTTGAAGCGTTTTAATAGTTCATCACGCCGCGACTGATCGAAGCCGCCGCGCAGCCGCGCCAAGAGGTCGATCACCTCACCACCAGAAAGGTACGGCCAGAGGTTTACGTCGCCGGGCACGTAAGCCAACCGGCGGTGGAGCGCCACGGCGTCGCGCCACGGATCGCCCCCGAGCAGCGTAACCTCGCCGGCGTTCTTGCGGAGCAATCCAAGCAGGATGCGCAGGGTGGTGGTCTTTCCGGCGCCGTTCGGACCGATAAAGCCAAAAACCTCGCCTTGCTCAACCTCGAGATCAATGCCATCAAGGGCTACATGTTTTCCGTAACGCTTTGTCAAGTTGTGAATTTCGATTACAGACATCCCACGCACCTCTGATCGTTCGTTTCTGTGCCTGGCGGGTTAGTTTACGTTGCTATGTTAAGGCTCTTTTCGCGAAGGGAAAAGCGTCGTTTATACATAGCTCTTACGAATAGTACTGAGGCACACGTCGACAATCGGCAGGGCTTCAACCGCTTTGGACGAAACTCACAGCTACGCGTGAATGCAAGTGTCCTTTCATCGCCTTCACCGTAATTCGTGCTAAGAGGATACGGGTCTAATTGAGCCGGCCCCTCTGCTTTTCCCTACATCAAGAGCCGCTACCGCACGTTCAATGCCACGTCTTTCCCAAAACGGGTACAATTGTCGATCGCTTCGCTGTTGGGATTCCATAGCTCCATGATCCCGTCATTCAATACGTGGAAACCGCCTTCTTTAAGCCTTTCAGATATAACCGCTATCGCCTCGCCACTCCATCCATAACACCCGAATGCAGCTGCTTTTTTGTTCTGAAATTTCAACCCCTTCATCTCTTCCAGAACAGCGGCCGCGGCGGAAAGTATCCCCTTGTTCACGGTTGGTGATCCGATCAGAACCGCCCTCGATTTGAATATTTCCGTAATCAGATCGCTTTTATCTGATCGGGCAACGTTAAACAGCTTTACGGTGACGTCTGGATCGGCCGCTGTGATTCCTTTTGCTATAGCCTCAGCCATGCGCCGCGTTCCGTTCCACATGGTGTCGTAAGCAATGGTGATCTGGTTTTCGGAATAGTCGCGTGCCCATTCAACATATTTTTTCACGATCTGTAATGGATCTTTACGCCAAATCACTCCGTGGCTCGGACAGATCATATCCACTGGAACATTCAAAGCTATTATTTCCTTAATTTTCTTATCAACCAGCTTGCTGAACGGCGTCAGGATGTTCGCATAGTATTTGATGGCTTCCTGAAACAACTCTGCCTGATCCACCAAGTCATTGTACATGTGTTCCGTGGCGATGTGCTGACCGAATGCGTCGTTGCTGAAAAGGACGTTATCGCCCGTGAGATAACTCATCATGCTGTCCGGCCAGTGGAGCATCGGAGCTTCAATGAATATGAGCTCTTTCGATCCGAGACTGAGCGTGTCTCCGGTCTTTACCACCTGAAAATCCCAGTCCTCATGATAAAGGCCCTTAAGGGATTTTGTCGCGTTCGACGTGCAATAGATCGGGATGTCGGGGATAAGGCGCATCAGTTCCGGCAACGCCCCGCTGTGGTCAGATTCCGCGTGATTTGCTATGACAAAGTCAATCTCGTCAAGTGCGATCTCCTTTTTAAGGTTCTCAATGAATTCACCCGAAAACGGCCCCCACACCGTGTCGATCAACGCCGTTTTTGTGTCCCTTACCAGGTAGGAATTATAACTCGAACCGCGATGTGTCGAAAGCTCCTGCCCGTGAAATGTCCTTAGTTCCCAGTCAACCTTCCCAACCCACGAAATATTCTCTTTGATCGTAAATGCCATGTCCTTCTCCTTTTTTGTCAATAGATCGCGATGCTTGCGAGTGACGCATAACGATTTTATTATCCGCTCTTATTTATAACGCTCAGCGTCTTCTCATCTTCGCCTGTTGAACTATCTTCGATCAGCCGGTGCAGCGGCGCTGAAACCCGATGAGTCCTGTGACCGTGAGGGCGCAAAACGTGAAGATAGCCATTTAAGAATCTGTTCATGCGAGTTGATCCCGCGGCGCGATTCCTGCGACTGAGACAATGCGAGGCGACTAGGGCTCGTTGTAGGAGTCGCGTTTTGTCTCTTAATCGCGACCATAACGGCTATCTGCACAAACCACGTTAGCCTTGTTAAACCTAAACGGTTTTAAAGAGGCAGAAGAGCGCGACAGGAGTGGACATCAAATGGTAGCGCGTAGTCTTATAGCAGGCATAATTGCATCCGTGATCATCATTGCGATCCTTTTCGCAGCTGTTTTCGGGTTAGGATTGCTTAATACAACCCCACCCGTATCGAACGCATCGTCTAGTGCCGGTGTAAATGCGAGCACCACGACGACAATAGCCCAGCCGACGGCAACAGCTCAGGCGACAGCAACGAGCACACCGACCGCCGCTGCTTCGCCCTCTACGAAGTCCCCTCAAGGAGCCCTGCTCCCTACCACAGTAAGCCCTGAATCTAACGCGGATACCTGGTTGCTCGTAGGCATCCCTATTCATCGGGGAGACGCGGTGAACGTGTTCGTAGAGCTCAATAGCCCGACCGAGCACAAGAACATCTGTGGTGCGGTGAACTACTACATCGATGACCATGCTGCCGGCGGCCAATGGCATACCAACGAGGGTGATGCATGTCAGGCGATCTCAGGGTGGCTGCACCTCGACGGCGCCGATACGACGAAGCTCACTCTAGGCACGCATACGCTCAAGATCGACTACTTAGGCAATAGCACGTATGCTCCCTCACAGTTTGTCGAGCAGTTTACCGTGGTCTGATGTTTTTGCACCGGTTTCACAAAACGACGCTTTGGCACCGGAAGGGGGCGGCAACGCAGCAGGAACCGGCAACTATAGCCCAGTGCCGTGAACAATTCTGCGAACGATCAGTTGAAGCGGAAGAGCCCTCATTCTTCCATTAATTCCGAAATGAGAACGACATATATATTTAGCTCAGCGCCTTTTCGTTCGTCAAGGTATGAACACAACAAAGAAACACCATAAAGACGAAGCACTGACATTGTCCGTCGAGCACGCTGCACACCTTATAGGGGTTAGCCGATCCACCGTATATCGGCTGGTGCGGGACGGCGAACTGCGGGCCATACGAGTTGGAAGGCGCGTGCTCATCCTAAAGAAGCCTTTGATGGAAATGCTCGAGGCTAAAGAGGATACGAGCCCCTTTTGAAATGGGGGCTGTCGGGCTCTTGAGCCCTTTATTGTTAAACCCGTCCTTGTTTTGTTGACACACAAGGCACGTCAAACATGAATTATGGATGGTACGACAAAAGCGAGCAGGCATGCAGATTCGGGCCCTGTCACAGTTATCATCCGGCGACGTATCAAACGTGGCTTTGCCACGGCTTATGAACAGCTCGAAAAAGAGATATCAGCAGACGCAGCGGCAAACCCAGGGTACCTTGGCTCTACATTTTTGCGCCCCGAAGGGGGCGGTGACCGGGACTTCGTGACTATTGTCCGATTTGCTAGCTATGAGAACATGATGCAATGGGAACACTCGACGACGGGCTCCGCCTTGATCAACCGCGCTGACGCGATGAGCGAGCTTCCCGCTACGATCAGTCGAACCGCGGGATTGTCCCTGTGGTTTAATCCGCGCCATCCCGCATCGCCGCAACGCTGGAAGATGGTGCTCATCCTCACCGTCAGCATCTTCATCTTGGCTCAGCTCATAACGCCGCTCCTCGGTCCCGCGCTCAGTTTGCTGCCGCAACCCCTTGCGTTTTTTATTTCGTTGGCCATACAGGTTGCTTTGCTCACTTATTTCGTGCTGCCGTGGCTCACCGCGTTACTCGCAAAGTGGCTCTATGATATTCCACAAGGCGAGGAATAAGCCGATCTTTTGGCTCATGTGAAAAACACCGATAACTGAGACACGTACACGTGCGAAAAACACGCGCTAAGTGGGGAAAGGTTACGATTAAAGAACTAAGGGTAAACTACCTACATCGTGCGTTTCGAGTTTGCACCGTTGCTACCTAGCTGCCCTTAAAACTCTTTGGATTTGAAACAGATGACAATTTATTAATCGTTTTCCAATTCCTCGTTGTTGCGACGGTTCTCAGCTTTTTTTCAAACGCGGCGTTATTTAGTTTTGTTTGAGCATACCCGTTCGGACAA
>Ga0208716_1001025_pt1 | contig 11001 bp, 7 predicted proteins | sample NGESurdeep092012_8_FD_184482 | JGI IMG/M metagenome (GOLD analysis project Ga0208716, IMG submission 184482) | Arctic peat soil microbial communities from Barrow, Alaska - NGEE Surface sample 415-3 deep-092012 (SPAdes) | ecosystem: Environmental > Terrestrial > Soil > Wetlands > Peat ...
CCCAACTGGTCGGTCACGGCCGGCGTGGTCTCGCCCAGCGTGGTGGCCATCACGGTGACCAGCAGTCAAGGCGGCGGGCAGGGCTCGGGGGTCATCTTCGACACCAGGGGCCACATCCTGACCAACAACCACGTCGTGGCCGCCGGCGGAGCAGGCTCCAAGCTCACGGTGACCCTCAGCGACAAGCGGACCTATGACGCGACCGTGGTGGGCACCGACCCGTCCACGGACCTGGCGGTGATCAAGCTGACCAACGCGCCCAGCGACCTCAAGGCCGTCGCCCTGGGCGACGCCAACACCATCAAGGTCGGCGACCAGGTCATGGCTGTGGGCAACCCGCTGGGTCTGGCCGGGACGGTGACCACCGGCATCGTCAGCGCACTCAACCGGCCCGTCACCACCTCCGACCAGCAGAGCGACCCCACCCAGCAGCAGACCGCCACTGAACCGGTGGTGACCAACGCGATCCAGACCAGTGCCGCGATCAACCCGGGCAACAGTGGTGGCGCGCTGGTCAACGCCGGCGGCCAGCTGATCGGGATCAACTCCGCCATCGCCTCCCTGGGGTCCTCCGGCGGTTCGTCCTCCCAGAGCGGCAACATCGGGATCGGCTTCGCGATCCCGGTCAACGAGGCCAGGTCGATCGCCGACCAGCTGATCTCCACCGGCAAGGCCACCCACCCCTACCTCGGGGTCGCCTCCAAGGACGGCGTCGTGGCCGATGGCTCCGCCAAGCGCGCCGCAGCCGTGCTGACCAACGTGGTCAGCGGGACTCCCGCCGACAAGGCAGGACTACAGGCCGGGGACGCCATCACCGCCGTGGACGGCAACTCCATCGACGGGTCCCTCTCACTGGTCGCCCAGGTACGCGAGCGCTCGGTGGGCGACAAGGTGACCATCAAGGTCGTGCGGAACGGTCAGAGCAAGGACATCACCGTCACTCTGATCGCCAAGCCGACAACGAGCCAGTAGCGCCACGGTCCCGAGCCAGACGCGCTGCAGGCACCGTGTTCATTACCACGCGTTCCCTGTCCTGCCGGTCCGCTGAGAACTGACAGACTGTCGCCATGCCTGCCCTCATCAAATGGTGGACCATGGACGTGCGCCGGATCGCTGCGCACGCCCCCGGCAATGACGTCGTCGAAGGCGTCGGCGCAGACCTGCTGGCGCTCTGGGCCGAACCCACCCGCCGCTATCACACGACCACGCACCTGGTGGAGATGTTCTGGGCGCTGGAGGAGATGGAGGAAGGCCGCCAGATCGATGACCGCCAGTGCTCGGTCGCCCGGCTTGCCGCGTGGTTTCACGACGCCATCTATGACCCCGCGGCGAGTCCGGGATCCAACGAGGCCGACAGCGCCGCGCTGGCCCGAAAGACCCTGCGACAGCTCAGTCTCGGCGACGATGACGTCGACGCGATCGACCGCCTGATCCGGCTCACCGCCCGGCACGACACCGATGCCGGGGAGCCTCTGGACGCGGCCTTCCACGACGTCGACCTGTGGATCCTGTCTGCGACGCCAGAAAGGTTCGACGAGTATTGCGACCAGGTTCGCCAGGAGTACGCACACGTTCCGGATGCGGCGTACCGGACCGGCCGGGCTGCCATTCTGGGGCCGTTGCTGCACCGCGACAGGATCTATCGAACCTCACACGCGTTGCACGGCTGGGAGACGCCCGCCCGGATCAACCTTGGTCGCGAGCTGGCTCGTCTGCGCGTCGAGTCCTGACGCCGCCCCGTCAGACGCTGCCACCAAAAGCCCGTCCAGGCGGTGGCTGTGGAGTGAAGCACGGTCGGGTGTCAGCCCGGACCGTAGCCGTGGACACGGGCGAACAGCGGCCACCAGAACTCGCCGTTGCAGCGGCGCTCGGCCTCTGACGGGCCCACCCACTCGGCCGCGTCGACGTCCACGCCTCGCGGTGCGACCGGTGGCCTGACAGCGTCCAGCGCCGTGGCGAAGCAGGCGACATAGTTGCGACGGTTCGGCCATCGACCGGTCGACCCCGCGTCGAAAGTCACCCGCTCATAGCCGCAGGGCCTCAGCGCCACAGGGTCGATACGCAGGCCGGTCTCCTCCCACGTCTCCCGGGTCGCACACTCCAGCACCGTCTCGGGCGGCTCACGCCCACCTGCCGGGGCGCCCCAGGCATCGCGCACCACGGTGCGCACCAGCAGCAGCGCGCCGTCGGCGTCGGTGACGAAGACCGCTGCGGCTGCGGTGAGCTCGTCGGGCGTCGGCAGGGTCGAGGCAACGAGATGAAGGCTGTGCCCGACCTCGACCTGGGGCAGGACATTGCGGTATGCGGCTAGTGGGCGCTCCCCTTTGCGCTTCTGGAACCGCAGCCCGCTGGCCCGCAGAAGGCGGGCCAGCTCCCTGCCTTGGGTGGGCCGTGCGCCCGCCGCGACCAGCGCGGCATACGACTCCTGAGGGACATCGAAATGATCGCCGTCATACCCACGTTCCGGTATGCCGGCCTTGGCAGCGAAGGCGTGCAGCTCGTCATAGGAGGTATCGCTGATCACATGCGACCACAATCGGCCATGCGCGGGCCAGCTTGGTGGGTCGATCCAGATCGCCAACGACTGCTCCCTACCTCAGGCTGCCGACCCTAACCGACCCACCGGCCTCAGTCGGTCGTGATGGCCCGCAACACATCGAGCCTGGCCGCCCGGCGGGCCGGCCAGACTGCCGCCAGGACTCCGACCAGCGCCGCCAGCACCACGAAGATGAACAGCTGCACAAACGGCACCGAAAGCACCTGGATGCCTGAGTCCGCCTGGGAGCGTTGCAGGGCGACTCCGAACACCAGACCCAGGCCCACCCCGAGAACAGCGCCCAGAAGCGAGATGATGATCGCCTCCAGCCGCACCATGGTCCGCAGCTGTCGGCGGCTCAGACCGACAGCCCTCAGCAGGCCGACCTCACGGGTGCGTTCGATGACGGACAGGGCCAGAGTGTTGACGATCCCGAGGACCGCGATCACCACCGCCAGACCCAGCAAGGCGTAGATCAGATTCAGCATCTGGTCGATGGGCGCCCTTTGTTCGGCGGCGAACTCGGACTGGTCCTTGAGGGTGACCGTGGGCAGACCGGCGATCACCGAGTCGATCCCGGCCCGCACCGTCGCCGGGTCGGCGCCAGGTACGCGGACGACATAGGCGAAGTTGTCCGCCGGAACCACACCGGCGGCACTCAGGGCATTCAGGGAGGTGAGATACGGCCACGACACGATGCCCGGAAGCGCCTCGAAGGTGCCGACGACCGGATAGGTGGCCTGGTTGCCGGCGATCGACATGGTGACCTTGTCACCCACCGAAAGGCCCTGTGCCTTGGCCAGCTTGGACTCGACCAGGATCGTCTGCCCGGAAAGGGCGCCGATGGTGCCACTGCCCATCCTGATCTTCGTGGCCTTGGCGAAGGGGGCAGGCTCGATGCCGCCGACCTGCGTCGACTCGCCGCCCACTTTGGCTGCGACGTAACGGAATCGAGCCACGGCGTCAACACCCGGCACCTTCTTGACCTGATCCACGACAGCGGGCGAGAAGGGAACGCCGATGGCGTTCGACACCACGTAGTCGGCTGAGAAGTTCGTGGCGATCGTCTTGTCGACACTGGCCTTGGTCGACTGCCCGAAGACAGCCATCATCGACACCAGCGTGAGACCGACCACCAGCGCCGACGCCGTGGCAGCGGTGCGGCGCTGGTTGCGCATGGCGTTCTGCTCCGCCAGCCGGCCGACGGTCCCGAACATCCGTCGATAGACCATACCGACGAGCGCGATGACGGGCCGGCCCAGCAGCGGGCTCGCGATCGCGACGCCCACCACGACCAGCAGCATCCCGCCGCCGATGTAGACGAGGGCGTTGGAGATGCCCGTAAACAGCCCCACCCCCAGCGCCGCAGCACCCAGCGCCGTCATTGCCGTGCCGATGGCGGCCCGACGCCGGATGGAGGACTCCGGCATCGCCACGTCATCTCGCAGCGCCTCTATCGGTGCGATCCGGCTTGCCCGACGTCCGGGCAGGTACGCCGCGAAGAGCGTCACCAGGATGACCTGTCGACGACTCGCCCCCAGGGCGCGGAACAGGGCAAGCTCCCGGCTTCGCTGAGCGACCAGGATCGAGAAGGTGTTGATGATCAGGAAGGTGCCCACCACGAGCGAGACACCCGCGAAGACGAGCAGGAACGTGCTGATGAAGGACAGCGCCTTGTTGATCGCGCTGGCGGACTCGTCCGCGGCCTTGTCACCCGTGACGGCCTCGACCCCTGCAGGGAGAAGGGCCTTGACGCGGTCGCGCAGCTCTGCCTGGCTGACACCGTCCTTGGCCGTCACCCAGATGCCGGTGTACACGTCCCTGCCACCCTCAAAGAGCTGCTGGGCGGTCTTGAGGTCGAAGGTGGTCAGGCTGGCGCCGGCCAGGCCTCCGCCGCCGAACTTGCCGACGCCCACCATGGTCGCCTTGAGGGAGGGCTCCGCACCGGAGGTCACCATGGGTACGGTGTCTCCGATCTTGTATCCGGCCTTCTGGGCCGTCAGAGGATCGAGCGTGATCTCGCCGGCCTTGGCCGGTGCCCTGCCCGACGTGATCGACAAGCCCTGGACACCGTGTCCGGCAGGTGCGTCGCTGAAGTTCACCGCAATGCCGGGCGCCCCCTGGGCGCCGATCACCTTGCCGTCCTTGCCAATCACGAAGACGCCGACAGAGGTCACGCTTCCGTCCGCCCGTGCCGCCCCGTCGACTGTGGCCAGATCCCTGACCAGCGAGGCCGGCAAGGTCTTGGCGCTCTGGGTGTTCTCGTCATTGACGGCACCGACCGGGCGCACGACCACGTCGCCGACACTTCCCGCCATGATCTTGGTGAAGGCCTGACCCAACGTATCGGTGAAGATCAGCGACCCGGCGACGAAGGCCACGCCCAGGACGATGGCGAAGCCACTCATCAGCAGCCTCAGCTTGCGGGCGAGCAGACTCTTCCAGCTGGCACGCAACATGGCTCAGGACCCCTGCTCGACCATGCGGCGATCCAGGCGCTTCATCCGCTCAAGCACCAGGTCCGAGGTCGGCTGGCGCAGCTCGTCCACGATCCGCCCGTCCGCCAGGAACACGACCCGGTCCGTGTGGCTTGCGGCAACCGGATCGTGGGTCACCATCACGATGGTCTGTCCGAACTCGTCAACGGATCGGCGCAGGAACTTCAGCACCTCCAGGCCGGACATCGAGTCGAGGTTGCCGGTCGGCTCATCGGCGAAGATGACCTGGGGCCGGCTGAGCAGGGCCCGCGCACAGGCGACACGCTGCTGCTGGCCCGCCGAGAGCTCTTTGGGGCGGTGGTCGAGCCGGTCACGCAGCCCCACCGTGTCGATGACCGCGTCGTACCACTCCTGGTCCGGCTTGCGGCCGGCGATCGCCAGCGGTAGCAGGATGTTCTCCTGGGCGCTCAAGGTCGGCACCAGGTTGAGCGACTGGAAGATGAACCCGATCCGGTCGCGCCGCAGCTGGGTCAGCGCCTTGTCCTTCAGCCCGCTCAGCTCGACATCGCCGAGGAACACCTGGCCCGACGTGGCGGAGTCCAGAGCGGCCGCACAGTGCAGAAGCGTGGACTTGCCCGACCCGGACGGCCCCATGATTGCGGTGAACTCGCCGGCGGCGAGATCGATGCTGACGTCGTCCAGAGCCACCACCCGGGTCTCACCCTGGCCGTAGACCTTTGACAGACCGACGGTCCTGGCCGCTGGCAGCGCGGTGGCTGTGCCTGTCGAGATCGTGGTGGACGACGTGCTCATGGACTCTCCCGGTGATGGGCGATCGGCTGCCAGAGTCATCTCCCTGAGCCGATCCCAAGCCTAGGGCGGGGCCATGGCGAACGCAGGGGGTTCGACCCCGAGTCGACCCCGAAAGAACCCTGAGCCACCCCTGAGTCACCCCCAGCCCGCCACAACGACAAGAGGCGGACGAAGGCCGTGGAAAGCTCCTCGTTCGACCAGCGTGAAGCGCCGCCACCTGACCGGTCTCACCCGGGGAGCGGGGCTCAGCTGAACGCGCTCCGGGCCCTCCAGCCGGCAAAGTCATAGACCCACACGCCGATGCCCTCGGTCGGCTTGAACGGGCGCGAGGAGCCGGTGAACTTGACGACGTCGCCCATCCTGGAGTTGTTGAACATCCACTCGGCATCGGCAGGGGCCATGTTGGTGCAGCCGTGCGACACGTTCTGCAAGCCCTGCACACCAACCGACCATGGCGCCGAGTGGATGTACTCGCCCGTCCAGGTCAGCCGCAGGTTCCACTTGACGGACAGCTTGTAGTAGTTGGGATCGCCCTTGGGGATACCCACGGTCGCCGAGTCCATCACGACGACGGCGCTGCGCTCGATGATGATCTTGACGCCGCTTCGGGTCTCGGTCATCGGTCCGGGCTTGCCGGTGCTCACCGGGAACGTGCGGATGACCACACCATCGCGACGAACCGTGAGGGTGTGTGCGCGCATGTCCACACTGCTCACCATGGACGAACCCACGGTGAAGCTCGTCCGGCCATCCTTTGTGATCCATTTGGTGTCTCCGGTCTGCACACCGTGCAGCGGTGTTGACACGGTGACCTTGGTGCCGGGACGCCAGTAGCTCTGCGGCCGCCACATCAGCTGTCGGTCGTCGAGCCACCCCCACGCGCCCTGCTGGTCCGGCACCGTCGTGACCTTGACCCGCTTCTCGACCGCGGCCCGCCGAGCCTTGGTGTCGACGGCCGAGTCGAACTTGACGATGACAGGCATGCCCACACCGACGGTGCCACCGCTGGGTGTCAGACCGTAGGTCGCCGTGACCTTGGGATTCAAGGTCACGAAGGTCGACCTGCTCGTCGAAACCCGGCCGTCGGGTCCGGGTGATGCGATGGTCATCGTGTATGCGGTCGATGGACGGAGCAGCTCGCTGGTCGTCCAGGTCCCGTCCGGACCTGTCTGCCCCGCGACGCCCTCTCCCTTGGCACTGACCAGCGTTACCGTGCCAAGCGTGCCGGAGGACGCCTTCACGGTCACCTGGACGTTGGGCGCGACACCGGTGGCCAGATCAGCGGGGAAGACGTCGAGCACTGTCGGCGGGGTCACCGGAGCGGGCGTTGGCGCGGCTGGGATCTGCTGAGAGCCGTTGGTGGTCGAGCTGCCCGAGGCTGCCGCTGAGGTGCCCTGGCAGGCACTCAGTAAGACGCTGAGGGCCACTAGCGCAGCCGCAAGACCGCTCCCGGACCGGGACCCTGCTGATGGTGCCTTCACGTCATACCGCTCTCAGGTCAAGGCCGCTGGCCGATGCTCCACCGAACCCCCCGTGAGGCCGGTCATGTTGACAGACGCCGCAATCCCCCCGGAGGTTGGCTTCACGCGTCGCCCAAGCGTCTCACCGCCGTCAGGAAAGGGCTGGTTGAAGTCGGCATGCGGACGTTGCGAGGGGCGTCTGTCGGCTGCTGCCCGGAGTATGGCGCCTGTTGCTCGTGACGCCGTGCGACACCGTGCCGAGCCTGAGGCCGCATGACGTCCCACAGCTCTGGGTGAGCTGTTGGACGGCTGCCATTGCAAGAACCCTTGACCGCCTTGTCACCCTCGTGAACCATGCAACTGCTAACTCCCTCGAGGGCACCTTCCTTGGCGGTTGCCTGTTCTCCGGCCGCACCGCTGCCCGCTCGGCCGCCAGAAGCATCGCCTGACGGTCGGAGCCAGGCACCGGTCGATGGCTCCACTACCGCCCTCTCAGGCGACGCCTTCAGCTCGGGATGCGAGAGCGGCCGGATTTCAGTAGCAGGACGGTCGGCAGGGTCGGTCCCAAGGACGAGGACAACGCGAAGGGCGGCTCCCCCATCTCCGGGGGAACCGCCCTCTGCTCGTTACTGCTGTGCTCGTTACTTGCTGCGTGGGCTAGAAGCCCATGCCACCCATCTCGTCGCCACCCGGGGCCGCCGGAGCGGCCTTTTCGGGCTTGTCTGCGATGACGACCTCGGTGGTGAGGAACAGCGCCGCAATGGACGCGGCGTTCTGCAGCGCCGAGCGGGTGACCTTGGCCGGGTCGATGATGCCCTCGGCGATCAGGTCGACGTACTCGCCGTTGGCCGCGTTCAGACCCCAGCCAGACGGCAGGTTGCGGACCTTCTCGGCCACAACCCCACCTTCCATGCCGCTGTTGATCGCGATCTGCTTGAGCGGAGCCTCGGAAGCGACGCGAACGATGTTCGCGCCGGTGGCCTCGTCACCCTCGAGCTTGAGGTTGATGAACGCAGCGTCGGTCGCCTGCACGAGAGCCACGCCACCACCGGCGACGATGCCCTCTTCAACAGCAGCCTTGGCATTGCGGACTGCGTCCTCGATGCGGTGCTTGCGCTCCTTGAGCTCGACCTCGGTGGCCGCGCCCGCCTTGATGACAGCAACGCCACCGGCAAGCTTGGCGAGGCGCTCCTGGAGCTTCTCACGGTCGTAGTCCGAGTCGGACTTGTCGATCTCGGCGCGGATCTGGTTGACGCGGCCGGCAATCTGGTCAGCTTCGCCACCACCCTCGACGATGGTCGTGTCGTCCTTGGTGACAACCACCTTGCGCGCAGTCCCGAGCTGGTCGAGCTCGGTGGTGTCGAGCTTGAGGCCGACCTCCTCGGAGATGACCTGGCCACCGGTGAGGATGGCGATGTCACCGAGCATGGCCTTGCGACGGTCACCGAAGCCCGGCGCCTTGACGGCGACGACGCTCAGGGTGCGACGGATGTGGTTCAGAACCAGGGTCGCGAGAGCCTCGCCCTCGACGTCCTCGGCAACGATCAGGACGGGCTTGCCGGCCTGGCGCACCTTGTCCAGCAGCGGGATGAGGTCCTTGATGCTGCCGATCTTGGAGTTGACGACCAGGACGTACGGGTCCTCCAGGACGGTCTCCATGCGCTCTGCGTCGGTGACGAAGTAGGCGGAGATGTAGCCCTTGTCGAAGCGCATGCCCTCGGTCAGCTCGAGCTCGAGACCGAAGGTCTGGCTCTCCTCGACCGTGATGACGCCTTCCTTGCCGACCTTGTCCATAGCCTCGGCGATCATCTCGCCGATCTGACGGTCAGCGGCCGAGATCGAGGCGGTGGCAGCAATCTGCTCCTTGGTCTCGACCTCCTTGGCCATGGTCAGCAGCTCGTCGGAGACGGCTGCGACGGCCTGCTCGATGCCGCGCTTGAGTGCCATCGGGTTCGCGCCGGCAGCAACGTTGCGCAGACCCTCGCGCACCATCGCCTGGGCCAGAACGGTCGCCGTCGTGGTGCCGTCACCGGCCACGTCGTCGGTCTTCTTGGCAACTTCCTTGACCAGCTCTGCGCCGATCTTCTCGTACGGGTCCTCGAGCTCGATCTCCTTGGCGATGCTCACCCCATCGTTGGTGATGGTGGGCGCACCCCACTTCTTCTCAAGGACCACGTTGCGGCCCTTCGGACCGAGGGTCACCTTGACGGCGTCGGCGAGGATGTTCATTCCCCGCTCGAGTCCGCGGCGAGCCTCTTCATCGAAAGCGATGATTTTGGCCATTCGGGTGGTTCCTCCCACGCGAAACGGATGGGTGGCCGGCTGGCGCCCGCGACGGACGGACCGGATCCGGCGTGCGCCGTTCGCACGCGTTCTCCGACCCTCACCAGACAGTCAGAATTATCACTCTCATGGTGAGAGTGCTAACCCAATGATTAGCACTCGACCCCTTCGAGTGCAAATGCCGGACGGCGTGCCGGATGCTCGCGGCGGGATGTCAAGCCCAAGTTCGCGCAGGAGTCGGATTCTCAGGCTCGCGCTCAGGCTGGATGTTTCAGGCCTGAGCGCCCAGGCGTCGAGCCGAGCGCGCCCGCTGACGCGTGGCCCGAAGGCGATTCAGACGCTTGATCAGCATCGGGTCGGCCTCGAGGGCAGCCGGGTTGTCGATCAGGGCGTTGAGCACCTGGTAGTACCGCGTGGCGCTCATGTCGAAGAGCTCGCGAATGGCCTGCTCCTTGGCGCCAGCGTACTTCCACCACTGACGCTCGAAGGCGATGATCTCACGGTCGCGGTCGCTCAGCTCGCCCAACGGTGTGGTCTCGATCTGTGTCGCGACGTCCTGTTGTGTGGTGGTCATATAACCCTCCGGGTGGCTGGGGTGCAGGTCAATCGTACCGGCCAAATGACACCGTTGTCATTCACCGTGGCGGTCCGCTCGACGCGCCGGCCACGCCAGCCACGCAGGCCCCGCCGGAACTTGAGCTCAGGCCATGGTGTCCAGGATCGCGGCGATGTCATCCTCGGTGGTCGTCGGATTGACGATGGCAAACCTGGCCACCGTCTCACCCTCGTGTGAGGTCGGCACGACGAAGGCGAACTCCTCGCGCAACATCTCAGCGCTCCACGCGTGATAGTCCTCGGGCTCCCAGCCATGCCGGCGGAAGACCACCACTGACAGGTCGGCCTCACGCAACGCCTCCAGATAGGGGCGCCGCGCGATCTCGGCCTCGGCGAACCGGGTCACCTCCAGCGTCCGCTCGATCGCTGCGGTGTAGGCATTGGTCCCGTACGTGGCGAGCGAGAACCACAGCGGCAGCCCGCGAGCACGACGAGTCAGCCCGATCGAGTATTCGGACGGGTTCCACTCCGCATCGTTGAGCACGTCAAGATACGACGCCTTCTGTTCGTGGGCCCCGCGTGCCTGAGCGGGCTCGCGATACAGCAGGGCGCAGCAGTCATACGGCGCGAAGAGCCACTTGTGCGGGTCGACGATGAAGGAGTCCGCCTGCTCGATCCCGTTGAACAGGTGACGGACCGTTGGTGCGGCCAGGCCCGCCCCGCCATAGGCGCCGTCGACATGCAGCCAGATACCGTACTCACGGCAGACCTGCGCCACCGAGTCGATGTCGTCCACAATGCCGAAGTTCGTGGTGCCCGCCGTCGCAACGACCGCGAAGAAGCTCTCGGGGCCAGACTTCTCAAGCACCGTCCGCAGATTGTCGCCGTTGAGCCGCTGGTGCTCATCGCCCCGGAC
>Ga0208716_1001029_pt1 | contig 10991 bp, 8 predicted proteins | sample NGESurdeep092012_8_FD_184482 | JGI IMG/M metagenome (GOLD analysis project Ga0208716, IMG submission 184482) | Arctic peat soil microbial communities from Barrow, Alaska - NGEE Surface sample 415-3 deep-092012 (SPAdes) | ecosystem: Environmental > Terrestrial > Soil > Wetlands > Peat ...
TACGATGCTGCTGGAAATTTAGTCGAAGCCGATATGCCTAAGATTCTTGAAGCATTCACCAGGGTTCAAACGCAACCCACGATCGTCCCGTCCAGCCCTCCGGTTCAATCTTTCGCTGCTGCTGAAACAGCTCTAGTTCCCGCTCCTGGAGCGCCCTCCCCAGGGTTAGGGACAGCACCTATAGGGGTACCCTCGAAGGACATAACCGCTCTAATTCCCCCACCGGTACCGGCTCTCTTGGAACTTCAGGGGTATCTTGTTGTAGCGGATCTACCCAGTTCGGATCCGAACCCAATTGCGCTCCAAGAGCTTAGTGCAGCCATTCAATCTAGAACTAAATGAGGACATTTGTGCATATGTAAGCTATAATTGAGTAAATGTGCTCATGCGCTATTTGTAGAGTTCACTGCCTTGACGGCCCCTCTTATCTAGTGTTTGATAGGTACCACGGAGGGGATCAAACTCCGGGCAGAGGGGGGTCAACTCCTGTAGTCCATTTCTACTTCGTTGGTTCTATATAGGGGTATTCATGGTCGCTCAATTAGATATTGCTCCTACTTTTAGCACTCCCCCAGGCTCCGGAATTACTCCGGGCTTGGGAGGCTCGCTGGGTGCTCCAATGCTAGAAGGTATGGTGCAAGTTTTTACCGCTCCGTATCGGGGTTTTTGCACCTCGGTAGTGGCTCAAGCCCTGCGTTTAGCAGGCCAAGGTACGCCTACGTTAATCGTTCAGTTCCTCAAGGGTGGCATTAACCAAGGACCGACGAATCCAACTCAGATGGGCCAAAACTTTAAATGGGTCCGCTGTGCGATCGGGCGTTGCATCGATACGGACCAAGTGGAGCCTCAAGAACGGCAAGCTATCCAAGAAATCTGGGATTACACCAAACGTCAGTTGCAGGAAGGGCGCTTCGGTCTGGTCATTCTGGACGAACTGAGTCTGGCGGTTAATTATGGCTTCATCCCTGAAGAAGAAGTCCTCCAACTGCTCAAGGAACGCCCTTCCTATGTAGATGTAGTCCTCACCGGTCCTCAGATGCCAGCAGGTATTTCTTTGATCGCCGACCAATGGACAGAATTGCGTACTACGTTGCGTTAGGACTGCGGTCAAGCTGTTATGGGGAGTAGCTGAGAAGAAGCAAAACTTTTCATTCTCGCTAGGGCAAAGCCACTGAGCCGGTCGACTGTTGAGCAGCATCAGCACTTGAATTCGCGCCTTCTTGCTCCGATTGTTTCTCTTCAAGAAATTCAGGCCGTTCTTGTTCTTTGCCCATACCACAGCCTCACATGAGTCTTTGAGGATTCCGGTATGCAGTCCCCATTGCTCCAAGCGCTTTCCCTTTTCAAGAAAATGGTCCACACTCAACACTCGAACCTAGGACCAGCGGATTGTGGGGGCCTGGCGTATGGGCGGCGTTTCAAAACAGTTTGAAACGCCGTCCTAATTTCTTCTCCACGGCTTCTACCAGCGTCCAGGGTTTCCAAAGGCTTGCGTAGCCTCGATCTGGTCCTGGTCACACGATGCTAGGTCGCTGCTGCGCTCGAGAAGCACTCGAAGACCGTCCCGCTGAGATCAGGCAAGGTCGAAGCGATCAAGATTCATCACCTTGTCCCACACAGCCACAAAGTCACGCACAAACGCCTTTTGCGAGTCATCACATGCATAGACTTCCGCGATGGCTCGGAGCTGGGAGTTCGAACCGAAGACGAGATCGACGCGGGTGCCGGTCCACTTGAGTTCGCCCGTCGCGCCATCGCGCCCCTCAAACACGCCTTCGGATTTGGAGGACGCCTGCCACTTCGTGTTCATGCCGAGCAGGTTGACGAAGAAATCATTGGTCAACGTCTCGGGCCGGTTGGTGAAGACGCCATGTCCGGACCGCCCGAAGTTTGCATTCAGGACGCGCATGCCGCCGACAAGAACCGTCATCTCAGGGGCGGTCAGCGTCAGCATCTGCGCCCGATCCACCAGCAGCTCCTCCGCCGGTCTCTGGATTGCTTTGCGGATGTAGTTGCGGAACCCGTCTGCGGTCGGCTCCAGCACAGCGAAGGAGTCCACATCGGTCTGCTTCTGCGATGCGTCCGTTCGCCCCGGCGAGAAGGGAACCTTCACGTCGTGCCCGGCATTCTTCGCAGCTTTCTCGACGGCTGCGCACCCGCCCAGAACGATCAAATCAGCGAGCGAGACCTTCTTCCCGCCGGACTGCGCCCTGTTGAAATCCTTTTGGATCGCCTCCAGCGCCTGTAGGACTTTCGCTAGTTCGGCCGGCTGGTTGACTTCCCAATCCTTCTGCGGCGCGAGGCGAATGCGCGCTCCGTTCGCCCCACCGCGCATGTCGGTGCCCCGGAAAGTTGCCGCCGACGCCCAGGCCGTCGAGACCAGTTGGGAGATGGACAGTCCTGATGCGAGGATCTTGCCCTTCAGAGCAGCAGTGTCCTGCTCCCCGATCAATTTATGATCCACTTCGGGAACAGGGTCTTGCCACAACTGCGGCTCTGCAGGAACGAGCGGGCCAAGATACCGCGAGCGAGGCCCCATGTCGCGGTGCGTCAGCTTGTACCACGCCTTGGCGAAGGCGTCTGCCAATTCCTCCGGATTCTCGTGGAAGCGCTTTGCAATCGGCGCATAGATCGGGTCCATCCTCAGCGCGAGATCCGTCGTGGCCATCATCGGGGCGTGCCGCTTCGCCGGATCGTGGGCATCAGGCACGGTGCCCGCTGCAGATGCGTCCTTGGGAGTCCACTGGAAGGCACCGGCAGGGCTCTTCACCAGTTCCCACTCGTAGCCGAACAGGTTGTCGAGGTAGTTGTTGTCCCAATTCACCGGGTTGGTGGTCCATGCGCCCTCCAACCCGCTGGTGATCGTGTCGTCGGCTTTGCCGCTGCCGAAGCTGTTTTTCCAGCCCAAGCCTTGCTCCTCGATGCTAGAACCTTCGGGTTCGGGACCGACGTACTGGACAGGATCGGCAGCGCCATGGCATTTGCCGAATGTGTGCCCGCCGGCAATGAGCGCAACTGTCTCATCGTCATTCATCGCCATGCGAGCGAACGTCTCCCGGATATCCCGTGCCGAAGCGACCGGATCCGGCTTGCCATTCGGCCCTTCGGGATTCACGTAGATCAGGCCCATCTGAACGGCGGCGAGAGGATTCTCGAGCTGCCGGTCGCCGCTGTAGCGCTCGTCTGCCAGCCACTTGCCCTCAGGCCCCCAGTAAATGTCCTCTTCGGGCTCCCAGACGTCCGCGCGCCCGCCGCCGAAACCGAACGTCTTGAACCCCATCGAATCCAGGGCACAGTTCCCGGCGAGGATCATAAGATCGGCCCACGAGATTTTCCGGCCGTACTTCTGCTTGATTGGCCAGAGCAACCGGCGCGCCTTGTCGAGGTTCCCGTTATCGGGCCAGCTATTGAGGGGCGCAAAGCGTTGTGTGCCGGAGGCTGCACCGCCGCGGCCGTCGCCGATGCGGTACGTGCCTGCGCTGTGCCACGCCATCCGAATGAAGAACGGCCCATAGTGGCCATAGTCGGCCGGCCACCAATCTTGCGACGTCGTCATCAACGCATGGATGTCCTGCACCACGGCATCCAGGTCGAGGCGCTTGAACTCCTCAGCGTAGTTGAACTCCTTGCCCATAGGATCGGATAGGGGAGAGTGCTGGTGAAGAATCTTCAGGTTCAACTGATTCGGCCACCAGGCTCCGTTCGTCGGGGCCCCAGCCACTGTGTGTCTGCGAGCGCCGCCCACCACCGGGCACTTGCCTTCGCTTTCCATAATCTCTCCGGTCGTATCGTGCATTTTTCGGTCCTTTTGCAAAAGGTATAACACTCTAGCGACTTTCTAACACTTCGGCCTGACTTTTCCCGTTAAGTCTGAAACGCAGCATGGAAAAGCATTATAGACTTGAGGTGCCTTTAAGGAGATAGTCGAGAAAATTTGAACGTAGAGGTCAAAAAAATGTTGGAATGGTGGACCAAGAATTTTGCCAGTTGCTAATTCGGAGATGAGTGTTTGAGTAATCGAGCCTTATAATGCACACTCCTTAAGCATTGGTATGAGGTAGTTTCTAGCTAATCAGCTACCTAGACTTTTTTAGTTTGCTCAGCAGAGAGTCCAAAAAGCTTGGGCAGAAAAAAGCCAGACTGAAGTCTATAGCGTTCAAAGTCAGGATACCTTGATAAGGACTGATCCTTTTTACGCATACCGGGCAAGAAAACGCCCATAGCAAACACAGCCAATTATGAGCATTGATAGGATACTTAAGTTTCATAAGATGATACGGATGAGCGTTTCAGTTCAGATGTCCATTGTCCAGCAATAGATGGGGCATTTGCCGTGAGCTGGAGGTTAAGGAATTGAATCTTGGCGTAGTCTTCTGGATTCCATATGGCTCTTTACTTACCCTCATTGGAACCGTGCTCTGAAATATACCTTTTCGGGGCGTTGCCCAAAAAAAACCTTGTTGTTACCATCTGATTAAGAGAGGGCTGATAGTCTCCTATCCGAAGCATTCATGTACCAAAGCGACGAGCTATTTAAGAAGCGAACTGCCGTTTTGGCGACGATGCACGGCAAAGAGCAAGTGATCGCCCCCATCCTGGAGAAGGCACTGGGCATTCGGGTGGTTGTCCCGCCGGACTTCGACACAGATCGTTTTGGTACATTTACTGGCGAGATCGAGCGAGCCGGTACGCAGATTGAAGCAGCGCGGCTGAAGGCGCAGCGGGCGCTAGAATTGACCGATCAGAGCCTGGCGATTGCCAGTGAAGGCAGTTTTCGACCACATCCCAGCTGTCCGTTCATTGCCAGTAATTTGGAAATTGTGCTCCTGCTCGATACCCGCCACGGCATTGAGATTGCCGGCACAGCCCTTTCGATTGACACCAACCATAGCCACCAGATAGTACGCAGTCTGAGAGAGGCCCAGGAATTTGCCCACCAGGCTGGATTCCCGAAACACGGCCTGATTGTTTCGGCGGGGCAACTCAACAACCAGGGGCTGATCTGCAAGGGCATCGTCAGTAAGGCAGCCCTGAGCGAAGCAGTGCAGGACGTTCTGGCCCAATCACCCACCGCCTTTATCCGGACTGACATGCGGGCCATGTATAACCCGACACGCATGAAGGTGATTGCCAAGGCTACCCATGATCTGGCGGCGAAGGTGCGTTCCTGCTGTCCGCATTGCGGCTGGCCGGGATTCGACATTACCCGGAGGCAGATCGGCCTGCCTTGCGCGTTGTGTTTGGCTCCGACTGAACTGGTTCTGGCGGTGGTGTATGAGTGCAAAAAGTGCAGCTACAGAACAGAGCAGAAGTACCCGGATGGGGAAGAATTTGCTGATCCGGGGCGGTGTATGTTTTGTAATCCTTAGAAGGGGTTAGTGACCTTATCCCGAAAAAGTGGAAATTCCCGAAGAGTCGCCATCAGTAAAATATTGACGACCAACCTTATTTCTTGTCGTACAAGTATCTCTCCCGGCGCTGCTGCTGCTCTCCTAAATGCCCTAGCGCTGCCCCTCAATATTTGATAATAGAGAATTATAGATGGATCATATTAGTATTAGATTCTTTTATATTTCCAAGCTCACCGCTATCATGATCATTAATACCATTTCGATTTAACCCAGCAATAGATAAACTCTGTAGAGACGGCAATGTATCGCGTCTCTAGGGAGTTTATCTATAGCTTTATTTTAGAGAATTGGGATAACTTCAGAGGTACTACCCATGAGCAAGCAGATTTTGGGAACAGAAGCTATTGGTACAACTAGCACTGTTCTAGAAAACTCAACGGTGGATCTAGAGGCTGCCTATCGAGATTCTCAGATTCAAGAAATTTTAGATAGCTTAGATCAAGAATTAGTTGGGCTAAAGTCGGTTAAAAATAAGATTAAGGAAATGGCAGCCTTATTGTTGGTTGACAGAGTACGGAAAAGTCTGGGCTTGACCGCCGGTGCACCAACTTTACACATGACGTTTTTGGGTAACCCAGGTATGGGTAAAACTACAGTAGCCATGCGGATGGCAGAAATTCTATATCGCTTGGGCTACATTCGCAAAGAGAACGTCATGCTAGTGATGCGCGATGATTTAATCGGACACGGAATGGGTGAAACTGCATCTAAAACTAGGGAAGTATTGAATAATGCAATGGGTGGAGTATTACTCATAGATGAAGCTTATACGCTCTTCCGGCCAGATCATCCAGGAGATTTTGGTTTAGAGGCCATAGAAATTCTCATGCAGGTCATGGAAAACCAGCGAGATGATTTAGTTGTCATCTTGGCAGGATACAAAGAACAGATGGAACGTTTTTTCCACAGTAATCCAGGCATGAATTCTCGTATAGGGTTGCACATCGAATTTCATGACTACGGAGTTGATAATTTGATGACCATTGCCCAATCAATATTGAAATCACAGCATTACAGCTTTAGCCCCGATGCAGAAAAAGCATTCCGCGAGTATCTAATTAGACGCAGAACAATGCCGCATTTCGCTAACGCTCGGAGCGTGCGAAATGCCATCGATAGGGCACGATTGCGTCAAGCAAATCGTTTATTGAGTAAGGGCAAGTCTCTAACAAAGCAGGACTTAATTACCATTGAGGCAGAAGATATTCTCTCCAGTCGCGTGTTTAGAGAAGGCGTTCCAGATTGCGAGACGGAGAGTTGAGCCTAGAGGAGTTAAAGTAGGGCAGTTCATCTCTCCTTAATTTAGTGCATTATCATCGGAAACTGGTATTAGTTTGTCGGGACGAGTAGCGGGAGTTGCCAGCAAAGATTTAAACGCAGCATCGCGGTTACCTAGAGTTTCGTAAAAGAAGAAGGAAAAACCATTGAATTCACCATCCCGCGTTGCTTTGACCTGGCGCTCAATTTGCTTCATGTCAACATTTTGGACTCGCAATCCTGTGAGAATACCGATTCCTACGGGAATTTTTTGGCGAACCTCCCGTAACTCTGGGCGGTTTAACTCCAGCAAGAAATCATCTAGATCGTCGCGGTATACCTGTACGATCAGTTCGTTGATGAATCCCAACTGCACCCACCGATACCATTCCTGAGCGTAGTTTTCGTAGGAAAAATCTTTAGGATTGGGAGAGAGAGAAATAACGCAATTTGGTTTGGTGGTTTTGACAGCGGCGAATATTCTCAACATCAAATTCGTGACGAAATGGGATCGCCAACGTACCCATTCTGGATCTTTGGGATCGTCAGGTGGGCGCTTGCCATTGTGCTCTTTCTGATAACGGGCGACCGTATAGTCGTCGTAGCCCAACTCGACAGGCATACCAAAGTGATCGTCAATTTGAATGCCATCAATGTTGTATTTGGAAACAACTTCAAGAAATAGCTTGACGAGGAAGTCCTGCACTTCAGGGCGGAGGGGATTGAGCCAAACAAAGTGATGCTGCTTGCGATCGCCATAGATAAACACGCTCGTACCATCCTTGCGAGTTGTTACCCACTCTGGATGCTTGAGCATCAGTTCCGAACGCTCCTCAGACATCAAACCAAACTCAAACCAGGGAATGACTGCTAGGTTGTGGGCATGTCCCATCTCGATTGCCTCAGCCAGCATATCCCGCCCTTGTAGACCTGGTGCCGGACTGATGGTCTCACCAAAGGCTCTCTTGGTTACAGCGCTGGGATAGAGCGTAGATCCCTCATGCCAAACCGTTGGATAAATCGTATTCAAGTTGAGGCGTTGCAGTCTTTGAATTGCCCGATCGAGGTTGGAACGAGAGAAGAGCACATCGCTATCGACATTCGTCAGCCATACACCCCGCAATTCCGTGGCTGTCGGTGCAGTTTGTGCTGCCGCCAAAAAAGAGAAATTCGAGGCAAGGACAATCGATAGGCCCAAAAACAGAAGAACTAGCGTCCTCAGACATCTTCGCCATGCTGAAATGTGGATCGAACTCATACTCTGCAAGCCTACCCAACCCTGACTACTCATATCCAGATTTTTGTTTTTTTCTTGAACCGGCCTGAATTAGAACTTTACACTAGTAATTACTATGTGCGTATCGCGAACTGTCGCGTCTCACGCAGTTTGTCGTCGATCTCACGGTATTTGTCGCGAAGCTGTAATGAAGTGCCATATGATCGCTGAAAGTATTTCTAGATAGGGCTTTCAGAAAATTTTTTCTAAGATCGGTCGGTTCGCTGATTTTGACAGCCCAAGGAAGTGTCGCCGCTGTTGATGCTTTGGTTCGGCTTGCCGGAGAGGGTTTGAAGTGTTTGGGCGATACGTGATTCGAACACGTGACCCCTCCCGTGTGAAGGGAGTGCTCTACCACTGAGCCAATCGCCCATGATGAACTGGAATACGAGAAGTTTAGTATGACAGGGGGCTTTTCGCTTCGTCAACTAGAGTCTCGCCACACTCTTCACTACACTTTTCTCTCCCAGTAAAATTTTGGCCTGTAAGGGCTCTCCTGGTCCCCGTCCTCGAAAATTCAGGCGTAATACTTCTTCATCGTTAAAGACTCGATTGACCTCGGCTACCAGAGCGACCAGTTGGTCATAGTCCTCTTGGGAAATACTCGCCAGCGTGTAGCCTCGGGTTGTCGTTGGAGCCATCATCGGCATTTTTTCGGCAGGCAGCATGGTTAATAGGGCTTCCAGCAGAAGATCGGCCATTGGACCTTTTAGGGGGGTGGTTTGTTCTCCAAAGTGGAGGGTCTTTTGGGTAGGATCAACTTGGAGTACTTGAGGCATCGGTTACCGAGAACAAAGATTTTGTACCGCTATATTGTCTCCCACCGATGTACACGTAAACCATGAAAGCGATCAGGTCAATCTTTTTGTTCAAGACTAGGTTCAAGAACAGAGGGTTGCTGAAGAGATTCAGCGGAGCCTGCCAGGATCACTAGGCCGCAGCCAAGGATTTCACCCCAGCCTAACGGCGTATGGAGGATGAGCGCTGCACTGATAGCGGCAGCGGGCACTTCAAACAACATCAAAAGGGATACCCGTCCTGGATCAAGCTGTTTAGCGCTCCAAAAATAGAACCAGGTTTGGGGGAGTAGCCAGACGATGGTAATTCCTGCAGCCCAGGGTAATAAGCTCCAAAAGCTGGTGCTGGAAGGAACAGAGCCCATGCTTGTAGGCGGTAAAACGAGCGCAAAAACAAGGCCAACGATGCTCGCAATCATAAAGGTTGTGGAGGTCTGTTCAAGACCTCCAATCGATACCGTTCCTTTGGTTAACTCTGCCTTGCGAACATAGGTAGATCCCACCGCCGTACCCATACCAGCCAAGAGTCCCATCCATTCTGCCAGGTCATGGGGTATCGGGATCCCTCCTCCGCTCCCTAATACCACGCCAGCACCGAGTAAGCCAACGGCGATGGAAGCCAACCGGATCATCCTGATTGGTTCTTTGAGCACGACCAAAGCGAGGATGGTCGACCAAATCGGATTTAGGTAAAACAACAGCGTTACCCGGACCACTTCATCGGAGAGTAGCGCTGCGTTGTACAGGGCGAGGGCCACACCCGTGGATAGGCTAATCACCCACAAGAGCGGAACGTTGAGATCCACCTTGTGACGGCGCTGCCACAGGGGTAGGGCAAGCATCATCGCCCCGCAGCCATAGAGTATGACCCCTTGCCAATAACCAGACAAGCCTTTCTCGGCCAACCAATGAAGCGGCAGCCACCACAAACCCCAGGCGATGGAAGCAAGACAAAGAGCCAGCGTCGCTCTGCTGGTCACAGAGGTCTTCTCTAGCAGATGGGTGATCGATGGAGCCACGGTATTGGGTCAGGAGAGAATAGAAAACGGAAGGGGCTGGAGGTAACAGAGAAAATCTCTATCTCGACGCCAAGGGCTAGAATGGGCTACCAACTTTATTCAGTTCTGATATGGTACAAGCTCCTGCACCTACTAATGCCACCGCGCTCGCTACTTTGGCGATAGACCTGATTCGGAAAGCGGGTTGTTCCTATGGAGAGGCGCGTTTCTGTACCTACCATGTTCAGAATCTTTATGCCCGTGACCGTTCTTTGAGCAATCTGGCCGATAATGTCAGTTCTGGCTTTGGGGTGCGGGTGCTTCTGGAGGGTGCGTGGGGTTTTGCGGCCAGTCATCGCAATACATACACCGAAGTAGAACGCATGGTGGCCCTGGCTATTGACATTGCTAAAGGGAGTCGGCTTTCCCAACAAACACGGGTTGCTCTCGCACCTGTTAAGGCTTACCGCGCTCACTATGCTACCCCGATTGAGGTGGATCCTTTTACGGTTCCGATTGAAGAAAAAGCAGCTTTGCTCATGCAACTGAACGACAGACTGCTGAGCTATGGCGAGCGGGGGATTAAAAAAGCTTATTCCTTCCTCAATTTCACCCGCGAAGAAAAGACCTTTGCTTCCACCGAAGGTTCTGAGATCCAGCAGACGATTTATCGCAGCTATCCGGGATTTGGTTGTACCGCAGTTGTGAATGGCGATGCTCAGAGTCGTGGATATGAAAGGGCCCCTCTAAATTTGGGCTATGAACACATCCAGGCAGCGGACCTCTTGAGCCAAGTAGACCGAGTCGCTGAAGAAGCGATTGAAAAAGTGCACGCTCCCAAAGGACCGCAGGATATTCGTACCACCTTGATTCTTAAGCCAACCAATCTCTTTTTGACCATTCATGAATCGGTGGGCCATCCGACGGAGTTGGACCGGGTGTATGGCTATGAGGCTAATTTCGCTGGCACCAGTTTTGCTACTACCGAGAAACAGGGGGAACTCCAATATGGAGCGCCTTGGATCAACTTTCGGGCGGACCGGACGCAACCGGGGGGACGCAGCACCCTAGGCTATGACGATGAGGGGGTCCCTGCTCAGGATTGGCATGTGGTGAAGGAGGGCATCTTGGTGGACTATCTCACCGACCGAGAGACGGCGCATCGACTGGGACGGGCCACCAGTAATGGCTGCGCCTACGCCGATAGTTGGGCCAGTGTGCCGATGGTCCGTATTCCAAACTTAGGCTTAGA
>Ga0208716_1001030_pt1 | contig 10987 bp, 10 predicted proteins | sample NGESurdeep092012_8_FD_184482 | JGI IMG/M metagenome (GOLD analysis project Ga0208716, IMG submission 184482) | Arctic peat soil microbial communities from Barrow, Alaska - NGEE Surface sample 415-3 deep-092012 (SPAdes) | ecosystem: Environmental > Terrestrial > Soil > Wetlands > Peat ...
ACGGTCTACCTCATAACATGGCATAGGAGAGGGCCTCTTTGGCATCTTCTCGGTCAAATTGACTGAGCGCTTGCTGAGCATCTTGCTGAACGGAAAGGTCTTCATCGTCCAGCCGTTCGATCAACGGTTCAATCGCTCTAGAGTCTCCCAACTTGCCCAAAGCCCAGCAAACATTGGCACGAACCGCAGCCACGGGGTCTTCCAGCGCTTCTAACAGAACAGGAACCGCATCCATACTCCCAAGCGTCCCTAGGGCTCCAGCCGACCATAGCCGAACCGCATCAATATCCTGGCGCAGAGCTTCCATCAAAACAGGGAGGGCTCGCTGGTCCTGACAATTACCCAAAGCCCAGACCACGCCCTTGCGTACGTAACCATTCCAATCGTCCATCTGCTGAATCAAAGCTTCTACTACGAAGGCATTATGGTTACGGCCCAAAGCATAGGCCGCACTGACCCGGACCAAGGGACAGTCAGCGCGCAACAGTTTCAATAAAGGCTTAATCGCCCTGGGTTCTTCAATTTCAGCAAAAAGCCGGGTGGCTTGTATTCGCCGCAAGGTCCCCTCGGCCTCTAGGTCCGCAAGCAATTGTTCAATATTGGGTAGTTCAGGGGGATCCGAGGAAACAGTCATAAAGTCTATTGTGACATTCCTAAGGCATCCTTCCCACACCCAATCAGCGTATTGCTAGAAATCCATCCAGTAGAGGCTAAAGGAACCATCATCGTTCCCCTATAGACCGCAGAGCAGAAAGCTAAGCAGGTTTGTTTCCAAGACCTTCATTACGCTTGGCTTCTTTCTTTTGTTTATTAGATTGAGCTTTCGGCTTTTTAGCTTCTTTATTGCTCTTTCTTTCTTTTGACATATCAATTTTCCAAATAGCGTCTCCCTTAATTTTGATCTACCTGGAGCAGTTTGCACCTGTAATTTGTCGAATATACAAAGCCATTCTCTATTGCACGAAATATGCCCTGAGTAGAGGCGTGATCTATCGCGGCTTTACTCCAGATTCTCTACAACAAGCGCCGCAAGATAACTGTCCGTTGGGGTGAACGACTGCAGGCACCAACCCGGTAGCGCCTCCGACAGAGCCCATGAGCTTTGTGTCCGGATGATTTCGACCTGATCCAAAGGATGGCTTAGACCTTTTCCCGTTGCCTTAAGATAAGCTTCTTTAGCTGTCCACAGGCGAAAAAAAACATAAGCCTGCTCCTCTACCGGAAGTGCTTGAATCAAGGCATGCTCTACCGTTGAGAAAAAGCGTTTGGCCAATGGCACAGCCTCAGACAGCGGGCGCAGATATTCTAGATCTATCCCAACTTCTCTGCGTGCAGAGACCGCACAGAGGGCCAGCTCATGAGAGTGAGAGATATTGAATTGGAGTGCTCGTAAAGAATTGCGCTCCAGGCAAGAAGAAAAATAGCCGATGCCCTCGCCAGCAAAGTACTCAGTGGAGCCAGTCCCCGTAGAATCCACCGACGGTCCAGCTAAAGCAGGCTTACCATTTGGGCCATAGGTAAACTGCACGGAGCTGGGCGTACTCCCTATGTAGTGACTAAGGATAGAACGGAGGTGCCCTCGACTCACCACAAATCGACGGCGGTCTTGCTCAAAGCGAAAACGACTGGCTCGCTGAACTTCATCTTCGGCAAGGGTTTGCGCAAATTTCTGAACTACTGCATCTGACTGGAGCAGGTTTATTTTCCAGATATGGACCGCATCTCCAGACAGATCGAAATCTGCAGGCTGATCAGCCTGCTCTTCCCAATCGCGGAGCGTTACGGCAGGAATCAGATCGTGTCCCTATCCTTTTCATTGACCTGTTTGGCAAAATAACGGACCTCATTCATGCTTAGGCCTGACTCTTCCGAAGCCCACTCCACATCCCGTGACACAATCAAAGCATTGATAAACTTTGAAAGCTTCTTCCGAAAAGCCCCTCTTTTCCAGTTCCAGATACGGGTATCCACTTGCAACAAGGCGTTGGCGGGGATGGTGGTACCGTCCTCCATCGGAATAGTACTCAGAATTTCGCTGGGAGAGGCCCTATAACTCAGAGTCTTGAGGGGCAGATTGGCCATTAGCTTCCTCTGATCTACTTCGGACATAGCCGCTCGCTGCGGTTCGCGCTCAGTAATAGCTGTAGAGGAAGCCTTGAGGAGTGCTGACTGTTCAGAGATAGATTTTCGACTCCCTGATTTTGCTCTTTTCTTTGAATCTCCAAAAGCTAGCTTCTTGGTACGCCATGTTTTGTTCCAACTTTGCGAAACAGAAGCAATCTTCAACGGGGCGATGGAAACCGTATTTCCCTTATCAACCGCCTTACTCTTGGGGGAAGCTACCGTCTTCGAAGCAACCGAACCTTTCGGTAATCCCAAAGCAACTGGTTTTGGCGAAGGGCCTATTTTAGCCACAGATGGAGAAGCCCCCTGCCCTGGCCTGGCTGCCACAAGATCAGGGTTTTGCAGACTGAAACCATACCAAGTTAAGACTCCAGACAGACCAAGGCAAACAAGAACCAAGGCAGCTCGGACATAAGACGTCATCCAGGGGGGAGGAATATCTAAATCCTGGTCATAAAGAGCACGGGTTTCATCGTTCGTGAGCGCGTTGTATGCCTGATTGATACTCTTCACCAACTCTTCAGCTTCCGGCCCCTTATTCAGATCAGGATGATATTGCCGAGCGAGTTTTAAATAGGCTTGTCGGATTTCTTGTTTGGAGGCGTCATAGCGGACACCCAGGATATGGTAGTAATCTTGGGTCATTACGTGATTTGCATCTCGTGCCTACGCAATATTACCTAAAATCGGTGCCAGAATACAGGGGTTTACCACCGAATTACCCTCCCAACTTGTAACATTAGTATCTATTCTCTCGTCTCTCTCGTCACGCCTATTTCGATTCGAGAATATCCAAACGGCTTTTTAACTCCTGATTGTTTTTTTGTAGCTCCTCAATCGCTTCGCGGAGTTTTTTCACTTCTTCACTCTGGGCGACGGAGGCTCGTAGCGCTTCAATCGCTTCTAAAGCCGTTCGCTGAACCCGACCATCGGGGTCATTGCTGGCAATTTGCTGAAGCAAAGCTAGGGCTTTGGGAGATTGCAGAGATTTCAGGGATGCAATCGTTGCCAGACGAGTTAAGAAGAAACCCTCTTTAGCAATATCGGCCAAGCAATTTAAGACTTTAGAGTCGTCCTTGCCTTCACCCCATCGACCCAAAGCTCGAATAGCGGCCAGCCGCAGAGGCTGGGGAATGCCCAAAGCGGTTTTGGACATCAAGAGATCACGGGCCTTATCGTTATCTTTGAGTTCGGCCAACCCATCTACCGCCGCCGCGCGAACCATTTCATTCCAGGAATCCTGCTTCTCCAGTACTTTTTTGAGGACTTTGTAAGCCTCTTCATGCTTCGTTTTGCCGATCGTTCTGGCCGCAGCCGCGCGCACAAAATAACTAGGGATCCCTTTTGTGAACAGCTCCACGGCGTTGAACGTTTTTTCGGTCCGGTCTGTGGCTAAGGCCGTAAGGATAGCTTTGCAGACCCGGCCCTCCTGCACCTGGGGCAGCGCTTGCCGGAGAGCATCACAGGCATAGTCTCGCTTGGCCTCAGACAGGGCACTCGCTACTTCAGCGCGCACACCCCAGAAAACCGTTTCATCCAACAGAACAGATTCTAAAGCCTTCACCACGGAAGGATTAGACTTTTTAGCCAAAGCTTGGGCAGCAAAAATGCGGCCCAGGACATCTCGGTCGTTTTGAAGTTGGGCTTTCAGGTCTTCTACGGAAACCTCCAACTCTACGGTTTTGAGGATATGGTTGCGGGGGTCAAAGGAAAAGAAGAGAGGCTTCACTTCTAGGGGAAAACAAAAAGTCTGCTCTGTCTGGTGGATATGGAGAGGGAAAACCTTGTGGGTTCCATCTTGGAAGCTGAAAGACACCGGAATGTTTAGGTCAAAGAGTACGGTCAGATCATTGACTGTCTGTTTTTGCTGAACTGTCACTTTGGCATAACTACCCTCTTGGTCCCAACTGTAGGAGACTTTGAACTCAGGATGGCCTCCTTTAAAAACATACTGCTCAAACAACGGCAGCAGATTACGCCCAGTCGCTTTCTCAATAGCCCGGAGCAGGTCTACGGTTTCCACGGTGCAGTGGCGATTATCTTCCAGGAAGGTTTGGATAAATCGAAAAAACCCCGTTTCTCCCAAGTAATGGCGGAGCATATGGTAGACCGTCGCCCCCTTTTGATAGAGGTGGCGGTCGTAGAGTTCTATCGCTTCTTTGTAGACATTCGTGACAATCGGTCGGCGGTAGCGTTGACTATCCTCATCAAAGTAGGAATGGGTATCTAAATAACGAAAATAATCCGCGTCCTCCTGTCCGTACTCATGCTCTCGCCAGAGGGCTTCAAAATAGCTCGCGGCTCCTTCCTTAATCCAGGCATGGCTCCAGTGCTTGATGACGACCAGGTCTCCAAACCATTGATGGACCAGTTCGTGGGCGACCAGGTCTTCACTCCAGCAGTATTCTTTTGCAGCTTGCTCATCCAATAGACAGCGGTCAGTCAGTACGGTACAAGAAGTGTTTTCCATACCGCCAAAAATGAAATCATCGACACAGACCTGGGCATAGCGGGGAAAAGGATAACGCACCCCAAATTTTTCAGAGAACAACTGAATCATCCGGGGAGTTTTGCCCATCGTTCTACGCGCTTCTTCCTCCCGACCAGGTGTGACATAGTAGGACACTTCAATTCCATCCCACTCGTCTTGAATCTCGGCAAACATACCCACCACCAACGTCATCAGGTAGGTGGGATGGACCTGTTCTTGTTTCCAGTGATAGGTCTTGGTCTTTTTTGTCTCGGTCACCTTGGCCAGCACACCATTAGAGATCGCTTGATAAGGCTTGGGCACCGTGATGGTGATCTCTGAGGTGGCTAGCTGACCAGGATAGTCAAAACAGGGAAACCAGAAGCGCGAATCTTCATCTTCTCCCTGTGTCCAGACTTGGACAGGCTTATTCGGATAGTGGTCATTGGGTTTGATGAAATAAATGCCGCGCTGTGGTTTTTCCACCAAGTATTCCAGGGTGATCTCGAGGGCAGTACCTCTTGCCATCCCTTCGGGAAGGGTCAGGTAGACCCTCTGCCCATCATGGCTAAAGGTCAGTTCTTGCGATGCTCCCAAGTAAACGCGTCCGATAGTCATATGGACTGCATCCAAGGTCAAAGACCGCACCCCTTCCTCTAAGGTGACCAGTCGGACCCTGCACTGGCCCCCTAGAGACTCAGCTTCAAGGTCCAGATCGAGATTGAGGCTGATATGTTCAACAAGACCTGGTTTATCTGGGTTGTACTGGGGTTTCGCCCCAGGCAGACTGAAAGACTTATAGGGAGATGCAGGCTGGTTCACAACGGTTCCTCGGTACCAGCCTTTATTATGGAGCTTTACGTCATAGCGAAGGTTCTACTGACTGGATCTGTGTGAGATCCGGCGGGAAAGCAGCTGTTCTTCCAGGGCCGCGATCCGGTTATAGGCAGCCGTTAGCTGAGCCGTAAGACGTTGGACTTGGATTTCTGGAGTGATCAACTTGCCGTTGGTAGAGGACTTAGAAGTGATTTCTTCTTCTTCACCAAGAACGTCCTTTTCAGGTTGACGGTAAGCAGTAGTATGATTGCCTGCTTGAGGTTGAGGACATAAATCTTTCTGATTGAGCGACTCAGAAACCCGCGCAGGAAGCACGGCCATAGCTTTCTTCAGCTCTTCTAGAGCCTGCTCTATACTCTCAAATTTTTTCTGGCTTTGGTCATCCATATGGACTGTCCCAAAAGGTGGGTTATCTTTACAGCATAGTGAATAGATGATGGAAACGAATCATTATTCGGAATGTCTTAAGAGTGTGAAGAAAATGGCCCAGAATGTTGCGCATCGGAAACAATATTAGCCACACCAGAATAACCGTTACATCGGTGATAGATAGGCTGAAATCAAGCTGTTTCGCAGGATCACGCACCATTTCCAGAAGATGAAGAAGTGACTCGTCCTGTTGAAAATTAACGACCTATCGCCTTTAGATCGGCGCTGTCTTGAATCACAAGCGCTTCAGCCATAAGCAAAGCATCCTCTATCTCAGGCTCATCACCTAAAGCCAGAATAAATGCTTGATTCGTACGCAGAATCTGTCCTTCGAGTGTTTTCAGAACCACATGCCAGGAATAATATTCCGTCTGGAATCGAGACTTCACACCCTGATATGTATAAGAAACCATTCCTAGGGGAGTTTCAAATAGTTTGGTTTGCATCATTTGGGATGTGCTATTCACAGAAATGCTCCTGAAGTCAAGCTGCGTGTTCCTACTGAACTTAGAGTGACCAAAAGAGGACCCCGATTACTCAGGGGAAATACCTAATTTAGATTTTTTTAGATTAAACAAGCCTTCTAAAACCCAAAGACTCACTCTATATAGGCAAGAGCCTCCTAGAAAGACAAGGGCCTAAATTTACTTACGTGAAAATGCGTAACTGCTGAGCCTTAGGATGAAGCCTCGATCGATGAGGTTTGTTATGGTGGACGCAGATTAGCTGGAAATGCGGTGGCGATTTGGTTTTGGGCTGGGCTCAGTATCTTGATTGGGTACCTCCCCTGCGCACAGTGGATCGTGCAACTCCTAACCGGTCAAGACCTCAAGACGCTAGGAACGGGGAACATTGGGGTTTCTGCCGCATTCCATCACGGGGGCGTGACTGCAGGTATTTTGACGGTTATTTTGGAAATTGCTCGCTCCGTGGGGGTGGTCCTGGTGGCCCATATCCTCACAGGACAAGGAGTTTGGGAATCAGCATGCCTGGTGGCGTTAGTATTTGGACGCAATCTGGGCGGTGGTGGTGGCGTTACCAATACTTTTTGGGGAGGGTTAATCTACAGTCCTTTGACCGTTTTTGGGGCTTTGACCTCTGGGGGAATATTATTCCTTTTGACCCGTAACCGTCGCTGGGCTCGTCTGTATATTTACGTATCTCTGCCCTTTTGGATTTACGTTATAGAACGCAACCTTTCGGAAGTCGTTTTAGCCATTGTTTTATCCCTATTGTTAGGGTGGATGGACCGCAACATGGCAGATGACCTGGACCTAGAGCAAGGAGGGAACCGAGGTTCAAAAACGATGCACAGCTTTTTACAGGGCAAAACTTCTGACAATCGTCCAAAGTCATCATGAAACTCCCTTCACTACAACAAAGCTTTTCTCCCGAACAAGTTGGGTTTAAAGCGTATCGGCTAGGCCAATTACTGAAAGCCGGATTCCCGGTGCCTCCGGGCTGGGTGATTCCTAGAGACTGGTCTCATCCGATCCGGATTCCCTTTGTCTTCAATACCGCTTATGCCGTTCGTTCGTCGGCCCTGGGAGAAGATGATGAGCATCAGTCCGCCGCCGGAAAATACCGGACCATCCTGAACGTGTCATCCCGTAAAGAGTTTGAGGAAGCTATTCAGCAGGTCCAGGCCTCCTATGCGCAAGACAAGGTAGAAAAGAAGGTAGAAAAGGGAGCTGTCCTGATCCAAAAGATGGTACAAGCCCAATGGAGTGGCGTTCTTTTCACCCGAGACCCGATCGAGGGAAAACCCTTTTACATCCTAGAAGGTAGCCCCGGAACAGGGGGCGTCGTATCCGGAAAAGAGACCCCCCAACGCTTACGGATTGCCCATCAACAGCCAGAGTTGCCTAAAGATAAAACATTTTTGCCCAAGGAGGCTGTGAAGCAGCTCATAGACTATGGCCAACGCATTGAGAATTTTTTTGATGGTTTACCCCAAGATATCGAGTGGGCCTGGGACGGAGCTAAAGTTTGGATCCTGCAAGCGCGTCCGGTTACCAACTTAGTTCCAGTCTGGACCCGCAAGATTGCCAGCGAGGTAATTCCTGGAGCCGTCCGCCCGCTGACTTGGTCGATCAATCGTCCCCTGACCTGTGGCGTGTGGGGAGAATTGTTCACGCTAGTGCTCCAAGAAAGAGCACAGGGACTTGATTTTGAGCAAACGGCAACCCTGCACCGCAGCCATGCCTACTTTAATGCCACCTTGCTCGGAGACATCTTCCGGCGGATGGGTCTACCAGAACAGGGATTAGCTTTTCTGGTGCGCGGAGAAAAATTTACCCGTCCCCCCTTAAAAGCCACGGTCCAGAACATCCCAGGTCTATGGCAGCTCATTCAGAAAGAACGGAAGCTGGTGCAGCAATTTAAGCGAGATCAAAGACAACAGTTCATCCCCCTGATCCGCAAATTGGACAAACTCCGCTATGAGTGGATGGACCCCCAAGAGCTCTGGCAGCAAATTCTAGAAATCCAGGTTGTCTTGACGAGAGCGACGTTGTACAACATCCTTGGCCCTCTGGGCTTTGCCCTGCGGAATAAGCTATTTGCAATACCCGATCCTTGGCTCCGCAGTGCCAGCACTACATTGCCAGAAGTCGCTTCCATAAAAGCGCTCACTGACCTAGCAAAACGTGCCCGTATGCTTCTAGCGTCTGGACTCCAACAAAATGCCGTACTATCGACGCTCGAAGAAAGCCCAGAGGGGAAGGCCATCCTCCAGGAATTGGAAGCCTGGCTTCAGCAATATGGCTATCTCAGTGAAGTAGGGACGGACATAGCAGTTCCCACCTGGAAAGAGAAGCCTCAAACCCTGTATGACCTCTTCGCGACGCTCGTGGTGAATAAACCCGTGGAACCTGCTGAGGAATTATCCCTGACTACGCTGGAGGACTCAACCGTTCCAGAGGAACAGCCGAAAACGAAGTTAGAGCAATGGCGTTTGGCTCAAGTTGCTCCCAGGGCAGCCTTAAAAGGGGCTATTGCCGAAGTTTATGCACGCTTGCTCGCCCACCTGCGTTGGATTTTGGTGCACCTGGAAGAACGCTGGGTAGAGCAAGGATTACTCGCAGCATCAGGTGATATTTTCTTTCTAGAAGTTTCGGAAATTCGTCAACTAGCCCAAGAGCCTGACCATTTTGACCCCAAACCGATCATTACCCTCCGGCGCCAACAGTACGACCACGACTGTCAAGCCCAGATCCCAAATTTGGTCTATGGCAACGTACTCCCTGAAGCAGTAGAACCAGAGACCCTAAAGCCAGAACAGGCGGATGGAACGACGCAGCTCCAAGGGATTCCAGGCAGTCCGGGCATCAAAGAAGGGACGGTCCAAATCGTGACGAGCCTCCATGGGGCATACACCATCAATCGAGAAACCATCTTGGTCGTCCCCTACACCGACGCCGGGTGGGCTCCTCTCTTGGTTCAGGCTGGTGCCCTGATTTCAGAGGTGGGGGGGCAACTTTCCCATGGGGCCATCGTGGCCCGAGAATATGGGTTGCCCGCTGTGATGAATATTCCTGGGGCGACCAAGAAATTTCAAAATGGCCAAAGAGTTAGAGTCGACGGAACCAGAGGGGGCGTCTTCGTTATAGGAGAAGCCTTAGAATCAGAGACTACCGAATCTCAGGACATACTGGACCCTGAGACTCTATAGCCCTCACGATGTGCGGGTTGAGCGTAGTCGTGTCCGGCAGGCGCTAAGCGTAGCTCATGTACACGTGCCGAGAAACCCCGCGATATACCGCGCCCCTAGGACTTTTTGCCGAGGGGAGAGATGATCTGAATCATCAAACGGCCCTCTTGCATCGGTCTTTGGGTGACTTGACCAAGCTCTTCTAAATCTTTAGCAAAACGGGTCAGCAGTTGCTCGGCAATAGCTGCATGTTGCGCTTCCCGACCTTTGAAGCGAAGCGTACACTTCACCCGGTCGCCTTTGGCCAAAAACGTACGGGCAGCCCGCAAACGGACTTGATAATCGTGGTCGGCGATTTGATAGGAAAACTTAAGTTCCTTCACCTCCACCTGCATTTGATTCTTTTTGGCTTCTCGAGCACGTTTCTCTTTTTCGTACTTGAACTTGCCATAATCCTGGACCCGACAAACCGGGGGATTGGCATCGGGACTGACCAACACCATATCTAACTCTTGTTCACGAGCTACCTGAAGCGCATCCCGAGAATCCATGACCCCCAGATTACTGCCATCACTATTTATCAAACGAACCGTGGGGAACCGGGTAAGCCGCTCATTAATGTCAGGGACATCCTGACGGGGCCGATCTGCTCTTTTAAACCGACTAACCAATAGACTATGTGCTCCGAACGAAAGGACAGGGATTACTGTTTGGGTTGTACAAAATTCCCATGTTTACAAATTCAAAAACCGCCCACAGAGACTGTAGGCGTAGCATCAATGTAGCAAATTGTTTGAGGGGTAGTGTATAAAGATTTATCGTTTTAGCATATTTAGCCAAGCAACGTTACTGCCTTGCCCGGCTTTTCTACTGTGCTTTTAACCAAGCAGCAGGTAAAGAGATAAACTTCTCGGTCTTACTGACGTAGGCACGCTGGACAAAATTTTGGTAGCGGTTGTCCTGGATTTTTTTGAGAATCTTGCGGTAGTGAATCAAGGAAGCCCAGACAGGAAATCTTGAATCTCGCTGGAGGGTAATGATTCCTCGCTCAGCTTTTTCGTAGTAGCTATAAGCCCGTTGTATTTCAAATTCCATAAGCGCCTTCCAGCGCTGGTCGTTGATGTATTTGCCTAGGTCTTCTTCGCTGTAGCTGAATTTTCGGAGGTCTTCTAGCGGTAGGTAGATCCGTCCCCGGCGGTAATCTTCTCCAACGTCTCTGAGAATATTGGTCAATTGCAGGGCAACCCCTAAAGCAATCGCTTCCTCCGTCCCATCCTTCCCTGTCACATAGCCCATGATCTGGGCACTCATCAATCCCACCGTACCCGCCACCCGGTAGCAATAGGTTTCTAATTCAGCAAACGTGGAGTAGCGATTCTGCGTCAGGTCCATCCGCATGCCAGCGATCAGGTCCACAAAGGGCTCTGCGGTGAGCGGGAACTGTTGAGCCGCGTCGGCTAGGGCGAAGTCTTCCA
>Ga0208716_1001032_pt1 | contig 10977 bp, 9 predicted proteins | sample NGESurdeep092012_8_FD_184482 | JGI IMG/M metagenome (GOLD analysis project Ga0208716, IMG submission 184482) | Arctic peat soil microbial communities from Barrow, Alaska - NGEE Surface sample 415-3 deep-092012 (SPAdes) | ecosystem: Environmental > Terrestrial > Soil > Wetlands > Peat ...
CGCGTCCGCCGCTGCCCCGACGAGCGCGAACCCGGGGCACGCCGATACCGGATCGGCCGGACCGCCACCGGGCAACCCGTCGGGGAGCCGGCTCGATTTCGGGCGCTATGCCGGCTGGTCCCTCGGCGAGATCGCGCGCATCGACATCGCGTACCTGGAGTGGCTGGACCGGATGTCGATCGGGCGGCGCTACCGCGAGGAGGTGGACGGGCTCCTTCGGCGATCCGGGCGCCGGGGTACCCCGAAGCGCGTCGAGGAGCCCCGGGGGCTCTTCCGGCGGCGCTGATCGCCGCTCGGTCGTGCCGAAACGGTCAGGGGCGGCGCCGGGTGCCGCCGAAATGCGGCGGCCGGCCGAGTCGGTGCTACGTTCCCGAGCCGGGGAGGCGGTGCTTCGCGACGAACGCCGCGGCCTGGGCCCGTCGCTGCAGGTTCAGCTTCGAGAGGATCGAGCTGACGTAGTTCTTGACCGTCTTGTCGGACAGGAAGACCTCCGAGGCGATCTCCTTGTTCGTCTTCCCCTCCGCCACGAGCTGGAGGATCTTCTGCTCCTGGGCCGTGAGCTGGGCGAGCTCGTCGGTATAGGTCCCCGACGCGATCCGTCGGACGCGTTCCAGGACCTTCTCCGTGACCGCCGGGTCGAGGAGCGACTCGCCACGGCCAACCGCCTCCAGGGCGCTGACGAGGTCGCGGGCGCGGATCTGCTTGAGGAGGTAGCCGGACGCGCCCGCGATGATCGCGGAGAGCACGGCCTCCTCGTCGGGGTAGCTCGTGAGCATCACGACGCGCGTGCCGGGAAGCTCGGCCCGGATCTCGCGACAGGCCTCGATGCCGGATCCGTCCGGGAGGCGGACGTCCATGATCACGAGGTCGGGCTGGAACCGTCGCGCGGCCTCGAGCGCCTCTTCGACCGTGCCCGCCTCGGCGACGACCTGGAACTTCTCGCGGCGATCGATCAGCGCGACCAGACCCTGTCGCACGACCTCGTGGTCGTCCACGACGAGCAGGCGAAGGGGACGCGGTTCGGACTGCTCGGTCATGGTCGGGGTGGGCCTCCGTCGCGGTTCACGCCCCGGCACCGTCGTCGGGCTCGCCGACCGACGGTTCACCGGGTATCCGCACGATGATACGCGTCCCGCGATCCGGCGAGCTTTCGATGGCCAGCGTGCCGCCGATGCCGGCCGTCCGGGCGTCCATGTTGGCAAGCCCCAGGTGGCCGAGCCCGCGCGGCGCGCCCGGATCGAACCCCATGCCGTTGTCGATGATCGTGAGCGCGATCCCCGTGCCTTCGCCGGCCATCCCGACCAGGATCTCCGCCCGCGACGCCTTCGCGTGGCGCGCGATGTTGCTGAGCGCCTCCCGGGCGACCGAGAGGACCTCCAGCGTCCGCTCGGGGCTCAAGGGCATCCCGTCGACGTCCGGGCCCGCCCGCAGCTCCACGTCGACCATCGTGTTCACCCTGAACTCGTCGGCGAGCGCCGCAAGGCCTTCGACGAGCTCGACGCCGTCGATGAGCTGGGGCCGGAGGCCGAAGATGAAGTTGCGGATGTCGCGGATGGTCTGGTCCAGGCTCTCGATCGCGCGCTCGACGCGCCGGCTTGCCTCCGCCGGCTCCTCCACCATGAGATCCGGCACGTCCTCCAGGGTGAGGCCGACGGCGTAGATCGACTGGATCACGCCATCGTGGAGGTCGCGACCGATGCGCTCTCGCTCCTCGACGATCGCCAGCCGTTGGACCTGGTCGTGCAGGCGGGCGTTCTCCATCGAGATCGCGGCGTGGCCCGCGAAGAGCTCGACGAGCTGCTGGTCGGTCTCGCTGAAGCCGCCCTCCTTCTCGGTCAGGTAGAGGTTCCCGATGGTCCGGCCACGGATCGTGACCGGGACGCCCAGGAATGCGTGCATCTCCGGGTGGTGCGGCGGGAAGCCAAAGCGCCGGGAATCGACCATCAGGTCGGCAAGCCGGTAGGACCGGTTCTCGCGGATGATCAGGCCCAGGATCCCGTGACCGCGCGGCGGCGCGCCGATCCGGGCTCGTTCCTGGCGCGGCATCCCTGACGTGATGAACTGCTCGATGACCCCCTCGCTGTCGACGATGCCGAGAGCGGCATATCCGGCCCCCACCAGGTCGCGCACGCGGTCGACGATCACCTGGAGCACCCGGTCCACGGCCAGGACCCCTGCCATCGCCCGGATCGAGGCGTCGAATGCGGCGAGCCGCTCATCGGCGAAGGCAACCGCCGTCGGGGCCGTTGCCAGGTCGGCATCGGCCGCGGAGCGTTCATCGGCCGCGGAGCGTTCATCGGCCGCGGAAGATGCTGCCGACTCGAGCCCGCCGGCGCGCTGGCCGGGCAGCGGCCCGTCGGGATCGGCGGCGCGGGGCGCGGCGGCGTCGGTCACAGCGGCGAGGGTAGCAGGCCGCGACCGCAAGAGCCGGACATGTGCGCGGCCGGCGCTCGAGCCCGGACGCCAGCGCCCGCGCCCGGACACCGGCTCGGCGTGCGCGCATGCGCATGTGTTTTGCCCCTCGGACCCGCCTGATTGTGACAAAGGTCCCGTCGGGGCCGCGTGCGGGACGCGTACCATGCCGCCCCATGGAGACGGTCACGCTGCGGGATTCCCAGTCCACGCCCGAACAGAGCGCCGACGGCGACACGCCCAAGAGCACACCCGGCGGGCAGTCCGCACGGCTCATCGATGCCGCCGTGACGCGCCGCGGATTCCTCCGTGGCGCCGCGCTCGCGGGCACGGGCCTGGTGGCCGCCACCGTGACTGCCTGTGCGCCCGCAGCGGGCCAGGCCTGGCAGTACGCCACTTCGAAGCCCCTGGCCAGCGGCAGCGCGGCGCCGGTCGCCTCGGCCGCGGCCAGCGCCGCCGCGTCGGCGGCCCCGAGCATGAGCATGCCCCCGACGGCGGCCCCGAGCGCCGTGCCGTCCGCATCGCCGATCGCGAACTTGCCGCCCGGATGGAGCGAGCACGATATCAACGCACGCCAGGTGGTGCGCCGGTACCTCGGCAAGATCGCCCCGGCCCTCAAGGGCGTCTACGGCGATGCCGCGTTCGCCAAGCTCGCCGACATCCTGGCAGCGGGCGACAACTACCCGGAACTCGCCGCGATCCCCGAGTTCGCCCAGGTCACCCAGGGCAACGAGCAGATCGCGCCGAAGATCGTCAACGGCGTGAAGGTCTTCGAGCTGACCATCGACGAGATCGACCACAAGATCGACGCCACGAAGGCGCCGCTCAAGGCCCTGGGCTACAACAGGATCTGGCCCGGCCCCCAGCTGCGCGTGACCGAGGGCGACAAGGTCCAGGTGGTCTTCACGAACAACCTCAAGGAGACGACCGGCGTCCACTTCCACGGCATCGAGTTCGAGGACTTCTTCCAGGACGGCGTCCCGTTCGTCACCCAGAAGCCGATCGCGCCCGGCGAGACGTTCACCTACGAGTTCACCGCCACCCCGCACGGCTCGATGATGTACCACTCCCACCACAACGCGACCGACCAGGTCGGACGGGGGCTCCTCGCCGCGTTCATCGTCGACCCGAAGGATCCGGCCGAGACCTATGCCAGGAAGTTCGGGGTCACCCAGGAGTACACCTGGATCTCGAACGACACGGTCGGCGGCTTCACGATCAACGGGCACGGGTTCCCGGCCGTGGCGCCGATCGTCGCCGCGAAGGGCGAGAAGGTCCTCGTCCGTTTCATGAACGAGGGAATCATGATGCACCCGTGGCACCTCCACGGGTACCGGATGCGCGTCGTCGCGCGCGACGGCGCCCGGCTGGGCACTGCCGAGTTCTTCGCCGACACGCTGGGCGTCAACCCCGGCGAGCGCTACGACGTCATCGTCGATGTCGACCGGCCGGGAGTGTGGGCCTTCCACTGCCACATCCTGCCGCACGTCGAAGGGACCGAGGGAATGATCGGGAATGTCAACACCCTGATCGTCACGCCGACCAAGGTGGACCTGACGCCACTCCTGACGTAGGCGCCCGCTCCGCGGCGCAACACCGAAGACGGGACAACCTGACCATGGCGCACATCGAGACGATCCTCCTCGCCACCGATGCCTCGCGGGCGTCGGAAGCCGCCGAGGAGCAGGCGATCGAGCTGGCCGCCCGGCTGGGCAGCCGGCTGGTCGTTGTCTCCGCGATCTCCGGCTCGCCTGAGGTCCGGTCCGGCCGCCTGGTCGCGGTGGAGGGCGTCGTCCAGCGGGCGCGCGCCGGCGGGGCGAGCGCGGAGGGCCTGACCTGGGACGGTGACGCCGGCGAGTCGATCGTCGAGGCGGCGGCCGCGGAGCACGCCGACCTGATCGTCGTTGGGACGCACGAGCGCGGCACCGTTGGCCGCCTCTTCCTGGGCAGCGTCTCGGATCACGTGGTCCGACATGCCGGGTGCCCGGTCATGGTGGTGCGGCCGACCCACGTGCTCTCGAGCTCGTCGAGCTGACCCGGCGCCGCTCCGGGTCGGAGCCGGCAGGCGCGCGCCGCACCCTACCTGGTGTACATCCCCTCCGGGTCGAGCTCCTCGCGGATGAGCCGGAGCTCCTCCGGTGTGGGCGCGGGCGTCGGAGCGAGCGACGGGGAGACGTGCGGCTCCCAGCCGAGCGTCGCGCGGACCTCGTCGAGGGTCGCGCCCGGGTGGAGGAAGTCGAGGCGCATCTCGCCGGTCTCGTCGAAGTGCCAGATCCCGAGGTCCGTGACCACGACGGATGGACCGCTGCCCAGCCAGCCCTGCTCGCGCCGGATCCGTTCCGACTTTTCGGCGCCGCCGAGGTTCCCAGGCGAAGTCCGGAAGTCGATCCGTTCCACGAAGGAGCGTGCCGACTGGCGCATGATCACGAAGATCTGGCGCGCGTTGATCGCGATCTCGCAGGCGCCGCCCGAGCCGGGAAGCCGCGTCTTCGGGTGCGCGTAGTCCCCGATGACGGTCGTGTTGATATTCCCGAAGCGGTCGATCTGGGCCGCGCCCAGGAAGCCGACGTCGATCAGGCCGCCCTGCAGGTAGTAGGCGAAGAGCTCCCACATGCTCGTGACCGCCGTCGCGCCGGTGACGATCGTGGGGTCGCCGATCGAGAGCGGGAGTCGCGCAGGGCGTGCGCCGAACACGCCTGCCTCGTAGACGAGCTCCATGTCGGGGGCGACCGTGCGCTTGGCAAGGTTCACGGCGATGTTCGGGAGGCCGACGCCGACGAAGCAGACGCGCTGCCCGGCGAGCTCGCGGGCAGCCGCGACGATCATCATCTCGGACTTCGAGAATTGGGCCGGGCTCGCGGCCGCGGGCGCGGGCGCAGGCGCGGGACCGTCTCCGGGGCGCTCGGCAGCCATCAGCGGTACTCCCCGTAGTCGACCACGCCCGACGGGGCGGAGCCGCTCGGCAGGAGTGAGCGCAGTCGCTCCGGGCCGAGCTTCCCCGCGTATGCGGCGCGGCCATCGAGATCGTAAACCCAGTCACGCAGCCACTGCTCGGTGGCAGCGGGATCCCGGCTGATGGGGTCCCAGTCGCGGTAGAAGCGGTTGTCGCGGTCGTAGCGGCCCTGGACATAGGACGGATGGGCGCCCCACGGCTCGACCACGACCGCATCGACCACGATCCCGGGGACGATCGTCCGGTTCGGGTCGGCCCGGATGACGGTCTCGTCGACGAGCTCCTCGACCACCACGATCACGCGCTCGGCCGCGAACGCGGCCTCCTTCTGGCAGCCGAGGAGGCCCCAGACCTGCGTGTTGCCGGCCGCGTCGGAGCGCTGCGCGTGGATCACGGTGACGTCCGGCTTGAGGGGTGGCACCGCGTAGACCATCCCGTCGCCGTACGGGCTCTCGATCGGCCGGATGAGCGGGTTCGCGATGGGCAGGTCCGTCTCGAAGTACGAGCGGAGCGGCATGAAGGGGAGGTTCGCCGCCCCCGCCGCGTAGCGCGCAACCATCCCGAAGTGGCTGTACTCCTCGAGCTCCAGCGACGCCTCGGCGCCCTCCGTGACCCGCCGGATCGCGTTCAGGCCGCCGACCCCGGGATTCCCGAGCCAGCTGAAGATGAGCTTGCGGGCGACGCCCGCCGCGACCATCTGGTCGTAGATGACGTCGGGCGTCATCCGCGCGAGCACGAGGTCGCGCCGGCCCTGCCGGATGATCTCGTGCCCCGCCGCGAAGCTGATGAGGTGGGTGAAGCCCTCGATCGCGACAGTGTCGCCGTCGCGTACGAGGTCCGCGACCGCGTCGCGCATCGTAGCGACCTTCGAGCCGGACATGGCTGGCCTCAGTGGCCGGCGACCGCGGCGACGGCCTCTGAGAAGACGCGACAGCCGGTGGCGATCTCCAGCTCGGTGACCACGAGCGGCGGCGACATCCGGATGACGTCGTCCCCGGCGGTGAGGACCATCAGACCGCGCTGGAACGCCGCGTGCTCGACGGCGGCGGCCGTGGCACCCGAGTCGAACTGGACGCCGATGAGGAGGCCCTTGCCCCGGACCTCCCGGACGTGGTCCGGGTAGGCGGCCACGAGCGGCCCGAGCGCCGCCTGCATCTGCTCGCCGCGCGTGGTCGCGTTGTCGATCAGGCCCTCCTCGAGCAGGCCGATCGTGGCGAGCGCTGCCGCGCAGCTGACCGGGTTCCCGCCGAACGTCGAGCCGTGCGCGCCGGCCGCCCAGGTCATCAGGTGCTCCTTGGCGATCATGGCGCCGATCGGCATCCCCGAGGCGAGGCCCTTGGCCGTCAGGGCCACGTCCGGCTCCACGTCCCAGTGCTGGATTGCCCACATCCGGCCGGTCCGGCCCATGCCGCTCTGCACCTCGTCCGCGACGAGGAGGATGCCGTGCTGGTCGCAGATCCTGCGCAGCCGCGGGAGGAACTCCGCGTCGGGAACCTGGATCCCGCCCTCGCCCTGGATCGGCTCTACGACGATCGCCGCCACCTCGTTCGCCGGCACCAGGCGGTGGAAGACGCGCTGCTCCAGCTCGTCGAGGCCGGCCGACCCGAACGGCACATGGTAGATGCCCGGCAGCATCGGGCCGAAATGCGCGTGGTACTTCGCCTTGGAGGCGGTGAGGCTGACGCTTCCGAACGTGCGTCCGTGGAAGGCGCCCAGGAAGCCCACGATGTACTGGCGCCCGGTGGTGTAGCGGGCCAGCTTGAGGGCTGCCTCCACGACCTCGGTGCCGGAGTTCCCCAGGAAGACGCGGGTCGGGCCGTGCATCGGCGCGATCCGCTCCAGCTCGGCCGCGAGGTGAGCGTAGATCGGCAGGTAGAAGTCGGAGGCGCTGTAGTGGAGGAGATGCGCCGCCTGCTCCTGGATCGCCGCCACGACCCGGGGGTGACAGTGCCCGGTGACGTTGACCGCGATTCCCGCACAGAAGTCGAGGAACCGGTTCCCGTCGATGTCCTCGATCGTTGACCCCAGGCCACGGACGGGCACGATCGGGTAGGCGCGCGGCAGCGACGGCGAGGTGTAGCGCTCGTCGAACGCGATGTGCTCGCGCGCCTTCGGACCGGGAAGCTCGGTCACGAGGTGCGGCGCGCCGAAGCCGAAGACGGAGTCGGCTGGGACGCCGGCCTTCGCGACATCGCGGACTGCCGCGTGGCTCATGGATCACCTCCCGGGAACGAGCGAGCCGCGACGCGTGGGCACGCGGCGAGGCCGGAACGCATAGAAACTATGCAGACTGGATACGGCGAGTATAGCCGGGCAGGGCCCGCGAATCGCGGCCGGACGGCGCGACCCGGTGCATGCCGGACGCCGGCAGCCAGGGACGCGTCGTCGGCAGCCAGGGGCGCCCAGCTGCGGTCACGGCGGCGCCATCGCAGTTAGCGACGCGAGCTTCGGCCGCGCGGCGTCAGTCGACGACGGTGTGGCTCTGCTCGCGCATGAACTGGACCGGGTAGTACATCGACAGGCCGGCCTTGCCGGTGCTCCCCGAGCCCTTCCAGCCACCGAACGCCTGGACGCCCGGCCATGCGCCGGTCGTCGCGCCGGCCTGCCGGTTGACGTACAGCACCCCGGCCTCGATCCCCTCGAGGAACTGCGCGACCTCCGCGGGGTCCTGACTGTAGACGCCCGCGGTCAGCCCGAACGCGCTCTCGTTGGCCAGGCCGATCGCCTCGCCCAGGGAATCCACGGCCGCCACCGCCGTCAGGGGCACGAACAGCTCGTCCCGGAAGAGTCGGTGCGTCGGCGGCACCTCCACGACGGTCGGCTCGACGTAGAAGCCGTAGCGGAGCGCACCCTCGTTGAGATGCTCGCCGCCGATGTGGATGCGGCCGTCGCGGCGGGCCTCCGCCGCGGCCCGTTCGTAGCGCTCGACCGCGTGCGCATCGATCACCGGGCCGAGCCAGTTCTCGCGCAGGAGCGGATCCCCGATCCTGAGCTTCTCGGTCTTCTGCACGAGCAGCCGGACCAGCTCGTCCCGTGCGGATCGCTCCACGTAGACGCGGCTGTTGGCGGAGCACTTCTGGCCGCCGAAGCCGAACGCCGAGCGCACGATCCCCTCGGCGGCCTCGTCGAGGTCGGCCCGGGCGGTCACGATCGCCGGGTTCTTGCCCCCCATCTCGACGATGCAGGGCTTGGGAAACCGCGTCGAGAATCGCCGGAAGAGCTCGAAGCCCACGTCGAAGGAGCCGGTGAAGACGATCCCGTCGATCCCCGGGTTCGCCTGCAGCTCTTCCCCGACGGTCGCCCCGGGCCCCATCACGAGGTTGAAGACGCCGGCCGGGATGCCGGCGTCAACGAGGGCCTCCGCCAGGAGGACGCCCGTCATGGCGCCGGCCGAGGCGGGCTTGAAGATCACCGTGTTGCCGCCCGCGAGGGCTCCGGCGGACGGGCCGGCCGCGAGCGCGATCGGGAAGTTGAACGGGGAGATGACCGCGAAGACGCCGTATGGGCGAAGGATCGACCGCGTATGGACGGCCTCGTCTCCGAGGTTATCCATCGGGTGGTCGTACCCGTCGTTGCTCTCGAAGACGTCCGCGTAGTAGCGCAGCAGGTCGGCTGCCTCCTCGACCTCGCCGAGCGCCTCGAGGCGGTTCTTGCCCACCTCGATCGCCATCACCGCGGCGTATTCCATCTGCCGCTCGGAGATCAGCTCGGCCGCCCGCCGCAGGATGGCCAGCCGATCGCGCCAGGGCATCGCCCGCCAGGTCGGCTGGGCGGCCCGCGCCGCGGCGATCGCGTCGCGGACGTCGTCCGCGGTCCCTTTCGCGAAGGTGCCGACGAGCACGCGCTCGTCGATGGGCGAGCGGAGCTCGAACGCGCCGTCGCCGTCCCGACCGACGCCGTTCACGAGGTTCTGGTGGTACGCGCCGAGGCGCGTTCGCGCCCGGGCGAGGCCCGCCTCGTACAGCTGGTGGAGCTCCTCGTTGTCGTTGCGGAGCGTTGCGTACGTGATCTTGATCCGCTCGGCCATTGGCGATCCCCTCGTGCGCGTGGTCGGCGAATCGGGCGCGGACGTGACGAGTCGCGGAGGACCCGCGAGCACGATCGGGACGGCGCCCGGACGCCGGGTGGTGCGGTCCGGTGGCCTTCAGTCTAGCGCGGCGACGACTTCGGCCAGCGAGGGCGCGACCGCGTCCGGGATGGCCCGCGATCGTCGGACGGCTGCAGTCCCGGTCCGCGCAACGCCGAGCAGCGTGGCTGCCTCGGCGGTGCTCGTCTTGCCGGTCAGCAGCAGCACGCTGCGCATGCCCAGCCGGCGGGCGCCGGCGATGTCCTGGGCAGGATCGTCCCCGACCATCGCGACGTCGCGCACCGGCACGCGGTGCCCGAGATCCGCGGCCAGGCCGGCGAGCGCGGTCCGGAACATGATCGGGCCGGGCTTGCCGCACAGCACCGCATGCGCGCCGGTGGCGAACTCGAGCGCGACGACGAAGGCGCCGCTGTCGAGCGTCGGGCCTCGGGACGTGAACCACCACGGGTTCCGGTGCATCGCGAGGAGGGCGGCGCCGCCGCGGATGAGCCGGAAGGCGCGGTCGAGGTTCGCGAAGCTCAGGTCCTCGGCGCCATCCCCGATCACCACCGCCGCGGCCCGGGCCCCCGGCGCGTCGGCATCCTCGTAGGGCATCAGGTGCTGCCCGTCGAACTCGCGCCGACCGTCCGGCTTCGTGATCACGAAGAGCGGCTGGCCGGGAAATGTTGCCGCGGTGTGCGCAGCCGTTGCGCTGGCCGCAGTCACGATCCGCTCCCACGAGACCTGCAGGCCGTCCCCCTGGAACCGAGCTGCGAGCGTCGCTCGATGAGCCCCCGAGAAGTTCGTGGCGATCCGGAAGGGAATGCCCTTCGCCTCGAGCGCGGCGAGGGCCTCGACCGCCCCGGGAAGGGCCCTGCCCTTCAGGACGATCACGCCGTCCGCGTCGAGCACGAGCGCACGGACGCCCGCCAGGGCCTCGCGGAGACTCGGGTCGGTGGCGGGCTTGCCGGCGGCCGGCTGGGTCGCGTGCATCGGCAGGACAGTACCAAGGCCTGCGGTGTCCGTCTTCGGCGGATCGTCGGCCGCCGTGCGCGGCCCGGCCGCGGCCCTTCAGGCCGCCCTGGGGTCGAGGCGCCCGCCATGGGACGAGGCGCCCGTCCGCGGCTTTCAGGCCGCCCCGGGTCGAGGCGCCCGCCCGCAGCCGAGGCGCGGAGCCGCGCCGCGGGTAGGATGTCGCGACACGCGCCAGACCGGCGTGCACCGCTGCAGGAGATGGCGACCGATGGGCCTGCTCGACGGCAAGAACGCCCTCATCTTCGGGGTGGCGAACGACCACTCGATCGCCTGGGGCATCGCCAAGGCCTTCCACGAGCAGGGGGCCATGGTGGGCTTCAGCTCGATCGAGAGCCTGATCGAGAGACGCGTCCGCCCGCTGGCGGAGCAGATCGGGTCGACCTTCGTCGTGCCCTGCGACGTGCGCGACGACGGCCAGGTCCGGGCCGTCTTCGACCGCTGGGGCGCGGAGGTGGGACGCCTCGACATCCTCGTGCACGCTCTCGCGTTCGCGGATCGCGCCGACCTCGAC
>Ga0208716_1001033_pt1 | contig 10966 bp, 13 predicted proteins | sample NGESurdeep092012_8_FD_184482 | JGI IMG/M metagenome (GOLD analysis project Ga0208716, IMG submission 184482) | Arctic peat soil microbial communities from Barrow, Alaska - NGEE Surface sample 415-3 deep-092012 (SPAdes) | ecosystem: Environmental > Terrestrial > Soil > Wetlands > Peat ...
ACTCCCTGCGACCAGGACTTCCTCCGCAAGTTTGCCCGCGACACCAAGACCGACCGTTTGCACGGCTGGTTCAATCGCGAGGTGCCGCGCTGTTTACGGTCGCTGGGTCTGTTTGATCCCGAGGGACTGTTCATCGGAGACGCTTCCTACCTGTTCGTACCAGATAACCAGCACTACGAACAATCGGACCTGCTTTGGTTCGACGAACACAACCACCCGGTGAAGGCCGAAAACGTCGATCTCCGTGACAAGCGCTATCCACAGCGCCGCTGCTACAAACTGGTGAGCTTGATCCTTACCCGGCCTTGACCCTCGAACAAGTGCACGGCGCGCTTGCGTACTACCTGGGGAACCAGAAAGAGATCGACACCTACCTTGCGGAAGGACAGTGCACTGCTGAATCGCAACACGAGCAGTCGAGGCAGACCAATGCAGAATTGATTGCGAAGCTACAGCGGGCGCGCCATGCGAGTCAGATTCCAGGCTGACGCAGATCTTGATGGCCGCGTACTTCGCGGATTGCGGCGGGCCGCGCCGGGAGTTGACATCCGTACGGCGAACGACGCCGGACTCGCTGGGTTGAAGGATCCTGAGGTCCTGCGGATCGCCGCGGACTCTGGACGAATTCTCGTGAGCCAGGACCGCCGCACGATGCCAATGCATTTCAATCGCTAGGTGGCTGGTGCGCAGAGCCCCGGCGTCATCCTGCTTCGGGAAGCGATTCCCATCTCGACCGCGATAGAGGAGCTTGCGCTGATTTGGAGCGCCAGCGAGGCCGCGGAATGGATCAACCCATTGGTGTGGATTCCGCTTTGAAACTGCCCACCCATTAACCCACGGGGCCGGAGGAACTCCAGCGGGCGGGCTGGCGGGGCCGTGAACTCGCCTGCCAATGACACTATTTGACATCGCCTAAACGCCTCTATCGCCCGGGAAACGGGTAGTTTTGCGAGATTTCGGTCAGCATCTGTACTTCGGAGGCGGAGAACCGGTTCTTGAAGGCTTCGCTGTTCAGCAGGGCATTCCGCCTCTCCTCGGGCATGAGCCGCAGGCGCTGGAGCACCGGTTTGAGGTCCTCGCGGCGCGCTTCGGGCAGGCTGTTGAACGCCTGCATCTGCCGCGTGACGATGGCCTGCTTCTCGGGGGACAGGCTGTTGAACGTGCTCCACATCTGGTTCAGCCGGGCGCGTTCCGCCGCCGGCAGCTTGTCGAAGCGATCCAGGCGCTGGCGGAGATTGGCCTGTTGCTGGGGAGGCAGTCTTTCGAGAACCTGCTCGCGCCTCTCCGGCGGCATGGCCATCAGGCGCTCCACCGGATTGCCGGGATTGCCTAATCGCGGCGCTCCGCCAACCTTGGGAGCTTGCGGATTCCTGGCGGCCGGGGATTTTGCCGCAGCACCCGGCCGAACCTCGTTGCGTGGCGGGGGAGGCGCCTTGGGGCCGGCAGTCTGCGCGCACATCGCCACCGCCGCCATCAGCGGCAAAACCCCTACGGCATGGCAGCGTCGACTCATGATCTAGAGCTTCGAATCCGGACTATCCGTGCGCACGTGATGGCTGAACTCGTTCAGCATCTCCATGGCGTCCAACGTGCGCTCCACCTGTTCGGGTTGCACCGAATCCACCTGCGCCATGTCATTGGGCGCCGGTGCGGGCGCAACCGCGCGGTGCTCCAGCAGGACCCCCGCCATCAACAACAGGCAAGCCGCGGCCGCGGCCGGCAGACTGCGCCACATCGTGGCTGTGCTGAAGGGTGGGCGGAAGGGGCGGAGCAGCATATCCCACCACGAAACCTGGCCTTCGATGCGCCGGTAGAGCCGACTGTCGAAGTCCGCGGACACCGGCGCTGTCTGCCAGGCATCCAGAGCTTCCCAGACCGCGCGCTGGCTGCGCGCGAATTCCCGGCAGGCGCCACAGATGGCGATATGGCGTTCCAGAGTGGCCACCGACTCCGGTTCGAGTTTACGGGTGCAGTAATCCAGCAGCAACTGCGCGTTTTCCCGAGTCTCCAAAGGGCAATTCATATAAGCCTTACCTTCACGCCATATGCGCCAGGCGCGCGCGCAGGGTTTCGTAGGCGCGGAAGAGCAGCGATTTCACCGCCGATTCCGAGCAACTCAAAACCTTGGCGATTTGCGAATACTCCATCTCTTCGTACTTGTGCATCAGTACTGCCGCTCGCTGTTTTTCCGGCAGCGCCGTAATGGCGCGCCGGACTTCATCCAGCTTGGCCTGGTACACCAGGAACTGCTCCACCGACGGCCGGCGGTCGGAAACCTGCCTGACCGGCCTCTCGCTGGTATCGTCATCCAACCTCTCCTGCAACCGCTCGTTCTTCCCGTCACGGAGCGCGTTTAGTGCCAGATGGGTCGCGATCCGGAACAGCCAGGTGGTGAACTTGGCAGTCGGCTCATAAGTACTTCGCGAACGATACACGCGCAGGAACACCTCCTGCGCCAACTCCTCGGCCACTGCGTGATTCTGCACCATCCGGTAGAGGAAGTGAACCACGGACGAGCGGTGTTTCTCGAGCAAAACACCAAAGCTCGCACCATCTCCCTCTTTGACCCGGAGCATCAGTTCCGCGTCAAAATCCAGAGCCGCCGCAGCCGTGCCTATATCCGTCTTAACCCGTTCGGCCATTCGAGGTTGCTATGAGTTCCGAAATAATTGCATCCGGAGCGCTTCTTACTCCCCTTTGAGCGACCGCTCCATCAACCGCCGGATGGCTTCCTGGGGGGAAGATCCGGCATGTAACATCTCATACATTTGCTCGGCAATGGGCATTTCGACTGCATGCCGTTTCGCCAGGTCAACGGCCGCGTCTGTCGTTTTTACCCCTTCGGCCACCATTTTCATGGAACTGACGATCTCGTCGAGTTTGCGTCCTCGCGCCAGTTCGACTCCCACCGTCCGGTTGCGGCTGAGGTCGCCCGTACAGGTCAGCACCAGGTCGCCCAAGCCCGCCAGACCGGCCAGGGTCTGCGGCTTGCCGCCCATGGCGACGGCCAACCGCGTCATCTCGGCCAGGCCGCGTGTGATCAGTGCCGCCATGGCGTTGTGTCCCAGTCCCATTCCATGTAACACGCCCGCGCCAATGGCGACTACATTTTTAATCGAGCCGCCAATTTCTACACCGATAGGATCGGAACTCGTATAGACCCGGAAGGTAGGCCCGGAGAAGGCCGCTTGGACGGTTTCGGCCAAGCCTGGCTCGATGGCCGCCGCCACCACCGCGGTTGGTTCAAAACGCGCCACTTCCCGGGCAAAAGACGGTCCGGAAATCACCGCCACCCGGGATGTCCCGACCACTTCCCGAATGACTTCCGTGATGCGTAAAAGCGAGTGGTTTTCAAGCCCCTTCGTGGCGCTCACGAACACCATGCTTTCATTAAGCCCGGGCAGCATCCGCTGGTACAGTCCCCGCGCCAGATGGGAGGGCATGACACCTAGGACGATTTCCGCGCCATCCAGGGCAGAGGCCAGATCAGACCTAATACCTACATTTGTAGGTATTAGGTGATCCGGCAAATAAATGTCATTGATCCGGGCGCTGCCCATACGCGCCGCCAGATCGCTTTCATAAACCCACAGGGTCACCCGCGCAAATCGCGGAGCGAGTACGATGGCGAGCGCGGTACCCCAGCTTCCGCCGCCGATAATTGCAAGATTCTTCAAAACTTAAACACGCTCTCCGTCCCCAGCCGAAGCCGTTGGATATTACTACTATGTCTGTAGATAACAAACGCCCCAGCGACCACTGAGGCCGCCACCGCAGGCCACGGTGCCTGCATCACCAGCCACACCGCCAGCGGCAGCGTGGCTGCCCCGACAATCGATCCCATGGAAATGTGCCGTGTCCAAACTACGACAACGACAAATATAATAACTTCGGCGGCCAACGCCCAGGGCGTCAGGCACAGAAAAGCGCCCACAAAACTCGCTACGGCTTTCCCGCCTTTGAATCCCAGGAATACCGGGTACGCGTGACCGGCCATGACGGCCAGAGCCGCCAGACTCATCCAGAGCACCTCCTGCCCGGTTAGCCGTCCGGCCGTCCACACCGCCGCGTAGCCTTTGGCGATATCGAGCAGCAGGGTCACCACGCCGGCAACCCGTCCCGTGGTGCGCATCACGTTGGTGGCGCCGATATTGCCGCTACCCGCCGCGCGCACATCGGCGCCGGTTTTCCATTTCACCAGAAGGTAGCCGAACGGAATCGCGCCGAGCAGGTACGCGATCAGCAGAACCGCGAGCGGAATCATGATTTTGTGAGCGGGAACTCCGCAAGTTTAGTGTACACGGAACCGGTCGGCCGCAACGTGCTCTGGTAGAGAAAGAAGCTGCCTGCCGCGAATCCGCCGAACTCTAGCGTCGTCAGCCCGGCGATGGCCTTGTACAGCGCTCCCAGTTCCACCTGCCCCTTTATCCGCGCCAGCGTCAGGTGGGGCGAAAAGGCACGCTGGTCGCGCGCGACCCCCAACGACGCCGTGGCCAGATCGGTGTCGGCGGCCAGGCCGGATAGCCCGGGCGCTTCAATCCCGCACCAGAAAATGCGCGGGGAGTGCGGATTGGGGAAGAAGCCCAGCCGCCCGATCCGCACCGGAATCGCGGCGCGCCCGGGCAAGCCTCCGAGGGCCGCCTTCAGTTCGCCCAAGCGCTCTCCCGGCCATTCGCCGATGAACTTGGTGGTCACGTGAAGGTTCCCGGGCGGGCTCCACTGAATCCGCGCGGCCGGCTTCAAACGGCGCAACAGCCCTTCGAGGTTGGCGACCAGATCGCCCGGCAGTTCCAGTCCTGTAAACAGTCGCATTTCGCGTTTAACATTGTACAGTGCTCTTCGGCCGCATTCTTCCGCGATCGTTCTATGCCCGTTCCACGGTGGAGGTGGCGCGCGGCCTGCTCGGCAAAGTGCTGGTGCATGGTCCCACCGCCGGCATCATCGTGGAAACCGAAGCCTACCTGGGCGGCGAAGATCTGGCGGCCCACTCCGCCCGCGGCCTGACCCAACGCACGCGCGTCATCTTCGGACCGCCGGGCCACGCCTATGTCTACTTGATTTACGGCATGTATGAGTGCCTCAATCTGGTGGCGGAACGGGACGGACGGCCGGGCTGCGTCCTGATTCGCGCGCTCCAACCCGTGTCCGGTGTCGACCTCATGCGGGCCCGGCGAGGGGCCACCCGAAAGCTGGAGCAACTCGCCAACGGCCCCGGGAAGTTGACGCTCGCCCTGGGGATCACGCGCGCTCACAATGGGGCGGACGTCACGCGCGGCGCTCTGGTGGTGCGCCAGGCGCCAGGCGCGGGTGAGATTGAGATTGCGGTCACACAGCGCATCGGGATCACGCGATCTCCGGAACTGCCGTTGCGGTTCCTGATGGCGGGCAACGGTTTCCTCAGTGCCGGACGGTACAATGAGCCTTCCTTGAAATGACTCCCGACATCAGCCTGATTCTGCCGGCGTACAATGAGGCCCGCGTCATTCCGCTAACCATCGGCGAAGCTGTCCGCTACTTCGATAGCCGCGGCCTGCGCTACCAGGTTATCGTGGCAGCGGATGGCACCGACGGCACGCGGGAAATCGTGCGCCAGATGGCGGCAACCAATCCGGCGCTGTTCGCCACGGGCGCCGATGCGCGGCGCGGGAAGGGGCTCGGCATCCGCGAGGCGGTGGCCATCGCTACCGGTACCGTCATCGGCTATGCCGACGCGGACAACAAGGTGCCGATCGAGGATTTCGACAAGTTTCGTCCGGTGTTGGCCGCGGGCGTGGATATGGCGATCGGGTCGCGGAAGGGCGGAGCCGTCATTGAACGGGCGCAGCCGCTCTACCGGCGCGTCGGGTCGGTGGGATTCCACTGGTTCATGCAGTCGGTGGTCGGCCTCGCGGGCATACAGGACTCGCAGTGCGGGTTCAAGTTCTTCCAGCACGCGGTGGCCAAGGAGTTGTTCCGCCGCCAGAAGATCGACGGCTACATGTTCGACGTGGAGATTCTGGCGATTGCGCGGCGGCTGGGCTACCGGATCGAGCAGTTGCCGATCCACTGGCGCGACGACGCCGACAGCCGGCTGAATCTGGTGAGCGGCAACTTGCGCAACGTGCGCGACATTTTCCGGATCGGGCTGGAGCACCGGTTCGGCGGGAGATTGCAGTGAGAGCATTCGTTACGGGGGCGGCGGGATTCATCGGCAGCAATCTGGTGGACCGCCTGTTGGCGGCAGGGCACGACGTCACCGGCTTCGACAATCTGTCCACCGGATTCCGGCGCTTTCTGGAGGGCGCGCAGGCCAATCCGCGGTTCCGCCTGGTAGAGGCCGACCTGCTGGATCTGGCGGCCGTCACGCGCGCCATGGCGGGCGCGGATTTCGTTTTCCACCTGGCGGCGAATGCCGACGTGCGCTTCGGCCCGGACCATCCGCGGCGCGATCTGGAGCAGAATACCATCGTCACCTGGAACGTGCTGGAAGCCATGCGGGCGGCGGGCGCGCGGCGCATTGCGTTTTCGTCCACGGGGAGTGTATACGGCGAGCCGGAGATCTTTCCGACGCCGGAGACGGCGCCGTTTCCGGTGCAGACCTCGTTGTACGGCGCGTCGAAGCTGGCGGCGGAGGGGCTGATCGCGGCCTACGCAACCGCGTTCGGGTATCGGGCGTATATCTTCCGCTTCGTGTCGATTCTGGGCGAGCGGTACACGCACGGGCACGTCGTGGATTTTTACCGGCAGTTGCTGGAACATCCCGAGCGGCTCGACGTGCTGGGCAACGGGCGGCAGCGGAAGTCGTACCTGTACGTGCAGGATTGCGTCAGCGCGATCCTGCTGGCGGCGGAGCTGTGCACGGGAGCGGTGCACATTTTCAATTTGGGCACGGACGAGTATTGCCAGGTGAACGACTCCATCGCGTGGATCGGCGGGCATCTGGGGCTTACACCGGAATTAAGGTTCGCGGGCGGCGAACGCGGATGGGTGGGCGACAGCCCGTTCATCTTCCTGGATTGCGCGCGCATGCGGGGGTTGGGCTGGAAGCCGGAGCTGACCATCCGGCAAGGCATCATCCGCACGCTGGAATTCCTGCGGGGAAACGCTTGGGTGCTGGAGGCGCGAGGATGAAACCACTGAAGACCGAGGTGGCGTTCACCACACCGTGGTTTGAGATTCTGGGCAAGACGATGCGCCAGGGCGAGGAGCCTTACTACTCGCTGAAACTGCCGGACTATGCGGCTGTGGTGGCCATCACGGACGAGGAGCGGGTGCTGATCGTGCGGCAGTACCGTCCAGCGGTGGAACATGACACGTTGGAATTGCCGAGCGGGCTGGTGGACCCAGGGGAGACGCCGGGCGAGACGGCGCGCCGCGAACTGTTGGAAGAGACGGGATACCAAGCCGGAGAGGTGGAAGTGCTCGGCGCGATGGAGCCGGACACCGGACGCTTGGGCAATCGCATCTGGAGCTGCGTGGCGAAAGGCGTGCGGCGCGTGGAAGGCCGCGCGCCGGAAGAAGGCATTGAAGTGCTGACCTGGTCGCTGGACGAACTGGCGCAGGCCATGGTGGACGGCCGCTTCGACCACGCGCTGCATGTGGCGGTGGTGATGATGGCGGTCTTGAAGGGCGGGGTCAGGCTGCCGCCGGCTTAGCCGCATGGGGCGGGAAACCTCGGAAGAATGCCCCCTTGAATGGGGTCATGGCAGCCTAAAAGGCTACGCTACGGCTCCAGGAACATCTCGCCGCAGACGGCATCCCAATCGGTGTGGGGATAGGCGGCGGCGATGTCGGCCACGGGCACTCCGCCATCGGCGAGGCTTGGGATGGACGCGCCTTCCATGGTGAGGGCGAGTTGCAGGCGCTCCAACTCGCGCATCAGCCAGGGCTTCACTTCGGCGTCGCGCAGCAGATGACGCATGTCCATGAGGCCGTCGAGCGGCTTCACGCGGAGGAAAAAGCCGCGATCGACGCCGCCGGTTTCGACCACTTCGCCATCCACGGGCGAGAGGACGCGGACGCGGGCTTCGCGCTTGTGGAAGCGGAACGCCGTACCGTTGGCCTGCACGCGCGATCCGGGCTGGGGCAGATCGACCGCGTCCGGCGTGCCCAGCAGGCGGGAGCCAAGGTCATCGAGGCCCACCGTGACCGTGCCATCGGTTTCGGGACGCGCCCAGGTATGGCCGCGATGGTACATGCGGTCGAGGGGGAACGACATGCCGAAGATTTCCTCTTCGGCTTCGGCGGCATGCACCGGCGGATGCAGCGCGATGAGCCTGGCGTGGGTCTCGCACTGGCGGCAATCGAAGGCATGCGGGCACTCACGGCTGGTGAACTCGCCGGTCAGGACGTGCCGGCAGGTGCGGTCGGCGGCGGACAGATCGTGAAAGTCCGAGTGCCAGCGGATATCTTCCACCTTGCCTTTGCTCAGGTCGCGGTTGGCGCGCCAGAGGGCGTTGACGATGGTGGTGGCGACCACGAGCAGCACGGTATAAAAAGCGCCCAGGAAAATGTAACTGGCGGCGCCAAAATGAAAACCGTAGTTCCACGGAAACATAAAATTAGAATCTCCCGGCGAGGACGGGCTCTTCTTCCTGCTGAAGCCGTACCTCAGTTTTGAGTTCGCGCTCTTCCGGGAAGATCCGGAAGTAGCGGAACGAGAACGAGTACACCAGAACACCGTAGGCGAGGACGCCGAGAAAGGTCCCGACCTCCTGCCAGCTTGGAGTGTAGGAAAGGAACTTGTCGAAAGATAAGGTGGGCAGCGCCAAGGTTTGCACGGTCTGGACGTAGCGGTTGAGCGCGACGCCGCAGCAGGCCAGCGCCGCCGCCGGAATCAGCCAGGCGCGCTGCGCCCGCAGGCGCGGCGTGAGCAGAATCAGGGCGGGCACGAGACCGCAGAGCACGATCTCGGCAAACAGAATCCAAGTGCCGAAGGGTTTCCAATCGTAGTATTGCGAGGCGGTGAAGCCGAGGGCCGGCGAAGTGCGGTTGATCCAGATCAGCGTGTCGATGGTTTTGGCGAGCACGTAGACGGAAAGCAGGATGCCGGAGATGCGGGCCAGCAGGTCGAAAACGCGGTCTTTCGCCAGGCGTTTGCCGGTGATCTTTTCCACCAGCCAGGTTGTGAAAATGAGGAAACTGGGCCCCACGGCGGCGGCGGAAATAATGAAGAGGAAAAAGGTGGAAGGCCACACGAAAATGCCTTCGCGAAAAGCGAAGGGGCGCCCGCGGAGCACGCCGTAGAGGCCGCCGAGCGAGCCCTGGTGGAAGAACGAGAGGAAGGTGCCCACGCCGGCCAGCACGTAGATCAGTTTGTGCAGTTCGAACTCGAAAACCAGGAACGAGGGGATGTCGCGCAGCTTGCGGTTCTTGAGCACGATGGGCAGGTACTCGATGAACAGCACGCAGAGGTAGCAACTGATGCAGAACGTGACCTCGGTGAGCATGGAGTGCACGTTGGGATACCAGAAGGTGAACCAGGCGCGCAGCGGTTGTCCGACATCCACCATGAGGGCGGCCATCGCGCCGCTATAGCAGACCAGCCCGATGACGACGGCGCTATTGATCACGGCTCGTAACTCCTTGAACTTCAGGATATAGAGCAGGAAGCCGGTAAAGAAGGCGCCGGCGCCGAGCGCGATGATGGTGAGATCGACGAAAATCCACAGACCGAAGGCGTAGCGGTTGTCCATATTGGTCTGGTTCAAGCCTTTGACCAGGCACAGACCGGCGCTGTAGGCGCCGAAGAGGAGCATGGCAACCCAGGGCGCGAGCCAGAGGAGGAAGCGCGGGGTGGAGCAGCGCCGGACACCGCGGGTCATAAATTCTTTATCCATTTCCTTGGCCATTTCCCTAACCACGGGCGTTCTCCTTTGCGAGTCCCGGGCGGGGGGCGCTGGAGATTTCGCGCACCCAGTTTTTCTTGGAATGGTAGTAGATCTTGGGATCGGTGCCGAGCGATTCCAACAGGCGGAAACTGTCCGGATGGCGCGCGCCCTGGGCGGTTTCGGTGGCCGGATCGTTCAGCTTGCCGAAGTGGATGGCGCCAGAGGGGCAAGCTTCCACGCAGGCGGGGATGTAATCCGCGGGGTCGATCTCATTCTTGCCGTTGGCAACGGCTTTGGCCTTGGCGGCGTGCCAGCGGCCGTGGCAGAAGTTGCACTTTTCGACCACGCCGCGCATGCGCGGAGCGACGTCCGGGTTGAGGGTCTTTTCCATGCCGGCGGGCCAGGTGGGATCCCACCAGTTGAAGTAGCGTGCGTGGTAGGGGCAGGCGGCCATGCAGTAGCGGCAACCGAGGCAGCGCTCGGGCATCTGGCCGACGATTCCGGTGGCGGGGTCGACATCCACCGCCTGTTGCGGGCAGACGCTGACGCAGGGGGCATCCTTGCCGCAATGCTGGCAGAGGACGGGGACGAAGGCGGAGCGCCGGCCGGAGCCCTCGGCGCCGTTATCGATTCGGAACACGCGGATCCAGGTGAGTCCGGTGCGATCGGTGGCGCCGCTGGCGGCGGGGGGAACATTGTTTTCGACGGCGCAGGCTACCATACAGGAGCCGCAACCGTTGCAGCGGTCGACATCGATGCTCATGCCGTAGCGCGCTGCCGGAGTCTTTTTGGTTTCGGCGATCATGCGGGCACCACCTTGACGCGGGCGGCGGGGCCGCACACGTCCTGAATTCCAGGGGACCCACCCACCTGTACCGCGCCCGGCGGAACGGCCGGGTCCACGGTGACCTCCACGGAGCACCTGCCGATGCGGGTTTGCAGGACGGCGCGAGCGCCATTCGGCACGTGGGCGGCGCGCGCATCGTCGGGATTGAGCGCCACGCGGTTGGGGGCCAGGCGGAGGCCCGATTCCTGGTAGAGCTTGGTCATGAGCGGGGAGACGAGCGCGGGGTTATGCGGTTCGCGGATAGCGATGAGGGGAAGATCGGCTGACGACTCGATGGGTTCCGCGGGGCGGAGTGTGGAACGGCTTGCGG
>Ga0208716_1001036_pt1 | contig 10943 bp, 4 predicted proteins | sample NGESurdeep092012_8_FD_184482 | JGI IMG/M metagenome (GOLD analysis project Ga0208716, IMG submission 184482) | Arctic peat soil microbial communities from Barrow, Alaska - NGEE Surface sample 415-3 deep-092012 (SPAdes) | ecosystem: Environmental > Terrestrial > Soil > Wetlands > Peat ...
CGACCTGATCAACGCCAAACCGATCTCGGCGGCGATCAAGGAATTCTTCGGATCAAGCCAGCTGTCGCAGTTCATGGACCAGACCAACCCACTGTCGGAGATCACGCACAAGCGCCGCGTGTCGGCCCTGGGACCCGGCGGCCTGACGCGCGAGCGCGCAGGATTCGAGGTGCGCGACGTGCATCCGACGCATTACGGCCGCGTCTGCCCGATCGAGACGCCGGAAGGCCCGAACATCGGCCTGATCAACTCGCTCGCACTGTTTGCGCGCACCAACCAGTACGGTTTCATGGAGACGCCTTATCGCAAGGTCGAGAACGGCAAGGTCACCGACCAGATCGATTTTCTGTCCGCGATCGAGGAAGGCAACTTCGTCATCGCCCAGGCGAACGCCGACCTGGACAAGGGCAAGCTGAAGGAAGGCCTGGTGTCCTGCCGCAACAAGAACGAGTTCATGCTCGCCACCCCGGACCGCGTCGAATACATGGACGTGGCGCCCTCCCAAATTGTTTCGGTGGCTGCCTCGCTGATCCCGTTCCTCGAGCACGACGACGCCAACCGCGCGCTGATGGGCTCCAACATGCAGCGCCAGGCGGTGCCCTGCCTGCGTCCGGAGAAGGCCCTGGTGGGAACCGGCATCGAGCGCACGGTGGCGGTCGACTCCGGCACCGCGGTGCAGGCCTTGCGCGGCGGCGTGGTCGATTACGTCGATGCGAGCCGCATCGTGGTGCGCGTCAATGACGATGAGACCGTCGCCGGCGAGGTCGGGGTGGACATCTACAATCTGGTCAAGTACACCCGCTCCAATCAAAACACCAACATCAATCAGCGTCCTCTGGTCAACGTGGGCGAGCGGATCGCCAAGGGCGACGTGGTCGCCGACGGCGCCTCGACCGACATGGGCGAGCTCGCGCTGGGACAGAACATGCTGGTCGCGTTCATGCCCTGGAACGGCTACAACTTCGAGGATTCCATCCTCATCTCCGAGCGCGTGGTCGCCGACGACCGCTATACCTCGATCCACATCGAGGAGCTGACGGTGGTCGCGCGCGATACCAAGCTCGGCCCGGAGGAAATCAGCCGCGACATCTCGAACCTGTCCGAGGCGCAGCTGTCGCGCCTGGACGAATCGGGCATCGTCTACATCGGCGCCGAAGTCGAGGCGGGCGACGTGCTCGTGGGCAAGGTTACCCCCAAGGGGGAAACCCAGCTGACGCCGGAAGAAAAGCTGTTGCGCGCGATCTTCGGCGAGAAGGCGTCCGACGTGAAAGACACCTCGCTGCGCGTTCCTTCCGGTATTTCCGGCACGGTCATCGATGTGCAGGTGTTCACCCGCGAGGGCATAGACCGCGACAAGCGCGCGCAGCAGATCATCGACGAGGAGTTGAAGCGCTACAAGCTCGACCTGGTCGACCAGATGCGCATCGTCGAGGCCGACACGTTCGAGCGGATCGAGCGCCTGATCGTGGGCAAGACGGTCAACGGCGGGCCGAAGAAACTGGCCAAGGGAACCAAGCTCACCAAGGGCTACCTGCAGGAACTGGAGCATTATCACTGGTTCGACATCCGCCTGGCGAGCGAAGAGGCGGCGGCGCAGCTGGAGAGCCTCAAGGACAGTCTGGCGCAGACGCGCGTCGATTTCGACGTGGCATTCGAAGCGAAGAAGAAAAAGCTCACCCAGGGCGATGAATTGCCGCCGGGCGTGCAGAAAATGGTCAAAGTCTACGTCGCGGTGAAGCGGCGCCTGCAGCCTGGCGACAAGATGGCCGGCCGTCACGGCAACAAGGGCGTCATCTCCAAGATCGTACCGGTCGAGGACATGCCCTATATGGCCGACGGCACCCCGGTCGACGTGGTGCTGAACCCTCTGGGCGTGCCTTCGCGCATGAACGTGGGGCAGATCCTCGAGACCCACCTGGGCTGGGCAGCCAAGGGCTTGGGTGTGAAAATCGGTGAAATGCTCAAGGCGCAGGCCAAGATCGGCGATTTGCGCAAATTCCTCAACCGCATCTACAACAGCAGCGGCAAGGCCGAAAACCTGGCTGCGTTGAGCGACGAGGAAGTGGTGCGCCTTGCCTACAACCTGAAGGACGGCGTGCCCTTCGCCACGCCGGTGTTCGACGGCGCCAACGAGGCCGAGATCAAGGACATGCTGGAGATCGCCGGACTGCCGCGCGACGGCCAGGTGCGGCTCTCCGACGGCCGTACCGGGGCGGTTTTCGACCGTCCGGTCACCGTGGGCTATATGCACGTGCTCAAGCTCCACCATCTGGTCGACGACAAGATGCACGCGCGCTCCACCGGGCCGTACAGCCTGGTGACGCAGCAGCCTCTGGGCGGCAAGGCGCAGTTCGGTGGCCAGCGCTTCGGCGAGATGGAGGTGTGGGCGCTGGAAGCGTACGGCGCCGCCTATACCCTGCAGGAGATGCTGACGGTCAAGTCGGATGATATCTCCGGCCGCACCAAGGTATACGAGAACATCGTCAAGGGCGACCACAAGATCGACGCCGGCATGCCCGAGTCGTTCAACGTGCTGGTGAAAGAGATCAGGTCGCTCGGCATCGATATCGATCTGGAAAGGTACTGAGGCTCTGGTTCGGGGCGGCCGGACGCGGGTAAGACGCGTTCCAGTCCGCGCCGATCCGCAGTCAATTTGGATTTTGGTTTTTAGGTGCATCACGCCAATGTGGAGTGAAAGATGAAAGCACTACTCGATTTGTTCAAGCAGGTCACGCAGGACGAAGAGTTCGACTCGATCAAGATCGGTCTCGCCTCGCCTGAGAAGATCCGCTCCTGGTCATACGGCGAAGTGAAAAAGCCGGAAACCATTAACTACCGCACCTTCAAGCCGGAGCGCGACGGCCTGTTCTGCGCCAAGATTTTCGGGCCGATCAAGGACTACGAGTGCCTGTGCGGCAAGTACAAACGCCTGAAGCACCGCGGCGTGATCTGCGAGAAGTGCGGCGTCGAGGTGACGCTGGCGAAAGTCCGGCGCGAGCGCATGGGCCACATCGAGCTCGCCTCACCCGTAGCCCACATCTGGTTCCTGAAGAGTCTGCCTAGCCGCCTGGGCCTGGTGCTAGACATGACGTTGCGCGACATCGAGCGCGTGCTCTATTTCGAAGCCTATGTCGTAACCGATGCGGGCATGGTGACCGATCCGGACATCCAGCGCTGCAAGCTCCTGACCGAAGAACAATATCTCACCAAGGTCGAGGAACATGGCGACGAGTTTTCCGCCGCGATGGGTGCAGAGGGCATACGCGAGCTGCTGCGCAACCTCGACGTGGGCCACGAGATCGAGCGCCTGAGGAAAGAGCTCGAGAGCACCACCTCGGACACCAAGATCAAGAAGTTCGCCAAGCGTCTGAAGGTCCTGGAAGGCTTCCAGAAATCGGGCATCAAGCCTTACTGGATGATCATGGAAGTGCTGCCGGTGCTGCCGCCGGATCTGCGCCCGCTGGTGCCCTTGGACGGCGGACGCTTTGCCACGTCGGATCTGAACGACCTCTACCGGCGCGTGATCAACCGCAACAACCGCCTGAAGCGCCTGCTGGAACTGAAGGCGCCCGAGATCATCGTCAAGAACGAGAAACGCATGCTGCAGGAGGCTGTGGACTCGCTCCTCGACAACGGCCGCCGCGGCAAGGCCATGACCGGCGCAAACAAGCGCCCGCTGAAGTCCCTCGCAGACATGATCAAGGGCAAGGGCGGACGCTTCCGCCAGAACCTGCTCGGGAAGCGCGTCGACTACTCCGGCCGTTCGGTGATCGTGGTCGGACCGCAGTTGAAACTGCACCAGTGCGGCCTGCCCAAGAAAATGGCGCTCGAACTGTTCAAGCCTTTCATTTTCAACAAGCTCGAGCTGCAGGGCATCGCCACCACCATCAAGGCGGCGAAGCGCGAAGTCGAGGCCGAAACGCCGGTCGTCTGGGACATCCTCGAGGACGTGATCCGCGAGCACCCGGTGATGCTCAACCGCGCGCCCACCCTGCACCGACTCGGCATCCAGGCGTTCGAGCCGGTGCTGATCGAGGGCAAGGCGATCCAGCTGCATCCGCTGGTGTGCGCGGCGTTCAATGCCGACTTCGACGGCGACCAGATGGCGGTGCACATCCCGCTGTCCCTGGAAGCACAGATGGAAGCGCGCACCCTGATGCTCGCCTCCAACAACATACTTTCGCCCGCCAACGGCGAGCCCGTGATCGTGCCGTCGCAGGACATCGTGCTCGGCCTCTACTACGCCACGCGCGATCGCATCGCCGCCCCCGGCGAGGGAATGGCTTTCGCCGACATGGGCGAGCTGACGCGCGCCTATGAAAGCGGCAAGGTCGAGCTGCACGCCATGATCACGGCGCGCATCCGCGAATACGACCTGACCGAGACCGGCGAGAAAATCGAGAAGACGACGCGCTACCAGACCACGGTCGGGCGCGCGCTGTTGTCCGAGATCCTGCCGGCGGGGCTGCCGTTCGCGCTGATCAACAAGGCGCTGAAGAAAAAAGAGATCTCCAAGCTCATCAACGCGTCGTTCCGCCGCTGCGGCCTGCGCGAGACGGTGATTTTCGCCGATAAGCTGATGCGGGCTGGTTTCACCTTCGCCACGCGCGCCGGCATCTCGATCTGCGTCGACGACATGCTGGTGCCGCAGCAAAAGCACAGCCTGATCTCGGCCGCCGGAGCCGAAGTGAAGGAAATCGAGCAGCAGTACACCTCGGGTCTGGTGACCGTGGGCGAGCGCTACAACAAAGTGGTCGACATCTGGGGCCGTGCGGGCGATCAGGTGGCCAAGGCCATGATGGAGCAGCTCTCGCACGAGGAGGTGACCGACCGCAAGGGCAAGAAAGTAAGGCAGGAATCGTTCAACTCGATTTACATGATGGCCGATTCCGGCGCGCGCGGCTCGGCGGCGCAGATTCGCCAGCTCGCCGGCATGCGCGGCCTGATGGCCAAGCCCGACGGCTCGATCATCGAGACGCCGATTACGGCGAACTTCCGCGAAGGCCTGAACGTGCTGCAATACTTCATTTCCACCCACGGCGCGCGCAAGGGCCTAGCGGATACGGCGCTCAAGACCGCCAACTCCGGCTACCTGACCCGCCGCCTGGTGGACGTGACGCAGGACCTGGTTGTAAGGGAGGACGATTGCGGCACTGCAAACGGTGTCGTGGTGAAGGCGCTGGTCGAAGGGGGCGAGGTGGTCGAGGCCCTGCGCGAGCGCATTCTGGGCCGCGTCAGCGCGGCCGAAGTGATGCATCCGGAGACGCAGGATCCGCTTTATCCGGCCGGGACGCTGTTGAACGAAGAAGAAGTCGATATGATCGAGTCACTCGGCATCGACGAGGTCAAGGTGCGCACCCCGCTTACCTGCGATACGCGCCACGGCTTGTGCGCCAAGTGCTACGGCCGCGATCTGGGCCGCGGCCCGATCGTGAACATCGGAGAGGCTGTGGGCGTGATTGCAGCGCAGTCGATCGGCGAACCGGGCACCCAGCTCACCATGCGCACCTTCCACATCGGCGGCGCCGCCTCGCGTACCGCGGTGGCGAGCCAGGTGGACGCCAAGTCCAACGGCACGGTGCGCTTCACCGCGCAGATGCGCTATGTCAGCAACGCCAAGGGCGAGAAGATCGCGATTTCGCGTTCGGGCGAGATCATGATTACCGACGACAATGGCCGCGAGCGCGAGCGCCACAAGGTGCCCTACGGCGCGACCCTGGTGGCTGCCGATGGCATGCCGGTCAAGGCAGGGACGGTGCTTGCCACCTGGGACCCGCATACCCGCCCGATCATCACCGAATACGCCGGCACGGTGAAATTCGAAAACGTCGAGGAAGGCACGACGGTGGCGAAGCAGATCGACGAGATCACCGGGCTATCCACCCTGGTGGTCATCGATCCCAAGCGCCGCGGCAGCGCCAGCAAGGGCCTGCGCCCGCAGGTGAAGCTCATCAACGAAGGGGGCGAGGAGGTCAAGATCGCCGGCACCGATCACTCGGTCAACATCACCTTCCAGGTCGGCTCCATCATCACGGTGAGGAACGGCCTGCAGGTGCAGGTGGGCGAGGTGCTGGCGCGCATCCCGCAGGAAACGTCGAAAACACGCGACATCACCGGCGGTCTGCCGCGGGTGGCCGAGCTGTTCGAGGCGCGTTCGCCCAAGGATGCCGGCATGCTGGCCGAAGTCACCGGCACGGTCTCGTTCGGCAAGGATACGAAAGGCAAGCAGCGCCTGGTCATCACCGATCCGGACAGCGTGGCGCACGAGTTCCTGATCACCAAGGACAAGCACGTCATGGTGCACGACGGCCAGGTGGTGAACAAGGGCGAGTTCATCGTCGACGGCCCGGCCGATCCGCACGACATACTGCGGCTGCAGGGCGTCGAGGCGCTGGCGCGCTACATCACCGACGAAGTGCAGGACGTGTACCGCCTGCAGGGGGTGAAAATCAACGACAAGCACATCGAGGTGATCGTGCGGCAGATGCTGCGCCGGGTGCAGGTCGATGATGCCGGTGACACCCGCTTCATCCAAGGCGAGCAGGTGGAGCGTGCCGATCTGCTTAAAGAGAACGAAATCGTCGAGGCCGAAGGCAAGAAACCGGGAACCTTCAGCTACATGCTGCTCGGTATCACCAAGGCGTCGCTGTCCACCGATTCCTTCATCTCGGCGGCATCGTTCCAGGAAACCACGCGCGTACTCACCGAGGCCGCGATCATGGGCAAGAAGGACGACCTGCGCGGCCTGAAGGAGAACGTCATCGTCGGCCGGCTGATCCCGGCGGGTACAGGCATGGCGTACCACAAGGCGCGCAAGACCCTGCCGCCGCCGCCCGAGTTGCTGCTGGCCGAAGGCGAAGGCGCGGGCGAAACCCAGGCGGCGGAAGAAAACGTCTAGGTTTCAATGCAAAGCACCAACAAAAAGGCCGGCATATGCCGGCCTTTTTGTTGGCAGCGAACTTCGGGCTCTCGGCTTTTTTCGCCCTGCGACGCCACGCAGCGGGAATCAGCGCTGGCCGACTTTGGCGTCGCGGAAAATTGCTTCTGCACCGCGTGGCGGCGCGCGCCAATACTGCTTCGGTGCTTGCACCTGGGCTCCGAGCTCGGCGGCGGCGCGCCAGGCCCAGTGAGGCTCGTAGAGCAAGCCGCGCGCGAGCGCGACCATGTCGGCGCGGCCGGCCGCGATGATGTCCTCGGCCTGCTGCGGCTCGGTGATCAGGCCTACGGCGATGGTTGGGATGCCGGTTTCCTTGCGGATCGCTTCTGCAAACTGCACTTGGTAACCGGGGCCGAGCGTGAGTTTCTGCCCGGGCGCAAGGCCGCCGCTGGAAGCGTCGATCCAGTCGCAGCCTGCCGCTTTGAGTTGCCGGGCGAACTCGATCGATTGCGGCAGGTCCCATCCGCCCTCGATCCAGTCGCTGGCCGATATGCGTACGCCGAGCGGCTTCGCCTCGGGCCAGACCTTGCGCACCGCCGTGAACACCTCCAGCGGAAAGCGCATGCGGTTTTCCATCGATCCGCCGTAGCGGTCGTTGCGTTGATTGGCCAGTGGCGAGAGGAATTCATGCAGCAGGTAGCCGTGCGCCGCGTGCAGTTCGATGGCGTCGATGCCGAGCCGGGCGGCGCGCCGCGCCGCGTGCACAAATGCCTCGCGCACGCGTTCCATGTCTGCGACATGCATTTCCCGCGGAGGCGTTTCGGATGGCGAAAACGGCAGCGCCGAGGGTGCGATCGGCTCCCAGCCTCCCGCATTCGGTCCCATCAGCTTGCCGCCGTCCCAGGGCGCGTGGCTCGAGCCCTTGCGTCCGGCATGGGCAAGCTGGATCGCCAGCGGCGTGTCGGCATGGCGCCTCAGGCCTGCTATTAGCTTATGGAGAGTGGCTTCGTTTTCGTCCGAGTACAAACCCAGGCAGCCGGGGGTGATGCGGCCGATCGCTTCGACCGCAGTGGCCTCGATGCACAGCAGCCCTACGCCACCCAGCGCGAGCTGCCCGAGATGGATCAAGTGCCACTCGCTGGCGTTGCCATCGGTCGCCGAGTACTGGCACATCGGCGAGACCATGATGCGGTTTGGGAGGCGGAGCTCACGCAGGCTGATGGGTTGGAACAGGGCGCTGGTCACGGGCAATCCTTTTATTGATCCGAATCAAATGGCGGGTGGCAATCAGGGCACAGTATTCAAGAGCGCAAGATGCTCGCGCAGGACATTCGCACAAGCGCGGCGCCGGAGTCAAGTCTAATCGCTCCCGAGTAAATTATCGTGACTGACGCTATCCTGGTACTGAATGCCGGATCATCGAGCCTGAAATTCTCGGTGTTCTTCGACCGGGCGCGCGCCGCGCCGCAGCTCGCGCTGCGCGGCCAGATCGAAGGCATCCTGACCAGGCCGCGCTTCATCGCCCGCGACGCCAGCGGCACCACGCTGGCCGAGAGCGACCTCGGTGCTGCAACGCAGCCGGGACATCAGGGCGCCGCGGACTTTCTGCTCGACTGGCTGGAACGGCGCCTGGGCGGACAGCGCGTGGTGGCGGCCGGCCATCGCGTAGTCCACGGGGGGCTCGAGTTTTCGGCGCCGGTGCGGGTGAGTGCGGCGGTGCTCGACGCGCTCGACCGGCTGGTGCCGCTCGCGCCGCTGCACCAGCCGCACAATCTCGCCGCCATCCGGGCGGTCGCGGCGCGCGCGCCCGACTTAGCCCAGGTGGCCTGCTTCGATACAGCGTTCCACACGGGGCAGCCGCCTCTGGCACAAGCATTTGCGCTGCCCAGGCGATTGACACAGGCCGGCATACGCCGCTACGGATTCCACGGGCTATCCTACGAATACATCGCGCAGATGCTGCCCTCGGTCGACATGCGCGCCGCCTCCGGTCGCACCGTCGTGGCGCATCTGGGTAATGGCTCGAGCATGTGCGCTCTGGCGGCCGGCAAGAGCGCGGCAAGCACCATGGGATTCACGGCCCTTGACGGATTGCCGATGGGAACGCGCTGCGGCGCGATCGACCCGGGCGTGCTGCTATACCTGCTCGACCGCCATGGCATGGACGCGCGCGGCCTGGAGAAGCTGCTCTACCATGAGTCCGGATTGCTGGGCGTCTCCGGCATCTCCAGCGACATGCGCGCGCTTCTCGCCAGTCGCGAGGCGCACGCTGCCGAGGCCGTCGATCTGTTCGTCTATCGCATCGTGCGCGAACTCGGCTCCCTCGCCGCCGCGCTCGGGGGACTGGACGCGCTGGTGTTCACCGCGGGCATCGGCGAGAACACGCCGTTGATCCGCGCGCGCGTGTGCCGCGCTGCCGCCTGGCTCGGCATCGAGTTGGACGAGAGCGCCAACGCCGGCGGCGGGCCGTGCATCAGCCGCGCCGGCAGCGCCGCATCCGCGTGGGTGCTGCCGACCAACGAGGAGCTGATGATCGCCTTGCACACGCGCGCGGTGCTGGCAGCCGCGGCCTAGCTCCTGTACGGCATCGGTTCCGTCTGACAACTCACCGCGGACGGCGGCTATCCCGTAGACTGAGGGCTGCGTAAGGATTCAGGGCATGGCAGCACACGCGACACCCACATTGAAGGACGCATTGCGCTACGACGTTGCCGCATGGGTGACGGCGGCGCTGGCGCTGTGGTTGGTGCTCCGACTGCACCTGCTGGCCGGACTGCTGTCCGGGCTGCTGGTCTACGAGCTGGTGCATTTTCTCGCGCCGCGGCTTTATCTCGGGCCGCGCAGGCACGACAAGCGCAAGCTCGCTGCGGTGGCCCTGGTTACCGCCATCGTCGTGGTGTCGTTCACCGCTCTGATCTTCGCATCGGTCGCCTTCTTTCGCAACGAGGCGGGCAGCCTGCCGGCGCTGCTGCAGAAAATGGCCGAGATCATCGAGAGCTCGCGCGCGATGCTCCCCGAATGGGCGCGGGGACACATGCCCGGCGACGCCGAAGGCCTGAAGCTGGCGGCAGTGGTTTGGCTGCGCGAGCATGCGGCCGAAGTGCAACTCGCGGGCAAGGAGGCCGGCTTGGCGCTGGTGCACATTCTGATAGGCATGGTGATCGGCGCCTTGGTGTCCTTGCGGGAAGCCGGCGCCACCCAGAACTACCGCCCGCTGGCACGCGCGCTGGCCGAACGCGTTGCGCGTCTGGGCCAGGCGTTCCGCCGCATGGTTTTCGCGCAGGTGCGCATCGCCGCGCTCAACACACTGTTCACCGGCATTTATCTCGCTCTGGTATTGCCTCTATTCGGCGTCGATCTGCCCCTGATAAAGACCATGATCGCGATTACCTTCGTCGCTAGCCTGCTGCCGGTGGTGGGCAACCTGATCTCGAACACGGTAATCGTCGTGGTCAGCCTGAGCCACTCGCTCGATGCGGTCGCGGGCTCGCTCGCTTTCCTGATCGCGGTGCACAAATTCGAGTACTTTCTCAACGCCCGCATCGTCGGGGCACAGATCCGCGCTAGCGCATGGGAACTGCTGCTCGCCATGCTCGTGATGGAAGCCGCGTTCGGCATCGCCGGCGTGGTGGCGGCGCCGATCTACTACGCTTATCTCAAGGGCGAACTGGCCGATCGCGGGCTGATCTGAGGGCCCGGCCCGCCCCCGGGTGACGCAACGCCTGCTTCCAAGGGCCTTTTCTTGTTGACTCGCCCTTGATTTTGTTTGTATAATCCCGCCTCTTTGCGATATCCGGGGCGACCAAGCGTGGATGGGTCGTCCCGATTTTATTTCGGAACATCAAATAATGCCAACAATCAATCAGTTAGTTCGCAAGCCGCGGGAGCGCGTGACCGCCAAGAGCAAGGTGCCCGCGCTCGGAAATTCACCGCAGAAGCGCGGCGTATGCACGCGTGTCTACACCACCACCCCGAAAAAGCCGAACTCGGCGCTGCGTAAGGTCGCGAAAGTGCGCCTCACCAACGGCTTCGAGGTCATCAGCTACATCGGCGGCGAGGGCCACAA
>Ga0208716_1001038_pt1 | contig 10942 bp, 11 predicted proteins | sample NGESurdeep092012_8_FD_184482 | JGI IMG/M metagenome (GOLD analysis project Ga0208716, IMG submission 184482) | Arctic peat soil microbial communities from Barrow, Alaska - NGEE Surface sample 415-3 deep-092012 (SPAdes) | ecosystem: Environmental > Terrestrial > Soil > Wetlands > Peat ...
GACGATAAACAACATCAGCGCCGCCACGGCGAACCGTCCCAGGGGCTTACGCAGGCGCGCCGCCAACTGCGGCGCGCGATGCGAGGTAAGCAGCGCCGCACTCATCGGCAGGGCCAGCAGCATCACCAGGCTGACGACGAGGTCGCGCGGGTCCACCGCGATGGCGCGCGCCCAGGCGGCAGTGCGCGGGTTGGCGGCGATCATCAGGCTGAAATTGAGCGGCGTAAACACCATCGCCAGCACGTTCGAGACCGCCGAGATGGAAAGCGACAGCGCCAGGTTGCCGCGCCCGAAATAGGTGACCACGTTCGACAGCGCGCCGCCGGGACAGGCCGCCACCAGCATCATCGCCGCCATGGTCGCCGCCGGCAGATCGAGCAGGAGCGTGACGCCCAGGGTCGCGGCCGGCAGCAGCACGAACTGCGCGACCAGGCCAGCACCCACTGCCAGCGGATGGCGCGCGACGTAGCGAAAATCCTCCACGCGCAGATCCAGCGACACGGCGTATACCATGGTCGCCAGCACGGCCATCAAGATAATCTGCTGCATATCCTCTCCTCCGTCCGCGGCGCGGTCGCGTCATGCACAACCTTGGCCAGCGCAGCGGTAGGCGTGGACTGATGCGCTTTATTCTCGTATATTCTCCCGCTGTGCCGTCCGCGCCGGATCGCTCGAGCGGCTGACATAGTAGCATTGGCAAATAGTGCCGCTTTGCGCCTATCCGCCGCCACACAACGAACTGTCGCCATAAGGCAGCATGTCACAGCAATCGGAAAACCTCGCGATCCTGTTCGCCGACATCAGCGGCAGCACCATGCTGTACGAAACACTGGGAAACGGCCTGGCGCGCGGGATGGTGGTGCGCTGCCTCGCCATGATGAGCAGCCGGCTGGCCGCGCATCGCGGCACGCTGATCAAGACCATAGGCGATGAAATCATGTGCACGCTTCCGAGCGCGGAAGCCGCCTTGCGCGCCGCCTGCGATATGCAGGACGCAGTGGAAAGCGGAAAGCCCGGAGGCGACACGCCGATGTACATCCGCATCGGATTCAATTATGGCGAAGTGCTGCGTGAAGCGAACGACGTGCACGGCGACGCCGTCAACGTGGCCGCGCGCATCACCGAAGTTGCGCGCGCACGCCAGATCCTCGCTACCCAGGCCGCGGTCGATGCGCTGCCGCCGGAATTGCGCCACAGGGCGCGCCACATCCGGCGCGCCAGCATCAAGGGCAGGCAGGCACAGCTCGACCTGTTCCAGATCGGATGGAGGGACGACAGCGACGACCGCGTCCGCGTCGGCATCCCCGCCCACCGCAAACCCGAGGGCCGGCAGGAGCAACTGGTGCTGCGCCATCGCGATCGGCAAATCACGGTCAGCGAGCGGAACATGACGGCGAGCCTGGGCCGCAGCGAGGCCTGCGCGATCGTCATCCGCGACGATTTCGCCGCGGACCGGCACGCAACCGTGGAGTATCAGCTGGGAAAGTTTTTTGTCTCGGACCGAAGCACCAGCGGCACTTACGTCCATTTCAGCGGCGGCGACACGCTGCATATCGTGGGCGAGGACACGATGCTGCGCGGCTCCGGCGCCATCCTCCTGGGGCGGCCATTCTCCGAAGACCCCGCGGGGATCATCGAGTTCTCGGTGCACTTGGCCCCGACCTTGGCCTGAAGCCGCTTTGCGATTCGATTTGCCGAGCCCCCGGGCGATCGGTTGTGGGAGCGAGCTTGCGCCGCGAAGCAAGTCCCCTTGTGGGACTCGCGAACGATAGAATTCGCGAGCAAGCTCGCTCCCACGAGGGCGCCGCTCCTACTTCAAGGGCTTGTAGCGTATCCGCTTCGGCTTGGCCGCTTCCTCACCCAGGCGCTTCACCTTGTCCGCTTCGTATTCTTGATAGTTGCCATTGAAAAAGCTCACCTTGGAGTCGCCCTCGAAGGCGAGGATGTGGGTGGCGATACGGTCGAGGAACCAGCGGTCGTGGGCGATCACGAGCACGCTGCCGGCGAATTCCAGCAGCGCGTCTTCCAGCGCGCGCAGCGTTTCCACGTCGAGGTCGTTGGTGGGCTCGTCCAGCAGCAGCACGTTGCCGCCGGCGATCAGCGTCTTGGCCAGGTGCAGCCGCCCGCGCTCGCCGCCGGAGAGGTTGCCGACTTTTTTTCCCTGGTCGGTGCCCTTGAAATTGAAACGGCCGAGATAGGCGCGCGAAGGCATTTCGAACTTGCCGACATTGAGCATGTCAGCGCCGGCGGCGACGTATTCGAACACGGTCTTGTCGCCCTCCAGCGCATCGCGCGACTGGTCCACGTAAGCCATTCTCACCGTCGGGCCGATCACCACTTCGCCCTTGCCCGGTTGCTCCTTGCCCGTGATCATGCGAAACAGGGTGGATTTGCCCGCGCCATTGGGGCCGATGATGCCTACGATCGCGCCGGCCGGGACCTTGAAGGAGAGGTCGTCGATCAGCAGGCGCTCGCCGTAGCCTTTGCTGACGTTCTTGAACTCGATCACCGCATCGCCCAGGCGCTCGGCCACCGGGATGAAAATCTCCTGCGTCTCGTTGCGCTTCTGGTAGTCGTAGGAACTCAGTTCGTCGAAGCGCGCCAGGCGCGCCTTGCTCTTCGCCTGGCGCGCCTTGGGGTTCTGGCGCACCCATTCCAGCTCTCTCTTGATCGTCTTCTGGCGCGCCGATTCGGTCGCTTCCTCCTGCTCCAGGCGCGCCTCCTTCTGCGCCAGCCAGGAACTGTAGTTGCCTTCCCAGGGGATGCCGTAGCCGCGGTCGAGTTCGAGGATCCACTGCGCCGCGTTGTCGAGAAAGTAGCGGTCATGGGTCACCGCCACCACGGTGCCGGGGAATTTCTGCAGGAATTGCTCCAGCCACTCGACACTCTCGGCATCGAGGTGGTTGGTGGGCTCGTCGAGCAGCAGCAAATCAGGCTTGGACAGCAACAGCCGGCACAGCGACACGCGTCGCTTCTCGCCACCGGAGAGCGGGCCGATTTTCGCCTCCCACGGCGGCAGGCGCAATGCGTCGGCGGCGATCTCGAGCTGATGCTCGACGTTGTCGCCTGCGGAAGCCGCGATCACCGCCTCCAGTTCCGCCTGCTCGGTCGCAAGCTTGTCGAAGTCGGCGTCGGGCTCGGCATAGGCGGCGTAGACTTCGTCCAGGCGTTTTTTCGCGCCGAACACCTCGCCCAGGCCCTCTTCCACCGCTTCGCGCACGCTCTTGTCCGCATCGAGCTGCGGCTCCTGCGGCAAATAGCCGATGCGCATATTGGGCTTGGCGACGACCTCGCCGTCGTAGTCCTTGTCCACGCCCGCCATGATGTTGAGCAAGGTGGACTTGCCCGAGCCGTTCAGGCCGAGCACGCCGATTTTCGCGCCCGCGAAAAAGTTGAGCGAGATGTTCTTCAGGATGAAGCGCTTGGGCGGCACGACTTTGCCGACCCGGCGCATGGTGTAGACGTATTGGGCCATGGGTGCTTTCGATGCAAAATGTAGGGCGACGGTATGGAACGACTGCTGCAAGTCCAGTATTCTACGTGCTTCATTCCATCGCGTGCATCCCGACATCGCCATAATGGCAAAGCGCAGCCTGTTCGCTATCCTCTCACACTCGCCGTGGTGGCTGAGCGTCCTCATTGCCGCCGCGCTGTTCATGGTGGTGCGCCAGTTCATGCCGGACTACGCCGCACTAGCCTCGACCTTGCCCTTCCTCGCCATCGCCGGGTACGCCGCCTGGCGCCAATCGCGCGTGCCAAACCCGGAGCGTGTAGCCGAGGTGCTGGCCGCACTGCGCGCAATGTCCTGGCAGGAATTTGCGCCATTGATGGAAGCGGCATTCCGCTGCGACGGATATGCGGTCGTGGCGCTCAGCCGCGGCGCCGCCGACTTCGAACTGCGCAAGGGCGGCCGCATCGTGCTCGCCGGCTGCAAACGCTGGAAAGTAGCGCAAACAGGCATCGAACCGCTACGCGAACTAGCGCTGGCAACAGAGGCTGCGAACGCGCAAGAGAGCATCTATGTAGCGGCAGGCGGCTTGAGCCAGAACGCGCGACAGTTCGCTTCGGACAAGAAAATACGCCTGCTGTGCGATGCCGAGTTGGCGCAATTCCTCGTGCGCAGCAAGGGCTGGAAAAACAGAGCGACACCATGACCCGACCTGATTTGATTGGACGGCTTCTGGTTGCGGCGCAGTTCGCGCTGCTAGTCTGGCTGATTTGGCCTTTGACGCCGCAAGCGTGGTCGCTGCCAGCGCTGGCGCTGCTTGGGTGCGCAGGGGTGCTCGGCGCGTGGACGCTCGCCCACAACCGGCCCGGCAATTTCAATATCCGCCCGGAACCGAAGGCGTCGGGCCAGCTGGTGACCAGCGGTCCGTACCGCTACGTGCGCAATCCCATGTATTCTGCCGTGCTGCTGTTCGCGGCCGCCGAGGTCGTAGCCTATGCCGACCTCTGGAAGATTGGATGCTGGCTCGCGCTGGCCCTGGTGCTGGTGGCGAAGGCGATGCTGGAAGAGCGCGGTCTGAGCGAGCGGCACGCAGGCTATGCCGAATATGCCAGGCGGGTGCATCGATTCATTCCGGGATTGTTCTGATAGGGGCGGCACAGTTCATGAGATGATGTAAGATGTATGTTATATACCTTTTTCGGATCGATGCACGCCATGGCTTCACCTTTTCCTCTCGAATCGCCCTCCGCGGATACCGGCTCCAAAGCCACCGGCTTCGCCCTGTGGAATCTCGGCTTTCGTCCGCTCTACCTGCTGGCCGGCCTGTTTGCGACGCTCAGCGTTCCGGTCTGGATGGCGCAGTACGCCGGCTGGCTGGGAGGGCACGCGATTATCGCGGGCCCTCTCTGGCATGCGCACGAAATGCTCTTCGGCTACGCCCTCGCCGTGATCGTCGGTTTTCTGTTCACCGCGGGGCGCAACTGGGCCAACCAGCCGACCCCCACGGGGGCGACGCTCGCCGCGATCGCCGCGCTGTGGGTCGCGGCCCGGGTGCTGGTGCTCACACCCTATGCGCTCGCAGCCGCGGCCGCGGACACCGCCTTTGCCCTTGCCGCGGCAGCGGCCATCGCCGTGCCATTCCTGCGCAGCGGCAACCGCCGCAATTATTTTTTTATCGCCCTGCTGCTCGGCATGGGCCTGGCGAACCTCGCCTTCCACCTGGGCATGGCGGGGCTGCTCGACCTTCCGGTGCAGCGCGGCCTGCAGGCCGGCCTGGACCTGGTGCTGTTCATCATGGTGGTGATGGGCGGGCGCGTGATCCCGATGTTCACCATGAACGGCGTCCCCGGCGTGTTCTGCGCCCGGCTTCCCTGGATCGAGCGCCTGGCGCCCGGCAGCGTCCTCGTGCTGCTTGCGGCCGATGTCGTCGGCGCGCCCGATATGGTCATCGTAGTGATCGCCGCAGTGGCCGCGGCGGCCCACGCGACGCGGCTGGTCCTGTGGCGGCCGTGGCTGACGCTGAAAAAGCCCATCGTATGGATCCTGCACTTTGCCTACGCCTGGGTCGTGCTTGCGCTGGCGCTGCGCGCGCTCGCCGCCTGGGACCTGGTGCCGGCCAGCCTCGCCACCCATGCGCTCACCGTGGGCGCGATCGGCGGCCTCACCCTGGGCATGATGACGCGCACCTCGCTTGGCCACACCGGGCGGCCGCTGCAGACGGGACGCGCAGAGCTGTTCTGTTACGTCGCGATCCAGCTCTCCGCCCTGACGCGTGTGTTCCTGCCGCTCGCCTTTCCCTCGTTCTACCTGCAGGCCATCGTCGCCTCGGGCGTGTTGTGGTCCTTCGCGTTCGCCGTATTCACCATCGCCTACTGGCCGATCCTGTCGCGGCCGCGGCTGGACGGCAAGCCCGGTTGACGCAGGGCCGAAGTAGCGCAGATCGGGAACTGTGTTGCCGGGCTTGCGCGTAGAATGCCGAGTCTGCGTACTTCACCGCCCGCTTCGCGCCGGATAGCGCGTGCGGCGCGACCAGCGTCGCGCGCAGCCATTCATCCACGAGGAGGATCCATGCGTAAACTGTCTTTGACGCGCGCCGCGCGTTTCGCCTTCACGCTCGCTGCTTTCGTTTTCGCGGGGGCCGCCACCGCGCAGTCCTACCCGTCGAAGCCGATCCACATCATCGTGCCGTTTGCCGCGGGCGGCACCTCCGACATCCTCGCGCGCTTCATCAGCCCGAAACTCACCGAGGCCTGGGGCCAGCCGGTGATCGTCGAGAACAGGGCCGGTGCCAACGGCAACGTCGCCGCCGAGTACGTTTCCAAATCGGCGCCGGACGGGTACACGGTGATGCTCGGCGACATCGGCGCGCTTTCGATTGCGCCTAGCGTCTACCCGACGCTGCCCTTCGACCCGGTGAAGGACTTCAGCCCGGTGGTCATGGTGTCCTACTCGCCGCACATCCTGGCAGTGCATCCTTCAGTACCGGTATCCAACGTGAAAGAGTTGATCGCCTACGCCAAGGCGCGGCCGGGCCAGCTCAATTTTGCCGTATCCGGCACCGGCGGCGCACCGCACCTCGCCGGCATCGAGTTCCAGCAACGCACTGGCGTGCAATGGACCTACATTCCCTACAAAGGCGGCTCGGCGGCCGTGCTCGACGTGGTGGCCGGGCAGGCCAACATCCTGTTCAACGGCATGCTCGCCACCTATGGACAGGTAAAGAACGGCAAGCTGAAGGCGCTGGCGGTATCGAGCGCGAAGCGCGTAGCAGCAGCCCCCGACCTGCCGACGGTTGCCGAACAAGGCCTACCCGGCTTCGAAACCGGCTCCTGGCAGGGTGTCGTGGCGGCGGCGGGGACGCCGCGCGACATCGTCGCCAAGCTGAACGCGGAACTCACGCGCATCCTGAACACGCAGGACATGAAGGACAAGCTCGCGGCGCAGGGAACGGAAGTGCGCACCGACACGCCCGAAGCCTTCGCCGCCTTCATCCGCGACGAGAAGACGCGTTGGGCGAAGGTGGTGAAGGAGTCGGGCGCGAAATTCGACTGAGCCGGCTTGCTTAGACGAACTGGACCGAGATGGCACCCAGGGTGCCGAAGTCGGCGCGCAGGGTGTCTCCTTTTGCCGCCCATACCGGACGGGTGAAGGAGCCGGCGAGCACCACGTGCCCGGGCTCGAGCGTGGTGCCGAATGTGCCCACTTTGTTGGCGAGCCAGGCGATACCCATCGCCGGATGGCCGAGCACGCCTGCGGCCACCCCGGTTTCCTCGATCTCCGAGTTCCGGCACAACAGCCCGCTGACCCAGCGCAGATCCACGTCCATGGGCCCGACCGGGCGCCCGCCCATGACGATCCCTGCGGCGGCGCCGTTATCGGAGACCGTGTCGAAAATCTTGCGCGGATTCTGCACCCGCGCGTCGATGATCTCGATCGCCGGGACCACGTACTCGGTCGCGCGCAGCACGTCCACCAGCTCCACGCCCGGGCCCTTGAGCGGCTTGCCCAGCACGAACGCGAGTTCGATTTCGACGCGCGGCACGATGAAGCGCTCGAACGGAATCTTGGCGCCGTCCGCGATGAACATATAGTCCATCAGATGGCCGTAGTCCGGCTCATCGATCTGCGAGGACTGCTGCATCGCCTTGGAAGTGAGTCCCACCTTGTGGCCGCGGACCCGGTGGCCCGCGGCCACCTTGGCCCGGGTCACTTCGCTCTGGATGGCATACGCGTCCTCGATGGTGATGTCGGGGAAGGTCTTGGAAAGCTGCACCGCGGGCTTACGCTCCTTTTCGGCGGTGAGCAGGATCTCGGCGGCTCTGCTGCGGTCGGCTTGGGAAAGCATGGTCTATGGTTCCTCCGGTCAAATGGTCAAGTCCTTGACCATAACAAAAAATGTACACGACTCAAATCGAGGATTGGCGTCGTCGCAGCCCACAGCAGCGGCTTCGCCCTTACGGCTGAGCGGATTGTATCCGTGACCGGACCTCGTTCGGGCGGATTTTGTGTCCTCGCCGCGCGGCCTGCGCCGGCCAAGGCTAAGGACTGGTATCATGCCAGACAGTCTCATACCCCCGGTTCCTTCCCGCACGACCAGCGCATACATTACGCCGCAATTCCTGCCATTCTTCCCATGGAGCAATAATGATTTTTGACCTGCGCATCTATACACTCAAGCCGGGCATGCAGAACGCCTGGCTCGCCATGTACGAAAAGCACGCCTATCCGATCCAGCTGCGCTACCTGGGCAAGCCGGTGGTGTTCACCACCACCGAGGTCGGGCCGCTCAACCAGGTGGTCCATCTTTGGGCCTACGCCGACCAAGCCGAGCGCGAGCGCAAGCGCAACGCGATGCAGCAGGACCCGGAATGGCAGGCGTATCTGAAGATGAACACGGAAGCGGGCTACATGGAACACATGGAAAACCGCATCCTGCGCTCGACGCCGTTCTCTCCGCTCTAACGGCAGCCGCAACGCTCGCCGCCTTTCAGACCCTCTACTGATCAATCTTCAACCGGAGCCATTTCATGCCCAATATCGGATTTCGCATCCTGCCCATGCCGGCGCGTCCACCCAAGAAGCTCATCAAGGCGCTCGCGGCGATGGTAACCGCCCATCTGTCGGACAACATGAACCGCCTGGTCGCCGGCGGCGCCGCGCTGCGCCCGATGCACCGCGGCGGCAAGCTGTGCGGCCCGGCGTTCACGGTCAAGGTCGCGCCGGGCGACAACCTCATGGTGCACAAGGCGATCGACACCGCCGCCGCGGGCGACGTCATCGTGGTCGATGCCGGCGGCGAAGTCACGCACGCCATCATCGGCGACATTATGTCCAGTCATGCCGAAAAGCGCGGCGTGGCCGGCTTCGTCATCTATGGTGCGATCCGCGATTCGGCCGAGATCGGCGCCAGGCGCTTTCCCGTGTACGCCTGCGGCGTGACCCACCGCGGCCCGTACAAGAACGGACCGGGCGAGATCAACGCGCCGATCGCTTTGGACGGCATGGTGGTTCACCCCGGCGACATCATCGTCGGCGATGCCGACGGCGTGGTCGCAGTGCCGCTGGCGCACGCCGAGGAAGTCCTCGCGCTGGCCCGAGCGCAGCTCGCCAAGGAAACCGCGACCCTCAAAGCCATCGCCGCGGGCAAGGTCGACCGCCGCTGGGTGGACGAACTGCTGCGGCAGCACGGCTGCGATTTCTGAACGACCCTCACAGCTCACGGAGAAGACATGGAATTGCCAGTCAATCATTTCAAGCGCGGCATGAAAGCCGGAAAAGCGCAGATCGGACTTTGGTCCAGCCTCTCATCCCACTACAGCGTCGAAGTCATCGCCGGCTCCGGCTTCGACTGGCTGCTGCTCGACACCGAGCACTCGCCCAATGACCTGGAGAACGTGGTCACCCAGCTGCAGGCAGCCTCGGCCTACCCGACCACGAGCATCGTGCGCCCGGCGTGGAACGACATGGTGCTGATCAAGCGCTTTCTCGACGTCGGCGTGCAGACCCTGCTGATTCCCTACGTGCAGACGCCCGAGGAGGCCGCGCTGGCGGTCGCTTACACGCGCTATCCGCCGCGCGGCGTGCGCGGGGTGGCCGGCACCACGCGCGCGACGCGCTTCGGCCGGGTCAAGGATTACTTCAAGCGCGCCGAGGAAGAGCTGTGCGTGCTGGTGCAGGTGGAGACCCGGCTGGGCCTGGACAAGCTCGACGCGATCGCCAACACCGACGGCGTGGACGGCGTGTTCATCGGCCCGGCAGACCTGTCCGCGGGGCTGGGGCATCTGGGAAACATCCCGCACCCGGAAGTGCAGAAAGCGATCGACGACGCAATCCGCCGCATCCGCAAGGCGGGCAAGGCACCTGGCATCCTCGCGCCGGTGGAAGCCGACGCGCGCCGCTACCTGGATCAGGGTTGCCTGTTCGTAGCGGTCGGCGCCGACGTGGGCCTGCTCGCGCGCGAGTCCGAAAAACTCTGTGCCAAGTTCAAATCATGAAGAACGTCGAAATCCTCTCGGTCGGACCGATGTATCCCGCCTCCTTGGAGGCGATGGAGCGCGAGTTTACCGTCCATAGACTGTGGCAGTCGAACGACAAGCCGGCGCTGCTCGCCCAACTACGCGACCGCATCCGCGGCATCCAAAGCTTCGGCGTCTACGGCGTCGACGCCAAACTGATCGATGCTCTGCCCCGACTCGAGATCGTCGCCAATGTCGGCGTCGGCGTCGACGCGATCGACCTGGACGCGGCCAGACGGCGCGGCGTGATCGTCACCAATACGCCGGACGTGCTGAACGAATGCGTCGCCGACCTCGCCATGGGCCTCACAGTTGCAAGCTTGCGGCGCATCAGCCTCGGCGACCGCTACGTGCGCGCCGGCAGCTGGCTCAAAGGCGCGATGCCGTACGGGCATAAAGTGGGCGGCAAGACTATGGGCATACTCGGCTACGGCCGCATCGGCAAGGCCATCGCCAAGCGCGCCGAAGCCTTCGGCATGCGTATCGTCTACCACGGCCGCAAGCCGCAGGCCGGCGTTGCGCACAAGTATTACGCCAGCCTGACCGAGATGGCGCGCGACTGCGACGTGCTCATGGTGATTTGCCCGGGCGGCGCTGAGACGCACCACATCGTGAATGCCGAAGTGCTCAAGGCCCTCGGGCCCGAGGGCACGCTGATCAACGTCGCGCGCGGGTCGGTGGTGGACGAACCGGCGCTGGTCAAGGCGCTTGCGGACGGCTCACTCGGTGCAGCCGCTCTGGACGTGTTCGAGTCCGAGCCCAAGGTACCGCAGGCGCTGCTCGGCATGGACCAAGTGGTGCTGCAACCGCACGTGGGCAGTTCCACGCACGAGACGCGCGAGGCCATGGGCGATCTGGCCGTGGACAACCTGCGCGCGCATTTCTCCGGCAAGCCGGTGTTGACTCCAGTGGCATGACAAGCTCTACTCCCTATAGGAGGCGAACGTGAAACCCATTGCCAAATTCTGGCGCGCGGCCG
>Ga0208716_1001039_pt1 | contig 10933 bp, 11 predicted proteins | sample NGESurdeep092012_8_FD_184482 | JGI IMG/M metagenome (GOLD analysis project Ga0208716, IMG submission 184482) | Arctic peat soil microbial communities from Barrow, Alaska - NGEE Surface sample 415-3 deep-092012 (SPAdes) | ecosystem: Environmental > Terrestrial > Soil > Wetlands > Peat ...
AATGCTCGTCGATGAGGGCAATGATCTCTCCGCCAAGACCTCCTGTTTTGTAATCTTCTTCAACAATGAGGAGACGATGGGTTTTCTTCAGAGACTTGCCAATCGTTTCTAAATCCAGAGGCTTGAGGGTACGCAGGTCAATCACTTCTGGCTCATAGCCTTCAGCCACTAGACTATCAACCGCTTGCAGACAATGGTGGACCATGCGCGAGTAACTGACAATCGTGATGTCTTCCCCTTCCCGGAGAACATTTGCCTTACCCAGAGGAATGATGAAATCATCCTCCTCGGGAATATCTTCTCTGAGGTTATAGAGCAATACATGTTCGAAGAATAGAACAGTATTGTTATCCCGAATCGCGGCTTTGAGTAAGCCCTTAGCCTCTTTCGGCGTAGAGGGAGCGACGATTTTCAAACCAGGCACCGCGTAAAAATAAGCTTCTAAGCGTTGGGAATGCTCTGCCCCGAGCTGGCGGCCTACGCCTCCTGGTCCACGCACCACCATCGGAACAGTGAACTGACCGCCGGAGGTATAGCGCAACATGCCACCATTATTGGCAATCTGAGAAAAGGCCAAGAGTAGAAAGCCCATGTTCATTCCTTCCAGGATGGGCCTGAGACCGCACATGGCAGCGCCCACGGCTAATCCCGAAAAACTGGCTTCTGCAATGGGTGTATCCAGCATCCGCAGTTCGCCGTATTTCTTGTGAAGGTCCTTCGTAACTTTGTAGGACCCGCCGTAATGGCCTACATCTTCCCCGAGGACAAATACATTGGGATCACGGTCCATCTCTTCGACAATGGCATCTCGGAGGGCTTCGAAAAACAATCTACTGGCCATACTTACTCGTCCTCGGCGTGTATAAAGCGGTAAATCTCGTCTACGGGGGGCTCAGGAGAATCTAAAGCAAACTGTACCGCATCATCGATGGCAACTTCGATTTCACGGTCAATAGACTTTAGCTCCAGTTCTGTAGCCATGCCTTGTTCATAGAGAAAATGTTGGAACTTAGGAATTGGGTCCTGCTTGCGCCAGCGTTCTTTCTCTTCTTTGTCTCTCAGTTCATCGGGGTCTGCCAGAGAATGGCCCCGGAAGCGATAGGTCAAAGCTTCAATTAGGGTTGGTCCTTCTCCTGCTCTTGCCCGTTCAATCGCTTCTTTCGCGACTTTATGAACGGCTACAACATCCATACCGTCTACCTGTACCCCAGGAACATCGAAGGCTAGGGCTTTCTTGTAAATATCATGGACTGAAGAAGCCCGGCTATGCGCCATCCCAATCGACCAGAGGTTATTCTCACAAACAAAGAGGATGGGCAGTTTCCAAAGCGCTGCCATATTCATGCATTCAAAAAAGGCTCCATTATTGGAAGCGCCATCTCCAAAGAAGCAGGCCGTCACTTCCGTCCGATGGGGGTCATTCAAAACTTCTTTCAGGTATTTAGATTTAAAGGCTGACCCCGTGGCTACCGGAATTCCCTCGGCAACGAAGGCATAGCCACCCAAGAGGCGATGCTCTGCAGAAAATAAGTGCATGGAACCGCCCCGACCTCTGGAGCAACCCGTAGCCTTCCCAAACAGCTCTGCCATAACGGCACGGGCAGGAACGCCTTTGGAGAGTGCATGCACGTGGTCTCGATAGGTACTCGATACATAATCCAGAGGGCCTAGTTGGCTGATGACGCCGCTAGAAACCGCTTCCTGACCACTGTAGAGATGGACAAATCCAAACATCTTTCCCTGGTAATACATTTGGGCACAGCGGTCTTCAAAAACACGCCCCAAGATCATGTCCCGATAGACGGCCAGGGCTTCATCCTGCGTCAGGGAGGTTGTGGCTGGTTTAATCTTTTCTTGGATCATGGAATAGAGTTCCTTGAACAGTTTGGGGGACAGTTACGACAGATGCTGGGAGCACCAATCCGCAGGCGTGCGCTGCTTTTGGTAAACTCGTAAGAGTTTATAGAATCCCTGAACAGTAGGTAATCCTACCACCTATTGTTAACTGTCCGTTACCTATGGCGAACCGTCTGTGTAAGATGAGACTTAATTGGAACAGAGAGAGCAAAATAATATGGGGATCGCACTCGCTGAGCCTATGACTAACCAAAATATCTCTACCCCTGACGTTAAAGTCCTCGATCGCACCAAATCTTATATCATGCCCCCTTGGGTCGTGCGGGTTCTGGATGATGACCACAATACCTTTGAACACGTAGCGAACTGCCTGATTCGCTATGTTCCAAATATGACTCCTGACACAGCCTGGGCGCTAACAGAACAAGTCCACCACACGGGCCAAGCTGCCGTCTGGCGTGGGCCTAAGGAGCAGGCAGAGCATTACTACGAGCAATTAAAGGCAGAAGGGCTCACCATGGCTCCGATTGAGCCGGATTAGATGATTTTTTTCTAAATCTTTCTGCCTTTTTCTTGAGAGAAGATGAGCGACAATGAAAGAGGCCCTTTTGCTCTAGGCTATGAACACAGTTAACTATCTGCGGATTAGTCTCGTGGATCGCTGCAACTTCCGATGTACCTACTGCATGCCGGAAGATACTCCCCTAAACTATTTGCCCAAGCCTGAATTGCTGACCTATGAAGAACTCTTGCGCTTGGTCAAGGATGTTTTTCTCCCGCTCGGAATCGATCGCTTTCGGTTGACCGGAGGAGAACCCTTAGTCCGTCGGGGCGTAGTTGGTTTTGTCGCAGCCTTAGCCCAGATTAAGGGAGTCGCGGATATTTCCATGACCACTAATGGCTACTTTTTAGAAGAACTGGCCCAAGACCTGAAAAATGCAGGACTCCATCGCATTAATATCAGCCTGGATTCGCTAGACCCCGCTATTTTTCAGCAAATTACGGGACGTCCTTATTGGCAAAAGGTTTGGCGAGGCATCCAGGCTGCATACGAAGCAGGATTTTCTCCCTTAAAGCTGAACGTAGTCGTTCTACCAGGTATTAACGAGCAAGAAGTTCCAGATCTTGCCGCTTTGACGATAGAACGTCCCTGGCACGTGCGCTTTATTGAATTCATGCCTGTGGGCAATGAAGCCTATTTTCAGGAAACGGGTTGGGTCAATTCAGAAACGTTGCGTCAACGGATTCGAGAACGTTTTGGTTTGGCTGAAGGAACCTGTCTTGGGAATGGTCCTGCCGATGTCTTCCAAATTCCTGGAGCCCAAGGGACAGTAGGTTTTATCTCTCAGATGTCGGAGTGCTTCTGCGACCGCTGCAATCGGGTGCGGCTATCCTCCGATGGTTGGTTGCGTCCCTGCCTCTTGAATGAAATCGAGCAGATAGATCTAAAGACGCCCCTTAGAAACGGAGCCACTGCTGAGGCACTCCAGGACTTGTTGCGTAATCTTTTGGCAGCAAAACCAGAAATTAACTACAAAGAGCAAACTACCCGTGACACCCGGATCTATTCTCGGACAATGTCTCAAATTGGTGGCTAACGCAGCTTCAGCCCGAGCAATACGCCGCCGCCAAAGCCAGCCATATTTGCACCGAGTCCACTAAACATTCCCCCGGCCCATCTTCCTAAGACTTTCTGTCCTGAGTCTAAATCCTGGGTTAGCGCATCCCAATGTACGGTCACAATGCCCAATTGGGAAAGGCCATAAAGCATCAGGATTCCCGCTCCCAATAGAAAAAGCGCCAATTTGGTCGTTTTCTTTAGGGCATAGGCCACCGCCACGCCAGCGAGCGTACTACCTCCCAGTTGCCAGAGGAAAGGACCAGGAATATTAGAGGACCATTGGCTGACTTGCTCCATCGGCTGCCTTCTGAAGGTTCTAGATGCAGTGTAAACAGATTTTAGGAATTCTGTATCTTAGAAGGCCGAAAGATACCGAAAGGCGAACCGTTGGCTCTCAATTGATCTTCGGTATAGAAATAGGCTTTTTGATAGCGATACCAGGGCACCGTAGGCCAAAGATGATGAACCAGATGGTAGTTCTGGCCTAGAAGCACAATATTGGTCAAACTTCCTGGATATACCCGCGTATCGCGCCAGCGCGCCGTATCGGTAAAAGGGCGATGGGGAATATAGTCAAAGAAGAGAACCAACAGGTGACCGCAAATCAGGGCGGGGGTAAGCCAGAGGTTACAGAGTTCGATCATGATGCCCATATTCCACACCGTGACGAGCATGGCGATTTGAAGGACACGGGTTAAGCCCCAAACCAGGAGGTCATTTTTCTGATAGAGCTTGTGCTTAAAGAAAAACAGTTCATGGTGGGCAAACCGGAAAGACATTGTCCATAGTCCGCCTCCGGTAGAAACGTAATAGTCTGGGTCTTTTTCTGGATCGTTGGTGTTGGCGTGATGTTGGTTATGGGTACGCCGAAAAATAGGTAGGGCAAATCCTTGCAGCAAGGCAGCGGTAATGCCAATGCATTCATTCATCCACCGAGAACGATGCGCTACGCCATGGGCTGCATCATGCAGGACAGTCCCCAAGAAGTAGAAAATTAGCAAGTTAATAACAAAGGGAACCGCTTTCCACCAACCCCAGTAAGCATAGCCCCAAGTACCCAAGCCACCCAGGGTGAGGCATCCTAGAAAAAGTAAGAGCGTGGGAGACCAGAAAGTTTGGGGGGCCCCCATCAAATGCCGGGGAGTTCGGCTCTGGGAAGATGTCTGTTGCTCTAGAATTCCAGGGTTCAAAGGGTGCTCTCAAAGTTATTTAATATTTCACCGTGCATTTTGCCCTGGAAATGGGACAAAGACAACCATTCTCTTAAAAAAGGCCAAACGCTCAGGCTACGTAGTTATAGTTCCCGATTACAGAAACCGGGACGCAATCTCTATATTTAAGTGCCTGCACCCCATAAACTTAGAGTAGTGCAGGTCTCGCAGGGTATGACATGAATCACGTGAATCAGTGGACGACCGCCGAACATGCTCTGGGCTATTTGGCTAAGGCTGACCAGATTCCCCACCGAACCGAGGGCGAAGCTGTCCTCTTAGAATATGTCCCTAAAAATGCCAGGCGTATCCTTGATCTAGGAACAGGCGATGGCCGACTTTTGGCTTTATTGAAAATGGAGCGGCCCCAAGCGATCAGTGTGGCCCTAGACTTCTCCCCAACGATGCTCCAAGCAGCCCTAGCTCGGTTTGCGGAAGACCCAACGATTGAAGTAGTAGCGCATAACCTAGATCAATCTTTGCCAGAGTTAGGACGTTTTGATGCTATCGTCTCCAGTTTTGCTATTCATCACTGCACCGATGAACGCAAGCGTTGTCTTTATGCCGAAATATTTGAGGTGCTAGAGCCAGGGGGAGTGTTCTGCAACTTAGAACATGTAGCTTCTCCCAATCCCATAATGCACGAACGTTTTTTGACAGCCATTGGCTACACCCCAGAATCAGAAGACCCCTCCAACAAGTTGGTGGATGTAGAAACGCAACTGGTCTGGCTCAGGGAACTTGGCTATCAGCATGTGGACTGCTATTGGAAATGGCTTGAGCTAGCCCTGCTCATTGGATTCAAGCCCGTTTAAGCTTTAGCCTAGTTCGACGGTATAGGTTTCTCCTCTCACTATCACTCGGTCCCCCATGACCAATTTTCGGCCTCTTCGTGTTTCGGTCACATCATTGACCATCACTTCACCTTCTTGAATCATTAGTTTGGCTTCACCACCTGTCTGGGCTGCTCCTGCGAATTTGAGGAATTGATCCAACTTGATAGTGGAATTTTCTGTGGTCATAAGACGGTAGGTTACATCCATAAATTGTTTGAATTATTGCGGTCTTGTTCCCATTTTCGGAGATTGTTAACGATGTACGTACGAATTTTTTCACAGTGCCTCAGGGTTTTTGCAACAGAGCCATAACCTTGAGGGCTTCGTCCACATGCCCTTGGAAATTGAGCTGGGACGAGAACGTATGTCTGACTACGCCTTCTTGGTCGATCACATAGGTCACGCGGCCCGGAAGGATGCCTAACGTAGAAGGTACGCCAAATAGTTTTCTAACTTTATTTCCTTCATCGCTCAGGAGAATAAAAGGGAGGCGATGATTGGCAGCGAAACGTTTATGGGAACCTACAGAGTCACCGCTAATGCCAATTACCTCTGCGCCGGCTTCTTTAAAAACTTCATAGCTATCCCGGAAAGCACAGGATTCCGCTGTACATCCAGGCGTTTCATCCTTGGGATAGAAATAAACGATTACAGCCTTCTTCCCGGCAAAGCTCCCCAAACTGACAGGCTCGCCAGACTGAGCGGAGAGGGTAAAGTCCGGAGCTTTCTGACCAACTTGAACTGACATGGGTCCACTTTCGTTACATTACTTAAATTTTAACGTATGATTCAGGCGATTCTTGAGGTTTGGGCACAAAAACAGAGAGGGCATGGGGGATTACCCGAAAATGGGCGGGAGTCATTGTCGTTATTTCCCCATCGGTATTGATGGAACGCGGCTTTCGTGTGAAAACTTCAATCTCTTGAGCTTCAATGGTTCGGATATTCGGCAACTGAAACTGTGTACCTTTTCTGAGCGCGGGTAATGCAAAAATAACCTCCCACCAATGGTCAACTTCCAAACTGTATAAGTCGAGCCTTTGGTCATCCACATCAGCATCGTGGGCAACTGCCATTCCCCCTCCATAGTAAAGACCATTCCCAACTGCAATCTGGAGTGTTTTGACCTGAACAGATTCCTCTTTTTCACTGTTTGGGGCGCGCCATCGGATTTCTGCTTGAAAAGGTCTGGCCTTCAAAAGCACCTGTATCGCAGTAGCAGCATAGGCCAAAACACCCCAAGTCCGTTTGGCTTCACTCGTAAGGTTACGCGTAATTTTTACACTCAGACCCATACTTGCGGTATTTAAGAAATATTGGCCATTGACCCACCCCAAATCAATGCTGCGGAGTTGGCCCCCAGCGATAATCTGACAGGCCTCTGGAACAGATGGAGGAATTCCTAAGGTCCGGGCCAAATCGTTTGCTGTCCCCAACGGCAAAATCCCTAGGGGTAAATGCGTACCAACGAGCCCTTGAACAGCAGCATTCAAGGTCCCATCACCGCCACCAACGATAACCATATCTACTTGATCACGATAGCGCTGTATAACTTCGGCCAGATGTTCTGGATGTTCTGTAGATTCCTCACGCAAGGCAAAACCAAGCTCTTGTAAGGATTGAATAGCCTGCAATAAATCGTCTTTGCCTCGACGGGCATGACGATTGACAAGGAGTAAGGCCCGTGTGTCCATGTTTTCAGGGTAATACTTTATTCCCTGACCGTGTAGAAACGGAGTCAAAATCTAATCACAGCAGCTGATAACAATTCCAATGGGGTTCAAGGCAGATAGAGCCTCCAGGATGAGGAATATCCCGTGAGTAATCACTTCTGATGTCACCTTGGCGAGGAGTTGTTCCACTTTGATTTTGAGTTGATACCACGTCACTTGAGCGACTTTCGATGAGATATGTCACGCAGTCAGCTTGGCGAGACAATGAGGCTTTCAGGCTTCGATAGCACCGCCTGATTTTCCACTCCAAAAGAGATTGGGAAAAATCAGTCCGGGGAGGGTACACTACCTATAATGCATATAGTCCTCTATAAATATTTCTCAAATATCAGTTTACCTAAAGAGTATTTCAAATGCTTGACATAGTTCAAGTTGATTGCATTAAAATAACCTAATGGTTAGCCAGAGACAGTATGTCAAATGATCAAGTTATCATTATAGGCAGTGGGCCAACAGGTTCTATTGCTGCTTGGACTCTAGTAAATGCTGGTATTAATGTAACCCTTCTAGAATCTGGAAATAGCTTCCCGAAAGATGTTCATATTCGCCTATGGAATAAGGAAATCCGCCGCCCCTATGCATTAGAAGCTAGAGATTATGTCCCTTATCCTAATTTTGAGAACGAAGGCAACTCCTTTACTCGATGGGAAAAAGCACATTTACTTGGAGGACTAGGAAATTTTTGGGGTGGAGTGACTTTGCGTTTTGCTCCAGAAGACTTCACAGAGGGGGAATTAATTTCGGAACGTTTTCGTTGGCCTATTAACTACTCAGATCTTGAGCCATATTATCAACGGGTAGAAGATCTTATTGGTGTGAGTGGTCATAATAAATCGGTCCCTGGGCTGCCTGCATGTCGGATTAGAAACCTACGACATCTTCCTCAAGAATTCAATGACCTAGTTCACGCAGCAGAACATTTGCATCGCTCGCTACTACCGATCAATGAGGTCTACGGGCAGCCATTTATTCTAAGCCAGGTTCCCTCTCCTTTTAATGTAGGCGTACGCCTTCTTGGCCAACTTCAGCAGCGCAAAAATTTTCGCATCATCCACAATGCGCATGTTACGCGATTAGTTCTCCACAAAACTAAAGCTTTAACAACAGGGGTCGAATATATAGATAGACAAAGTGGCAATCTATGCTTTGAAGCAGGAAAGGTAGTGATGCTTGCCGCTGGTCAACTTGGTTCCACCCATATTCTTTTAAATTCCTGCTCTAGCAATTTTGCTGGGGGAATAGATGATCCTCATGGGCTCATTGGTCGTTATCTCCATGACAATATGTATGCGGCTTACCTTTATAAAGTAGATCGCCCCTCTCCGAAAGAGGCGGTCACTTTATATCTGACTCGTCCAGACTACAATGCTGATGTTCCCCTACGAACTACCGCATTCCAGATTTATGCTGCGGCTCATAAGAGACCACATGAAAACCTGCGCCAAAATTTAGGGCTTACTAAGATGCAGCTCAATGACGAAGGCTTTGACCTCTTATTTGCTTGTTTTGGAACGCAGGTACCTAATCAATCTAGATATGTTTCTCTTCATCCTAGTGCAAAGGATCAATATGGTTTGCCGCTACTCAGGATAAATACATACCATGATCAAGATGATCTTGGAACACTTGATAAAGGTCGTCATACAGCTGAAGAGTTACTGAAAATCGGAGGATGGGCATTTTCGCCTAAAAGTATTGCAGTAGAACCTCCTGGTACTTCTGTTCACTTTGGCGGAACCATTAGGATGCATAACAATCCGAAATTTGGAGTACTCAATGCTCTTAATTGTATGCACGACATCTCGAATATTTTCGTCATTGATGCCAGCTGTTTTACAACCTGTGTAGAGAAAAATCCAACTCTTACAGCGATGGCCATAGCGATGAGAGCAGCTGATCTTCTTTGTCAGAGTAGAGGCCATATTGCAAATAACTAACTCTCAATATGGGATTCATTCCACCATTGCCGAATTCCCTCCATTCCAGTATCAAGAGATATTTGAGGTTGAAAATTTAACAGTTCGCGGGCTTTTTGGTTGGAGAAATGTGGTTGAGCAGCTGCTGCACGAAACTCATCAGGACTGATGGATTGAATTGACTTACCATAAATTAATTTACTGACCCCACTCATCCCTTTTCGAAGGATCGAACTTTTATAGGTTCTGGAAATAATTTGTTTAAAAAGTGAAATAGTGGTTTCATTGTCGCAGATGTAATCAATTGGCAAATTAATTAAGGCTCTATGACCAAGAATTGACTCATAGTAAGAAAGAAATTCTCTCCAGCAAATAGGTTCATCGTTACTAATGATAAAGCATTGCTTATGAATATTTGGAGTCTCACAGGCACTGATAATTGCCCGAGAAATATCGTCAACGTGAATTGGGTTACAGTACCCCAGTCCTTCTCTTGCAAAAGGGATAAAGGACTGCTTCATTCGGTTTAGGGTACAAGCTGTCCCTCCTCCAGGGCCATAGACGATACTCGGTTGCAGCACTGTTACTTCTGTATTACTGACTTTTGTCTCTAAGAGTATTTTTTCTGCTGTTTGCTTAATGGATGTAAAGGAATTTAGTGATGCAAGACGTGGTGATTGCTCCGTAATCAGACCTGAAGGTGGAGGGTCTCCATAAACGGATATTGAACTGATGTGAATAAATTTTCTAACTTTAAGCTCTTCACAAGCTTGAAGTATATTTTGATTAGATCGGATTGCAAAATCGAGTTGTTTTTCAACTGTATCCTGAAAATTGTATGCAAGATGAACAACGCATTCACTATTGGATAAATAGGGGATTAACGCTTGCTTATTGAGTATATCTAATTTCAGACTTGAAAGGTTAACGAGAGCCTGACGGGCTAAAGGATTTAGCATCTCTTTTTGGGAGGATGGATTATAAACTGCAATTACATGATGTCCCCGCTCAAGCAGTTTTAGCACCACTGATTGTCCGATAAATCCGCCTGCACCCGTTACGAATATTTTCATTTCTCGAGACCATTTACTTGAAATACAAGCATTACAATACTCCGGACAGTTTTAGACTTTGGGCTGGGAGGAAACCTATCCACCGTATAGAGAGCGATTTTGAACAAAACAGAAGACGAGCGGGCTGAGTGAGGTCTAGAGTCTTCAGGGGTGGCGTGTCGGCTTGGAGCAGTAGGGACTTTACTCTGTCAGCACAACAGACCAAAGCGGGATTAGCGACCTAAGGGGAGACTAGTCATAGAGGAAAGTAGCAGCATGGGGACAAAAATAGCCGAGCGCTATAGCTTTAGTTGTACCCAGGTACTTAATAGAATCTCCGATGACAGACTTTATGTTTGAGGTCTGAGTCTGCAATGATCATACCTGATCGCTATTTTGGCTAAAGTTACGGTAGTAGGGGTACTGAGCAACGCTCAGCAGTTCTCGATCTCCCTTGCTGTCGCCATAGGCATACAGGCAGCAGTCCTCCACATCGATCAGGCGTTGGAGGCGAGCCAATTTTTCTGGACCATGGCAGTTTTTGCCTTTAATCCTCCCAGTGAATCTTCCTCTTTGTACTTCTAGTTCCGTGCCTAAAACATCCTGGATGCCCATCTGCTGCGCCCAAGGCTGTAGGTAAATGGCTAAGGAGGCACTGACCAGAATAGTGCGGTGCCCCTTGCTTTGATGCCAGCGCAGGCGTTCCA
>Ga0208716_1001040_pt1 | contig 10926 bp, 6 predicted proteins | sample NGESurdeep092012_8_FD_184482 | JGI IMG/M metagenome (GOLD analysis project Ga0208716, IMG submission 184482) | Arctic peat soil microbial communities from Barrow, Alaska - NGEE Surface sample 415-3 deep-092012 (SPAdes) | ecosystem: Environmental > Terrestrial > Soil > Wetlands > Peat ...
CCCTCGGCGCCATGGCCATCGCCATCGGGCTGGTGGTGGACGACGCGGTGGTGGTGACCGAGAACATCGTCCGGCACCTCCACCTCCACGAGGGCCGCAGCGAGGCGGTCCGCCACGCGCTGCAGGAGCTGATCTGGCCGGTCACGACCTCCACCGTCACGACGGTGGTCGTCTTTCTCCCCCTCGGCCTCCTGGAAGGGGTCGTGGGGCAGTTCTTCATCGCGCTCTCCGTCACCCTCGCCAGTGCGGTGGTCGTGTCGTGGGTCCTCGCGCTTACGGTCATCCCCCTCCTCGCCGAGCAGTTCGTCACGGTCGGGGCGGAGGGCGCGCCCGCCGCCGCCCCGTCCGTCGGCCTCCGCGCACTGCCGGCGCGCCTCGCCGGGGCGCTCGACGGGCTCTCCGACCTCTACGAGCGCTCCCTCGGCGCCGTGATCCACCACCCGCGCCAGCTCCTCGCCGTGGCCGTGGCCCTCGTGGCGCTCGGCGTCGTGGGCTGGCAGCTGGTGGGCTCGGGGTTCCTGCCCGAGATGGACGAGGGGGCGTTCGTCTTCGACTACTGGTCTCCGGGCGGCACGGCGCTCGCGGAGACGGACCGGGAGCTCCGGGTGGTCGAAGGGATCATGGCGGGGATCCCCGAGATCACTGGCACGTCGCGGCGGACCGGCGCGGAGATGGGGATGTTCGCGACCGAGCTGAACCGGGGCGACATCGTGGTGCGCCTGAGCCCGCTGCGCGACCGCTCGCGCAGCAGCTTCCAGGTGATCGACGACGTGCGCGATCGGGTAGGCGCCGCGCTGCCGCGGCTCCGCATCGAGTTCGTCCAGATCCTCTCCGACGTGATCAACGACCTGGCCGGGGCTTCGCGGCCGGTGGAGATCAAGCTCTTCGGCGACCGGCTCGACTCGCTGGAAGCGTTCGCCAAGGGCCTCGCGCCCGACCTCGCCAAGGTTGCCGGCCTCGAGGACCTGTACGATGGCGTGAGCGAGCCGAGCCCCGAGATGCTGCTCAAGGTCAACGAGGCGGAGGCCCGCCGTGCCGACCTCTCGCCGGCCGACGTCGGAGAGGCGGTCAACGGGGCCCTCCTCGGCGTGCCGGCGGGGGAACTGCGCCTCGACGACCGGACGATCGGCGTGCGCGTCCGGGCGCCCGACGCGGTCCGCTTTGACGCGTCGGGCCTCGGCGCCCTTCCCGTCGTCACCGGCGCCCGGAGGGTCGTCCCCCTCTCGGCGCTCGTCGGCATCCGGTCGGTGGAGGCGCGCGCTGAGCATCTGCGGGAGAACCAGCGGCAGATGATCGTGATGGAGGCCGACGTCGCCGGCCGCTCCCTCGGGGGCGTGATGAAGGACGTGCGGCGTGTGCTCGCCGCCCACCCGGCTCCCGCCGGCATCCGGCTCGAGCTGGGCGGGCAGTACGCCGGCCAGCAGGCGGCGTTCAAGGCGCTCCTCATCGTGCTCCTCCTCGCCGTGGTCAGCGTGATCGCCGTGATGGTGATCCAGTTCGAGTCGTTCGTGGAACCGCTCAGTATCGTGCTGGTCGCACCGGTGTCGTTCGTCGGGGCGATCGCGCTCCTCCTCGTCACCGGCACGCCCCTCAACGTCTCCTCGCTGATGGGGCTGATCCTGCTGGTGGGGCTCATCGTGAAGAACGGCATCATCCTCCTCGACTTCACGCGGCGGCGGATGACCCTCGACGGACTGCCCCTCGAGCCGGCGATCCGGGACGCGGCGCGGGTCCGCCTGCGCCCCATCCTGATGACGACCCTCTGTACCCTCTTCGGCCTGCTGCCGCTGGCCCTCGGCCTGGGCGCCGGGAGCGAGCTGCAGCGGCCCCTCGCCCTCGCCGTGATCGGCGGCCTGGCCCTCTCGACGCCCATCACCCTGTACGTGGTTCCCACGCTACTCGTCGCGATCCGGGGACGGGATTACCAGTTGCCAAGGAGTACGACATGAGGACGAACGGCATCATCACGGCGGCGGCGCTGGCGGGCCTGGTGCTCGCTGCCGGCTGCAAGAAGGAGAACGAGGCGGCCGAGGCGGCAACGCCGGTGGTGGCCGCCGCGACGCCGGGGACGGCAGTGGCCGCAGCGATCCCCACCGAAGCCCCCGACAGCCTCAAGGCGCTGGCGAAGGTCTCGGTGGACTCGGCGGCGAAGCTCGCCATCGCCCACGTGCCGGGTGGGGTGATCGAGAAGGCGGAGCTGGAGCGGGAGAACGGCGCCCTCCTCTGGTCGCTCGACATCCGCGTCCCGGGGCAGGAGGGCATCTCCGAGGTGAACGTCAACGCCGTGACCGGCGCCGTCCTCCCGACGGAGCACGAGAACGCGGCGTCCGAGAGGCGCGAAGCGCGCGAGGACAGCGCCCACGCGCGGCGTCCGGCGGCGCGGCCCGCCACGCCGACGACCAAGCGGCCGTAGGCGCGAGCACAGTTCGACTTGGCGGCGCCCACCCCAACGGATGGGCGCCGTCTCGCGTATGTACCCTGATGGGCCGCCCCGCGCGGGCGGCGTGCTGCCCGCTCCACAACCGCCACAACCCAGGATTCCGCCATGCGACGCCTTTCGGCCGTCTCCGTCCTCGCATTGCTCGCCACGGCGCTGCCCTGCGCCCCCGCCGCCGCCCAGAGCGTGCGCCTCGACACGACGCTCCTCTCCGGCTTCAGCTGGCGCCCGATCGGCCCGGCGAACATGGCCGGCCGGATCAGCGGCATCGCGGCGAACCCCCTCAACGCGAAGGTCATCTACGTGGCGACGGCCACGGGCAGCCTCTGGAAGACGGTGAACGCCGGGACGACGTGGACGCCGATCTTCGAGAACCAGCCGGTGCACTCGGTCAGCGAGGTGGCGATCGCGCCGAGCGACACCAGTGTGATCTGGATCGGCACGGGTGAGGAGGACTCGCGCAACTCCATCTCCCCCGGCGCCGGGGTGTACAAGTCCACCGACGCGGGCCGCACCTGGACCTACATGGGGCTCCGGGAGACGCAGGCCATCGGCCGCGTGCTCATCAACCCCACCGACCCGAACATCGTCTACGTCGCGGCCCTCGGGCACGCGTGGGGTCCCAACCGGGAGCGCGGGCTCTTCAAGACCACCGACGGCGGCCGGACCTGGCAGAACGTGAAGTTCGTCAGCGACCGCGCGGGCTTCATCGACGTCGCGATGAGCCCGGCCAACCCCAATGTCCTCCTCGCGGCGTCGTGGGAGCGGGTGCGTGGCCCCTACTTCCTGCGCAGCGGCGGGCCCGGCTCCGCGCTGTGGCGGACCGAGGACGGCGGCGCCACGTGGCGCCAGGTCACCGGCGGCGGGCTCCCCACCACCACCCTGGGCCGCCTCGCCCTGGCCTTCGCGCCCAGCAACCCGCAGGTGGTCTACGCGCACGTTGAGGCGGACAGCAATCCCAACCCTGAATCCCTCCGCCGCGGCTTCGTGGCCGACACCACGAAGAAGCAGAAGCTCCAGTCGGGGCTGTTCCGCTCCGCGGACGGCGGCGCGACGTGGACGAGGATGAACGACGAGAACGACCGCCCGTTCTACTACTCGCAGGTGCGGGTGGATCCGCGGAACCCGGACCGCGTCTACTGGTTCGGTGCCAATCTCTCCTTCTCGAACGATGGCGGCCGCACCATCCGCCGCATCGGGCAGGGGGTGCACAGCGACTTCCACGCGATGTGGATCGACCCGAACGACCCCGACCACTACCTCCTGGGCGAGGACGGCGGGGTGGACATCACCTACGACCGCGGGCGCACCTACGACCACGTGATGCAGATGGCGCTCGGGCAGTTCTACGCCGTCAGCGTGGACATGCAGAAGCCCTTCTGGGTGTGCGGCGGGCTGCAGGACAACGGCAGCTGGTGCGGGCCGAGCCAGTCGCTCCGCCCGGCCGGCATCCAGAACCAGGACTGGTTCAACGTGGGAGGCGGGGACGGCTTCTACACGGCGATGGACCCCACTGACCCCAACATCGTCTACAGCGAGTCGCAGGGGGGCGCGATCGGGCGCGTGGACCTCTCGACGGGGGAGCGCGCCTCCATCCGGCCTGGCGGCCGGCCCCTGTCGCAGCTCCTCGAGGACTCGATCATCGTGACGCGGGGTGACACGACCGCGCCCGCCACCTCCGACCGGCAGCGCGCGATCGACGCCTACCGCGCGCGGGTCCGGGAGGACTCCCTCGGGCGGCCGCGGTTCAACTGGTCGTCCCCCTTCTTCATCTCGCCGCACAACCACGCCACGCTGTACATGGGGGGCAACCGCCTCTTCAAAAGCGTGGACCGCGGTGACCACTGGACCCCGGTGAGCGAGGACCTCTCGACCCGGGACACGATGCGCATCCGCGTCAGCACCAAGACCACCGGCGGCGTCACCCTCGACGCGACCGGCGCCGAGACGCACGGCACGATCACGACGACGGCGGAATCGCCGCTCCGCCCCGGCATCCTCTGGGCCGGCACCGACGACGGGAACGTCTGGGTCACCCGGAACGACGGCGCGACGTGGGAGAACCTCACGTCCCGCTTCCCTGGCCTGGCCCCCAAGACGTGGGTGACGCGCGTCGAGCCGTCGCACTTCGACAGCGCGACCGCGTACGTGACTTTCGACGGGCACCGGGACGACAACTTCCGGCCGTACGTCTACGTCACCAACGATTTCGGTCGCACCTTCCGCAGCCTCGCGGCCGGGCTCCCGCAGGACTTCTACGTCCACGTGATCCGCGAGGACCCGCGGCGCAAGGAGCTCCTCTTCCTCGGCACCGAGTACGCGCCCTTCGTCTCCCTCGACGCCGGCCAGACCTGGGCACGCCTGGGCCGCGGACTGCCGACGGTCCCCGTGCACGACATCGTCATCCACCCCCGCGACCGGATCGCGGTCGCCGGGACCCACGGGCGCTCGATCTACACGATGGACATCGGGCCCCTCGAGGAGCTGACCGACAGCGCCCAGAGCAGCACCGTGGCGCTCTTCGCCGTGGATCCGGCGGTGCTGTACACGCCGCGCGGGGGCCAGGCGTCGGTGGGCTCCAAGCTCTTCTCCGCGCCGAACCCCCCCTTCGGGGCGCGGATCGCCTACCGCCTCACCGGGAACCCGTCCGCGGTGGATACGCTCGCCGCGCGGCGGGCCGCAGCGGCCGATACCGCAGGAGCGCAGCCGCAGTTGGAGGGTCCGCAGGCGGAGCGGGCGGCGCAGTTCGGCTTCGCGCCGCAGCGGGCCCCGGGGCGGGCCGACACCGTGACGCTGGTCCTCACGGGCCCCGCGGGCGACACCGTCCGCACGATGAAGGTGTCGGGGACGCCCGGGATGCACTGGGTGACATGGGACCTCCGGAAGAACCGCGCGCCGCTCGGCCCCGCTGCGCGGCGGGACAGCATCCGCGCGGCCGAGCGCCAGCGGGCGACGCGCGACAGCGTGACGGCCGCGGCGCGCGCCGACACGACGTCGGGACGCCGGCGGTCCCCCTTCCGCGATCCGGAGCCTGGTGAGCCCGGGACGCCGGTCCTTCCGGCGGGGGGCGGATTCGGTGGCGGCGGCGGCGGTGGCGGGGGCGGTGGCCGGTTCGGCGGTGCGGGCTTCGTGGAGCCCGGCGACTACCTCCTCACGCTCAAGGTTGGCACCACGGAACTCCATCGGGTGATTCACGTTGAGCGCATGGGAGGGTACCCGCAGTCGGTGATGGTGGGCGGGGTCCACTAGACCCCCTGGAGCCCCGCCGACCCTCCCACGGAGGGGGGTCCCGAGCACGAGTTTTGCGGTAGCTCCCTTGTGGGACCGTCTGGTGCGGTCCCGCAAGGGAGCTTCTCTTATGACGTCCGTTGTGGAACCCGTGCCCGCTTCAGCGCCCAAGGCCAAAGTGAACTCCGGACCCCGCTGGGCCGAACTGTACCGCTCGCTCGTCACCACCCCCGAGGTGGCACTTCAGGTGGTCAAGAGCGGCGACCGCGTCTGGATCCACTCGGGCTGCGCCTCCCCCGAGCCGCTCATCGAAGCGCTCACCGCTCGTGCCGCCTCGCTGACGAACGTCGAGGTCGTGCACATCCTCACGTTCGGCAAGGCGCCCCACACCGCCCCCGAGATGGAGGGGCACTTCCGCCACAACGCCCTCTTCATCGGCGGCAATGTCCGCCAGGCCGTCAATGAGGGCCGGGCCGACTACACGCCCATCTTCCTCGGCGAGATCGCGCGCCTGTTCCAGGAGGACGCGCTCCCGATCGACGTCGCCCTCATCCAGGTCTCGCCCCCCGACGCCCACGGGTTCTGCTCCCTCGGCGTTGACGTCGGCCACAACCTCGACGCGGCGCGCCACGCGCGGCACGTCATCGCCGAGGTGAACGACCGGATGCCGCGGACCCATGGCGACGCATTCCTGCACGTGCGCCAGTTCCATGCGGTGGTCGAGACGTCGCGGGTGCTGCCCGAGTTGGCGAGTGAGCCGGGCGATGCCGTCACCGAGGCCATCGGCAAGAACGCCGCGGCGCTCATCGGCGACGGCGACTGCCTCCAGATGGGCATCGGCACCATCCCCGACGCGGTGCTCCGCCAGCTGGGGGACCGCAAGGCGCTGGGCGTGCACACCGAGATGTTCTCCGACGGGTGCGTGGACCTCATCGAGGCGGGGGTGATCACCGGCGAACGGAAGAGCATCCACCGCGGCAAGGTGATCGCCGGATTCGTCCTCGGTACGCAGCGCCTCTTCGACTTCCTGCACGACAACCCGGTCGTCGAGATGCATCCCACGGCATATACGAACGATCCGTTCGTGATCGCCCAGAATGACCGGATGGTGGCGCTCAACTCCGCCATCGAGGTGGACATCACGGGGCAGGTCTGTTCCGATTCGATCGGCACGAGGTTCTACAGCGGGTTCGGCGGGCAGACCGACTATATCCGCGGGGCGTCGCGCTCGCGCGGTGGCAAGCCGATCATCGCCCTGCCGTCCACCGCGGCGAAGGGGAAGGCGTCCCGCATCGTGTCGGTGCTGAGCCCGGGCGCGGGCGTCGTCACCACGCGCGCCGACGTCCGGTGGGTCATCACCGAGTACGGCGCCGCGTACCTGTTCGGCAAGAACGTCCGCGAGCGAGCCAAGGCGCTCATCAACATCGCGCACCCCGACTTCCGCGAAGGCCTCGAGCGCGCGGCCCGCGAACGCAAGCTCATCTGACGGAGAGAGGCGAACGCATGATCACCCAGCTGGGCAACGTCACCGTCGTCGTCAAGGACCTGGCCCGGTCCCTCCGTTTCTTCCGCGACAAGATCGGCCTGCGCCTCGCGTTCTACGACCGCAAGCACAAGTGGGTCTGCTTCGACGCCGGCCGGATGGCCTTCTCCCTCACCACCGCCTGGAACCGCGAGGCCAAGAAGATGGTCGGCCGGCGGACGGGCCTCAGCTTCTACGTGGACGACATCGAGAAGACGGTGAAGGCGCTCAAGAAGAAGCACGTCAAGTTCAACTTCCCGCCCCGCAAGCAGCCGTGGGGCGGCATCCTCGCCAACTTCTGCGATCCGGACGGCAACAGCTACTTCCTCCTCCAGATGCCTGCAGGGTTCGATAAGTAGCCCGGCCGTACCCATTGAGCTTCCCGCGGCGCGGCGCCACCTTCGGGTGATGCCGCGCCGCTCTGCGTTGGAGCCCGTCCCGACCCCCGCCGTCCTCCTCGACCTCGACGTCGTCGAGCGGAACGTCGCCGCGATGGCCGCGAAGGCCCGCGCCCTCGGCGTCGCGCTCCGGCCCCACGCCAAGACCCACAAGTGCATCGAGGTCGCGCGGCTGCAACGCGAGGCGGGCGCGAGCGGGCTCACCGTGGCGACGCTCCCCGAGGCGCGCGCCTTCGCCGACGCCGGATTCGACGACATCACCTGGGCGGTGCCGGTGGTGCCGGGGCGGCTCGGCGAGGTCGTGGAGCTGGCGCGCCGGATCACCCTCCGGCTCCTCGTGGAGTCGGAGGAGGCGACGGCTGCGCTGACGCAGGCCGCGCGCGAGTCGCGAGTCCCGCTCCACGTCTGGCTGGAGGTGGACTCGGGTCAGCACCGCACTGGCGTGGACCCGCTCTCGCCCTTCGCGCTGGACCTGGCTCGGCGCCTCGCGGGCGATCCGCACCTCCGCTTCGACGGCATCCTCACGCACGCGGGCCACGGCTACGGCGCCCGCGACCGGGCCGCGCTCGTGCGGGCGGCGGCCGAGGAGCGGGACGTGATGACGGCGTTCGCGTTGCGACTCCGGGGGGCGGGCGTGAGGGTGGACGGCATCAGCATCGGCTCGACGCCCACGATGGCCGCCGCGGAAGACCTCACCGGCATCACCGAGATCCGGCCCGGCAACTATGTCTTCAACGACTTCCTCCAGCTCGCCGACGGCGTCTGCACGGCGGCGGCGTGCGCCCTCAGCGTCCTCGCCACCGTCATCTCCCACCAGCCGGGAGCGGACCACGCCGTCGTGGACGCGGGGGCGCTCGCCCTCTCCAAGGACCTCGGCCCGAGCGATCCCGCGCGGCAGCGAGGGTACGGGCCGCTCCTCGTGGGACTCGCGGGGCAGGAGGTGGATCCCGTGCTGCGAATCCGGTCGGTGACGCAGGAGCACGGCGTGGTGGCGGGCGCGGCGCCGGCGGACGTCGAGGGGCGCTTCGCCGTGGGTGAGCGGGTCCGCATCCTGGCCAACCACTCCTGCCTGACGGCGGCGCTGCACGACGCGTACGTGGTCGTGCGGGGCGAGGAGGTCGTGGGGCGCTGGGCGATCCACCGGGATCGCTAGGGCCGTCGGCGATCAGCGGTGAGCGGTCAGCGGTGAGCGGTCACCGGCGTGTCCGCCGCCGCTCTGGCGGCGGGACGGCACGCCGATACCTTCCAAGCATGGCCACCGTCTATCTCAACGGGCAGTTCCTGCCCGACGCACAGGCGCTCATCAGCCCCCTCGACCGGGGCTTCACCTACGGCGACGGCGTCTACGAGGTCATCCGGGCGTGGAACGGGAAACCGTTCTTCCTCGCCGACCACTTCTCCCGCCTCGCCGACAGCTGCGCCAAGATGCGCATCGGCGCCTACCTGACGCACCTCGAGGACGTGCCGCAGCGGCTCCTCAAGGAGAACGGCCTCACCGGCGACGCGCTGATCTACCTCCAGGTGACGCGCGGCACCGCGCCCCGTTCCCACGTCTTCCCCCCCGCCGACACCAAGCCGACGGTCTACGGGCTGGCGTGGCAGTTCAACCCCAATCCGGCGTGGACGCAGGGGATGGTCACCATCCTCGAGCCCGACGTCCGCTGGTCGCGGTGCGACATCAAGGTCACCTCGCTCATCCCGAACTCCTTCTCGGCGCAGCGCGCCAAGGAACTGGGGGCGCACGAGGGGCTCTTCGTCCGCGACGGGGTGGTGCAGGAGGCGACGCTCAGCAACGTCTTCGCCGTGTTCGGCGGCGAGGTGCATACCGCGCCCCTCTCGAACTACATCCTGCCGGGGATCACCCGCGCGATCGTCCTCGACCTCTGCCGCGAGCACGGCATCCCGTGCCGCGAGACCCCGATCTTCGCGACCGAGATCACGCGGGCCGACGAGGTCTTCCTGACGAGCACGGTCTACGACGTCGCCCCCGTGAAGTCGGTCGAGGGGCATGCACTGCCGGCCGAGCACCCGGTCGCCGACCGCCTCGTGGCGCTGTTCCGCGACGTCGTCCGCCGGGAGTGCTTCTAGGGTGGATCCGGCGGAGCGGCTGCAGGCCGAGCACGACCGCCTCTGCTTCCTCCGCGCCTTCCCCGCCTCCGCGCGCGAGTTGCGGCGCGCGGAGCGGGAGCTGGCGGGCTTCGAGCGCTTCGCCCTGCGGCGTCGCGACGATCTCTTCAATTCCGGCATCGCCGGCACGCGGTACTTCTATCCCTGGAACTTCCGGATGGCGCGCTGGCTGAGCGACCGCTACGGCCGCGCGGTGGAGGTGGACTGGGAGGAGTTCGACAAGCACGAGTGGGACGAGGTGAGCGCCCTCCTCTCCCTCGTGGTCGCGTGGGCGGAGAACGAGGGGCTCGACGACGACGACGTGGTGGTCGCGGACTGGATCCGCGCCGCCAAGGGGCGCGGCCGCGGGACCGACCTCGCCTGGCTCCTCGACACCATCGAGGGGATGGGGCTCCCCTACGAGCTGCGGCGCCACCTCTACGAATCGCTCAACCTCCCCCTCGTCTGGGACCTCGCCGGCTGTAGGGACAGCGTCACGCACGCCGTCATCCCGGTGCGCCGGCGCTTCTTCCACCGCGGGAAGCGCCCTGAGCCCCCCGCGGACCTCGCCGCGGCGGTCCGCGCGGGCACTGGGGCGCTCGAGTTGCTCCCCCGCGCCGCGGGTCAGCGGATCATCGACGCCGGGCGCGCCGCGCTCTCCCAGCGGGCCCGGGAGTTCCACGTCATCGTCCACGGCAACCCCGACGAGGTGTACCGCGTGGATTCGGGGCGGGGCCTCGAGATCTACGTCATCGGCCTCGACCGGCGGATCCGCCTCACCGTCGAGAGTGATTTCGGCGCCGTCCTCGTCAAGAACGGCGTCCCCATCGGCTACGGGTACGCCGTCCTCCTCGGCGACCGCGCCGACATCGGGATCAACGTCTTCCCGACGTACCGGGGCGGGGAATCGGCGTACATCCTCGAGAAGTTCGCGGCGGCGTTCCACCGCCACTTCGGCGCGCGGAAGTTCGTGATGCGGCGCTACCAGGTGGGGTGGCACAACCCCGAGGGGATCGAGGCGGGCTCCTACTGGTTCTATTACAAGATGGGCTTCCGCTCCGTGGACGCCGCGGTGCGCGCGCTCGCCACGAGGGAACGCGCGCGGCTCGACCGGCGCCCCGGATCGCGCTCGGGCCCCGCGATCCTGAAGCGGCTCTCCCGCGCCGACATGGTGCTCTGCACCGACGGCTCCGACGTCGCCGACTACCGCGACATAGACCCCAAGGCCACCGGCC
>Ga0208716_1001042_pt1 | contig 10919 bp, 7 predicted proteins | sample NGESurdeep092012_8_FD_184482 | JGI IMG/M metagenome (GOLD analysis project Ga0208716, IMG submission 184482) | Arctic peat soil microbial communities from Barrow, Alaska - NGEE Surface sample 415-3 deep-092012 (SPAdes) | ecosystem: Environmental > Terrestrial > Soil > Wetlands > Peat ...
GGATGGAGGTGGTCCAGCTGCCGGGCTACACCCAGCGCGAGAAGGTCGAGATCGGCAAGCGATTCCTGGTCCCCAAGCAGCTCCGCAACCACGGCCTGACGGGGAAGCGGATCGAGATCACGGACGACGCGTTCGTGGAGCTGGTCCAGGCCTACACCCACGAGGCGGGCGTCCGGAACCTGGAGCGGGAGCTGGCGAACATCATGCGCAAGGTCGCCCGGCAGGTTGCCGAGGGCCGCAAGCGCAAGACCGTCGTCAACGTCAAGAAGCTCGTGGAGTTCCTCGGCCCGCCTCGCTTCGAATACGGGGAGCTGGAGTCCGAGGATCAGACCGGCGCGGCGACGGGCCTCGTGGTCACCGAGGTCGGCGGCGACATCGTCGCGGTCGAGGTGACGAAGATGGAGGGCCGCGAGGACTTCATCCTCACCGGTCAGCTCGGCGACGTCATGAAGGAGTCTGCCCGCGCAGCCCTCTCGTGGATCCGCGCCAATGCCACGAAGCTCGGGATCGAGCGCGAGGTCTTTGAGAAGAACACGCTTCACATCCACGTCCCGGCCGGCGCGATCCCGAAGGACGGCCCGTCGGCCGGGATCACGATGGCCACCGCGATGGTCAGCGCGCTCACGAGCACCCCGGTCCGCAAGGACGTCGCGATGACCGGCGAGATCACGCTTCGGGGGCGGGTGCTCCCGATCGGCGGCCTCAAGAGCAAGATCCTGGCCGCGCACCTGTCGGGCGCGCGCATCGTGATCCTCCCGAAGAAGAACGAGAAGGACCTCCGGGACATCCCCGACGAGATCCGAAAGCAGATCAAGGTCGTCCTCGTCGACTCGATGGACCAGGTGCTGGACGCGGCCCTGCGGCGACATCCGCAACCGCTCCAGCCGCGGTCCCCGGGCTCCGGCGGCGACGAGAAGCACAGCGAACCCCTCGCGGTCCCGGCGCGGCCCGGCTTCCCGGCCGACCAGCCGGCGGCGATCGCGGCGGGCCGCTGACCGCGGTCCGGCCGCGCGCCCGACTCCGGCACTGCTGAGGGAGGGCGACGATGGAATACAAGGACTACTACGCCGTCCTGGGCGTCCCCAAGACGGCCACGGCGGCCGAGATCAAGCGGGCGTACCGGAAGCTCGCCCGGGATCACCACCCGGACCGAAACGCGGGGAACAAGAACGCCGAGCGCCGCTTCAAGGAGGTCAACGAGGCCCACGCGGTTCTTGCCGACCCCGCGAAGCGCTCGCAGTACGACGAGCTGGGTGTCCACTGGCAGGACTACGCCCGGGCGGGGGGCCAGGGGGGCGGCGACCCGTTCGGGCCGGGCGGGCCGTTCGCCGGCTTCGGGTTCGCGGGCGGCGCGAGCCGTGGAACCGGCACGGGCCGGCGCCCGGGCATGGGCGGTGGCGCCGGGGCGGGGGGCATCCGGTTCGAGTTCGCCGGCGAAGGCGGCGATTTCTCCGACTTCTTCCGGACCTTCTTCGCGAGCGGCGTGCCGGGCGAGGCCGAGGAGCCGGTGGGACGCGTCGGGGGCGCCGCGCCGGGTCGCGGGTCGCATGCGCGCGGCCGCGTCGAGACCCCTCCCGCCGTGGAGGCGCACGTCGACATGAACCTGGACGAAGCGTTTCGCGGGGCGACCCGGCTCGTTGAAGTGAATGGCAGGCGGCTGGAGGTGAAGATCCCGGCCGGCGTCGAGACCGGGAGCCGGATTCGCCTTCGCGGCCGCGGCGGCGGGGAGGGCGCCGGAGCACGCGACCTCGTGCTCGTCGCCAAGGTCGCGCCGCATCCCGTCTTCCACCGCGACGGCGCGACGCTCAGCCGGGAGCTGTCGGTGACTCTCCGTGAAGCGCTGCTGGGCGCCGAAGTGCCCGTCCGGACGCTGAGTGGCCGGGTCCTGCTCCGCGTCCCCGCCGGAACTCAGAACGGGCGCGTGATCCGGCTGGGCGGCCAGGGGATGCCGCGCCTCAAGGGTGACGGCCGCGGCGACCTCCACGTCAAGGTCCGGGTCATCCTGCCCGTGCTCGACGAGACTGGACGGCTGGCGGCCGCCGCGTTCCTGGACCGGGTAGACCAGCCCGACCCGAGGTCGGCCGAATGATCCCGAGTACCGTGGCGGCCGATGCGGCCGACCCGACGCTCCCCGACCGGAAGGATCCAACCGCAGCATGAACCTCGACCGCTTCACCCAGAAGGCCCAGGAGGCGATCGCCGGCGCGCAGGCGCTCGCCGAGCGGCTCCAGAGCCCCGTCCTCGATGCGGAGCACATCCTCGCCGCCCTCGTGGAGGAGGATGACGGGGTCCCCGCCCAGACGCTCCGCAGGCTCGGGGTGGACCTGGGAGCGTTCCGCGGCGAACTGGCCGGCCTCCTCGCGCGCCGTGCGAAGATCGCCGGCGGCCAGCTGACGCTCGACGCGCGCGCGCGCCGGGTGCTGGAGCGCGCGGCCGAGGAGGCGCGCCGGCTCGCCGACGAGTTCGTCTCCACGGAACACCTGCTCCTGGGCGTGATCGATGCGGGGGGCGAAGGCCAGGCGCTCCTCGAGCGGCACGCCGCGGGCCGCGAGGCCGTGCTGGGCGCGCTCGCCGGCATCCGGGGTGGCCAGCGGGTCACCTCCGCGACCCCCGAGAGCACGTACCAGGCGCTCGAGAAGTACGGCCGCGACCTGACCCAGGAGGCACGGGCCGGGAAGCTGGATCCCGTCATCGGTCGCGACGAGGAGATCCGGCGCGTCGTCCAGGTCCTGAGCCGCCGGACGAAGAACAACCCCGTCCTGATCGGCGAGCCGGGCGTCGGCAAGACCGCGATCGTCGAGGGGCTGGCCCAGCGGATCGTCCGCGGGGACGTGCCCGAGACCCTCAAGGAGAAGCGCGTCGTGGCGCTGGACCTCGGGGCGCTGATCGCGGGCGCGAAGTACCGGGGCGAGTTCGAGGAGCGCCTGAAGGCCGTCCTCAAGGAGATCAAGGACAGCGCCGGGCGGATCGTCCTCTTCATCGATGAGCTCCACACGGTCGTCGGCGCGGGGGCGGCCGAGGGCGCCATGGACGCCAGCAACCTCCTCAAGCCGATGCTCGCGCGCGGGGAGCTCCACACGATCGGGGCGACCACGCTCGACGAGTATCGCAAGCACATCGAGAAGGACGCGGCCCTGGAGCGTCGCTTCCAGCCCGTGGTCGTGGACCAGCCCACGGTCGAGGAGACCATCAGCATCCTGCGCGGCCTGCGCGAACGCTACGAGGTCCACCACGGCGTCCGCATCACGGACTCGGCGCTGGTCGCCGCCGCGACCCTCTCCAACCGCTACATCACGGGGCGCTTCCTCCCGGACAAGGCGATCGACCTCGTCGACGAGGCGGCCAGCCGCCTCCGGATGGAGATCGACTCCATGCCGGTCGAGCTGGACGAGCTGGAGCGGCGGCGGATCCAGCTGGAGATCGAGCGCGAGGCGCTCCGCAAGGAGCGCGACGACGCGTCGCGGGCGCGCCTCGAGGCACTCGAGGCCGAGCTCGGCGAGATCGCCGAGCAGGCCGGGGCCATGAAGCAGCGCTGGGAGACCGAGAAGGGGGCGATCGCGGGCCTACGGAGCACGAAGTCCGAGCTGGAGGCGCTCGCGGTCCGGATCGACCAGGCAGAGCGCGAGGCCGACTACGGCACGGCGGCCGAGCTCAAGTACGGCACGCTCGTCGCGCTCCAGGAGCGCCTGCGGACCCAGGAGGCCGCGCTCGCGGCCACGGACGGCGGCCCGCGCCTCCTCAAGGAGGAGGTCGACGCGGACGACATCGCCGAGATCGTCGCGGCCTGGACGGGAATCCCGGTCACGAAGCTCCTCGAGGGCGAGATGGCGAAGCTCGTCCACATGGAGGATCGGCTTCACGAGCGCGTGGTCGGCCAGGACGAGGCGATCGAGGCCGTCTCCGACGCGGTCCGCCGTGCCCGCGCGGGCCTCCAGGACCCGCGCCGCCCGATCGGATCGTTCCTCTTCCTGGGACCGACCGGCGTCGGCAAGACGGAGCTCGCCCGCGCGCTCGCGGCATTCCTCTTCGACGACGAGCAGGCGATGGTCCGGATCGACATGTCCGAATACCTGGAGAAGTTCTCCGTCCAGCGCCTGATCGGCGCGCCTCCGGGCTACGTGGGATACGAGGAGGGCGGCCAGCTGACCGAGGCGGTCCGTCGGCGTCCATACCAGGTGATCCTCTTCGACGAAATCGAGAAGGCGCACCCGGACGTCTTCAACGTCCTGCTCCAGGTCCTCGACGACGGACGTCTGACGGACGGCCAGGGCCGCACGGTGGACTTCAAGAACAGCGTCGTGATCATGACCAGCAACGCCGGGAGCCACCTCATCACGGGGTTCACCGGGACCCCGAGCGCGGACGACTCGTCCTACGAGGCCATGAAGCGCCAGGTGCTCGGAGCGCTCCGGACCGAGTTCCGGCCCGAATTCCTCAACCGGGTGGACGAGATCATCGTCTTCCATGCCCTGTCGGAGGCGGACCTCGAGCGCATCGTCGAGCTCCTGCTGCGGGATCTCCAGCGACGCCTGGCGTCGCACGACCTGACCATCACGATGTCGCCGGCGGCCGAGGCGGTGATCGCCCGCGAGGGTACCGACCCGTCGTACGGGGCCCGTCCACTCAAGCGGACGATCCAGCGGCTGGTCGAGAACCCTCTGGCGCGGGCGCTCCTGCGCGGCGAGTTCAAGCCCGGCGATTCGATCACGATCGACGCGGACCCCGTCTCCGGCACCCTCGTCTTCGCGAGCAGCGGCGCGACGGTCGTCGCGGACGCCACGGATCGGCGCGACGCGCGCGGTGGCGGGCGCGGGGATCCGCGGTCGGGTGGGACCGCGTCGTCGGTCCTGGACCTGCCGCCGACGCGGAAGCCGGACGGCGACGAAGGCCCGCTCCTCAACTGACGAGGCTCCCCGGCCAGCCGGCGTCCCCGCGACGGCCCAGCGCGGCGCTGTTCATCAGGCCCGCGAATACCGATCGCGCCCGCAGATGGAACCCGGGTTCGTGATACCGGGTTCCCGGTGAAACCCGAGCTCTGTCGGCGTAGTGAGCGTGCGTCCCGCGGATTCCATCAGCGGGCCCGATGTCCATCGACTCCGCGTTCTCGGGCAGGACCGTCGCGCTGCGCCAGTGGCTGGAGAGCCAGACCGCAGACCCTCGCGTCCCGACCGGGACCGTCGGGGCCGGCCAGAGACCTTCGCGACCTGTGGCCTTTCCGACCTACGCGCAGGGTTCGTACTACGGGACGAATCGAGTCATCGCCGGCGCTCCCGGGCGCCTCGCGGGTCCGGCCGCGCCGCTCCTGAGCACGGCGCGGGCAGCCCAGCCCTCGGGACGCGACCGCCGCCGCCTCGCGACCCTCCATAGCACGAACTGCGCGCGTATCTCGGAAGAACCGGCCGCGGTGGCGGTCGTCGGCACGTCGGTGTTCGTCCGGGCGCCCGCAACGGCGGAAGAACCCGACGCTGCGCGGCCCCCGCGTCTTGCCGCCGGACCCTGGCCGCGCCCACACGCACAGGTCGCCCAGAACGAACCCACGTTGCCCGCGGCTCCCGTCCGCGTCCCAGGCCGATCTGCACCGGCGCGGGCCATCTGGCCCCGGCGCAGGATCCGGCCCGGAGTCCCGCCGCTGGCCGGCCCCGCCGTCGCACCCATCAGTGGGCACGATGTCGATCAGGCCCACCGATGGATCCGGATCGCTCAGCACGACGTCGCCGTGGAATCCCGGGTCTCGTGGCGGAATCGAGCGTGAGCCGCTCCGATTCGGGGGGGCCAACAGCCATCGGACGGAATAGTCCTGTGGATCCGCCGCGGACTGATCGATTGGGCGCCGGAGGTCGCACCCGCCGGAGAGGAACTTCGCGAACGTGTCGAACAGCGAGCGGCTGCTGCCCTCCGCCCGCTGGCTCGACCACGACATTCATCGCCAATCGCACCGCGCCGAGGCCGGACTCCGATCGAGGTTCTCGTCGGCAACGTGCTCGGGAGACGGCCGTGGGTCAGGCCCTGGCCCTTCTCGGCCGCGGGGATTCCGGCCGGGGCGGCGCGGAGCCCACGGCCGGGCCGGCGCGGAGCACGCGGCACTACGATGGCCACCATGACACCCGACGAGGTCCGCGCGCGCATGCACGCGGCGCCGCACCCGCTCCCGCCGCCGCCGGCCTGGCTGCGCCCGGAACGGCTCCGCGACGGCGTGCCGTTCGATCGGCCGGCTTCACCACCCGGCGCCCGACCGGCGGCCGCGCTCGTCCTTGTCTATCCCGGGCTCCACGGAGAGGCGATGCTCGTGCTTACAGAGCGGGTCGACTACGAGGGTGACCACTCTGGCGAGGTGTCCCTGCCGGGCGGAAAGGTCGACCCGGGTGACGTGGACGCGGCCGCGACCGCGCTGCGGGAAGCCTGGGAGGAGGTCGGGCTCGATGCCGGGTTGTCTGGTGTCGAAGTGGTCGGCAGCCTGGATGCACTGTGGATCCCGCCCAGCAACTTCCGCGTGGAGCCGGTCGTGGCGATCGCTGCGCGGCGTCCCGTCTTCGTGGCGGATCCACGGGAAGTGGCCGCCATCCTGGAGGCGCCCGTGACAGCGTTCCTGCCCGACGTCACGCCCGTGATCATCGACCCGGATCCGCGCGGCCAGCCGCTCCGGTACGGCGCGTACCTGGTCGAGGGGCGGATCGTCTGGGGCGCGACGGCCGCGATCCTGGGCCAGTTCGGGGCCGTGCTCGGGTCCAGGTAGACACGGCCCGGGCCGGTGGCCGGGAGGCGGGGGCGTGCGCCCGGTGGCCGGGGGCGTGTTCACCCGGTGATCACTGCGACCGGCGACGACGGACGACGTTGGCCCGGGGCTGGGCCCGGGACTGTCAGAGCGGCTCGCCCTCGGCGGCAGTCTTCGCGTTCGCGCCCGCGCCCGTTGCCAGCGCGCCCTCGCCCTTCGCGACCGGCGTCGCTCCGTCGCCGGGAGTAGCCGTCCCGGCGGGTCCACCCGCGGTCAGCTCGAGCGCACGACCCTCGAGGATCCCGCGGGCGGCCGCGTCGTCCACGCCCGCGAACTCGACCTCGAACGCGCGCATCTCAGAGAGCTCCGTCCAGGCTGCGTGCTCGACGCCGGCCGGCCAGAGAACGGCTTCGCCGGCTGCGACGCGCGCGCGCTCGTCGCCGACCTGGACCCAGCCGCCGCCCTCCACGATCACCAGCCAGGCGCTGTTCGGGCTGGAATGCATCTCCATCGTGGCGCGGCGCGCGAACGCCAGCTCCGCCACGCGGCCCCGCGCGTCGGCATGGATCACCTGGGACGCGACGCCGCTCGTCCCGTCGGGACCTTCCGGGCGTCGATGTCCGACGCCGAAGCGGCGGATCTCCACCGCTCAGCCGCGGCGCCGCCGGGCGCGCTTCGGCCGGATCGTCGACTCGGGGTGCGCGAACTTCTGCTTCGAGTAGAAGCGCGCCTTGGCCAGCTGCAGCTGATACCGCGCCAGGGCCGGGGGGAAGCGGACGAACCGGACCCAGGCCAGGAAGCCCAGACCGAACGGGATGGTCACCGCGGTGAAGATGAAGTCGAAGTGGAAGACGGCGTAGACGAGCAGCAGGAAGAAGAGCGTGATCGAGGTCCAGAGCAGCCACTCGTACAGGTCGAGGTACGGTGGGTGGCGGCGGAGCTGCCGGGTCCGGACGTTGTACAGGATCACGATCGCCACGATCCCGACGAGCGCGGTGATCCAGATCGCGTTGAACAGGTCCGGGAAGAGGACGTCGTTGAACGCTTCGAACAGGTACTCCCAGGGCGGGAGGGTCACGGGCGCGGGCCTCCGTCGATTCGCGGACCCGGCGGGCGCAGCGAGCGGCGCGCCTCACCGGCGGCGCCGCCACCCGGCGCCGGACGCTGAGTATGCCATGCCTGCGGCGTATACTCGCCGCCAGGAGCGAGGCCGCCCGATCGCCCCGGGCAGCCTCTGCCCGGGCGTGCTGAGGCAGGAGGTTGATCCGGGTGCGAGCTCTCCTATCGGTCGCGAACCGCGAAGGGATCAGCGATCTCGCTCGCGATCTCGCCGGCCTCGAGGTCGAGCTCTACGCGACGGACGGCACCCGGGAGCATCTCCTCGCCGATGGGATCGACGTGCTCCCGGTGGCGGCGCTCACCAACCTCCCGCCGCTGGTCGGCGGCCTCGTCAAGACGTTCCACCCGGCCGTCTACGCCGGCATCCTGGCCCGCCGCGACCGGCCCGCGGAGCTCGCGGAGCTCGCGGAGCTCGGGATCGGGCTGCTGGACGTCGTGGTGGTGACCGTCAAGTCGTTTGCCCCGCAGGTCGGCGAGCGGCGCGTCCCGCTCGACGAGGCGCTCGAGATGATCGACGTGGGCGGGACGGCGCTCCTGTCGGCCGCCGCGCGCAACCACGCGGGCGTGGCGGCGGTCAGCAGCCCGGCTTCCTACGCGGACCTGGTCGCGGACCTCCGCGTCCGCGGCGGCGTATCGGCGGAGCTGCGCCAGCGGCTGGCCGCGGAGGCGTTCGCCGTCGTCGCTGCGTACCACGCGGAAGTCGCCGCCTACCTCAACCAGGTCACGGGGACCACGTTCCCGCCCCACGTCTCGATCGTGCTGGAGAAGGTGACCGACCTGCCGTACGGCGAGAACCCGCACCAGCGGGCCGCCTTCTACCGCGAGACGACGCATCGCGACGGCACGCTGGCCGACGCGATCCAGCTCCAGGGCCGACCGCCGACCTTCAATGATCTCCTGGACCTCGATGCCGCCTGGCAGGTCGCGCGCGACTTCAGCGCCCCGACCGCGGTCGTCGTCCGGCATACGGACCCGGTCGGGATCGCCTCCGATGACGGCCTTCCGGGCGCCTACCGGCGCGCGCTCGAGACGGACCCGGCCGCGGGCTACGGCGCCATCGTCGGGGTCAACCGGCCGCTCGACGCGGTCACCGCGAGCGAGATCGCCGCCGGGACCTTCGAGGCCGTGGTCGCTCCCGGCTACGGCGACGCCGCGCTGGTCGCCCTCGCCGCGCGGCCCGGCCTGGAAGTCCTGCGCGTGCCGCCCAATCCGTCGGACGGACTGCGGGATTACGGGATCGCCGCGCTCGACTTCAAGCGGATCGGTGGCGGTCTCCTCGTCGAGACGCTGGACCACACGGCCCTGGACCGCGGGCAGCTGCGCGTCGTGACCGAGCGCCGGCCGACGCTGGAGGAGCTGACCGACCTGATGTTCGCCTGGCGCGCGGCGGCCCACGTGCGCTCGAACGCGATCGTCCTGTGCCGGGACCTCGCGACGGTCGGGATCGGGGCGGCCCAGGTGAACCGGCAGGTGGCCGTGGAGGTCGCGCTCCGGCGGGCGGGCGACCGCGCCAAGCTGGCCGTCATGGCCTCGGACGCCTACTTTCCCTTCCCGGACGCCATCGCCCACGCCGCGATCGCCGGGGTGAGCGCGATCATCCAGCCGGGCGGCTCCCGCCGGGACGAGATGGCGATCGAAGTCGCCGACCGCCACCATCTCGCCATGGTCTTCACCGGCCGCCGCCACTTCCGCCACTAGGCCTGGGCGGACGTCGGGCGCGGTGTAACTTCCGGGAGGCACCGACGTCTTGAGACCGACCAGTCTTTAACCTGACGTGAGGAGCCCTGTGTCCGGTCGTCGTGCCACCAGCCTCGCCGGAGCCCTGCGCACCGGCGGCGACGCCCTCTTCAGGTCGACCCTCGCCGCGCTCGTCATCGCCGCGGCCGGGCTCGGCGCCGGCTCGGCGGTCGCGGCCGATCCGCTCACGATGACCGCCCGGGCCCTGCTCGACGGGCACGTCCGGCTGGGCACCTGGATGGCCATCCAGGTCGACCTCGAGAATGCCGGCCAGCCCGTGAGCGGGGAGCTCCGCCTGACGGGCGGCGTCCAGGGCCAGACCCGGTTCGGGACCCCCGTCGACCTGCCGACCGGCAGTCGGAAGCGGTACACCCTGTATGCCCAGCCGCCGGCCTTCGGCGATCGTCTCGAAGTCGCGGTCGTGGCGGCGGGCAAGCCTGTCGCCACGCGCCAGGTCGCGTTCGTCGCGGCCGATCCCTCGCAGCTCCTCGTCGGCATCGTGGCCGAGCACCCGGATCGGATCATCGGCGACCTGGGCGTCCTGACGACCCCGAACACCGTCCCGCCGGCGATCGTCGCGCTGACGATCGACTCCCTCCCGGAGCGGGTCGAGGCGCTCAGCGCGATCGACCGGCTGGTCTGGCAGGATGTCGACGCGAGCGACCTCAGCCCGGCGCAGCTCGGTGCGCTCCGCGGTTGGGTCGCCGGCGGGGGCCGCCTGGTCATCGTCGGCGGCACCGGCGGTCCGGGCCTCCTGTCGGCCTTTCCCGACGAGCTCCTGCCCTATCGGCCGGGCGCGACGGTCGACCTTCCCGCCAGCGCCCTCGGGACGCTGCTGGGCGAGCTGCCGTCGACCGCCACGGACCTGACCGCGCTCGGGGGACCCGCCGGGGCGGGTCGGACCCTGGCCGCCGTCGGCGACCGGGTCGTGGCCGCCGAGCTGACGTTCGGGAACGGATCGGTGACCATCCTGGGCTTCGACCCGACGACCACCTGGATCGCCGACTCGAAGGCCGACGCCGCGATCTGGCGGCGCGTCCTCCCGGCGCGTTCCGGCTCGGCGGTCGTCACCAGCGGCACCGACGACAGCCAGCTCGTCAATGCCGTCTCGTCGTTGTCGGCGGCGGCGCTCCCCCCGATCGGCGGGCTGTTCGTCCTCCTGGTGGCCTACATCGTGCTCATCGGCCCGGTCAACTACCTCGTCCTGCGCCGCCTCGGGCGGCGCGAGCTCGCCTGGCTGACGATGCCCGCCCTGATCGGTGTCTTCGCGGTGGCGGCGTATGTCTTCGGGGCCTCGCTCCGCGGGACCGACATCCTGGTCAACGAGGTCGCGATCGTGCGGGGCGCCCCG
>Ga0208716_1001045_pt1 | contig 10910 bp, 8 predicted proteins | sample NGESurdeep092012_8_FD_184482 | JGI IMG/M metagenome (GOLD analysis project Ga0208716, IMG submission 184482) | Arctic peat soil microbial communities from Barrow, Alaska - NGEE Surface sample 415-3 deep-092012 (SPAdes) | ecosystem: Environmental > Terrestrial > Soil > Wetlands > Peat ...
CCCTAACGGGGCTTCGAACCGCGCACGCACAAGACTGGCACGACGCGAAGAACTCGGCATCAAGGCGCAGACGCGGGTGGAAAATGTAGAAACTCCAGGGACGCGCTTTCCAGCGCGTCCACGCGCCGGCTGGAAAGCCGGCGGCAGCCAGGATTGGCTGCCCCACAAAGCAACTTATCTCCGCCCCAGGAGCCCGTTGTAAGTCTCCACGTGGAACCTGCGCCCGTCGGTGCGGATGGTGATCATGCCGTCCAGGTCCGTGCGCAGGACGGCCGCATGATGCTCGCGCAGGCGTGCCACCACGGTGGCGTGCGGGTGCCCGTAACTATTCTCGAACCCGGCCGAAATCACCGCGAACGCCGGCTGCACCGCGCTCAAGAACTCTTCCGTGCTGCTGGTGCGGCTCCCATGGTGCGCCACCTTCAGCACGTCGGTGGGCCGCAGTTCGTTGGTATAGAGCATCTCCTGTTCTATTCCGCGCTCCACATCACCGCTCAGCAACAGGCTGCGCTGCCCGAACGTCACGCGCATCACCAGGGAATCGTTGTTCTTCGGCTCGTCCACCGGCACGTAGTCCGGCGTTGGCGCCAGCACCTCGATCGCCGCGCCGCCGAAGGCGAACTGCCCCGGCGCGCGCAGCGGCACGATCTTGGCGCCCATCGCGACCGCTTTGTCGTGCACCGCCCGCCACTCCGGACTATCGGGCATGACGCCGGTCCACACCTCCCGCGGGTGGAAGTCGGCGATCAGCGCCCCCAGGCCGCCGCTGTGATCCTCGTGCGCGTGCGAGAGCGCCACCACGTCCACCGTGCGGAAGCCGCGATCCCACAGGTAGGGCGCCACCACGTCCTCGCCGATATCGAGCTGCGAGCGCGCAATCCGCCCGAATGCCGGGATGCCGCCGCCATCCACCAACATGCGTTTGCCATCCGGAAACAGCACCAGCAGACTGTCGCCCTGGCCCACGTCGATGGCCGTCAATTCCAGCTCGCCAGGATGGACATCCGGCGCGAACGGGTGCCACACCAGCAGCGCGAGCAACACTGCCACCACCACGGCCCACCATCGGGAGCGCCAGACGGCCGCCGCGATCAGCGCCGCCGCCAACGCGATGCCGAGCCATACCGGCGGCGTCGGAATCCGCCAGTTCGGCTCTATGTTGGCGTGGAACCAGACCACCTTTTGCGAGAGCCACAAGAGCAGCCCGGCGACCCTGGCGATCCACTGCCACCCCGTGAATACAGCCAGGAACCCGACCGGCACCACCGCGCCCAGCAGCGGCACCACGAAGGCGTTCGCCGAAAGTCCCGAGAAGCCCAGCCGGTGAAAGTAGACCACCATGGGCAGCGCCAAGCCAAGCTGCACTACCGCCGACGTCAGCACGATCTCGTAGACGAACAGCACCAGACGCGCCGGCCACGCCACCACCCAGAGCGGCGCGTGCAGCGTCTCGGCCAGCAGGCGCATTTCGATGCGGAACTGCGCGGCGCGCGGCTGCATATGGAAATCGCGGCCGCTATCGGCGAGGTCGCGAAGTCCCGCCATCAGCGGGCCCGAGGTAGCGGCGATGGCCGGCGCCGCGAACGCCCCCAGAAATCCCACGGCCAGAAACGTGAGTTGGAAACTGGCGTCGAACAACTCCTCCGGGTCGAGCAGCAGAAACCCCAGCGCCACCGCCGCCAGCAGGTTCATGATGCGCCGCTGGCGATAGAAATACCCCGCGATCATGAAAAGCGTGAGCCCCGCCGCCGAGCGCACGCAAGGCGCCTGCCACCCCGTGACCAGCGCATACAGCCACGCCGCCAGCACGGTGATGAACAGCGCGAGGCTCTCCGGCACGAAGCAGATGCGCAGCATGAACAGAAAGAAGGCCGCCAGCACCGCCACGTGAGTCCCGGAAATCACGATCGCGTGAAACGTCCCCGTGGAGCGGTACTGCTCCGTCCAGACCCTCTGCAACTGGAAGGATTGCCCGATCAGAATCGCCTGCATCATCCCGGCCTGGTAAGTATCGCCGGGATAGAGATGTTCGATCCGCGCGAGGGCGGCCTGGCGCAGGTCCATCACCGCTTTCTGGAACGCATTTCCGCAATGTCCGGGCAGGACGCGCACGGTTCCGGCCGCCGCCGAGACGGTCCAATAGATGTCCTGCCGGGCCAGGAAGCGGCGGTAATCGAAGGCCCCTGGATTGCCGAAATTCCGCGGCGGGCGCACCTTCCCTTCGAGTTCCAGATTCTGCCCGTAGCGCAGTGCGGGCAGCGTTTCGCCCTCTTTGGTAAACAGCGTGACTTGCGCCCGAGCGTCGCGGTCCAGTTCGAGAATGAAGCGCTCGCGCTCGCCCGAGATCGCCGGCGGCTCCACCACGCACCCGCCGACAATCACCACCTCGCGCCCGCTGGCATCGATCTCTGGCGGCGGCCCCGGTGCGTGCACGCGCGAATCGAGCGCCCCCGCGAAGAACAGTCCGAGCAGGCAGCACAGCCCCGCCAGCACGCGCGATCCGCGCCACAGCGCCAGCAGGCCGAGCACGAGGAATGCCGCGATGGCGCCGAGTAGTTCCGGCCCGCCAAACGGTACAAACCGATAGACCAGGATGCCCGAAGCAAGGGCAGCCAGGGGACCCAGCAATGGATGTTTCAACAGTTAAGCACGATTGTCAGCGGCCAATCTTTATGTGCCGTCCTAAACCAATACCTCTCAGAACTATTACGGGGCACTATTACGGGTAGACACGCGCCGCGCGTGGTATAACCATCGCATGCGGAAAGCCTTTCTCCTCGCCCTCACGCTCGCCTCGCTCGCGTTTTCCCAAGCGCGGCCCAAGGTGCGCGCCATCACCGCCTTTATCCGCATCGACGCCGCGCACTACGAGGCGCAGGTCGCCGAGGCCGTCAAATTCCTCAACGCCGCGCGCGAGGAGTATCGGGCCGCGGGCTTCGAAGTCGAGACCATCCGCGTGGTCACCCAACCGCTCGCCGAATACACCAAGGGGATGAAGCACGCTGACGCCCTGGCCTTGCTGCGCAAGTACGGCGAGCTCGCGGCGAAGCTCGGATTCTCGCCCAACCTGGGCGCCGTGCAACTCACCGACGACGACGACCGCTCCACCGTCGATCTCGCCATCGACGTCTTCGCCTCCACCAAGATCAACGGCAGTCTGGTGGTCGCGGCCGACGATGGGATTCACTGGAAGTCGATTCGCGAGGCCGCGCGGCTGGTCAAGGCCGTCGCCGCCAAGAGCCCCAATGGCGCCGGCAATCTGAACTTCGCCACCACCGCCATGGTGAAGCCGTACGGGCCGTTCTATCCCGGCGCGTGGCACACCGGGCCCGGCAAGACCTTCGCCGTCGGCCTGGAGAGCGCCAATGTGGTGGCCGAGGTGTTCGCGCAATTTCATGAACCCGGTCCGGCGGAAACGAAGCTCGCCGAAGCGCTGACCGGGCACCTGCTGCGCGCCGAGGCGGCCGCCGTGCGCATCGCCAAAACCACGCAGTGGACCTACGCTGGGCTGGACCCGACCCCGGCGCCGCTGGGCGACGTCTCCATCGGGCGCGCCATCGAGAACTTCATCGGCGCGCCGTTCGGCTCCGGCGGCACCATGACCGCCGCCAGCGTGATCACCCGCGCCGTGCAATCCACGCCGGTCAAGCAGGTGGGCTACGCCGGCCTGATGGTCCCGGTACTGGAGGATAACGTCCTCGCCAAACGCTGGGAAGAGGGCACCTACAACATGGATTCGCTGCTGGCCTACTCGGCGGTCTGCGCCGGCGGGCTGGACACCATCCCGCTGCCCGGCGATATCGGCGAAGAGCGCCTGGCGCGCATCCTGGGCGATGTGGCCTCGCTGGCCTACAAGTGGCGCAAACCGCTGGCCGCGCGCCTGCTCCCCGCGCCCGGCAAGAAGGCCGGCGACCGCACCGCGTTCGACGACGCGCGCATGGCCAACACCATCGTGCGGTAACAGCCATGACGGTACGGGTCGCGGAAGCGCACGCGGCGGAAGAGATACTCCGCGTCACCAACGCCGCCTACCAGGTGGAGAAGTTTTTTATCGATACCGGCCGGTTGGATCGCCAGCGCTTGGGCGAACTCCTATGGAAAGGAGTGTTCCTGGTGACTGACGGCATGGACGGCTGTTTGCAGCATCCGTCAGGGTTTACACTAAGTCTCATGATCCCTGCCGGCCTCAAGCAGCGCGTGCACGATCTACTCGGTCCGCGGGGTTATCTCGACCGGCCCCAGGACCTGGCGCTTTACGAATACGATGGCGGCGTCGACAAGCATGCGCCCGACCTGGTTGCCTTCCCGCGGAGCACCGCCGAAGTGGCCGCACTGGTCAAACTGGCGCAGGAATTCGGCGTGCCCTTCGTGGGACGGGGCGCCGGCACCGGACTGTCGGGCGGGGCGATTCCGCGCGAAGGCGGGCTGATGATCGCCTTTGCCCGCATGAACCGCATCCTGGAACTCGATCTCGAAAACGAGCGGGCCGTGGTGCAGCCCGGCGTGGTCAATCTGGATATCACCCTCGCCGTCGAGGGCAGCGGTTATTTCTTTGCGCCCGACCCCTCCAGCCAGCGCGCCTGCACCATCGGCGGCAATGTCGCCGAAAACGCCGGCGGACCGCACACCCTGGCCTACGGCGTCACCACCAATCACGTTCTGGGACTCGAACTCGTGCTGCCCGACGGCACCGTGGTCGAGACCGGCGGCAAAGCGTCCGACCTGCCGGGCTACGACCTCACCGGCCTGCTCACCGGCAGCGAAGGCACCATGGTGCTGGTCACCAAAGTGATTGTCCGCCTGATGCGCAAACCGGAGACCGTCAAGACGATTCTCGCCATCTACGAATCCAACGAGGACGCGGGCCGCACGGTGGCGGAGATCACGGCGCGCGCCATCACGCCGGTAGCGGTGGAGATGCTCGACGGGGTCATGCTGCGCATGGTGGAAGAGGCCACTCACGCGGGCTACCCGATGGATGCGGCGGCGGTCCTGTTGATCGAGCTGGAAGGCATCCGCGAAGCCGTGGAGGAGCAGGTGGAACAGGTGCGCCAGGCTTGCACGGTTTCTGGCGCGCGCGAGTTTCGCGTGGCGCGCACCGCCGGGGAGCGCGACCTGTTGTGGAAGGGCCGCAAGAACGCATTCGGCGCCGTGGGCCGGGTGAGCCCGACATACTACGTCCAGGATGGGGTGGTGCCGCGCACCCAGATCGCGCCCACGCTGCACTTCATCGGCGAGGTGGCGCTGAAGTACGGGCTCACCATCAGCAACATCTTCCACGCGGGCGACGGCAACATGCATCCCATCATTCTGTTCGACGCGCGGAAGCCGGGCGACATGGCAAAGGCGCGCGCGGCGGGCGCGGAGATCCTCACCTGGTGCATCGACGCCGGCGGTTCGATCACCGGCGAACACGGCGTCGGTATGGAGAAGAGCGAGCTGATGGCGAAGATGTTCCCGCCGGAAACCCTGGAGGCGATCCTCAAACTGAAGATGCTGTTCGACCCCAACGCGCGGCTCAACCCGGGGAAAGTGCTGCCCACCGGCCGCGGCTGCCTGGAAATCCGGCAAGCGCCGCTGTCGGCCGGGAGCGCGGTGTACTAGCGGGCATTGCTCACACGGAGGGAGCGGGGGTGCTCGGCCGGGGCGAAATGCTGTTCACTCAACAGATCGAACGTGGGGCCGGCCGCTTCGCGGCACACAGGCATTGGTTTCCCAGAAGGGACTTCGGGAGCACGTCGGCGGGTCCACTCACCCGAAAGGTCGTCGGGCGAGAATCAGCCTTCCCCCTCTGTTAAACGCGGGCTTTGCTACTGCCAACCTTGCGCAACTCCAGCACCAGCCGCAAGGCTTCGTTCACTGCTCTCTCGCTGCCAAAGGCCTTTCGGATCTCCGGGTCCAGTAGCACAAGATTTGTGCCTGCATGGTAGCGTTTCGCGTACTTGCCCCGTACCCCTGCCTTGAGCAACTGCCGAACATCGTACTCCGGGCGCAACTCGTCGTTCAGCTTATCGCTGCGTTTCCTCATAGACTCCTCTTTCGTTTCGGGTCAGTTTTCGAGCGCTGATGATCCGAATCGTTTCGCGGCTTTCTGCATGAGCGACCATCAGAAGTCGGCCCCGATTTGATAACCCGATGGTGATGTATCGGTGTTCGTCGCCAGAGTGGTCGGGGTCGGAGGCTGTAGTCCCGAGAAAATCACCTAGCACGGTGGCGGCCTCGGTGAAGGAAACCTAATGCTTACGGAGATTATCGGCCGCCTTGCCGGGGTCCCACTCGAACTCCATACGCCCAGTGTAGCCGGTTGAAAGCTGACTGCGCAGTTTTCCCGGATCAGCCGCCGACGACTGGGGAAGACGCTTTGAAGACTGGCAGCGCCGGCGTACCAGGTTGTGCCTGGCCCTAACCCGATACTCGCCAAATCGACCCGCCCAACGGCATTCCCGCAGGTTGAGGCGGCTCCCGGATTGCTCGGGTGAAGCTGACGAGAAGGGAACCGGGGCGTTTGCTGGTGCGATGGGGATTTCGCGCCAGCAATCCAGTGCAGGCGTCAATTCTCCGGTTTGGGGTGACACAGCCAAATGGGCAGCGAGGATCTGCAAGGAATGTCGTTTTCCGTGAATCTCACTTCAAGACCGCAAGGGTCGGTCGCGGACCTTCGTGAAAGGGCTTAGAATACACCTAATATGGATAATGTGGCCGTGATGATGCGCTTACTTGTCTGGGGTGCGGTTTTGACGGCGCTGGTGGCGGGATGGGCTCCGGCGCAGACGGCGGCGGCGGTGGCCGTCGACGGGACGGTGAAGGACGGCGCGGGGCTGGCGGTGGCGGGGGCGATCGTCACGCTGGAAACGGCGGCCGGCGCGGAGCAGCGCACGACGACAGCCGACCAGGCGGGGGCTTTCCACTTCGGCGACGTGGCGGCGGGGAGTTATAACGTCACGGTCGCGGCGGGCGGGTTCGCGGTGTGGACGGCGAACGTGACGGCGGGAGTATTGAATCAGGCGCCGGTGGCGGCGGTGCTGCAGGTGGCGCCGGTGACGTCGACGATCGAGGTGACGCTGCCGCCGAAGGAGCTGGCGGCGGAGCAACTGAAGTCGGAAGTGAAGCAGCGGTTGCTGGGCATATTTCCGCACTTTCTGGTGACGTACGAGCCGAACGCGGCGCCGCTGACGGCGGGGCAGAAGTTCCACCTCGGGTTCAAGACCCTGGTGGATCCGGTGACGCTGCTGGGCACGGGGGTCGACGCGGGAATCCAGCAGGCGCAGAACAAATACCCGGAGTTCGGGCAGGGGGTGGAAGGCTACGCGAAGCGGTTCGGGGCGCGATATACCAGCCACATCAGCGGCGTGATGATTCACCATGTGATCCTGCAGGCGGTCTTTCACCAGGACCCGCGGTATTTTTACAAGGACACGGGGAGGTTCAGGTCGCGAGTGTGGTACTCGATCTGGACGGCGTTCGTGTGCAAGGGCGATAACGGGCGCTGGCAGCCGGACTATTCCGACGTGATCGGCGGCGCGGCGGCGAGCCAGGTATCGAGGCTGTACTATCCCTACACGTCGCGGCCGTGGCTGCGGCTGTTTCATAACGTGCTGGAGGGTTTCGGCGGCAGGGCGGAAGACCATCTGCTGGAGCAGTTCGTGGTGCGCAGGTTTACGACGCACACGCGGAAACTAGCGGGGATGTTTCGGAAGGTGCTGGCGGAGGGGACGGCGGCGCCGCTAGTGTCGGTGGGGGACTTGAGCGCGGGGCCGATGACGTTCGTGCTGGCGAGCGACCTTCAGGCGAACGGCGCGACGCTGGCGAAGGTGGGGGCGATCGCCGAGGGGCAGGTAAGTTACGCGGGCGGGATGAGCGGCGCGGGCGAGGCGGTTCGGTGGCGGCTGGAACACGTCCACCTGAAGGTGGGCAATGTGGACGTGCCGCTGAGAAGCAATCAGGCAAAGGGCGGGGACGGGGCGTTGGTGTACCGGCAGTTGGAGGGGTCGGGGAGGATTGCGCTGGTGTTGTATGTGGCCCAGGATGTGGTGGTGGGGCCGGGGAAGTGAATTGCGGGGGCCCAAAGGCCGCTGCCCAGGAATCTCAAACGGGCTTCAATTCCTTTGACATTCCGGGCGGCAAGCGGACCGATGGGGGAGGCAATCGCTGAGGTCAATGGAGGATATCCCACTTCATGGCCACTATCGCTGTGCGGGCATGTTTGAACTACAAGTACGAGTCGCGCGTTATGCAGCCAACTGATTGGCGTCGCACTTTGTAGTAAGGCCACGTCCTTCGCGCGAGCCCAGTGTAGTTGTGTTGCCGCCCGTTCTGACGCTGGGCGTGACACCTATAATGGACAGAACGGGAGGGCGTGATGAAGGCACCCAGATCTGCGAGACCGGTTGGTGCAGACCACAGTCTCCAGCGAGCCGCCCGTTTCCGTTTCCCAAAAACTGGAATCGTCCCGCAGTATTGATCCTGTGCGGCGGAATCTGGTGGTGGCTGAGCCGTACACCCGATTCTGTCTACCGGCGGACGCCGGGAATGCGCGAACCCTCCTATCGTAGGGCCTGTAATCCTCGTGTAATCCGGAGGGGTTCGAGGGCTTGGCCGATTGCTGGCGGGAACAGCCCATAGCACCAGCAATCAGGCACGCGGTCTGAAAACGGCGATATACGGTCCTTGGCGAGCTGGAGCCCCCCCTATCCGCCGCCTCCCGCGCTAGAATAGGACCAACGCCGTCATGTCTGCCCTACGCGTCTTCGCTGCCCGTTCGCTCTGCGGTCTGATTCTCTGCCTGCCCGCAGTATCCCAGCAAGCCCCCCAGCAAACCACTCCGCCGGCACCCGCCGCGCCGCAACCCGACTCCGCCCGCGTCCAGTTCAAGGGATCCGCCATCGAAGTCATCGTGCCCGTCACCGTGACCGACGACAAGGGCCGCTTCGTTTCCAACCTCGTGAAGAAGGACTTCCGCGTGCTCGACGAAGGCAAGCCGCAGAGCATCGAGTTTTTCAGCCATGAAGAGAAACAGCCCATCGTGGCCGGCTTCCTGATCGACCTGAGCAACAATTCGCGCATCCACTGGAAGACTTACCAGGATGCCATTCTGGAACTGGTCTGGAACCTGCTGCCCGGCGACAAACGCTTCACCGGTTACCTGATTTCCTACGGCAATACCGCCGATATCGTGGTCAACACCACCTGGGACTCGGAGAAGCTCGCCGACAAGGTCCGCAAGATGAAGCCCGGCGGCGGCGCGGCGCTGTATGACGCCATTTACCTGGCCTGCACGCGGCGCGAGCTGGTCAAAGGCGAGCCCTACGAACCGCGGCGCGTCATCATCGTGGTGGGCGACGGCCACGACAACGCCAGCACCCACAACCTGGAAGAGGTTCTGGAGCTCGCCCAGCGCAATCTGGTCACGATCTATGCCGTCAGCACCATGGCGTTCGGCTTCTCCAACGAATCCCAGGATGTGCTGGAGCGCCTGACCCACAAGACCGGCGGCCACGTCGAATACCCGCTCAATTCGCTCTACAAGGATGTGTCCGGCTATCTTTCGAACCCCTCCGACGACGGCAACTACGCCCTCACCGTCGGCACCGGCGGCTACGCGGCGCAAATCTCCAATGGCATCATCAAGGCTGTGGGCGGCATCGGCGGCGAGATCACGACCCAGTACATCCTGCGCTACAAGCCGGACTACGATCCCGAGGCCAAGCCCAAGCCGTACCGCAAAATCACCGTGGACATTCCGGGATTGCCCAACGTGAAGATCAGCGCGCGCGAAGGCTACTTCCCCAACGAAGTCCCCGGCGCCCCCGCCCCCGCGCCGGCTGCGCTTACGCCTGCGGCAACCAAGAAGTAATTAGCCGCCGATGAACGCCGATAAACACAGATAAAACAAAACACAGAATTCTTATCCGCGTTCATCGGCGTTCATCGGCGGCTAATATTCTTCCCGTCCCTCACCTCCATAGCTTTCCGCCCGATAAGTAGATTAGGATTAAAACGTGCCGTCCAGCGTGCTTCCCATCAGCGGATGCCGGCAGGGTACCTACGTACTCCTGGATGCGGTTCTGCCCGCGCGCCCGCCGTGCCCCGTCGGAGTGCTGCTCATCGATCTCGATACCGGCCGGCCCTGGTTCCGCATGCGCCGCGATTTCGCCCGTATTGCCGATCCCGAGGACGCCGAAGTCTTCGAAGCGCTGGAAGACCACATCCGCCAGTGCCTGGCCGAATCCGGCGCCGAAACCTTCCTGCGCTCCCTGGAAGACACCCTGTCCAACGCCCTCCGGGTCAGCCAGCGGCAAGCGGTCTCCGTGGATGCCTTCTCGCGCGTGCTCGACCGCCTCTATCGCGAGCACGTCGAGGATACCGAGGTACAGCGCTTCGCCACCCACCTGCCCCTGTTCAGCCTGCGTGCCGCGGCCGGCGGCCTCGGCGGCGAGATGTTATCCGAGGCGGAAGACTGGGTCCCCGCTCCCGAAGGAATGCGCCTCTCGCCGGATCTTTTCGTGGCCCACGTGGAAGGCCAGTCCATGGAACCGCGCATTCCCCATGGCAGTTTGAATCTCTTCCGCCTCCACCCGGCGGGCTCGCGGCAAGGCAAGATCCTGCTCATCGAGCGCTTCGGCGTGCTCGATGAAACCGCGCGCTACACCATCAAGCGCTACACCAGCCGCAAGGTAGTCACGAGCCCGGACGAGTGGCAGCACGAACAGATCCGCCTGGAGCCCCTGAACCCCGAATTCGAACCGTGGGACGTCGATCCGGAAGGCTTCGCCGTGGTCGCCGAATGGCTGCGCGTCATAGATTGAACCCAGAGGGGCCCGGATTGAAACCCTCCCAGTTCAGTATGGGCAAGCCCGCCCCGGTCATTAACAAGGTCAGCCGCCTCCTGCTCGCCTGGTACGCCCGCGGCC
>Ga0208716_1001046_pt1 | contig 10901 bp, 8 predicted proteins | sample NGESurdeep092012_8_FD_184482 | JGI IMG/M metagenome (GOLD analysis project Ga0208716, IMG submission 184482) | Arctic peat soil microbial communities from Barrow, Alaska - NGEE Surface sample 415-3 deep-092012 (SPAdes) | ecosystem: Environmental > Terrestrial > Soil > Wetlands > Peat ...
CCGGGCCGAGATCCTCGCCCGCAGCCTGCGCGTCACTGACGCCAAGATCAGCACGAGCCAGTGGCGTTCCTTCGACGCCACTGCCTACCGCCTTTTGCACGAGCTGGTCGGTCCGGAGCGCGTCGGCGTCCGTGAACAGATCCTCTCGCACGCGAGCGTGAGCCGGATCCTGAACGGCTATCCGAGCCCTCTGGCGGCGCCGAACCCCCAAACCACCTACAACGCCCGGCAAGCCGCCAACCACCTCGGAGTCTCGCACTCGACAGTCGTCGCAGACATCCGCGAGTCCCGGCTGCCCGCGACCTTTGACGGGCGCAGGTACAGCATCAAAGCCACCGACCTTCCCACCGCCACCGACGTTGCGCCGGCCGACCCCACCAGCACCGACCCCCTGGACCAGCTCACCTGCACGTTGGGCCTCCTAGCCGACATGGTCGTCACCGAACGATCCCGAACCACACCCATGCCAGGCTTCGACCCACTACGCGACGACGCAATGGTCGCCCCAGTCGTGGCCCGGGTCTTCGCCATGACCATCGTCGCCGCCCGCGACGCCCTCGCCCACATCCCCCTGCAGGACGCAGACCGCCCCCTGGCAATCGCCCAATACGCCGAGCACAGCCTCGACGCCCTCGGCGACGTCGACCGACCCAGCGGGCTCAGCCAGGTCGCGAGCTTCGCGCCCCCGTCGTCACCGGGAACACCAAACGAAGAGCTCGAGGCTGCGCTGCGAGCCTGGGCAGGCCACGCGCGGACGGAACTGGCCACGACCATCCCCAGCACCGAAGTGCTGAGAGACATCGCCAACCAGGGAAGGCACCTGTATGCGGTGTCCGCACGCCTGGCCACAGCCTCCTTCACCGCAGGGCACCTTTCCGAGGACGCGGCCCGGGCTGTGCACGAAGAGCTACGCCAGCCGGCTCAGATCATGCACCGGCTACAGCAACAGTGGGAAACCGTCACCACAGCCACCAAACCGAGCCACGAGTACGTCACAGCAACGACCACCCTGCACTCCACCCTCACCGCCATCGAACAAGAAAGCCTGCTTCCTGGCGACCACGTCGAACCTGCCAGGCGAATCGACCTGGACCAGGCAATGACCGATCTCCGTTACGCGGCAACCGATCTGGTCGAACTGAGCTACACAGCCGCGCAACTACCCGAGCCGCTCATCCGCTCCGGGCTGCTGTTCGCCCCAGCCCGGATACTGCCCTCGACCATGGAACGCATCCACGACCGCAACCACGGCAGGTACGTGCCGATACTGCTTGAGGAAGGTGAGGCACTCATCGACGCCGCACAGAAGGGATCCAGCGCAGCACGGCAAGTCCGCGCAACTCTCGAGATCTCCGCGCGACCCACAGCCGCGGTTGTGTCGTCAAGCCACCTCCTGGCAGACGGATTGTCGCGTCGAGAGCTCCACTCAGCCACCCGCCCTGGTGGACCCGACCTGCGCTAGAGACCCGCATGAGTTAACCAAGGTGACCGGAAGGAAATCGAGCCATGAACCCACACCCCCCGTCCCCCCACCCCACGGGCCAGTCGCCGACACTGTCAGTCCCTCGTCGACGCCGCCGCCCGTATCGGCGTGAGCACCAAAACCGTTCGCCGCTGGGTCTCGTCGGGCCATCTGGCCGCATACCGCATTGGGCCACGCCCGTTCCATGTCGATCCCGATTAGCTCGACAAGATGATCGCTCCGCCACGTTCAGCGCTCGAGCCAAGCCACCGATACCCGGACAGCCCCACGACTGATGGTGTACCTGCTGCTCGGTAATCATCATGAAGCACCCGACCGTGGCGCTTCCCCACACCTCGCGCCACAGGAGAGCCCGATCATGGAACAGTTGCTGTCCGTCAACCAGGCTGCCGAGTTGCTCGGCACCACTGTTCGCTTCCCGCGCCGCCTCGTCGCCGAGCGTCGAGTTCGGTTCATCCACGTCGGTCGACATGTCCGCATCCCACTGTCCGCACTCGAGGACCTGATTCGGGACGGGACCGTAGAGCCGGCCGATGCCACAACCAAGCCTTGACAAGGCTGCTGGGACCACGCCGCTCTCGGCGAATGATCAATGTCAAGGCAGCCTTCCGCAACTTCTCGTACTGCGTGCTCCCACCAACTGGTGCGGCTGGTCCAAAGTTACGTGGATCCAGCCCTCCTCACGAGCCAGGTCCGCATCCAGTTCCTGCGGGCACAGGGTCCGACCCTGCTGGCGCGCTCTAGCCACCACTGCGCACACCAGCGCATCGCAGACGTCATGACTGGCGAATGATCCCGTGAAGTCTCGACGCACTCTGAGAAAGGGAAAGAGCCAACACAGGTCCTCCAGGGTCAGCTTCCCCTTCTTGGCCCACCCCCACGCGTTCAGAGCGGCTCGGGGATAGGTCTCACAGACCGTTCCGGTCATGCCTGAGCGGTCGACCGCTACGCCTCGCTCAGCGAGGTCAGCCTCAATCAGTGCCCACATCGCTGCGGTCGCTCCCAGCATCTGAAAGGCGGCCGGCAGTGGCCGCGCTTTGATCTGGGGATGACGCGTGAGGAATACGTCCGTTGCCCGCTGGGCCAACGTGCTCGTTCGCCACGCCTTGCGGTCCTCGATGACCTCGAGGTCGGAACTTGTGAGCGGACGGTGACGCCGACGCTCCAGAAACTCGACGTAGCGACTGGGCCAGCCAAAGGGCACATCGACAGCCCAGTGCCACTGCGACTCCCCAGCGATCAAATCCACAACTGCCGCAGCGTCGAGAGGCGTGTGGACCGACGCAACCTTTGCATGCTCCCCTGCCCACTCCAAGGCGACCGCCGCGGTCCCGCGCGCGCTTGTCGACATGTCGAGACCCCACGTCTGCATCAGGAGCTTGACCCCCTGGCCTCGAACTCAGCATCTCCGGCGATGATGTCCTCCACCTTTCCCGGGCGATCACTTCAGGCGCCGGCAGACACTTCGCGGCCGTCGAGTGTGCGCCCCGGATAGCCATGACAGGACTGTACGGATGTCGGGTCCGATTGCCCACCCGTCCGTCCTATTAGGGAACAGGACGATTAGGGAATGGCAGCCTCCTCGAGGAGATCGAAACCGATGTTGTCGAGGGAGCCGTTGACGACATCCAGCGATGTCTGTGGACTCTGCGGCTGCGCTGCACCGTGACGGGCAGCCACCGATGTTGCTCAATAAAGTGGGCATAAAATGGTCACGAAACAAGGCAGGTCAGAAGCCATAAGCCTCTGACCTGCGGGTTTGCTCCCCCGACTGGACTCGAACCAGTAACCTGCCGATTAACAGTCGGCTGCTCTGCCAATTGAGCTACAGGGGAATGCTGCGCGTCGAACTGTAGCAAAGGGATTCGCTAGTCACGAAACCGGCTCCCAACGGTAATCGGGTCAGGCCGGCAGCCCGACCTGGTCCCTCAGATGGGAAAGAGCGGCCGCAACATGTGCCTGCACCTCGGGGTCATCGGCGCGCGTGTAGCGTCCCAGAATTGTCTGCGCGATGAGCTCGTGGCTCTCAAAATCCTGACGTATGGCGACCCTGCCGGTACGCCGATCGCCCAGGTTGAGGCGCGTCGCGATCACGACGCTTGCCTGGACGCGCTCACGCAACGTCTCGGGCAACAGGGTCGGCTGATCAAGGAACGACCACTGCCCGCCTCGTCCGCCGTCGGTCCAGGTGACTGTCAAGGTCGCCGTCTCAGGCTCCCATGAACCCGCGTCCACGAACAGCCAGGGACGCCGGAGAGTGCGCTCCGCGCCTGATGTCACCGGGTTCGATGTCACGATCGCCAGGGCGAAGGTCGTCGCGACGACATACCCGCCGGTGTTGTCATCGACACCGAACGCCAGGGCCCGCTCTCCCCTGGCCAGTCCAAGGGCCGCCGTGATGGCCGGGGGTAGTTGTGCGCGCGAGGGCCGCCGGTTGAACAGTCCCATCAGCCAAGCTTCGAGCGCAGGTTGGCGAGCTCCCGCTGCAGGATCTGCAGCTGTACGCCGAGCTGACGGCCGGCCGCGGTGTCATCCGGGGGGACACGGCGCATCGCGCTGATGGCATCACCGATCTGACGAGTCAGCGCGACCTCCTGGATCCGGACGAGCAGCTCGTCGACGTACCGGCGCTCAGGAAGCCCGGTGAGCGGGTCGACCCGGGCCGGCACCGGCGCCACTGCAAGCTCGCTGACCAGTGGCCGGACGGTCAGGGCTGCGGCCTCGCTCACCCGATCAGCCCAACGGCTGTCCCCGCCGCTGGCGGCCGTGATGCCGCCGGCCGCCTGGATGGCGTCGTGCACCCCGCGATGCGCCGGAGCGCTGAAGGAGTCGGCGGCGATGGACTCGAAGCCGGCCGGATCGACCAGGTTCGGGAACTGCAACGCCGCCTGCAGCAGCTGTCGCTCAGCAGCGACGACGGGGTCGCGCAGGTCCGGGCGGGCCAGCTCGAAAGCATGCTCATCGCCATGCCCTTCACCCTGCTCGTTTCCCTGCTCGTTTCCCTGTTCGTGGCCCTGCTCCCGGCCGGTCACCAAGTCGGTCCCGGGGTCGGTCCCCGTGCCTGAACCAGGGCCAGTGGCGCGCGCGGCCATCCGGGTGGCTCGAGCAACCTCGTTGGCCACCTGTTCGACCTCGACGCCCAGCCATCCAGCCACGGTACGGGTGTACTCCGGACGCAGGGAGCGATCGCGAATGCCGGCGACGATGGGGGCAACTGCGCCCAGTGCCCGGACCCGGCCCTCGGCACCGGTCAGGTCGAACCGTGCCAGGGTGGTGCGCACCGCGAACTCGAACATCGGCACCGCGTCCTCGACAAGCGCCAGAACTGCCGCGTCTCCCCCGGCCTGGCGCAGCTCGCAGGGGTCTTTGCCGGACGCCTCCACCGCCACGAAGGACTGCGACGCCCAGCGCTGGTCCTCGCCAAAAGCGCGCATGGCCGCCTTCTGGCCGGCGGCGTCTCCGTCGAACGTGAAGACCACCTTCGCCGGCGCAAGGTCAGGCTCGTCGCGCATGAGGCGACGCAGCAGCTTGATGTGCTCGATGCCGAACGCGGTGCCGCAGGTGGCCACCGCGGTCTCGATGCCGGCCAGGTGGCAGGCCATCACGTCCGTGTAGCCCTCGACCACGACCGCCTGACGATCTCTGGCGATAGCCTTCTTGGCAAGGTCAAGACCGTAGAGCACGGACGACTTCTTGTAGATCGCCGTCTCGCTGGTGTTGAGGTACTTGGCCTCGATCCGGTCATCGTCGAACAGCCGCCGTGCGCCGAAACCCACCACATCTCCGGTGATGTCCCGGATGGGCCACATCAGCCGGCCACGGAACCGGTCATACAGGCCGCGTCCACGACCGGCCAGCCCGCCCGCGACGATCTCGTCGTCGGTGAAACCCTTGGCGCGCAGGTGTCTCGTGAGCTCCTCGCCCCCGCGAGGTGAGAACCCCACACCGAACTTCTCGGCCGCCGCACGGTCGAATCCGCGTTCGCGCAGGAAGTCACGACCGGCGCGCGCTTCGGGCAGGTTGACCAACGCGGCACTGTAGAACTCGGCGGCCACCCGGTGGGCCTCGAGCAGCCGCGACCGCTTGCCCAGCCCCTCTCCGCCGCGAGGCGGGCCGCCCTCTTCGTAGTGGAGCTCCATGCCAAGCTTGGTGGCCAGGCGTTCGACCGCCTCGGCGAAGGTGAGGTGCTCGACCTTCTGCACAAAGGAGATGACGTCACCGCCCTCGCCGCAGCCGAAGCAGTGCCAGGCCCCCACGACCGGGCGGACGTTGAACGACGGGCTCTTCTCGTCGTGAAACGGGCACAACCCCTTCAACGAGCCAGGTCCGGCGGCGCGCAAGGTCACGTGCTCGCGCACGACATCCTCGATCGACGACCGCTCCTTGACCTGTGTCACGTCGTCAGCCTTGATCAGACCCGCCACCCTGCCTCCTCCACGCCGTAGGGAAGTCTAGGCGGTTGCCCGTTGCAGCGGCGATCAGCACCAGGCCTGGTGCAACACCTTGGCCCGGGGGTCAGACAACGAGGCCACCTGGTCGATGATCACGCGCAGGGCGGCCCCGTCGTCGGCCGCAGCCAGGAAGTCGCCCCGGTGCAGCGGGTCCAGCCGGGCCTCCGGCTCGGCGCGATAAGCGTCCACAAGCTCGTGGATCTGGGTGCGTTGACCACCCATGAGCGAGCGCCGTTCGTCCGTGAACATCACGAAGTGGGCGGCCGTGCCCTTCAGGACGGCGCATTCGGCCCGGACGCCGTCAGGGATCACCAGGTCGGCGACGTAACGAGTCAACGGACCATCCCCGTACCTCGCCCGGGTAGCCATGCCGACGGTCCGGACGAACCGTCCGATGAGCAGGCTCGTCATGTCCTTCAGTGCGGCCAGATCGATGCGAGAACCATTGTGGGACGTGGGGATCCAACCAGTGGCGAGCACTCGCGCCAACGCCTCGGTGATCTCCGCTTCCTCCAGGTCCGGGGCGTACAGCTCTCGCGTCATGGTGATGACCGGTGCCATCTCGGACTGCGAGCGCAAAGCCCGCAGATCCAGCCGCTGCGAAGCAACACCGTCCTCGACGTCGTGAACCGAGTAGGCCACGTCGTCCGACCAGTCCATCGTCTGCGCCTCGAGGCAACGTCGGCCGTCCGGCTGTGATCCGCGATACCAGCGGAAGACCTCGAGGTCATCGGCGTAGACGCCGAACTTGACAGTGCCCCAACGGTCTTCGTCCCGGCCCCAGGGATACTTCGTGACCGCGTCCAGGCTCGCCCGGGTCAGGTTGAGTCCCGCCGGACGGCCATCGGAATGCACCCTCTTGGCCTCGAGACGAGTGAGTAGCCGCAGGGTCTGCGCGTTGCCCTCGAAGCCGCCGATGTCGGCGGCGACGTCATTCAGAGCCGTCTCACCGTTGTGCCCGAAGGGCGGGTGGCCAAGATCGTGCGCCAGGCACGCAGTGTCGACCACGTCTCCGTCGCACCCGAGCGCCGCGCCGAACTCCCGGCCGATCTGGGCAACCTCCAGTGAGTGGGTCAGCCGGTTGCGAACGAAGTCGTCGCTGTCCGGCTGCACCACCTGAGTCTTGGCCGACAAGCGCCGCAGCGATGCCGAGTGCACCACCCGCGCGCGGTCTCTGGCGAAGTCGTCACGGTCGGCCTGCTTGTGCGCCGGGTCCTCACGGACCCAGCGCTCGCGATCGGCCACGGCATACGTGCTCACAAGAACGCACTGTATGCCGGGTGGCCGCCGACCGGGGCACCTCCCGCACAAAAGCACCGCACCACCCGGTAGAAGGAAGGGTGGTGCGGTGCCGTTCTGTGCGCTTTCGCGACGGGTCGCCAAGGAGTGCTCGACCTGCACGCTGGAGCGGGTCAGGCGATCGCGCCTACCGGATCCCCGTCCACATCTTAGTCGCTCATATCGCTCACAACTATGGCACCCCTGATCTTGGCTGGAAGCGGATCCCGTGCCATGGATCAGCGGGCTGCTCACCGCAATTGACGACGTCCTGAATCAGGTGATCCAGCTCGACCTGTCGCTAGCATGACGAATCAGAGATCTTCCGCCTGCGGGAGCCCTTTAACGGGCCAAAGTCGACCAATGCGAACAGGACGCCGATGCCCATCACCGGGGCAGCGATTGCGAGAGCGGCGGCAGCGATGACGAACAAGGCACGCAGGAACGATCCGTTCGTCATGGAGTCACGCGAGTCGGGAAGGGCCATCACATCCTTGCTGTTCCCATGGTTCATCCCGGCGGGCGGCTCAGCGTGGTTCGGGTCTGCGACCGGCTTACCGCTCGCATTGGCGGTAGCTGCTGGAGTCACCGCACTAACGGTCATCTGCTCGGCCTTGAGTTGTGAGGAGGCCATGCCCAGCGTGACGCCGGCAGCGACAACCACCAAGGCCCCGGCAATGATGATGAGCACGCCGATAAGCTTGGCTTCCGATTTCTTCTTACCGGTCGACATGTCTGCCAGTCCCTTCGAGGAAGCAAACACACCTTAGGCGGTTCGACGAGAAACCTGTAAATCGCACGAAATCGACTCAGCCGAAGCGAACTCCGCTACGCTCACGCGCCTTTGCAGCCTCGACGGCACGGTCCTTTGGCGGAGCCGACGTCACCATCGCGTCCAGCAAGCTCTGGGTGGCCGCAGCCACCGCGACCACCGCCTGTTCGAAGACCGCACTGTTCGCGGCCGATGGCTTGCTGGTCCCGCTGACCTTGCGGACGTACTGCAGGGCAGCCTCACGCACCTCTGTGGCAGTCGCCGGTGGAGCGTAGTTGTACAGGGTTCTGATGTTGCGGCACATGCTCTCGAGCCTGCCATCTGAAGCCCTCTGGCGGAACCGGCTGAGGGCTACCGGGTCAGCCGCCCGAGACCGACAGCTCAGCCTCGGCGACGACGGCAGCGGACGCCGCGTTGAGCTCCTGGGAGTCCAGCCACCCGTCGGGTAGGGCAACCCGGCGAGGCGAGCCCGCCCGTCCCCGCTGGCCCTCAGCCGGCTCACCGGGCCACGGCGCATCCATATCGAGCCCGCCAATGAGGTCATCGAGCGCGACCATCGAGTCGACCAGGGCCAGTCGGTGCCGGATGTCACGGCCGGCCCGGAATCCCTTGAGGTACCAGGCGATGTGTTTGCGGATGTCACGACAGGCCTTCATCTCGCTGCCATAGAACTCGGCGAGGTACTCGGTGTGTCGGCGCATCGTCTGGGCCACCTCCCCCAGAGTCGGCTGGACCCGCGCCGTCGTCCCGGCGAAAGCCGCCGCGAGGTCGGCGAACAGCCAAGGCCGGCCCAGGCAGCCACGACCCACGACGACCCCGTCGCAACCGGTCGCCTCGACCATGTCGAGCGCGTCCTGCGCCGACCAGATGTCGCCGTTGCCCAACACCGGAATCCCGGTGACGACCCCTTTCAATGCCTTGATGGCCGACCAGTCAGCCTGACCCGAGTACCCCTGCGAGGCCGTCCGGGCGTGCAGTGCCACGGCGGCAACACCCTCTCCCTCGGCGATCCTGCCTGCCTCAAGGAACGTCAGGTGGTCCGAGTCGATGCCCTTGCGCATCTTGACGGTGACCGGCACGTCATACGCGGTGGCCTCCTTGACCGCGCTGCTGACGATCGCCCGGAACAGCTCCGTCTTCCACGGCAGTGCCGCGCCACCGCCCTTGCGGGTGACCTTGGGGACCGGACAGCCGAAGTTGAGATCGATGTGGTCCGCGCGGTCCTCGCTGACGAGCATCCGCACAGCCGCCCCCACCGTCGCCGGATCCACCCCGTACAGCTGGATCGAACGAAGGGTCTCTTCCGGGTCGTGTTCGATCAGCTGCATCGACCTCGGCGTGCGCTCGACCAGGGCCCGCGAGGTGACCATCTCGCTGACATACAGGGACTGGTGCACTCTGGTGCCGGTCGCTCGACGTCCTGGCCCGGCGTCGCCATACTCTCTGCACAACCGGCGGAAGGCGCGGTTGGTGACACCGGCCATCGGGGCGAGCACGACCGGGGACCCGATGGTATGGCGACCGAGCTGGAGCGCAGGGAGCACCGGTTGCGCGGGGAGCACAGGCAGCGCCACCGTCATGATCCCCCAGCTCTCAGCAGCCGAGCAGGCGTGTCGCCAGGTAGGCCTCGACCTGGTCGAGGGCCACCCGCTCCTGAGCCATCGAGTCACGCTCTCGCACGGTTACCGCTTGGTCGTCCAGGGTGTCGAAGTCGACCGTGATGCAGAACGGCGTGCCAATCTCGTCCTGGCGGCGGTAGCGGCGACCGATGGCACCGGCGTCGTCGAAGTCGATCGACCAGCTCTGGCGCAGCTGGGCGGCCAGATCCTTGGCCTTGGGGGTCAGGTCGGCGTTGCGCGACAGCGGCAGGACGGCGACCTTGATCGGCGCCAGCCGCTTGTCGAGCCTGAGCACGACCCTCTTGTCGACGCCGCCCTTGGTGTTGGGCGCCTCGTCCTCGGAGTAGGCGTCGAGCAGGAACGTCATCAGCGAGCGGGACAGACCGGCAGCCGGCTCGATGACGTACGGGGTGAAACGCTCGCCGGTGGTCTGGTCGAAGTAGGACAGGTCAGCGCCCGAGGCCTCGCCGTGGGTCTTGAGGTCGAAGTCGGTGCGGTTGGCGACACCCTCGAGCTCGCCCCACTCAGTGCCCTGGAACCGGTATCGGTACTCGATGTCCACGGTGCGCGTGGAGTAGTGCGAGAGCTTCTCCGGGGCATGCTCATAGTGGCGCAGGTTGTCCTTGTTGATGCCGAGGTCCACGTACCACTGAGTGCGTGCGTCGATCCAGTACTGGTGCCACTCCTCGTCGGTGCCCGGAACGACGAAGAACTCCATCTCCATCTGCTCGAACTCGCGCGTCCGGAAGATGAAGTTGCCGGGGGTGATCTCGTTGCGGAAGCTCTTGCCGATCTGGGCGATGCCGAACGGTGGTTTCTTGCGCGCGGAGTTCATCACGTTGGCGAAGTTGAGGAAGATGCCCTGTGCGGTCTCGGGGCGCAGGTAGTGCAGTCCAGTCTCGTCCTCGACGGGACCCAGGTAGGTCTTGAGCAGGCCAGAGAACGCCCTCGGCTCGGTCCATGAACCGCGAGTGCCGCAGTTGGGGCAGGCGATGGCCGACAACAGGATGTCGTCAGGGTTCACCACGTCGTCCTCGCCATCCCTGGCGTTCTTGCTCTTCTTCTCCGCCAAGGCCTCCTGCAGGTGGTCGGCCCGGAAACGATGGTGGCACGACAAGCACTCGATCAGCGGGTCGCTGAACGTGGCCACGTGACCCGAGGCCTCCCAGGTCTTGGTCGGCAGGATGACCGAGGAGTCCAGGCCCACGACGTCGTCGCGTTGTTGGACCATGGACTTCCACCACTGCCGCTTGATGTTGTCCTTCAGCTCCACGCCCAGAGGGCCGTAGTCCCAGGCG
>Ga0208716_1001047_pt1 | contig 10901 bp, 7 predicted proteins | sample NGESurdeep092012_8_FD_184482 | JGI IMG/M metagenome (GOLD analysis project Ga0208716, IMG submission 184482) | Arctic peat soil microbial communities from Barrow, Alaska - NGEE Surface sample 415-3 deep-092012 (SPAdes) | ecosystem: Environmental > Terrestrial > Soil > Wetlands > Peat ...
GAGGCGGCCTTCTGCCCGAAGTGCGGGGCCGCTCGACCGGACGGTGCTGCGTTCTGCCCGAAGTGCGGCGCGCACTTATGAACAGCCCGCGCCAGCGATTGCGCGATCAAGCAGCAAGACGCCGATCTTGGTCCTCGCACTCGTATTCACCGTTGCGGTTATCGGGGTGGGAGCCTTCCTCTTCATCAAGCAGTCGAGTGTCTCGGACGCGGCATCCGTGTGGTGTACAAGGTGAATTCAACCGGTCGTCGCAACACCTCGAGGGTAGGGAGTTGCGATGGAAGCAAGGAGACACAGGCGGGCCGGTCGTGCGTGGCGTGTCGCGCTGCGATCTCCGGGGCGGCCGCCGGTCGGCCGCCGAGAGCATCGGCAGCGGTTCTGGGAAGGGATCGCCCGGGGACAGTCGAGCGAGGACGCCGGCGTCGCCGCCGGTGTGTCTGCCGCGGTCGGGACGCGCTGGTTCCGCGAGAGTGGCGGGGTGTCACCCGTCATCTCGCCGCTATCCGCGCGCTACTTGTCCTTCGTCGATCGTGAGGAGATCGCCATCTGCTTCGCCCGCGGTCTCAGCGTCCGCGAGATCGCCACGCGGCTGGGTCGACCGCCGTCGACGGTCTCGCGCGAGCTGCGCCGCAACGCCGCCACACGTGGCGGCTACGCCGAGTACCGGGCCACGACCGCCCAGTGGCACGCTGATCGGCGTGCCAAACGACCGAAGGTCGCGAAACTCGCTGCCCACGATGCGCTGCGCACCTATGTGCAGGATCGGCTTGCCGGCGTGATCTCCGCCTCGGACGGCACGGTCATGCCGGGACCTGAGGTGCGCTGGATCGGGCGTCGTCATGGGCGCCGGCAGGATCGACGCTGGGCCACGTCATGGAGCCCGGAGCAGATCGCCAACCGACTCCGCGTCGACTACCCCGATGATGCGTCCATGCGGATCTCGCACGAGGCCATCTACCAGGCCCTCTACGTCCAAGGCCGCGGCGCCCTGCGCCGCGAGCTGGTGGCATGCCTGCGCACCGGCAGGGCGCTGCGAGTTCCCCGTGCCCGCAGTCGCGGCCGAGGCAAGACGTTCGTGGTCCCTGAGATCCTGATCAGTCAGCGCCCGGCCGACGTCGAGGACCGGGCCGTGCCCGGCCACTGGGAGGGCGACCTGATTGTGGGGCTGGCCAGCTCCGCGATCGGCACGCTGGTCGAGCGCACGACGCGGTTCACGATCCTGCTGCACCTGCCCCGCCTGGAAGGACATGGGGCACCCCGAGTTCACAACGGCCCTGCGCTGGCCGGACACGGCGCCGAGGCTGTCAGGGACGCGATCGCCGCAGCGATCGTGACCTTGCCCGAGCAGCTGCGCCGGTCGCTGACCTGGGACCAAGGCGCCGAGATGGCGCAGCACGCTCAGCTCCACATCGTCACCGGATTGCGGATCTACTTCTGCGATCCGCATAGCCCCTGGCAGCGCGGCTCGAATGAGAACACCAACGGCCTGCTGCGCCAGTACTTTCCCAAGGGCACCGACCTGAGCAGGCACACCCGCCACGACCTCGACGCCGTGGCCGCCGCGCTCAACAGCAGGCCTCGCAAGACGCTCGGCTGGAAGACCCCTGCCGAGGTCCTCGACGATCACCTACTCTCAGCTCAACAAGACAGCGTTGCGACGACCCCTTGAACCCGCCCTGGGCCGGCCGGTCGCTCCGTTCGAGTCGGTCAGAGGCCGCGACGCACCATACGAGGTGAACGCGGTCGCCCCGAACGTGTTGCCGTTCTTGAACTCCCACATGCCGGCCAGCAGCTGCGCCAAACCCCCGTGCGCCAGTGCCAGGGCGAGGACGACCTGGACCGAGCTCCCGCCGATGAGCTGGGCGTTGGTCGCGGACAGGACCATTGTCGTGAGGGCGAAGCTGGCCAGACCGAGTGGCGCCGGGTTCGCCGTGCTCGAAGCCGCGGGTGCGGCAAGTACCGCTCGGGCCTGAGCCTCGCGAGACTCCGTTCCTCGTGCGCGGGCCACCACCCGCCAGCTGACACGGACTGCTGGGCTCGTCGGGAGATCGACTCATCCCGTTGGTCGGCCTTCAGACGAGCTGATCCGCCTCACTCGACTGCGCCTTCACGCGGATCGTGTCCACGATCCCCGTGTCGGCCAGCGTCGTCACGTCACCGAGCGCGCGATGCTCGGCAATGTCTCGCAGGAGCCGCCGCATGATCTTGCCGGACCGCGTCTTGGGCAGCTCCGGGGTGAACATCACCATCTTCGGCCGGGCGATCGCCCCGATCTTCTTCGCGACGTGCTCGCGGAGCTCCAGGGCCAGCTGATCGCTCGCCTCGACATGCGACTTGAGGATGACGAACGCGGAGATCGCCTCGCCGGTCACGGGGTCGCTGCGACCCACGACGGCCGCTTCGGCGACGGCAGGATGGTCCACGAGCGCGGATTCGACCTCGATCGTGCTGATCCGGTGGCCCGAGACCTTCATCACGTCGTCGACGCGACCAAGGAGCCAGAAGTAGCCATCGGCATCGACCTTGCAGCCGTCGCCCGCGAAATACATCCCGGGGAATCGGCGCCAGTAGGTGCTCATGTAGCGCTCGGGATCCTTGTAGATCCCGCGCAGCATCGCGGGCCACGGTCGCGTGAGGACGAGGTATCCCCCACCCGATCCGTCGACCACATCGTTCCCGTCTGCATCCACGACCTTCGCCCCGATCCCCGGAAACGGCCGCGTCGCGGAGCCCGGCCTGAGCGTGGTGATCCCCGGGAGCGGCGTGATCAGGATCATCCCGGTCTCGGTCTGCCACCAGGTGTCAACCACGGGGCAGCGGTCCCCGCCGATGGTGCGGCGGTACCACAGCCAGGCTTCCGGGTTGATCGGCTCGCCGACGGTGCCGAGCAGGCGCAGCGACGTGAGGTCGTGCTTCGCCGGCCACGCGTCGCCCTGCTTCATGAATGCCCGAATGGCCGTCGGCGCGCAATACAGAATCGAGACTTTGTATTTCTCGACGATGGACCACCATCGGTCGGGCTCCGGGAACTGGGGCGCGCCCTCATAGAGAACGCCCGTCGTACCGTTGGCGAGCGGCCCGTAGACGATGTACGAGTGGCCGGTCACCCAGCCGATGTCGGCCGCGCACCAGTACACGTCCTCCGGCTTGATGTCGAAGATGTAGTGGTGGGTCGTGCTCACGCCGGCGAGGTAGCCCCCGGTCGTGTGCATGATCCCCTTCGGCTTGGCGGTCGTGCCGGAGGTGTGGAGCAGGTAGAGCAGGTGCTCGGAATCGACGGGAACGGGCTCGCACTGGTCCGACTGGCCCTCCACCAGCTCGTGCCACCAGTGGTCGCGACCCTCGGTCATCGAGATGGCGTGGCCGGTCCTCCTGACCACGAGCACGTTCTTGATCGTCGTCGCGTTGCCCACCGCAACATCCGCCGCCGTCTTCAGGTCCAGGACCTTGCCGTTGCGCCAGCCTCCATCGGCGGTGATCAACGCGACCGCCTCCGAGTCGGTCATCCGGCCCTCGAGCGCGTCCGAGCTGAAGCCGCCGAAGACCACCACGTGCGGCGCGCCGATCTTCGCGCAGGCGAGCATCGCGATCGGCAACTCCGGAATCATCGGCATGTAGATGCCGACCCGGTCACCGGCCCGCACGCCGAGCTCTGTGAGGGCGTTGGCGGCTTTGTTCACCTCGCGCTGCAGATCGGCGTACGTGAGGGTCCGCGAGTCGCCGGGCTCGCCCTCCCAGTAATACGCGACCTTCGACCCGATGCCGCGCTCCACGTGACGATCGACGCAGTTGTACGCCACGTTGAGCTGGCCGCCCTGGAACCACTTCGCGTACGGCAGATCCCACTCGAGGACCGTGTCCCATGGTCGGGACCAGCTGATTCGCTGCTCCGCTTCCGCCGCCCAGAAGGCTTCGAAGTCCCGATCCGCGCGCTCGTACAGCTCGGGCGCGGCGTTGGCGTAGGCGGCGAATCCGGGCGACGGGGCCACCTCTCGCAGCTCGGAGAACAGCGCCTCGATCTCAGGCTGAATCGGGCTCATGCAATCGCCTCCGAAATCACAGACACGTCACGGCGGCCGTTCCACATTGCGAGCATCGCGCAGAGCGCTGGCATCGGCTCACGGAACCTCGAAAGACTAGTCGTTCCACTCGACGTGTCAAGACGTGCGCACGTATGCATGGGTGCCGCGACGCATGCTTCCGGGAGGGATGTTCTCCGAAGCGTGGCCGGCGTGCTGCTCTACGCGACGTTCCACTCCGCGAGGGTGTGGAGGGTGCCCGAGAGCACCGTCCGGGCGGCGCCGAGGTTGCGCTCGGCGACCTGGCGCGACTCGCCGGGCGCGAGCTCGGGCGGGTCGAGCAGCGCATCGGGCGGCTGACTCTGGCCGTGACGCGAGGCCTCCGCGGACCACCGGGAGCGCCACGCGGCGGGAGTCGCCGGCGGGATGTCGCGGTGGGCCTGCGCCAGCCAGACGAGTCCCCAGGCGCGCGGGACGACACTGTAGACATCGTAGCCTCCGCCGCCGGTCGCCAGCCAGCGCCCGGAGGCGTGCTCGTGGGCGAGCGCATCGAGCAGCCGGGCGGCGCGTGACATCGCGGTCGTGCTCAGGTTCAGGTGCGCGAGCGGGTCAAGGAGGTGGCTGTCGCAGCCGTGCTGCGTGACCAGCACCGTCGGCCGGTACGCCGCGGCGAGCGCCGGGAGCAGCATCTCGATCGCCTGGAGCCACGACGCATCGGACGTGCCCGGCTCGAGCGGCACGTTGACGGCGGTCCCATGCGCCTGTGGACCGCCGCGGTCGTCGACGAAGCCGGTCCCCGGGAAGAGGGAAAGACCCGTCTCGTGGAGCGAGACCGTCAGGACCTCCGGATCGTTCCAGAAGATCGCCTCGACGCCATCCCCGTGGTGGACATCGAGGTCCACGTACAGCACCCGGTGGCCCGCGTCTCGGGCCCGCCCGATGGCCAGCGCCACATCGTTGTAGATGCAGAAGCCGCTGGCTCGACCGGGCATGGCGTGGTGGAGGCCGCCGCCGGGGTGGAAGACGTGCAGCTCGTCCCCGGCCAGGATGCGCTCCATCGCGTCGAACGAACCGCCGGCAACGGTCGCGGCCGCCTCGTGCATGCCGTAGAAGGGCGGGTCGTCGCCCCAGGATGCGAAGCCGGCCTGCGGGCCGACATCCGGGTACTCGGACAACATCCGCACAGTCGCGACGTACTCTGGGTCATGCACACGCTGGAGCTGGGCGTCCGAGACCTCCGCTGGCGGGAGGAAGCGGTCGGCGCCGAGGGCACGCAGGAGGTCGATCCCGGGACCGAACCGGCGAGGCGTCAGTGGGTGGTGGGTCCCGAAGTCATAGTGGAGGGACGGTGCGCCGAAGACCACGAGGGGCTGGGCGCGTTCCGCTGCCGGATGTTGCACGGGCCCTCGGCTGCGCTACTTCTGGCGGGATCCGCGTTGCGGGATCAATCGCCTCCACCGGCTCGAGCTCGGGCCGCGTCGAGAAACTATAGCGAGATGGATCGATCTGCCCGAGAATGACAGGGAAGCCATGAGCACCGCCACTTCACGGGACCGAGCGCGCGACACCATCCTCCGGGATGGTTCGTCGATCCGCGTTCGCCCGGCGCGCCCAGAGGACGAGCCGGCGCTCGTGGCATTCCTCCAGGGCCTCGCCCCCGAATCGCGCCGCATGCGCTTCGCGGGCATGGTCACGGATCTCGATGGCCTGGCGCGCCGCTGGGCAGCTCCCGCCGACCCGGCGGACTGTTCGCTGGTGGCCGAGACCGGCATCGCCGATCGGATCATCGGGCACGCCAGCTACGATCGCGTCGGGCTCGACTCGGCCGAGGTCGCGTTCATCGTGGCGGATGACCGCCAGGGGCGGGGCATCGCAACGCTGCTGCTCGAGGAGCTCGCCGAGCGGGCGCAGGAGGCGGGCATTTCCACCTTCTGTGCCGACGTCCTCGCAGAGAACGCGCGGATGCTCCGGGTCTTCCACGAGAGCGGTTTCCCGACACGCCTGCGCGCCGAACCGGGAGCGGTCCTCGTCGAGTTCCCCACCGCGCTCACGGGTCCGGCGCGCGAGCGGTTCGAGCGCCGCGAGCAGATCGCGGCGGCCGCGGCGGTTCGCGCCCTGCTGTACCCCGCCACTGTCGCCGTGATCGGTGCCTCGCGCCGCCGCGGCACGATCGGCGGCGAGCTCTTCCACAACCTGCTGAACGGCGGATTCACGGGGCCGGTCTATCCGGTCAACCCGAACGCTGACGTCGTCCAGTCGGTTGCCGCCTACCGCTCGATCGGGGACATTCCGGGCCCGGTTGATCTCGCCGTGATCGTGGTCCCTGCAGAGTCCGCGGTGGATACCGCCCGCGAGTGCGCGGACAAGGGCGTCAAGACGGTGGTCGTCATCTCACCGGGTTTCGCGGAGATCGGTGGGGAGGGGCTGGACCGGCAGCGAGCGCTGCTCGCGATCTGCCGGCAGGCCGGCATGCGGTTGGTCGGACCGAACTGCATGGGTGTGATCAACCTCGAGCCCTCGGTGCGCATGAACGCGACCTTCTCGCCGACCGCGCCGACCAGCGGCAGGGTCGGTTTCTTCTCCCAGAGCGGCGCCCTCGGCCTGGCCATCATCGAGCACGCCAACCGACTGGGGCTCGGCCTCTCCAGCTTCATCTCGATCGGCAACAAGGCGGACCTCTCGGGCAACGATTTCCTGCAGTACTGGGAAGACGATCCCGCGAGCGCCGTCGTCGCCCTCTATCTCGAATCGGTTGGCAACCCGCGCAAGTTCGCCCGGATCGCCCGCCGTGTCGGGCGGAGCAAGCCGATCATCGCCGTGAAGAGTGGCCGGTCGGCCGCGGGCGCGCGCGCCACGTCATCGCACACGGGGGCGCTGATCGGAGCGTCCGACGTCACTGTCGATGCCCTCTTCCACCAGGCCGGCGTCGTGCGCACGGACACGCTGGGCGAGTTCTTCGACGTGGCGTCCCTGCTTGCAAACCAGCCGTTACCTGCCGGGGGCCGGGTCGCCATCCTGACCAACGGCGGAGGCCCCGGCATCCTGGCCGCCGACGCGTGCGACGCGGGCGGCCTGACCGTGCCGCCCCTGCCGAGCGAGATCCGCGCCGCCCTCGCGGAATTCCTGCCGCCCGAGGCGGCCCTGAACAATCCCGTGGACACCATTCAGGGGTCGCCCGAATCGTTCAGGCGAGCGATCGGGATCCTCGCCGGTTGGGAGGGGATCGACGCGATCATCGTCCTGTTCGTTCCTCCGCTCGTCACGAAGACCGAGGATGTCGCCGCCGCGATCCGCGACGCCGTGCTCGAGCTTCCCCGGCCGGTCCCCGTGCTGACCGTGTTCATGTCGGCCGAAGGGGGTCCGCGCGCACTGCGAGACGGCGCCGTCAAGGTGCCGGCATACAGCTATCCCGAGGAGGCCGCCCGGGCGCTCGCTCACGCCGTCCGCTATGCGGAGTGGCGGGCCGCGCCGCTCGGGAACGTCCCCCATTTTGACGATCTCCGCGAGGACCAGGCCGCGGCGGCCCTGGCCGCGGCGCTGGCCCGGATCGACCCCGGTGAGCCGAGCGCGGGAGGAACCCTCGCGGGCTCGTCGATTGCCGCGCCGCCGGATGACGGCCGTTCTCGCTGGCTGCGACCGGACGAAGTCGCCAACCTGCTGGAGTGCTATGGCATCCCCACGGCACCCTGGAGGCTGGTGGAGACCCCCGAGGATGCGGGGCGGGCGGCGGGTGAGATCGGCGGCCCCGTCGCCCTCAAGGCCGTCGCCACCGGGATCGTCCATAAGGCCGACGCGGGCGCCGTTGTGCTCTCGCTCGAGGGATCGACGGCGGTAGAAGGGGCCGCCAGACACATGGCGGCGACGCTGGCGACCGCCGGGCACCCAGTCGAGCGTTTCTTCGTCCAGCGCATGGTGACGGGCGGCGTGGAGATGCTCGTCGGGATGGTCCACGATCGCCTGTTCGGGCCGGTCATCGCATGCGGCGCCGGCGGCCCCGAGGTGGAGCTGCTGCGGGACGTGGCGGTGCGCATCACGCCGCTGACCGATCGGGATGCCAGCGAGATGGTTCGGTCATTGGCGACGTTCCCGCTGCTGGATGGCTACCGCAACGCACCCCGCGCCGACGTTGCCGCCCTCGAGGAAACCCTGCTGCGCGTGAGCGCGATGGTGGAGGCCCACCCGGAGATGGCGGAGATGGACTGCAGCCCATTGATCGTGCTGGAGCGGGGTGCTGTCGTCATCGACGCCAAGATCCGGATCGAGCTGCCGCGGGCTCGCTGACGTCCGGCGCGAAGTCCCTGGCCTGCCCGGTCGGGCCCGTCAGCGCGAGCGGTCGAGGGCGCGGACGATGATCGCCAGGCCGACCAGGATGATCAGCAGCGGCCCCACCGGGATCCTGATGCCATAGACGCTGCCGAGTCCTGAGAGGAGGGCAACCGTCCCCAGGATGACGGTGAACCCGCTGACCCGGATCCCCAGCAGGAGCCGGACGGCATTGAGGCCCAGCATGATGACGCCGGCGCCGATCAGCCAGGTCCCCTCGGGCACTGACGGGAGCAGGGCGAAGCCGCCCAGCATGATGAGGAACAGGCCCCAGCTGACCGTCTCGAGGCGATGGTTCAGCTCACGCCTGGCCGGGGTCATGCCGCTCGTCACGTGCGTCCTCCATGGGATGGTCCGTGCGAGGATACCCCGCCGAGCCCATCCCGGGTGGTGTCTCAGGCGGGGTCCGCGAGCAAGGCCCGGAGTCCCCCGATCTCCAGCCCCGCGCCGAGCCCGAACGCGAGCGCGACGCGCGCCTGGACTGGCGTGAGCGAGCCCGCCATCAACGCGCCGGCACGTTGCCACGTCGCCCCTCCCCCGGGGAACGCGTAGAACGGCCCGACGGGACCGGCGCCCGTGCGGCTGGCGAGCGCGACCGGAATCCCTGCTGCCATCGCGTCCGATGCCGCGCGCAGGAGGTCCGGGTGCGTGTTTCCCGAGCCGGTCGCGGCCACCACGACGGCCCGGGCGCCGCCCGCGATCGCGCGATCCAGCGCGCGGCCGTCGGTCTCCAGGGCTGCGACGACGATCTCGACGGGGCCGCCGGCCGCGGTGGGCGAAGGTTGAATGCGACGGCGTGGTCCGCGCGGGCGCAGCGTCACGCCTCGCTCCCCCACTCGCCCGAGCGGCCGGCCGCCGCGGCTCGCGAAGGCATCGAGCGCGCTGCTGTGGCGCTTTGCCACGTCGTCGGCGGCGATGACGCGCCCACCCAGGACGACGAGGACGCCTCCGCCCCGTGCCGCAGGGTGGGCCGCGACCCGCACCGCGGCGAGCAGATTCGCCGGGCCGTCCCAGCCGGTCTCGCTCGCGTTGCGCATGGCGCCGGTCACGACGACCGGTCGGGAATCGACATGGCACAGATCCCAGCCGAAGGCGGTCTCCTCCAGCGTGTCGGTTCCCTGCACGACGACGACGCCCGCAAGGCCGGGGTCCGCGAGCATCGCGTTGATGGCGCCACCAATCGCGAGGACATCCGCGAAGGAGAAGTGGCTGGCAGGGGTCCGCCCGCGGTCGATCGCGACGATCTCCGCGATGGCCTCGATGCCGGGCGCCCGCGCGAGGAGCTCCGCGCCGTCGAGCGCCGGGACCGCCCCGCCCGCCGCCGAATCGACGGTCATGCTGATCGTGCCGCCGGTGAAGATGACCGCGACCCGGGGGCGCGGGCGCCCGGCGCGGCTCACGGTTCGTCCGGCGATGGCCCGGGGACCGAGAGCCCCTCCTCGACGCCGGGGAGCGCCATCCGCTGTTGCCGCCCTCGCAGCAGGATGGAGCCGACGCCGCTCAACCCGACCAGGCCGGCGGCGCCGAGGAGCACCGGCGCGGGACCGACCGCTTCAGAGACGAGCCCGACCATGATGATCGGCAGGAAGCTGCCGATCGAGACCAGCGTGTTCAGGATCCCGAAGACGCGGCCGCGGACATCCTCCGGGATCGTCTCCTGCAGCTCGGTCTGGGCCGGAATTGCGATCGCCGCGTAGGCGATCCCCGCGATGAACGCAATTGCCACGACCACGGCGAGGACCGAGACGAGCGCCGACGCATCCACCACCGGCTGGGCCGCGCTGAGATGCCGGAGCAGCTCGCTGATCGGGTTCGCGATCGTGATCAGGACCAGGCAGACCCCCAACGTGACCAGCCCGGCCTCGATCGTCCTGCGGCGCGGGATCATTGTCCGGATCGAGTTGACCAGGAGGACCCCGGCGACGACCCCGAACCCCAGCGGCAGGACCACGACAACGAAGTCCTTGGACGTCAGGCCAAGCACCTGGACGGCGAAGCCGGGCCCCAGCGCACCGAGGACGCCCACGATCGACGCGGCCACGCCCAGGTACGTCAGCGCCCACGCGACCGTCGGGTTCGCGCGGACGTACGCGATCCCCTCGCGGAGCTGGCCGACCACGGAGCCCACCGCGGCCCCCGCCTCGTGGAGCGCGTGGTGGTCCACCGGCAGCGGCAACGGGGGTGCGGGCGCCAGGGTCCAGCAGAGCGCCGCCGAAACCAGGTACAGGATGGCCACCATGCCGATCAGGATCGTCGGGCCGGCGATCGCCACCACGAGCGGCCCGAGGAGCGTGTAACCCAGCGCAAATGCCGCGTTGAGCGTCAGGGTGAAGATCCCGTTCGCCGCCGTCAGCTGGGCGCGCGGCACGACGAGTGGGATCACGCTGAGCTCAGCAGGCGCGAAGAACGTCGTCGCGATGGAGACCATCAGGTTGAGCAGGAGGATCACGCCCACGTTCGTGCCCACGAGCGCGAGGAAGAGGAAGAGAGCCGCGCGCACGAGGCTCGTCGCGACGAGCACGAGGCGGCGGTCGAACCGGTCCACGTAGACGCCGGCGA
>Ga0208716_1001049_pt1 | contig 10882 bp, 7 predicted proteins | sample NGESurdeep092012_8_FD_184482 | JGI IMG/M metagenome (GOLD analysis project Ga0208716, IMG submission 184482) | Arctic peat soil microbial communities from Barrow, Alaska - NGEE Surface sample 415-3 deep-092012 (SPAdes) | ecosystem: Environmental > Terrestrial > Soil > Wetlands > Peat ...
GTATGTGCGCAAACGAACAGTGAGATCTGGCCCCGACTCTTATCATTGTTGGTCTAGCCATGGAACGGCTTGCGGCCTTGCCTAATGGGAGCTCTCAAATGACAAAAAAGGACTTATCCCTCGTTCGCTGGTTTTCCGACCTGGGTCGCGCCGACACCCCCATTGTCGGCGGCAAGAACGCCTCGCTCGGGGAAATGGTATGCAACCTCCGCGATGCGGGCATCAATGTGCCGGGAGGCTATGCGACGACGGCATTAGCTTACTGGCAATTTCTTGAAGCGAACGATCTGAAGGCACGAATGACGGCGAAGCTCGCGGAACTCGACAAGAAAGGAAGGAACCTCGCAAAGGTTGGAAAAGCGGTACGCAAAATGATACTGGACGCCGAAATGCCCGCGCCATTGTCCGAAGCGATTACCCGCGCCTATCATGAGATGGCCGAACACAGCGGGCACAAGGTCACGAGCGTGGCGGTTCGAAGCAGCGCAACGGCGGAAGACCTGCCCGAGGCTAGCTTCGCGGGGCAGCTTGAAAGCTTTCTGAATATTCGTGGTGACGAGGCACTGCTGCTGGCCTGCACGCGATGTTACGCCTCACTGTTTACCGACCGGGCCATCGTGTACCGCAACAATCAAGGCTTCGATCACATGAAGGTTGCGCTTTCCATTGGCGTGCAGGAGATGGTTCGCTCGGACAAGGCTGGCTCGGGCGTCATGTTTTCAATCGATACCGAGACCGGCTTCCCGCGCAGCGTGCTCATCAGTTGCGCCTGGGGACTTGGCGAGACTGTGGTTCAAGGCATGGTCGAGCCGGACGAATACCAGGTGTTCAAACCCCTGCTGGGGAGTCCTTCGTTGAATCCGGTTCTTGAGAAGACACTTGGCGGTAAGGCGCAGAAAATGATTTATTCGCGAGGCGGCGATGCGACTTCCATGCTCAAAGAGACAAGCAAGAAAGAACGTTCAACATTTGTCCTGAGCGACGCCGAAGTATTGCAACTCGCGCGCTGGGCATGCGCCATCGAAGCGCACTATGGCCAACCGATGGACATGGAATGGGCCAAGGACGGCGGAACCAATCAGCTTTTCATCGTGCAGGCGCGCCCGGAAACCGTGCAGTCGCGGCGGGAGGCCGGCACGCTCAAGACCTATCGATTAAAGAAGAAAGGCCGCCGGCTGGTGACCGGATTGGCCGTCGGCGATTCCATTTCGACGGGCAAGGTCTGCCGCCTGGATAGCCCCGCCCAGATCGCACAGTTCGAGGACGGAGCCGTTCTGGTCACGAAGATAACCGATCCAGACTGGGTGCCGATCATGAAGAAGGCCGCGGCAATCGTGACCGACCATGGCGGGCGTACCAGCCACGCGGCGATTGTCAGTCGTGAACTGGGTCTGACCGCTATTGTCGGCGCGGGCGACGCGACCAGCGTGCTGTCAAACGGAATGCAAGTGACGGTGTCATGCGCTGAAGGCGATGACGGGCATGTCTATGACGGCATCCTTGATTTTGAGGTGCGGGCGATAGACCTGGACGAAATTCCGAAGACTCATACGAAAGTCATGGTCAATTTGGGCAATCCGTCGGCCGCCTTCCGATGGTGGCGTCTGCCGAGCGACGGTGTGGGGCTTGCGCGCATGGAGTTCATCATCAGTAATCTGATCAAGATACACCCGATGGCGCTCGTCAATTATCAGCACCTTAGGGATAAACAAGCGCGCAGCAGAATTACCGAGCTGACCCGTGCGTACGAGGACAAGACGCAGTATTTCGTGGAGACGCTGGCTCGTGGCATGGCCCGAATAGCGGCCGCCCATTATCCAAAGCCGGTAATCGTGCGCATGAGCGATTTCAAAACTAACGAGTATGCGGAGTTGATCGGCGGCGCCGCCTTCGAACCGAAGGAGGAAAATCCCATGCTGGGCTGGCGCGGTGCCAGCCGCTATTACAGCGAGGACTATCGCGCCGGCTTTGCCCTCGAGTGTCAGGCAGTGCGACTGGCGCGCGAGGCAATCGGCCTCGATAACATCATCATCATGATTCCGTTTTGCCGGACACTGGGCGAGGCCGACAAAGTCTTAAGTGAGCTGGCGGCCAATAGCCTGGTGCGCGGTCAACATGGACTGGAGATATACATGATGGCGGAGATTCCTTCCAACGTGCTTCTGGCCAAGCAGTTTGGCGAGCGTTTCGATGGCTTTTCAATCGGCTCCAACGATCTCACCCAGTTGTTACTGGGCGTCGACCGCGACAGCGGCAGACTGAACGCGCTGTTCGATGAGCGCGACGAAGCCGTGACCACGGCGATCGCCCAACTGCTCGCCACCGCGCGAAAAATCGGCAGGCATACCGGCATTTGCGGTCAGGCGCCCAGCGATCATCCCGAGTTTGCACGTTTCCTGGTAGAGCATGGGATTGATTCCATCTCGGTAAGCCCCGACAGTTTTCTCGCCGTGAAGCAGGTCGTCAGCAAGGCCGAGCAAGATTTCAAGAACCTGCCAGACCACTGAAGGAAAGTACCTGGCATGCGAGAGCCAGTCCTGGACGATTATGTTCTTGACGTGCCCGGGCGCGTTTTCGAAATTGCCTAGTGCACCGACAAGATAGACTGCGATGCTACCGAGGACACGGTCGTCGTACGGCGAATTGCGGCTGGCGATCCATTGGACCGGATTATTTCAGTGTGCTTGCCCTTGGAGGTCTTGCGGACCAATGAAGGGGTAGAGCGGCTTCTCTGAATTCCTGGTTACCTTGCCAGCACTCGCGCCAGTTTCGGCAGACGCAATTTCGGTGCACGTCGAATCAATGCGCCATTTCGCCTGCATAGCATCGGCCTTCCGCGCAGGAAAGAGGTGATGAGGATACTGAACGTGACAAGGTTTCGTATGGCAAGGCCAAGGTTTCCGGTCGCGGTTTTATGTTCGTCAACGCACAGACCGTTTGGCGATATCTCTCCATACTCCAAGCTCGCAGCAAGACTTACTTGGAAATGTGTGAAGAAGCGGTTTCGGATGACGGTGTTTCCGCCGGCGCCCCGGCGACTGGCCTAAATTGGGGAGATCAATGTGAAATCCACGGCAACGAATCCTAGAACCAGCAGCGATACCGCACCTGTCGACACCGGCGAGCAATCCATACTTTCCGATGCCGAGGACCGACTCAATCATATTGCCACCGCAGCCCATTACAGCGCTGAGGCACGCGGTTTCGCGCCGGGAATGGAACTCGATGACTGGCTGCAAGCCGAGGCGAAATTCGGCTAGACGCCGGGACGCTGCGCGTCAGCGCGTTTCGGGTGCAAGCAGTCATGACCCAGACTAACGGTAGTAGCAGTCAGCGTAAGCGAGGAAGAGACCATGTTCCAGGTTCGTATCCACGGGCGTGGCGGTCAGGGGGTCGTCACTGCCGCCGAAATGCTTTCCATCGCCGCCTTTGGGGAAGGCCGCCACGCGCAGGCTTTCCCCAGTTTCGGTTCGGAGCGCACTGGCGCGCCGGTAGTGGCGTTCTGCCGCATTTCCGAGCGTGAAATCCGGTTGCGCGAGCCGGTCATGGAACCGGACGCGCTGATCATCCAGGATCCGACGCTGCTGCACCAAGCCGATGTGTTCGCCGGCTTGAAGCACGACGGCTACATCCTGATCAATACCAATCGCAACTTTGATGAACTGGGTCTCGCCGATTTCCTCAAAGACTGGCGCCGCGATCGCCTGTGTACGGTGTCGGCGACCGACCTCAGCCGCAAACACCTTGGCCGGCCAATGCCGAACGTGCCGCTGCTGGGCGGCTTCGCCGCGGTGTCGGGAATCATCAAGCTGGAATCGCTGATCAATGCGATCAAGGGCAAGTTTTCGGGCAAGGTGGCCGAGGGCAACATCGCCGCGGTGACCGCGGCTTTCAATAGCGTCGCCGCCGAAATGCAGGAGGCCCGGAGTCATGCTTAAGCAAACTGAAGGCTCACGCGCCGTCGCCGAGGCCGTCGCCCTATGCCGGCCGGAGGTGATCTGCGCCTACCCGATCTCGCCGCAGACCCATATCGTCGAAGGCCTGGGCGAAATGGTGAAGAGCGGCAAATTGAAGAACTGCGAATTCGTCAACGTCGAATCGGAGTTCGCCGCCATGAGCGTGGCCATCGGCGCATCCGCCACCGGCGCCCGCGCCTATACCGCAACTGCCAGCCAGGGGCTGCTGTTCATGTCCGAGGCCGTGTACAACGCTTCCGGCCTCGGCCTGCCCATCGTCATGACCGTCGCCAATCGCGCCATCGGCGCGCCGATCAACATCTGGAACGACCACTCCGACGCGCTGTCTCAGCGCGATTCGGGCTGGATCCAGATGTTCGCCGAGACCAACCAGGAGGCGCTCGACCTGCACATCCAGGCGTTCAAACTCGGCGAAGAACTCTCGTTGCCTATCATGGTGTGCATGGATGGCTTCATCCTCACCCACGCTTACGAGCGTATCGATGTGCCCACCCAGGAACAAGTCGATGGCTACCTGCCGCCTTACGCGCCGCGCCAGGTGCTCGACCCGCTGGAACCGGTGTCGATCGGTGCCATGGTGGGTCCGGAAGCCTTCACGGAAGTTCGCTATCTTGCCCATGCCAAGCAGATGCAGGCGCTGGAACGCATCCCGCAACTGGCCGGGGAATTCAAGGCCGTATTCGGACGCGATACCGGCGGCCTGACCCACAGCTACTGCGCCGAAAATGCCGACACCATGATTGTGGCGATGGGCTCGGTGCTGGGGACGATCAAGGACGTGGTAGACGAAATGCGGGAGGCTGGCCACAAGATCGGCGTGCTCGGCATCACCACGTTCCGCCCCTTCCCGCTGGCACAGGTCCAGGCGGCGCTGCGTCATGCCAATCGTGTCGTGGTGCTGGAAAAGAGTCTTGCCGTGGGCATCGGAGGTATCCTCGCGACCGACGTGCGCATGGCGGCCTCGGCCTCGCCAATCAATATCTATACGGTGGTCGCGGGGTTGGGCGGCCGGGCAATCACGAGGAAATCGCTTCGTAACCTATTCTGCAAGGCGGAAGAAAACGAAATCGATCCGCTGACCTTCCTCGACCTCGACCGCAATGCGGTTGACAAGCAACTGGAGCGCGAACGAAAAACGCGCCGTTCCGGACCGATCGCCGAGAATCTGCTACGTGACGCCGGCATTGTCGCCGCCCGCAATTACTGAGGCAGCGTCATGTCCTTCCAACCAGTCAAGTTCTACCAGACCGGCACTTTTACCGTCGGCAACCGCTTGCTTCAACCTGAGGAGCGCAGCGTGCAGGCCAGCGCCAAGCGCTACAACTCGCTCAATTCTGGTCACCGCGCCTGTCAGGGTTGCGGCGAAGCGCTGGGCGCACGCTACGCCATCGACGCCGCAATGGAAGCCTGCCAGGGACAATTGATTGCCGCCAACGCCACCGGCTGTCTCGAAGTGTTCTCCACCCCCTATCCGCAGACGTCCTGGCAACTACCTTGGATTCATTCCGTCTTCGGCAACGCGGCGGCGGTTGCCACCGGCATCGCAGCCGCGCTCAAGGCCAAGGGCCGCAGCGAAGTCCGCGTGGTCGCCCAAGGCGGCGATGGCGGCACCACGGACATCGGCTTCGGCTGCCTCTCCGGCATGTTCGAACGCAACGACGACGTGCTCTACATCTGTTACGACAACGGTGGCTACATGAACACCGGGGTGCAGCGCTCCTCGGCGACGCCGCCCGCCGCGCGCACGGCGACGACCATGGCGGTCGGTCCTGAACCCGGCAACCCTTTCGGTCAGGGCAAATTCGTCCCGGCCATTGCCATGGCCCACGATATTCCCTACGTGGCGACGGCTACCGTGGCGGACCTGCGCGACCTGGAGGCTAAGGTGACGCGGGCCATGGAGCTCCACGGCGCACGCTATATTCACATCTTCGTTCCCTGCCCGCTGGGATGGGGCACGGCCTCCTTCGATACCATACGCATTGCACGCTTGGCCAAGGAAACCGGCCTGTTCCCGGTATTCGAGGCCGAGTGCGGTGTAGTGACGGCGGTGCTGAAAATCCGCAAGCGCACGCCGGTGGAGGACTACCTGAAACCACAGAAGCGCTTCGCCCACCTGTTCGGAGAGCACCCGCGCGTCGACATCATCGCCCGGATTCAGGCGATGGCGGACAAGAACATCCTCAAGTACGGTCTGCTGGCTGAGGAGTGCTGACATGGCCAAACCCTTCGCCATCACCCTCGATCCGGGTTCCTCCCTCGCCAACCACACCGGTTCCTGGCGCACCTCGCGGCCAGTGTATGTGGACCGCTTACCACCTTGCAACAACGCCTGTCCAGCCGGCGAGGACATCCAGGGCTGGCTGTTTCACGCCGAAGGCGGCGATTACGAAAAGGCATGGCGCGCGCTCATCGAGAACAACCCGCTGCCGGCGGTGATGGGACGCGTCTGCTATCACCCCTGCGAAAGCGCCTGCAACCGCGCCCAGATCGACGCTCCGGTCGGCATCAATTCGGTCGAGCGTTTTCTCGGCGACGAAGCGATCCGGCGCGGCTGGAAGTTCGATCCGCCGCCAGCGGCGAGCGGCAAGCGCGTGCTGGTGGTTGGCGCCGGGCCCTCGGGGCTATCGGCTGCCTATCATCTGAGGCGCTTGGGCCATGCCGCGACCATTCACGAGGCGGGACCGCTGGCCGGCGGCATGATGCGCTTCGGCATTCCCAAGTACCGCCTGCCGCGCGCGGTGCTCGATGCGGAAGTGCAGCGCATTCTCGATCTCGGCGTGACCTTGGAATTGAACCGCAAGGTCGCCAATATCGCCGAGAGCATAAAGGCAGGATCGTTCGATGCCGCCTTCCTCGCCGTCGGTGCGCACATCGGCAAGCGTGCCTACATACCGGCGGGCGACGCAACTAAGATCGTCGACGCGGTTTCCGTGCTGAGCAGCATGGAAGGAGAAGACAAGCCCATGCTCGGTCGCCGCGTCGTCGTCTATGGCGGCGGCAACACCGCCATAGACGTCGCACGCACCGCCAAGCGTCTCGGCGCCACCGAGGCGGTCATCGTCTACCGCCGTACGCGCGAGAAAATGCCGGCACACGACTTCGAAGTCGAGGAGGCGCTGCAGGAAGGCGTCATGATCAAATGGCTGTCCACCATCAAGCAGGCCGGCGAGGGCAGTATTACCCTCGAGAAAATGGCGCTCGACGACAAGGGCTTTCCGCAACCGACGGGCGAGTTCGAGACGCTCGGTGCCGACTCGGTGGTGCTGGCGCTGGGTCAGGACGTCGACCTGTCGCTGCTCCACGGCATAGCCGGGCTCGAGATCAAGGATGGTACGGTGCAAGTGGCGCCCAACATGATGACCGGGCATCCCGGCATCTTTGCCGGCGGCGACATGGTACCCTCGGCGCGCACCGTCACCGTCGCCGTCGGCCACGGCAAGAAGGCCGCGCGCCACATCGACGTTTGGCTGCGCGGCACCAGCTACGCGCCAGCGCCCAAGCACGAACTGGCCAGCTTCGAGCGCCTGAATACCTGGTACTACACCGACGCGCCCAAGACCGTGCGCCCCCAACTCGACATCATCCGCCGCCAGTCCACCTTTGAGGAAGTGCAGGGGGGGCTGGACGAAACCAATGCGCTGTACGAAGCGCGGCGCTGCCTATCCTGCGGCAACTGCTTCGAGTGCGACAACTGCTATGGCGTCTGTCCGGACAACGCGGTGATCAAGCTCGGCCCCGGCAAGCGCTTCCAGTTCAACTACGATTACTGCAAAGGTTGCGGCATCTGCGTCGCCGAGTGCCCGTGCGGGGCGATTACCATGATCGACGAGGATATCTGAAGCCGGTCAGCGGTTTGACGCGACGGCCATCCGGCCGGTGCGGTCGCAACCGGGCTTTCGGCATCAGCTAGAACAACTGCGTCGCGTCGCCTGAACATCAAGGACAGAATGAAGTGGCAACGATCGAACTGAAGGAATTGGAGGGACATCGCAGTGAAATCATCGCTGACGTGAAGAATTTGGTCGAAAAATATCGCGCAATATTCGATTGGGATGTGCCGGAGATAGATCAAGACGCTACGGATAAACTTATTCTGGTGGAAATGCGCAAGGCCCTGGATGACATCGAAAAACAATTGCTGGGCTAAATGGCGCAGAACCTTGGGCCCAATATGCCGAATGCGAGAAAGCATGGCACCATCGACGCCGCGCTTCTCCACCAACCGCGGGGTGTGTGTGAATACACTGAGCAACGCTACCTCCCGGCGGCCGCATCCCATTGCATCGGGTCGATAGAACACTTGAAGATTGCATCCGGGGCAATTTAGTAGGAGAGGCCATGAGCGAACCAACACCGGTCAGTCACCCCATACACAATCTTTTCCCCGAGGGCGTCGAGGGGTTCGATGCTCTGGCCGAGCTGGCCCTGGATATGCGTTGGTCGTGGAATCATGCCACCGACGAGGTGTGGCGGCAGCTGGACCCGGTACTGTGGGACCTGACGCATCACCCGTGCGATGTCCTGCAGACGGTCTCCCGGGAGAAGATCCGGCGCGTGCTTGCCGATCCAGCCTTCCGCAAGAAGCTGGATGCCCTGGTGCAGTCCAAGAAGCAGGCGGAGGAGGCGCCCGCGTGGTTTCAGCAACATCATCCGGCGGCGCCCCTGACCTGTGTGGCGTACTTCAGCATGGAATTCATGTTGAGCGAAGCCCTCCCGATCTATTCGGGAGGACTGGGCAATGTGGCCGGCGATCAGCTCAAGGCCGCCAGCGATCTGGGCGTTCCGGTGGTCGGCGTGGGGCTGCTCTATCAGCAGGGTTATTTCCGCCAGGTGATCGACCAGGGCGGCGCGCAACAGGCTCTGTACCCGTATAACGATCCGGGGCAATTGCCGATCACCCCCTTGCGCAAACCGGATGGGGAGTGGTTGCGATTAGAAGTCGCGTTACCCGGTTACTCGGTCTGGCTGCGGGCCTGGCAGGTTCAGGTCGGTCGCGTGAAGCTGTACCTGCTGGACAGCAATGACGCAGCGAATTACCCGGCGCATCGCGGGATCACCAGCGAGTTGTACGGGGGCGAGCCGGAGTTGCGGCTGAAACAAGAGCTGGTGCTCGGACTCGGCGGGTGGCGCTTGCTGCGCGCGCTCGGCCTGCAGCCGGAAGTCTGTCATCTCAACGAAGGCCATGCGGCCTTCGCCGTGTTGGAGCGCGCCCGGGATTTCATGGAGGAAACAGGCCAGCCCTTTGACGTGGCGCTGGCCGCTACGCGAGCAGGCAACCTGTTCACCACGCACACTGCGGTGGCCTCCGGCTTCGATCGTTTTGCTCCGGCCCTCATCGAACAATATCTCGGTGGATACGCCAGGAAGCTCGGCCTTACGCTCTATGACTTGCTGGCGCTTGGCCGCCAGAACCCGGATGACCCATCGGAGAGCTTCAACATGGCCTATCTGGCGATCCGCGGGAGCGGGGCGGTCAATGGTGTAAGTCGCTTGCATGGGCAAGTGAGCCGGCAGCTGTTTGAGCCTCTGTTTGCGCACTGGCCGGCGGAGGAGGTGCCCGTCGGCTATGTCACGAATGGAGTCCACATGCCGACCTGGGACTCTGAGGCGGCGGATGATCTTTGGACGGAGGCTTGTGGCAAAGATCGCTGGCTGGGGACGACGGAATCCTTGGGACAGGACATGCGCCGCGTCTCCGACGCCAGGCTCTGGCAATTTCGCATCGCCGCCAGCCAGTCTTTTGTGGCCTACGTGCGCGAGCGTTTGTCGAGGCAGCTGGCCGCCTCCGGCGCGTCGGCCGAAGAGGTGGCCGAAGCAGGGCATGTTTTCGATCCCAACGTGTTGACCCTGGGCTTTGCACGTCGCTTCGCAACCTACAAGCGACCCAACATGCTGCTGCACGATCCGGAGCGACTGCTTCGACTGTTAACCAATCCGCAGCGTCCGGTGCAACTCATCCTCGCCGGCAAAGCCCATCCAGCGGATCAAACAGGGCAGGCCCTGATTCGGCAGTGGACGCAGTTCATCCAGCGGCCCGAGGCGCGGCGCCATGTGATTTTCCTCAGCGACTACAACATGCTCTTGAGCGAGAACCTGGTGCAGGGGGTCGATGTCTGGATCAATACGCCACGGCGGCCCTGGGAAGCATGTGGAACCAGCGGCATGAAGGTGCTGGTCAATGGCGGCATCAATCTGTCTGAATTGGATGGCTGGTGGGCGGAAGCCTACGCGCCTGAGGTGGGGTGGGCGCTAGGGGACGGCCGGGAGCATGACAACGATGCCGCTTGGGACGCCGCCGAAGCCGACGCGCTCTACAAGCTGCTCGAACGCGAGGTGATCCCCGAGTTCTATACCCGTGACGAGCAGGGCATTCCCACTGCCTGGCTGGCGCGGATGCGGGAGAGCATGGCGCAATTGACGCCGCGCTTCTCCAGCAATCGCTCGGTACGCGAATACACCGAGCAACACTACTTGCCGGCAGCCTCAGCCTATCTTGGGCGGGCTGCCGGTAAAGGCGAAATCGGCGTGGATATGGTCAATTGGCGGCGCGCTCTGGATCAACAATGGAGCGCACTACGCTTTGGTGAAGTGAAGCATGAAACCGACGTCGATCAACACGTATTTGAGGTTCAAATCTATCTCGATGAGCTCGACCCTGACGCAGTGCGGGTCGAGCTTTATGCCAATAGCGTCAACGGTAGTGGAGCCGAGCGAGTGGAGATGAGGCGCGTGCGGCAGCTGGTCGGCGCAACACACGGCTATGCCTATCGCGCAGAGGTGGCTGCAGCTCGCCCGGCGACGGACTATACGGCGCGACTCATACCGCACCGCGATGGCGTGAGCGTTCCACTCGAAGCCGCTCGAATTCTGTGGCAGCGATGATTCAATATGAACATGAAGAC
>Ga0208716_1001050_pt1 | contig 10881 bp, 10 predicted proteins | sample NGESurdeep092012_8_FD_184482 | JGI IMG/M metagenome (GOLD analysis project Ga0208716, IMG submission 184482) | Arctic peat soil microbial communities from Barrow, Alaska - NGEE Surface sample 415-3 deep-092012 (SPAdes) | ecosystem: Environmental > Terrestrial > Soil > Wetlands > Peat ...
CCTGGTCACGACCGTTCGCGGCCGCGTCGAGCGCGTGCGGGACATCATCAAGGCGCCCGGTCCCACGCGCACCCCTGAGGACAGCGACGATCACGGCGGATCCTGTGACTCGGACGCTGCCAGATGGGATGTCCCCGACACGCCCACCGAAGGTCGGCGCGTCGACCCCGACGAACCGCCGTTCTGACCGGCTCCGCGGGCCTGGTCCGCGGCGTTTCGTCACCGGTCTCCGCCGTCGTAGACTGCGCGAGACCACGGGAGGCATAGGAGGCCGGGTAACGCACGAGTGCGGATGTCTATCCGTACGGCAATTGGATAGCGCGATGTCGTGGCACGCTCGGACCGATTGCCGTGGATGCGTTGCACCGATTGATCAGCCCACCGGCCGAGGGGCGCCCCAGCGCGTGGGCTATGGCTCGCGACGGGTGTCGACGCTGTCCGGGGAAGAGGCGCAGCGGGTGGCATTGGCCAGGGCGTTGGCCCCGCGTCCGCGGCTGCTGCTCTCGACGAACCGCTCGCGGCGTTGGACCGGTCGCTGCGCGGGCGTCTGCTGGCGGACCTGAAGTCGGTGCTCACCAGCACGGGGACGACGGCGCTTTTCGTCACGCACGACCAAGGTGAGGCCTTCGCGGTCGCGGACCGGGTGGGTGATGCGCTCGGGATCGATACGTCAGCGGGGCACCCCGCGCGAGGTGTGGACCGAACCGGCCGACGAGTGGGTCGCGCGGTTCGTCGGATACACCTCGGTGCACACGGCCATCGGGGACAGCGAACACGCCGACCGCCTTGTCGCCGACGGCGCGGTTCGGCACGGTGGGCCGCCCGATGCCCGGCTGGCGCTGCGGCCATCGGCGCTGGTGGCGGACCCGGAGGGTGCGGTGCACGGCCGGGTGCTGATGGTCGCGCCGGCGCCCGACGGCGTGACGTTCACGGTGGACACCGACACCTGGGGCGTCGTGCAGGCCGTCGGTGGGACGGACTGCCTGGCCGGCGTGGGGGAGCGGGTGTGTCTGCGGTTCGACCCCGCCGGGGCCGCCCGCATTCCCGCCTGACCACGACGGCGTGGCAGGCTTCGATCGTGAATCCCTTGCGCGCGAGCTTGATCATCGACGCACCGGAGGGTGCGGTGCGACGGGCGCTCGGGCGTACGGACACCTGGACCAGGACCGCCACGGCGCTCGGCGTCAGGCTCGAGGTCGCGGGACCCGCGACTGGTGCGCGAGCCGCACTGCGGTCGGGAGATCTGTTGCGGATCAGGGCCGACGGCCCCATCGCTCGGCTGACCAAGGCAGCGCACCTCGCGCCCCGGTCGTTGATCCTCGAGGTCGAGAGTCCCGGCGGTGCCGATCGCGACCCTGACCTGGACCCGTCTGTCCCCGTCGGACGGCACGCCCCGCCCCGCCCGGTGCCGTCGTTCACGCTGGTCAGCGGCCCGTTGCGAACCTGCCGGATCAGCATGCAGACGGCCGCGACCGCTGCCGGCACGGTGGCCACCGTCGAGTGCCGGATCGTCGCGACACCCGAGTTCCTGACCCCGCTGCTGCGCCGGCGGATCTTGCACGCCGCGCAGATGCTGCTGGGCATCGCGACGCTTGTCGCCCGTGAGCCGGTGGTCGTGGTCGGTGCGGCGATCATCGTGGATCAGAAGGTGCTGGCCGCGCGTCGGGCCGGTCCGCCCGAGGTCGCCGGTTTGTGGGAGCTGCCGGGCGGCAAGGTCGAGCCGGGGGAGACCGACGAGCAGGCGGTGCGCCGGGAACTGGCCGAAGAACTCGGCATCGACGCCGTCGTGGCCGGTCGGGTCGGCCGGGACATCGACCTCGGCGACAACTCGGTGCTTCGCTGCTACCAGGTCGAGCCCGCTGGTGGGCGCCGGCCGGAGCCGACCGAACATGATGCGCTGCGCTGGCTGGACGCCAGAGACCTGCACACGGTCGACTGGTTACCGGCGGACCGCCAGGTGCTGGGCGATCTTCAGCGCGCGATGCTGGGCTGGGAGCTCCAGCACCGACTCGGCCCATTGGGTTAACCCCGGCCCACGATCGGCCTACCATCGCACGCCGTGATCGGGTGATTCCGGTGCGCTCTTGACACACGATCGTCATCATCGGCGTGGCAGGATGCGGTGAATATCACCACCACCGCAGCGTTGCGGTGGCGCCATCAATCGCCCGGGAGAGACCTTGCTGTTGCACACCGTGTCGTCGCGAAAGACCAAATACACGATCGCCGCGCTTGGGGTCATGCTCCTGGCGACCGCGTGCGGGGCGAGCACCACCGCCCCCGGATCTGAGAGCACGTCCAACGCCGCCACCTCGGCGGGTTCGAGCGCGGCCGGTTCGTCGGCCGCCGTCTCGGAATCCGTCTCGGAATCCGTGCCGACGCCGCTCAACCTGAACCTGGCCAAGGACGAGACGATCGCCGCCGCGCTGCCGGACAAGTACAAGCAGTCCGGCGCCATCGTCGTCGCCACCGACGCCAGCTACGCGCCCAACGAATTCCTGGCTGAGGGCAGCAACGACCCGGTCGGCTGGGACATCGACCTGGCCAACGCGCTCGGCCAGGTGCTCGGGCTGAAGGTCACCGTCGAGCCCGCCAGCTTCGACGGCATCATCGCCGGCATCAACGCCGGCCGGTACGACATGTCCCTGTCGTCCTTCACCGACACCAAGGCACGCGAGGAGTCCGTCAACTTCGTCACCTACTACGAGGTGGGGACCTCGACCATGGTGCTGGCCGGTAACCCGCAGAACATCACCACCGTCACCGATCTGTGCGGTCGCCCGGTGGGTGCGGAGAACGGCACGACGCAGCTGGCACTGCTCAACGACGCGACCGTCGACGGGTCGGTGGTGAAGGCCTGCACGGACGCCGGCAAGCCGGCGCCGATCGCCCAGGGCTTCCCGAAGCAGACCGACGTCAACTCCGCGCTGGCCGCCGGCCGCATCGACGCCTACCTGGCCGACACCCCGATCGTGGCGTACGCCGTCAAGCAGACCGGCGACAAGTTCGAGAAGGTCGGCCAGGACCAGGGCACCGCGCCGTACGGCATCGCGCTGCCCAAGGATCCCGCGGCCCTGACGACCTCCGTGCAGCAGGCGATGCAGAAGCTGATCGACTCCGGCGCGTACATGAAGATCCTGGACAACTGGGGCGTCTCGTCCGGCGCGATCACCACCTCCGCCGTCAATGGAGCTACTCAGTGAGGGATTACCGCCCCCCGGTTGATTGACATCCAGACGAGGACAACACGATGACGACCGTGACCGATCCAACGATGCCGCCCCGGGACGCTCCGCTGCCGATGAAGGCGATTCCGCAGCGTCATCCCTGGCGCTACGTTTCCGCGGCCGTCTTGCTGGTCTTCGCCGCGATGTTGCTCAACAGCTTCATCACCAACCCGGCCTGGGGTTGGTCGACGGTCTGGCAGTACCTGTTCTCCCCGCAGATCCTCAAAGGCGTCTGGCTGACGGTCTGGGTGACGATCGCCGCGATGATCATCGGCATCGGCCTCGGTGTGGTGTTGGCCGTCATGCGGTTGTCGGTCAACCCGATCGTCAAGGGCGTTGCGTGGATCTACATCTGGTTCTTCCGCGGTACCCCGGTGCTGGTCCAGATCATCTTCTGGGTGTTCCTGGGCCAGCTCTACCGGTTCGTCAGCCTCGGCATTCCGTTCGGTCCGCAATTCCTGTACTTCAACACCACCGAGCTGATCCCGGTGATCGTCGGCGGTCTGCTGGCACTGGGGCTGAACGAGGCGGCTTACATGGCGGAGATCGTCCGGTCGGGGATCACCTCGGTGGACCCGGGCCAGACGGAGGCCGCCGAGGCACTGGGCATGACCCGGCTCAAGGTGATGCGGCGCATCGTGCTCCCGCAGGCGATGCGCATCATCGTGCCGCCCACCGGCAACGAGACCATCTCCATGCTGAAGACCACCTCGCTGCTCAGCGTGGCCGCGATTCTGGAGCTCTTCGGCACCGCGCAGTTGATCTACGGGAGCAACTACAAGCAGATCCCGCTGCTCGTAGTGGCAAGCATCTGGTATCTGGCCTTCACCTCGGTGATGTCCGTGGGGCAGTACTTCCTGGAACGACGGTTCGGCCGCGGAACCGCGCGGGGCAAGCCTCGGGCCAAGCCGAAGCTGGAGATGGGGGGACGGCTGTGAGCCCGATGGACGAGAACGACGCCGAAGCCGGCGCACCCGTGGTGCTCGCCGAGCAGGTCCACAAGAAGTACGGTTTCGTCGAGGTGCTCAAGGGCATCGACATGGAGGTCAAGGCCGGCGAGGTGGCTTGCCTGCTGGGGCCGTCGGGCTCCGGCAAGTCCACCTTCCTGCGCTGCGTGAACCATTTGGAGAAGATCGACGGCGGACGGCTGTCGGTGTCCGGCCACCTGGTCGGCTACCGGCAGAAGGGCGACAAGCTCTACGAGCTCAAGGATCGCGAGGTCGCCCAGCGCCGGCGGGACATCGGCATGGTCTTCCAGCGGTTCAACCTCTTCCCGCACATGACGGCCATGGGCAACGTGATGGAGGCACCGAACCAGGTGCTCGGTCGCAAGAAGAGCCAGTGCAAGGACGAGGCCATAACGCTGCTCGAGCGGGTCGGGCTGGCCGACCGCGCCGACTATTACCCGTCGGAGCTGTCCGGCGGTCAGCAGCAGCGGGTGGCGATCGCCAGGGCGCTGGCCATGCACCCCCAGCTGATGCTGTTCGATGAGCCCACCAGCGCGCTCGACCCGGAACTGGTGGGCGAAGTGCTCGATGTCATGCGTGACCTGGCCGCAGGCGGCATGACGATGATCGTCGTCACCCACGAGATCGGCTTCGCCCGCGAGGTCGGTGACACGCTGACGTTCATGGACGAGGGCATCGTGCTCGAGTCCGGGAACCCGCGTGAGGTCATCGCGAACCCGCAGCACCAACGGACCAAGGACTTCCTGTCCAAGGTGCTGTAGGCCGCGTGATCGGTCGACCCCAAAATCTGACCACCCCAAACGGGGCGGCTACAACTGACCTACAATCGTCGCATGACGGAAGTGGCATCCCGCGAACTGCGTAACGACACGGCAGGGTTGATCAGGCGCGCCGCAGCTGGCGAGGACATCGTGATCACCGTGAACGGCAAGCCGGCCGCCCGGCTGACGGCACTGCCAGCACCAGTCCGCCGTCGCTGGATCCCGCGCGAGGAATTGCTGGACCTCCTATTGAACGGTCAAGCAGATCCGGGCCTGAGAGATGACCTGAAGCTCCTGGCAGGGGACACAACAGACGACCTCGACCCCTTGTGGTGACAGACCCTTGGGTGACCGATCCGCCCGCGCGTGCGCTCGTCGACACATCGGTGTTCATCGCAGCCGAATCCGGCCGGCGCGTGGACGTCGACGTGCTGCCGAATGCATGGACCGCGTCTGTGATCACCTTTGCCGAGCTGACGGCAGGGGTGCTTGCGGCGCGGGACACGCCGACCCGCTCGCGGCGACTCGCGACCGTCGCTCGGCTGCAGAATCTGGAGCTCTTGCCCGTCACGCAGAATGTTGCCGAACATTGGGCGCGACTTCGGCTGCTGGTCGCCGAGCAACATCGGCGAGTCAACGTCAATGACCTGTGGATCGCCGCGACCGCCGCCGCTCACGGTCTGCCCATCGTCACCCAGGACGCCGACTTCGATGTGTTGGCCGAGGTGGGTGGGATCGAGGTCATCCGGGTGTGACGCTGCTGACCCGGTTGCTGACCCGGTTGCCCATCGCCCGCTCAGGGCGATTGTGGGTCCGTGCGCTCCCAGTCGGCCAGGGTCTCCTCGGGTCGCGGCGGGATGTTCTCGTCGTCCTCCAGCACCCGTAACGGCAGGTCGGGCAGCCCGTCGGGGCCGAGCGGGAAGTCGCCGGACGGGGGCGTTTGGTCGGACATTGCTCCTCCGATCGCTGCCACGGCGTGGCTCCTGGGTGGCTGGTGTGGCTGGTACCAGAGCCTAGGAGACGTGCGCCCGCGACGCGGTGCGAGGTCGTCACGCTCGCGGCGGCTCCGCCGGCCGCGGCCTCACCCGTAGAATCGGAGGGCTGCACTGCGCCGGTTTCTCACCGGGTGGGTGGCCGACTCATCGCTGCGGTTCGACCGGAGCGACCACCTGAATTCCTAGGAGTGCCGAGCAGTGCCTACCCGAAATGACCTCCGCAACGTTGCCATCGTGGCCCACGTCGACCACGGGAAGACCACTCTGGTCGACGCCATGCTCTGGCAGTCCGGCGCGTTCCGGATCGGCTCGGCGGTCACCGATCGGGTGATGGACTCCGGCGACCTGGAGCGCGAAAAGGGCATCACCATCCTGGCCAAGAACACCGCCGTGCGCCGGGGGGACATGGTGATCAACATCGTGGACACCCCCGGGCACGCCGACTTCGGCGGCGAGGTCGAGCGCGCGCTGATGATGGTGGACGGTGTCGTGCTGCTGGTCGACGCCTCGGAGGGGCCGTTGCCGCAGACCAGGTTCGTGCTACGCAAGGCGCTGTCCGCGCGGCTGCCGGTGGTGCTGGTGATCAACAAGACCGACCGGCCGGACGCCCGGATCGACGAGGTGGTGGACGAGACCTACGCCTTGTTCCTCGACCTGGACGCGGACGACGAGCAGATCGAGTTCCCGATCGTGTACTGCGCCTCCCGGGCCGGCCGCGCGTCGCTGAACAAGCCGGCCAACGGCGAGCTGCCGGACAGCGAGAACCTCGATCCGCTGTTCGACACACTGCTGGAGGCGATCCCGGCACCGACCTACACCGAGGGCCATTCGCTGCAGGCCCAGGTGACCAACATCGACGCCTCGCCGTTCCTGGGTCGCATCGGCATGTGCCGGGTGGTCGAGGGCACCATCCGCAAGGGTCAGCAGGTCGCCTGGATCCGGCAGGACGGCACCGTGGCCCGGACGAAGATCACCGAACTGCTGATCACCGAGGCGCTGGACCGGGTGCCGGTCGAATCGGCGACCGCCGGCGACCTCATCGCGGTGGCCGGCATCGCGGAGATCACCATCGGGGAGACGCTGGCCGACCCGGAGAATCCGGTGGCGCTGCCGCGGATCACCGTGGACGAACCGGCGATCTCGATGACCGTCGGCATCAACACCAGCCCGCTCGCGGGTCGCGACGGTGGCACGAAGCTCACCGCGCGGCAGGTGAAGAACCGCCTGGACGCCGAGCTCGTCGGCAACGTGTCGATCAAGGTGCTGACCACCGAGCGCCCGGACACCTGGGAGGTGCAGGGCCGCGGCGAGCTGGCGCTGGCCATCCTGGTCGAGACCATGCGCCGGGAGGGTTTCGAGCTGACCATCGGCAAGCCGCAGGTCGTCACCCGGGTGGTGGACGGCAAGGTGCACGAGCCGTTCGAACGGCTCACCGTCGACGTCCCCGAGGACTACCTGGGCGGGGTCACGCAGCTGCTGGCGGTCCGCAAGGGCCGGATGGAGGCGATGATCAACCACGGCACCGGCTGGGTGCGGATGGAGTTCCACGTGCCGTCCCGCGGGCTGATCGGCTTCCGAACGGAGTTCCTCACCGACACCAGGGGCACCGGGATCGCGCACCACGTCTTCGACGGCTACGAGGCCTGGGCCGGCGACCTGCGGGGCCGCCCCACCGGTTCATTGGTCGCCGACCGGTCCGGCAAGGCCACCCCGTTCGCCATGTTCAACCTGCAGGAACGTGGCACGCTGCTGGTGCCGCCCACCACCGAGGTGTACGAGGGCATGATCGTCGGCGAGAACTCCCGCTCCGACGACATGGACGTCAACATCACCAAGGAGAAGAAGCTCACCAACATGCGGCAGTCCAGCGGTGACGAGCTGGTGCACCTCATCCCGCCGCGGTCGCTGTCGCTCGAGCAAGCGCTGGAGTTCTGTTCCGACGACGAGTGCGTCGAGGTGACGCCGGTGGCGGCGCGGATCCGCAAGGTCATCCTGGCCGCCAACGACCGGGCCAAGCAGCGCTCCCGGAAGAACTGACCTGCCCGTTCGTTCGGAACGGGAAGGGCCGGGGTCCGTCTCTGGATCAGTAGGGTGGGGCGGGTGTGGCGACGCGGTCATCGGCTGGTCGCGCCGGTACGGTCCGCGGCGCTGGGCGCCGTCGCGGTGGCAGGGCTCGGGTTGATCGCCGCCTGCACCCCGCCGAACCTGCCGCCACCGATCGCCCCCAGCGGGGCGTCGTCGGTGCCGAGTACGCCACCGGGAGCCGGCACCGTCGTCGTCGGGATGGACGGGTCGTCCGGGCCGATCAGCGGGTTCAACCCGCACGCCATCGCCGATTTCTCCCGAGCCACCCAGGCCGTTGCCTCGCTCGTGCTGCCGTCCGTCTTCGTCGTCCAGCCGGACGGCAGCAGCATTCCCGACCCGGACGTGGTCGATTCGGCGACGATCACCTCGCTGGACCCGTTCACGGTCACCTACACGCTCGACGGCAAGGCGTCGTGGTCGGACGGCACCCCGATCACCGCGGAGGACTTCTCCTACCTGCGGGACCAACTCGTCGCCCAACCCGCCACCGTCGACCCCGCCGGCTACCGGTTGATCAGCCAGATCCGCTCGCGGGACGCCGGCAAAACGGTCGACGTGGAGTTCGCGGCCGAGTTCGCAGACTGGCCCACGCTGTTCTCCCCGTTGCTGCCGAGCCACATCATGAAGGACTTTCCCGGCGGGTGGGGCGCCGCGCTCACTTCCGATATCCCGGTGTCCGGCAACCGGTACAAGATGAACTCCTACGACCGGGTCACCGGCCAGGTGCTGCTGGCCCGCAACGACAAGTACTGGGGCACGCCGCCAGGGCCGGCGGCGGTGGTGCTGCGGCTCGGCGACCCGACCGACCTGATCGCGGCATTCTCCCGTGGCGACGTCCAAGCCCTCTGGCTCGAACCTGACGCAGATACCGTCGCGTCCGTCGAGGAGTCCATCCCGGCGGATCGGCGCACGACGGTGCCGCTGCCGGCCACCACGCAGTTGATCTTCAACACCACCACCGGGCCGACCTCGTCCGCCGACCTGCGGGCTGCCATCGCGGCCGGCATCTCTCCGGCCATCGTCGGCACCGACCTGTCCGGCGGCTGGGTCGACGGGGCGGCCGCCGTGACCTCGCAGGTGCGGCTGCCCGCCCAGGGAGCCGAGCCCGACACGTCCACGGCGACCGGGGCCCTCACCGCGGACGCCGTGGTCGCCCAGGACAAGCTCACCGAAGCCGGGTACCTGCGCAATGGCCTGTACGCGACCCGGAACGGGGAGGTGCTGCGGCTGACCCTCGGCTACCCCACCGGCAATCCGCGGGTCGCAGCCGCCGCCAGGACCGTCCAGCGGCAGCTCGGGGCGATCGGCATCGAGGTCGACCTGCTCGCCGACAACGCCCCCAGCCTGCTCGAAACCCGTGTCGCTGCAGGAACTCTCGACCTGGCACTGGCCGCGGTGCCACGCGACTCGAAGGACGCGGCTGCGGCCGCCTCCGCCTTCAGCTGCCCACGGCCGGGCACCACGACCGGCGGCGAGCCGGACGATCCCTTGGTGCCGCCGACCTCCTCCTCGACCCCACCGGCGACGCCGGCCACCTCGGTGTCAGGCCCTGCCAGCGGCACGCCACCCGCGGAGGTCGGTGACACCGGCGGTACCGCGGACACCGGCGCGGACACCGGCGCAGTCACCGAACCGCTGCGGACGGGCAATCTGTCCGGATACTGCAACGCTGACACCCAGAAGATCCTCGTCGACGCGATCACCGGGCAATCGGGCGTGGAAGCGGCCGACCCAGGTCTGTGGGCGAACCTTCCGGTGCTTCCGCTAGCGGAATTGTCGACGGTCTTCGCCGTCTCGCCGGGGCTGTCCGCGGTGTTGGACGGGCCGCACGACGGCTGGTTGTGGACCGGCCCGCTGGGGGGGCTACCGGACTGGCCGGGGGGCTGATCGGCCGGATTCTGTAACGCTCGGTAGTCCTTCGTCGGCCGGAGATCACGCGCAGTGGCAGCCCGGAGTGTGGAGATTTTCCTCCCCGTGGTCCGAATGGATGAAGCTCATCCGCATTTGCGGCGATTCGTTTCACGCTGCCCGCTTCGGGGAACCACTCAAGGGTTCGGCGATCACCCTTGTGTCACGATTGCCGAGTCGACGTGCTCTGATGTTGGGACACCTCGTAAGGTCGTGAAGTCAGATAAACAGTGAAGTTCGTCGCACCCGATTCCAAAAGCGGTCGATGGGGGCCGTTCGGTGGCGTGCGGTCGACTTCTCGAGAGGACCGTCAATGAACAGAACTCGGGCAGTGAGCCTCACTGCTCTGGCCGCGGCAGCAGCACTCGTGCTCGCCGCCTGCGGCAGCAGCAGCGACAACTCATCGTCGAGCAGCGCCACATCCGCGTCGTCGGCAGGTGGCGGTGGTACCGAGAGCGGCGCTCCCGGCAGCGGTTCGCCGGGAACGACCGGCGACACCATCACCTACGCCTACGAGCAGGAGTGGTACGACTACAACTCCAACAGCGTGTCGGGTAATGCGACCGCCAACGCGGTCCTGCTCAATCAGGTGCTGCGCGGGTTCTACTACGTGGATGACGTCGGGACGCTTCACCAGGACACCGAGTTCGGCACGTTCGAGAAGACGTCCGACGACCCGTTGACGGTGAAATACACCTTCAACGAGAACGCGGTCTGGTCGGACGGGAACCCGATCGGCTGCGCAGATTTCCTTCTGACCTGGGCCTCGAACTCTGGTCGATACAACAAGGACGGAACTCTCAACCAACCGAACGCGGTGCCCGCGGACCCGAACTACATGTTCGACGCCGCATCGACCGCAGGTCTCGACCAGACCCAGAAGCCGGTGTGTGCAGACGGTGACAAGTCGGTAACGCTCGTCTACGACAAGCCATTT
>Ga0208716_1001051_pt1 | contig 10878 bp, 15 predicted proteins | sample NGESurdeep092012_8_FD_184482 | JGI IMG/M metagenome (GOLD analysis project Ga0208716, IMG submission 184482) | Arctic peat soil microbial communities from Barrow, Alaska - NGEE Surface sample 415-3 deep-092012 (SPAdes) | ecosystem: Environmental > Terrestrial > Soil > Wetlands > Peat ...
AGTTCCCAAGCTGACAGTGCGGGTTCGATTCCCGTCACCCGCTCCACACGCGAAAAGCGTTGCAAAACAAACGAATCGGGCGCCATCTCCCCCTTGGAGACAGCGCCCGTTGGCATCAGAAGACGGCGCTCGTGCCCTCCCCGTGCCCATGGCCGTCGCCACCCGACTCGCTGGCACCAGTACCGATGAGCGTCTCAGGACACTCGTCATACCCGGTCAGCATGACGTCGATCGCGTCGGAATTTGTCAAGGTGGATGAGGCCAGTGGGTGTTAGGCGGCTTGTTCGGCCTCGGTCGGTTCGGGCTCGGTCTGGTCGGCTGGTTGGTTGATCCACGCCGCGTCGGGGATGGTCAGGATTTTGGGATCTCGGGTGCTGCTGAACCGTTCGGGGTTCCTCTGCCTGGCTGTGGCCAGGACGGCCGACCGCTCGGTGGCTTTGCCGGCGGCGAGGCCGTAGTGGACGTCTGCGGCAGTGTTTAGTCCGATCCCGGTATGACGATGAACATGGTTGTATCCGTGGACAAAACTGGCCATGAAGGTCTTCGCGTCGGCCAGGGAGCCGAAGCGTTCGGGGAACACGGGTGCGAACTTGAGCGTCTTGAACCATGCCTCTGAGTAGGGGTTGTCGTTGGAGACCCGGGGCCGGGAATGGGACCTGGTGACTTCCAGGTCGGACAGCAGCGCGGCGACGGTTTTGCTCGTCATCGACGTGCCCCGATCGGCGTGGACGACCGCCGGGATGCCGTGGATACCGAAGATCTCCCGCATCATCTCCACCGCCAGGACCGCGGACTCATGGGCGTGGACGTAGGCGCCGACGATGTAGCGGGAGTAGATGTCGATCATCACGTACGCGTCGAAGTACTTGCCCTTGATCGGCCCAGGCAGCTTGGTGATGTCCCAGCTGAAGACCTGACCGGGACCAGTAGCGACCAGCTCGGGGATCGCCCGCGGCGGGTGGCGGGCCAGGCGTCGGCGTTCCTTGACCTGCCGGTTCGCGGCCAGCACCCGGTACATCGTGGAGATCGAGCACAGGTACACGCCCTCGTCCAGGAGCTGGGCGTAGATCTGGATCGGGGGCAGGTCCACGAACCGGGGGCTGTTCACGACCTGCAAGATCCGGGCGCGTTCGGCCGGGTCGAGCTTGTTCGCCGGCACGGCCGCCTGCCCGCGGACCGGGATGGGGGGTTTACGGGTCGCGGTCGCCCGCGGCACGCCGACCAGATCGGCCGCCACCCGGGTCGAGACGCCTCGGCCGGTCAGGTCGGCGTAGACGCCCATCAGTGCTTCGTGTGCGGGTTCTCGTCCCGCGAGCTCTTGGTAAGTCCTTCCAAGAGCTCGCGTGCTTTTCCCATGATTTCGAGGGCCACCTCCGTGGTCGCCAGCCGGCGCTCGGCCTTGTCGAGCTGGCGTCGCAGCCGCGCGATCTCGGCCTGCTCAGCGGTCAGTCGGCCGATCTTCTCACCGGGCTTCTTCCCGGCCAGCACCCCGGCGTCACGCTGGCGGCGCCACTCGCAGATCAGCGACGAATACAACCCGTTGGCCCGTAAGTAAGCGCCACCGTCACCTTTCTGCATGGCCGCCTCGTAAGCGGCGATGTGATCAAGCTTCTGCGCCGAGGTGAACGACCTCCTCGAGGTCGGCCCCCCCGCACGAGGTCCGGGCTTCTTCATGCGAGCATCCTCGCGCAACGCGGTCAATGACGAACTGGACATGATGATGGATTCCTGTCTCGCCCTACATCAAACGGCGGATTTGCTCTGAACCACTGGCCTCACCCGAGCCTGACACGTAGGGCGTCAGCGATGGCACGATCGCGGTCTGCCGTGCGGTGTTGGTAGATGAGCGCAGCGTCCATGCTTGCGTGCCCCATCCGCCCCATCAGCTCGCGAGTACTGGCCCCCGTCATCGCAGCGAAGTGGTTGCCGGTATGACGCAGATCGTGGATGTGGATGCCCGCCAACCCTGCACCATCAAGAGCGCGTGCCCACACCGACGTGAAGGCTCTGTGCAGCTGCGCCGATAGCCGAAGCGTAGGCGGTCAACCGTGCCTCGGTCTGCGCCACATGTCTGATGTCGTCGCGGGTGGGTGTGCCTTCAAGTGTTGCCGTCGCGGTCACCCGCCAGCGGATCAGAGCCTGCCCCATACGCAAGGTCACATCGTCCGTCGGCAGGTCTGCGCGCATCCGGCCAAGCCCGGCCATGGTGTTCTCATCGGACAGGACTGCCTCAAGGTCCCGAAACTGGCGACAGAGCCTCGGCATGGCTCCATGAGGTACGTATGGAAGTCGTCGTTTCGTCTCGGCTGCGATGTGCCCGCTGAGGGTCACGGTCGCAGTGTGGGCCGCTGTGGACAGCCCCAAGAGGACACTGGCCCGCGCCACCTTGGTTCCTTCGATATCGCTGATGCCGGTCGGTGCATAGGCGTCAAGAAGGTCCGCGGCGCGGTCAAGTAGGCGTGCAGCGTCCACGAACGCCGGAGTTGGTGCCGCAGTCTGCGTCACTGTGACCGGATTGAGCTCCAAGACGTCTATCCAGGTCCGGCCAGGAACCGGCAGAAGGTCGAGCACGCGGCGGCTGGCCTGCGCCAGACTCGGCCATGCGGCTAGCACGCCACGGGCGTTGATAGCGCCAATGTCCCACGTCAAACTACGGATTGACCGGTTCGCTTCAATCAGCAACTCCCCCACCGAAAGATCGTTCATCCGGCCGCGGCCCGCTCAACAGCGCGGAAGGCGTCTGCCACATGGACCACCGCTAAGGACCACAACGGCGGCTCCAGCTCCAACGGGATCCCCTCGTACCGGCGTGCGACCTCACGCGTGAGGTCAACGCACGACCGCTCCGCCCACTCATCCATCACCGGTGGCCACACAGGTACCAGCCGCGCCCGTGCAGATACAACGATCCCGGCAGCCAACAGAGCGTCGGCGGCATCAACCCACGCCTCGTTGTACTCGCCGTGCTCATCAACCGTGAGACGCCGGCCAGCCTCTTCAGCCTTTGCCTTCTGCAGCAGTCAAGGGAGTCCCGTCGGTGACGGACGAGGTGGATCTAGGTGGCCATCTGGATACGCAACGGCTCTCCTGGTGGCAGAGGGCGGCTGATGATGCTTTGTTCGACGACGGGCAGCCGGGCGACGAAGTGCTTACCCGAACGAGTAACCTCGCCGACATGTATGACCAATACGGAGTCGAGCTGACCGCCGCGGCCGTGCAGTTTCCGGTGCGCCATCCCGTGGTGGCTGCAGTGGTGGCCGGGACGCAGCGCCGGACAAGTTGCCTCGACGTTGCAGCGTCTGTCGGTAGACGTCCCGGCCGAGGCTTGGCATGAGCTCGGTGGCTGGCGGCCGCCAGCCAGTACGTCTGGCCTATGGCGAGACCGGGCTGATCATCGAGGTCGACCCGGAGTGCACCACGGTCGTCACACCGGTGCACCACGCCGGTGCCGCGGACGCCGCGGCGACGCTACGCGGCGCACTTCAGCACCCGGTTGCCGGTCCGCCGTTGCGTGACGTCGTCCGCCCAGGCCAGCGGATCGCGGTGTCGTTGTGCGATCTGACCCGTCCGCAGCCGCGCGAGGCGATGGTCCGGGCATTGCTGGCCGAGCTCGAGGGCATCTCCGGCCGCGACGACTTCACCTTGCTGGTGGCCACCGGCACGCACCGCGGCAACACCGAGGCTGAGTTGCGCGTCATGCTCGGCGACGAGCTCGTCGACACGATACGGATCATCAATCACGATGCCCGTGACCCGTCGATGCTCACCTGGTGTGGGGAATTCGGCAACGGCGTCCCGGTCTGGCTGAATCGGCACTGGGTCGAGGCGGACGTTCGGATCACCACTGGATTCGTCGAGCCGCATTTCTTCGCCGGCTTCTCCGGCGGCCCGAAGTTGGTGGCCCCGGGCCTGGCCGGCTTGGACACCGTGCTGACCCTGCACGACGCGGCTCGCATCGGCAGCGACCGGGCAACGTGGGCGATCTGCGAGGGCAATCCTGTGCACGACGACGTGCGGGCGATCGCTGCCGGCACGGGGGTCGATTTCGCCTTCGACGTCGTGCTCAACGCCGAGCAGCAGGTGGTTTCGGCATTCGGCGGCGAGATCGTCGCGATGCACGCCGCCGCCCGTGAGCAGGTGCGTGCGGTATCCATGCGTCCGGTCGATCAGCTCTTTGATGTCGTGGTAACGAGCAACTCCGGCTATCCGCTGGATCAGAACCTCTACCAAGCGGTCAAGGGCATGTCGGCAGCAGCCACGATCGTCAAGCCCGGCGGGCTGATCATCTGCGCAGCCGAGTGCCGGGAGGGGTTTCCCGATCATGGCTCATTCCGTGGGGTGCTTGCCTCAGCTGAGACGCCGCAGGCGCTGCTCGATTCGATCTCTGCCCGCGAGCAGACCGTGCCTGACCAGTGGCAGGTTCAGGTGCTGGCCAGGGTGCAGACGCACGCCCGGGTCGGTGTCCATAGCGACTACCTCGACGATGCCGCGCTGCGCTCAGCGCACCTGTTCGCGGTACCGGATATCTCGGCGGCGATTGCGGCTGAGCTCGCCGCGGTGGGACCCGATGCCAGGGTCTGCGTGCTGCCTGAAGGTCCGCAGACGATTCCCTACGTCGCGAGCGGGGTCCTTGTCTGATGCGCGTTCTGGCTGTCCCTGACAAGTTCCGCGGCACCGCAACCGCTGAGCAGGTCTGCGCTGCGATCGCGGTGGCGGTCGTGGCGGCAGGCAGCAGTTGCCGATCGCTGCCGATCGCCGACGGTGGCGAGGGCATGCTCGAAGCCTTTGGCGGCCCCAACCGGCTCACAGCTGTAACGGGGCCGGCTGGCGGGCCCGTGTCGGCCGGGTGGCGAATGAATGCGGACGGGCTGGCGGTTATCGAATCGGCGCAGGCCTGCGGGCTGCTGCTCACCGGCGGTGCCGCAGCCAACGACCCGGTTGCCGCGACTACGCGAGGGGTTGGGGAGCTGATCGTCGCGGCCTTAGTCGAAGGGGCGGCCCGGATCCTTGTGGGCCTCGGCGGCTCGGCGACCACCGATGGCGGACGGGGGGCGGTTGATGCGGTAATCGACGCTGGCCAGCTCGACGCCGTGCGCTCAGTTGAGCTCGACGTCTGCTGCGACGTCGAGACCCGATTCACCGACGCGGCCAGAGTATTCGGCCCGCAGAAGGGTGCGTCACCTGCCGACGTCAGCTTTCTGACTGATCGACTTCGATCCCGGCGGGCGGAGTACTCGGCGCAGTTCGGCATCGACGTCGAAGCTATCCCCGGCTCCGGGGCGGCCGGTGGGCTGGCCGGCGGTTTGGCGGTCATTGGGGCGAGCCTCGTCGGCGGCTTCGACCAGATCGCGCGAGAGCTCGAGCTGGACAGGATGCTTGCTGACGCCGATCTAGTGATCACCGGCGAGGGCAAGTTCGATGCGACGTCGCTGGCGGGCAAGGTCGTCGGCGGCGTGTGGCGCCGTGCTGCCGCGCTCGGCCTGCCGGTGGTCGCTATAGTCGGCGTGCAAGATCCCGAAGCGAGATGTGATGGATTGACCGTGCTGTCACTGACCGAGCTCTACGGATCCAGCCGGGCGCTGAGTGACACGTCCCTAGCGATCACCGATGCGGTGGCCGGGTATCTGGCGACACAGACCCAGCGAGGACACTGAACGCATGAGCGTTGAACTCGATCGGCTGCTCGGCCGGCTGGCCGACGAACAGCGGTTGCTGACCGGCTACTCCGGGGGCGCCGATTCAGCGTTACTCGCCTACGCCGCGCACCAGGTCCTCGGCTCGCAGGCCATCGCAGTGACCGCGGTGTCGGCCAGCCTGCCCTCGCGCGAACGCCGTTCCGCCCGCGACTTCGCCCGCGAGCACGCCATGGCACACGTCGAGGTCTGCACCGACGAACTCGACCGCGACGAGTACGTCGCCAACACTGGCAACCGCTGCTTTCACTGTAAGTCCGCACTCTTCGACGCAATCGGTCCGCTCGCAACGATGATGAACGCCTCGATGGCCCTCGGTACCAACCTCGACGACCTCGGCGACCATCGTCCGGGCCAGGCGGCGGCCATCTCGCGCGGCGCGGTCTTCCCGCTGGTCGACGCCGGGCTGAGCAAGGCCGACGTGCGCGCGATCAGCGCCGAGCTCGGACTGAGCACAGCCGACAAGCCGGCGGCGGCTTGCCTGTCGTCCCGGATCGCCTATGGCGACGAAGTGACCTCCGAGCTCCTCTCACGCATCGAACGCGCTGAGGTCGCGCTCGAGGACCTTGGATTCGCCCCGGCTCGGGTCCGCGCGCACGCAGATGGGACGGTGGCCCGTATCGAGCTCGACACCACGCAGTTGAACGAAGCCATCCTGCGGCGCGCCGAATTGGTGGCGGCGGTGCGCGCCACGGGGTTCACGTTCTGCGCCCTTGACCTCGCCGGCTTTCGCAGCGGAAGTATGAATGCCTTGCTGCAGTTGACGGTGCTGCGCTCGTGACCCGGTCCGCGGAGTCGGTCCGGCTCGGATTCGCGACGGTCGATGTCGACCGCGAGCACCGCCAGGGGCTGCCGGAGGTCGTGTACGGCTCCGGCAAATCCGCTGCCGAGATCGCGGCGATCGTGTCCGTGCTGCTGGAGCTGTCGGCCGGTCCCGTGCTGGTGACCCGCGTTGATCCTGCGGAGGCTGATGTTGTTCAGGCGTCGGTCGGCTCGGGTTCCTACGATGCGGCCGCCCGGTTGCTCGTGTGGCGGCCGTCCCCTGACCTTGGTTGGCGGGCCGCGTTGGTGACCGCCGGCACGTCGGACGGAGCAGTGGCGGACGAGGCATCAGCGATCGCGCGGGCGATCGGGCTCGAGGTCACTGACATCCGAGATGTAGGCGTAGCCGGGCTGCACCGGCTGCTGGAGCGTGTCGAGGAGTTGCGGGCGGTTGACGTCGTCGTGGTGGTGGCCGGCATGGAGGGCGCGCTGGCCAGCGTCGTAGGCGGTTTGGTCGCGGTGCCCGTCATCGCTGTCCCCACCTCGACCGGTTACGGTGCTGCATTCGAAGGCGTCACTGCATTGCTGGCTATGTTGTCGTCGTGCGCCGCGGGCGTCACCGTGGTCAACATCGACTCGGGCTTTGGTGCGGCGATGGCTGCCTACCGGCTCACACGCACCCGGACCGTCCGGTGATCCTCTGGCTGAACCCGACGGCGGGGCTGTCGGGCGACATGCTGCTCGGTGCGCTGCTTGATCTCGGTGCGCCGCTGGATGCTGTGCGAGAGGCGATTGCGAGCACCGGCGTCTTGGGGTGGTCCGTGGAACCGGTCGCCGTGCAGCGGCAGGGTATTCGCGCGCTGCACGCTCGGGTTGCTGTGACCGACTCGGCGAGTGAGCGTTCTGCCGCCGACCTGATTGAACTGGTGTCCGGCGCGCAACCTGAGCTGGTGGGCGCCGTCGCGCGGGCCGCCGTGCTCTCCCTGGCGGAGGTCGAAGCTGGCATCCACGGCGTGTCGATCGACCAGGTGCACCTGCACGAGCTCGGCGGCATTGACACCGTCGTCGACACGGTGGGGGTGGCCGCTGCCATCCATGCGTTGGGTATCAAGTCGGTGTGGTCCGCGCCGTTGCGACTTGGCTGCGGGCAGACAACGTCCGCGCATGGCATGTTGCCGGTGCCCGCTCCTGCCACGCTCGCGCTGCTAGCCGGTGTTCCCGTGGTAGGTGTGCCCGGGGGATCAGAGACGGTGACACCAACCGGAGCTGCCCTGTTAGCTGCCTTGGGATGCCGCTATGGCGAGATTCCGGCGATGACGCTCGCGCGAACCGGCTACGGAGCAGGCACGCGTGACACGGCCGATCGCCCGAACGTGCTAACGGCGTTGCTCGGGTCGCCGACCGCGACTTCTTCAAGCCGTGAACCCCTGACCGTGCTCGAGACGACCGTCGACGACGTGACCGGCGAAGTGCTTGGCCAGCTCATTGACCGGCTGCTTTCGGCGGGCGCGGTCGATGCCTGGATCGCCTCGGTGACTGGAAAGAAGAACAGGCCCACGCAGGTCATCACGGCCCTGTGTCAGCCGTCCGATGACGCCGCCGTCACGGCTGTGCTCATGGCCGAGACGGGGACTCTTGGCGTCCGCCGGATCGATGCCCAGCGCGACGTCCTGCCACGAAGCCAGGGGCGCGTCAGCGTGGCCGGTCACGAAGTGCGCATGAAAGTCGGCCCGCACCGCGCGAAGCCCGAGTACGACGATCTGGCCGAGATCGCCCGCATCACAGGCGCACCGGTGCGGCTGATTGCCGATCGGGCACAGACTGCTTGGCTCTCCCAATCCTCGCCGCCTGCCGTTGAGCTAGCCGCTCCTGACGATTCATAAGAGCAGGTATAGCGCGATCGACCTGTCCTTTGACGGCGAACCCGCGCGGCGCTGTCCGTTCCCTGTGCCACTGCTGGTCGGGGTATGCCGCGACCAGCTCATGTTCGATGTCGAGCCGCGGCGACAGCGGCAGAACCCGTCCACTATTTCGGGGGGGAACGTCACCGGGCGTTGATGGTTCGGCTGGCGAACGAGAACTCGGGCTGGGTGATCGCCGCATCCTGAACCGCCCTCGGGTTCAGTAGAGGGCCGGTTCTCCGGGCAACGGGCTGCTGCGCGGGGGTGACCTGACGGCCATGGGCCCGCTCGAACTCGAGCGGCGGGACGTGACCCAGCGCGCTGTGTAGGTGGGCCTGGTTGTACCAACAGGCGCACCTTCGGCTGGCCCTGCAGCGAGAGCACGAGCCGGCTGTCAACCGACATCGAAGCGCTTACGGACGACGAGCGCTGGATCCTCGCCGCGGCCATCCCGCTCCGGCGCGGCATTGCCGACCGCGGGTTCACCGCCGAAACCTTCACAGAATGACAAGGAGCGCAGGATGACCGACGCATTCCTCTCGGGCACGACGACCGTCGAGGGGCACGGGGGCCTCGCGATCGAGGCGTATGCCGCGCACCCGCCGCACCGACGGGCGCCAGCGGCGTCGTCGCGATCCACCACATGGCAGGCTTCGACGAGCCGTCGAAAGAAGTCCTCCGGCGGTTCGCCTCCTGGGGGTATGCCGCGGTGGCCCCACGTCTGACCTACCCAGATGTTGCTTAGCTCAAGCAACGACCCAGTACGTCAGTTCACGGCCATCAGCCCGCGGGGTTGAGCCATTCCCGGTGACGCAGGATGGCCTGTATCCGCTCGGACAGGTCCTCAGTTGCGTCGTCGTCGAAACGGTTGCAGACCTGCCCGCGCAGGTAGGGCTCCGATTCCTCGAGATGCCCCTCGGGCTGCCGGACCGGCGCCAGATCCAGTCTCGGGATCTCCTCGAAGTGGGCGACCTCGGCAGCAGCGCGGACAGTCGTGATGTCGCCGGTGGCCACCGCGTCGTGGTGAGCCGACTCTGAGAACAGGCGCGGCACTTAAGGTCCAGGCTACTGGTGATGACGACGACCCCTCGGCAGCTACAGCCGTGCTCCGGTTATGTACTGGTCAGGTTGTTGAGGCCGGTGCGGCTCATCAGCCTTCGACTGCAGAGCACACTGTCTTGGCACGAAACTCACGAAGCAGCCATGCGGCAGCAGAAGGCGCAGCGCCACACCCGGCCGTGAACTCAACCACTTCGCGCCGATGTCTTCTCATCAGGATCGCGCCTACCGCGGCGGCTGGTTGCAGATGGCGCCTCAGATCCGTCGCACTCGCGGCGGTGCGGGCGCCAGCGATTCGCGGTAGCGTCCGGGGTATGCAGACTCGACGGCTCGGGCGAATCGGTCATGACAGTTCGGTTCTGATCTACGGAGCGGCCTCCCTATCTGACGTTGATCAGGCCCGTGCAGACATCTCCATCCAGGAGGCGCTGGACGCGGGCATCAACCATTTTGACGTGGCGGCCGACTACGGTGACGCCGAGTTGCGGCTGGGGCCGTGGATGCCACGCATCCGGTCCCAAGTTTTCTTGGCAACCAAGACTGGGCGCCGCACCGACGCCGAGGCCTGGGCAGGAATCAACCGTTCCTTGGAGCGGCTGCAGACCGACCACCTCGACCTGATTCAGCTTCACAGCGTGGGTGACTTGGAGACCCTAGACCAAGTGACGGGCAACGGGGGAGCACTGGCGGCCGCCGTCCGCGCCAAGGAGGAGGGACTGGTGTCGGCGGTGGGCATCACCGGTCACACGCACACCGCGCCGTCGGTGCACACCGAGGCATTGCGCCGCTTCGACTTCGACAGCGTCCTGACCCCAATGAACTACCAGCTGGCAAAGGACCCGATGTATGCCGCTGACTTCTCGGGGCTATTGGAGGCGGTCGGCGCGCGCGACACGGCACTGATGACCATCAAGACTATCGCCCGCCGCAACTGGCAGGACGATGAGCAACACCGGTACGACACGTGGTACGCCCCGTTCGACGAACAACGCTACATCAGCGCAGCCGTTACGTGGGTGCTCAAGACGTACCCACAGGTGACCGGGATCGCGACGGCCGGCGAAACCCGTTTGCTGCGGCAAATGATCGTGGCCGAGGCCGCGTCCGAGGGCATGTCTGTGCAAGACGCAGCGCGGGTCTTGGACGAGGTCCAGGACTACGCCTCGCCCTTCATCTCGATGCCGTTCTAGCCAATCGTGGCTCTCTGACTCGGTTCGGGTCAGCGTTCAATCCCCGAAGGCAAGACCGTGAAGAATCGACTCCACCTCGATGTCGTGACCTCAGACATCCCAGAGGCTGCCGAGCAGGCACAGGCCCTTGGTGCCGAACGGGTCGGCGGCATCCACCGCGGCGCCTCCGCATTCTTCCAGGTCCTGTTCGATCCTGAGGGCAACGAATGGTGCTTAGCCGTCAGGCGGCCGACGACCTGGTGATGATGTCCTCAGGCCTGCGTCCGACAGCGG
>Ga0208716_1001052_pt1 | contig 10863 bp, 10 predicted proteins | sample NGESurdeep092012_8_FD_184482 | JGI IMG/M metagenome (GOLD analysis project Ga0208716, IMG submission 184482) | Arctic peat soil microbial communities from Barrow, Alaska - NGEE Surface sample 415-3 deep-092012 (SPAdes) | ecosystem: Environmental > Terrestrial > Soil > Wetlands > Peat ...
CTGGGAGGAACTCGACGTTCCGCAATGCGGCTACTGCCAGGCGGGCCAGCTGATGTCGGCCTCCGCGCTGCTCGCGAAGACGCCGAAGCCGACCGACGCGGAAATCGATACCGCGATGAACGGCAACATCTGCCGTTGCACCACCTATCTGCGCATTCGCGCGGCCATTCACCGGGCCGCCGAGATGAAGGAGAACGCCAAGTGACCACTTCATCGAGACTGGACCGCCGCAACTTCTTCAAGGTGAGTTCGATCATCGGCGGCGGCATCATGTTCGCGGCTTACATCGACACGCTGGACGCCGCGACGGCGTGGGCGGCGGAACCTGCGGGCGAATTCGCGCCCAACGCATTCATAAAGATCTTTCCCGACGGCATGGTGTCGATCGTCGCGAAGAATCCGGAAATCGGTCAGGGCGTGAAGAACATGCTCCCGATGATCATCGCGGACGAACTCGACGTCGAGTGGAAGAACGTGCGCGTGGAGCAGGGGATGTTCGACATGCTGGTCTACCAGAATCAGGGTGCGGGCGGCAGCATGGCGACTCCCTTGAGCTGGCTGCCGATGCGCCGCGTCGGCGCGGCCGCACGGGCGATGCTCGTGACGGCCGCCGCGAAGACGTGGGCCGTTCCTGAATCGGAGTGCTCCACCTCGGCTGGTGTCGTCTCGCACACGAGCGGCAAGAAACTCAAGTACCAGCAACTCATCGACGCGGCCGCGACGGTTCCCGCGCCAGACCTTGCGACGGTGAAGCTGAAGGATCCGAAGGACTTCAAGATCATCGGCACGAGCCAACACGGCGTAGACAACCATCTCGTCGTCACCGGCAAGCCGCTGTATGGCATCGACACGGTGCTGCCGGGCATGCTGTATGCCTGCTTCCACAAGTGCCCGGTGTTCGGTGGCAAGGTGGTGAGCGCGAACGTCGATGAGATCAAGCTCATGCCCGGCATCAAACACGCGTTCGTCGTGGACGGTCTCACGCCGCTGCAATTGAACGCGCTCGTGAGCGGCGTCGCGATCGTGGGCGACAGCTGGTGGCAGGTGCAGACCGCGCGCAAGAAACTGAACGTCACGTGGGACGAAGGGCCGACCGCCGCACAGAGCAGCGCCGGCTTCGCGGCGAAGTCGCTCGAACTCTCCAAGCAGCCCGCCCAGCGGTCGCTTCGAAAGGACGGAGACTTCGACGGCGCGATGAAGTCCGCGGCGAAGACGGCCGAGGGCGCGTACTTCTATCCGTTCCTCTCGCACGCACCGCTCGAGCCGCAGAACACCACGGCGCACTTCAAGGACGGCAAGCTCGAGATCTGGTCTCCGACGCAGCAGCCGCAGAGCGGAAGCCGGCTGGTCGCGGCCTCCCTCGGCATGAAGGAATCGGACATCACGCTGCACATTTCGCGCAGTGGCGGCGGATTCGGCCGGCGCCTCAGCAACGACTACATGGTCGAGGCGGCATACATCGCGAAGCAGGTGCCGGTGCCGGTCAAGGTGCTGTGGACGCGCGAGGACGACATCCAGCACGACTTCTATCGTCCGGCCGGATGGCACTACTTCAGCGGCGGCGTGGACGCGGCGGGCAAGCTCGTCGCGTGGCGCGATCACTTCGTGAGTTTCGGTGAGGGAAACAGCTTCGCTGCGAGCGCTTCGCTCAACGGCGCCGAGTTTCCGGCGGGATTCGTCCCGAATCTCGCGCTCGATGCGTCGGTGATGTCGTCCGGCGTTCCCACCGGCGCGATGCGCGCGCCGGGAAGCAACGGGATCGCGTTCGCGACCCAGTCGTTCATCGATGAGCTCGCGCACGCCGCGGGGAAGGATCCGGTTCAGTTCCGGCTCGACCTGCTTTCCAATGCAACACCTGCCCCGGCCCCGGCGGCCCCGCCGCCAGGAGCGGCTCCAGGCGCCGGAGGTCGCGGCGGCGGAGGCGGGCCGCGGTTCGACGCGGTGCGCGCGCGCGGCGTCGTCGCGATGGTCGCCGAGAAGTCCGGCTGGGGCAAGACGACGCTTCCCAAGGGGACGGGAATGGGCGTCGCGTTCCACTTCAGCCACATGGGTTATTTCGCCGAGGTCGTGCAGGCGACGGTCTCGAAGGCCGGCGTGCTGAAGGTCGACAAGGTCTGGGTCGTGGGCGACATCGGCAGCCAGATCATCAATCCGATCCACGCCGAAAACCAGAGTCAGGGCGCGGCGCTCGACGGCATCGCCCAGGCGTTGGGGCAGGAGATCACGATCGACAAGGGGCGCACGGTCAATACGAACCTCCAGACCTTCCCACTGCTGCGCATGCGGCAGTCGTGCCCAGTCGAGGTGTCTTTCCTCAAGACGGACAACCCGCCGACCGGACTCGGCGAGCCCGCGCTGCCGCCGGTGATTCCCGCGCTGTGCAATGCGATCTTTGCGGCGACGGGGAAGAGAGTCCGGACGCTGCCGTTATCGAAGCAGGATCTGAGCTGGACGTAACGACGATGGAAGATGGAAGATGGAAGATGGAAGATGGAAGATGGAAGATGGAAGATGGAAGATGGAGGCGACTTCCACTGGGAGGCGATCGTGGACGAACAGAACACGGTTTCGCGGCGCAGGTTCGTTGGTGGGGTGGCGACCGCCGTGGGAGTGATGGGTCTCAGGCCGTCGATCGACCTGTTCGCGCAGGCGACGCAGCAGCCACAAGGCGGCGCGGCACGCGTGCGCCCCTCGCTCGACGAGTACGACTCGTACGCGAAGCTCTCGTTCAACGAGAATCCATATGGACCGTCGGATTCCGTGATGAAGGCCATGACGAAGGCCTTCAAGTACGCGAACCGCTACGGCTATCCCGACGGCGGCATCACTGATGAGATCGCGAAACTGCACGGCGTGAAGACGGAGAACATCCTGCTCGGCGCGGGCTCCGGCGAGATCCTCGACGTGGTGGGGACGACGTTCACCCAGGGCGGCAAGAAGGTCATTGGCGTCGAACCGTCGTACTCGCAGGTCTATCAGCACGTCACGAGCGTGAAGGCCGAGGCGATCACACTGCCGCTCACCGCCGATTATCGACAGGACATTCCGGCGCTCATCAAGGCGGCCAGGAAGCACTACCGCGACGTCGGATTCATCTATCTCTGCAACCCGAACAACCCGACGGGGCGCATCGTCACGAAGTCGGAAGTGAAGCAGTTGCTCGACGGCATTCCGGAAGACGTGCCCGTGCTGATCGACGAGGCGTACCATCATTTCGTAGACAACAGCGATTACGCTACGTCGGTGCCGTACGTCCTCGAGGGACGCCCGGTGATCGTCACGAGGACGTTCTCCAAGATCGCGGCACTCGCGGGGATGCGGCTCGGCTACGCGGTCGCGCCGAGGGAACTCATCCAGAAGATGCGCCCGTACAGCATAGGGAGCATCAACGCGGTCGTGAAATGGGGCGGCGTGGCGGCGCTGCAGGACACCGAGAGCCAGGCCAAGGTGAAAAAGGTGACGATCGAACTGCGCCAGCAGACGATCGCGTACCTGAAGACCCTCGGCTACGATTCGATCCCGTCGGACACGAACTTCTTCATGGTGCACGTGAAGCGGCCGGTGCAGCCGGTGATCGCCGCGTTCCAGAAGAAGGGAGTGCTCGTGGGACGCCCGTTCCCGCCGATGCTCGAACACCTGCGCGTGTCGATCGGCAATCCCGACGAGATGCAGCGCTTCAACGCGGCGTTCAAGGACGTGATGGGCGCGGCTTCGGGTGGGGCGGGGAACGGAGGGCGGTAGGACAGCGACGGGCGACGAGCACTACAGCGACGAGCGACGAGTGAGGGGCGATCTGGCGAAGAGCGACGCGTGAGGGGTGAGGAGAACGTCTCCTCGCTTCTCACGCGTCGCTCTTCGCCAGATCGCCCCTCACCCGTCGCTCGTTGCTCTTCGCCAGATCGCCTCTCACCCGTCGCTCGTCGCTGTAGTGCTCGTCGCCCGTCGCTGTTTCTATTTCGGCAGCGTCAGCGCGACCAACTTGGTCTGATCTCCCGCGCCCGTGGCAAACACGATGTACTGCTTGCCCTGGTGCAGGAAGGTCATCGGCACGGCGCTGGTGGCGCTCGGGATGACTACGGCGCCGACCGGCTTCCCCGTCGCCTTGTCGAACGCGTAGAGCTGGGGCGGCGGTGCAGCGGCTCGCCCGCCTCCGGCCGCGCCACCGCGAGCGCCGCCGCGACCGCCTCCGCCGCCGCGCCCGGTGCCGTTGATGAGCAGCGTTCTGGTCACCATCAACTGCGGCTGGCTCGTCTGGTTCGGGATCTTCGGCAGCGTCACCCCGGCGAACAGCGGATCGTTCGTCGGCATTGCTTTCATGGCTTCGACCACGGCACGGCCGTCGGCCGGCGAACCGACTTTTTCCACCGCCTTGAGGTAATGCAGGACGCCGGCATAGACGCCGGCATGCATGTGATTGGGCATCATTTTCTTAGGATGACGTTCTTGGAAGCGCCGCGACCATGCGCGCGATTGATCGTTCATGTCCCAGTAAAACGCATTAATCGCGGTCAGTCCCTGCGCCGTTTTCAGACCGAGCGCGGGCACGCTCTGCAGGTCGAATATGAGCGCCACGATTTTTTGTTTGGCGCCAACATTGAATTCCGCGGCCTGCTTGACGGTGTTGGTGGTATCGCCGCCCGCATTCGCCAACGCCACGACTTGCGCGTTCGAAGCCTGCGCTTGCAGAAGAAAGGATGAAAAATCAGAGGCGCCCAACGGATGGCGAACCGTGCCGATAATTTTTCCTCCGCTGGCCAGGACCTCGTCACTGGCTTGCTTTTCGAGATCATGTCCGAAGGCATAATCGGCGGTGATAAAGAACCAAGATTTGCCGCCGCCAGCCAGCACACCGCGCGCGAGCGCATGGCCATTGGCCCAGGTGTCGTAGGTCCAGTGCACGAAATTTGGCGAGCATTTCGCCCCGGTGAGAAGCGCAGTGCCGGCGCCGGACCCGATCGCCACCTTGTTTTTTTCCCGTACGATGTCGCTCACGGCCAGTGCGACCGCCGAGTTCGGCAGGTCGATGATCATGTCGACGCCTTCGACGTCCAGCCAGCGGCGCGCGACGCCGGCGCCGATATCGGGCTTGTTCTGGTGATCGGCCGAAATCACCTCAACTTTCCGTTTGGATGTCTTGGCGAAATCCTCGACGGCCATCTGCGCAGCGAGCAGCGAGCCGGGGCCCTGGAAGTCGGCGTAGACGCTCGACATGTCGTTCAAGACGCCGATGCGAAGCGTGCCGTTCATCTCGGCGAAAACCGGCGTTGAAATCAAGGCGACCAGCAGCGCGGCAAATTTCATCGATTTCAGCATGGGGTCCTCCCTCGGACACGCGGCGCGTTTGAGGCGTTATTGTCGGCCGCAACAGAATGTTGTCATTGACAACAATAAGCGTCAAGTAAGTTGTGGTAAGGAAACGGACCGGAAGCCAACCAGGCGAGCGTTTATGAAGCATCGGCAATCAGTTGCGCCCGCGGCCAAGGCAAGGGCTGGCCGGAGTGCGAAATCGCCGACGCGGGCCGATAAGCTCGCTTTCGGCCAGCTCAACAATCATCTCGGATATTTCCTGCGCCGCTTGCAGATCTGGGTGTTCCAGGACTTCATCCAGACGCTGGGGACGATGAAGCTGCGTCCGGCGCAGTATTCCGTCCTGCTCATCATCGAAGCCAATCCGGGCCGCTCGCAGGCGGCGATCGCCCAGACGCTCGGCATCGAACGGGCGCGCCTTGTCCGGCTGCTGCACGAACTGGAACGGCGCAAATGGATCAGCCGGCGCGCCTCCGGCAGCGATGCGCGCTCGCATTCGCTGCACTTGACCGAGGACGGCGAAAAGGCGCTGACCAAAATCAAAAGTCTGGCCGAGCGGCACGAAGCTCGGCTGGCCGAATATGTCGGACCCAAGCGGCGCCTGCAGCTGATGGATTTGCTGCGGGAATTCGGCTGACCGCCGGCAGTTAGGTCACCTCATACACATCGAGCCGCACGGTGCGGGCCTCGCGCGCGCCGCGCGCCAGCGCGAGAATGCGGTTGAGCCAGTCGACCGACGGATCGGCGGTCTCGAACCGCATCACGGTGCGGAAATAATAGTGAGCCGGATCGACGCTGTCGCCCCGCGCCAGCCGCTCCATGACCGCCGCTGGACCATGCCGCAGTCCCTCGCTCGACACCAGGATGCGCGCGCCGGCATCGGTCTCGATGGTGTAGCGCGCCTGGATGTCGGCGGCGCCGTCGCTGCGCACGAGCTGCCAGTCGGCGCCGCCGGGAAGAATGCGGCCGCTGAGTTTAGGCCCACGCACGCTGCCGCCGACAATGCCGATCACGCGCCGCTCGCCATAAGGCGTGGACCCCAGGCTCAAGATGGCCTCGAGTTCGGCGTGAATGGTGAAAATCGGCGAGGGCGAGAGCATGGCGGTCATTATGTTGGGGCCCCAACTTGTCGTTATTTCGCCATTTGACCCTGTCCTTGGCGGGCCGTAAATACGGGGCCGCAACCGGGAAGCAGTCTCTCATGGCGCGTATTACGTCACTTTCTGAAGCGATCAAGGATACCGTGCGCGACGGCGACACGGTGGCGCTGGAAGGCTTCACGCACCTTATTCCGCATGCCGCCGCCCACGAGATCATTCGCCAGGGCCGGAAAGCTCTCACGCTGATCCGCATGACGCCGGACCTGGTCTACGACCAGCTCATCGGCATGGGCTGCGCCGACCGCCTGGTGTTTTCGTGGGGCGGCAATCCGGGGGTCGGCTCGCTGCATCGGCTGCGCGATGCGGTCGAGAACGACTGGCCGCACAAGCTGGAGCTGGAAGAGCATTCGCACGCGGCCATGGCCAATGCCTATGAGGCCGGCGCGGCCGGCCTGCCTTGCGCCATCTTCCGCGGCTATATCGGCGGCGACCTGCCGAAGGTGAATGCCAAGATCAAGCGCGTGACCTGCCCCTTTACCGGCGAGGAACTGGCGGCGATCCCGGCGCACCGGCCCGACGTGGCGGTGATCCACGCCCAGCGCGCCGACAAGGCCGGCAATGTGCTGATCGAGGGCGTGCTCGGCGTGCAGAAGGAGGCGGTGCTCGCCTCCAAGCGCTCGGTGGTGACGGTGGAAGAAATCGTCGACGATTTCGGGCCGCGCAGCCTCAACGCGGTTATTCTGCCGTACTGGACGATTCAGCACGTGGTCGAGGTTCCGGGCGGCGCCTATCCGTCCTACGCGCAGGGCTATTACCCGCGCCATAACAGCTTCTACAAGCAGTGGGACGATATCGCGCGCGAGCGCGATTCTTTCCTGGCCTGGATGAAAGAAAACGTTCTGGAGAAGGGCCCCGAGGCCTTTGCCAAGTACGCGCGCAAGCTCAGCGCGGCGGCGGAATAGAGGACGACCATGGCCGAGTACAAGCCGAATGAAATGATGACGATCGCGGCGGCGCGCGCGCTGAAGAACGACGACGTCTGCTTCGTCGGCATCGGCATGCCGTCGGCGGCGGCCAACCTGGCGCGGCTCACGCATACGCCCGGCATCACGCTGATTTACGAATCCGGCACGCTCGCCACCAAGCCGAACGTCCTGCCGCTTTCGATCGGCGACGGCGAATTGTGCGAGACCGCGCTCACCACGGTGTCGGTGCCGGAAATGTTCCGCTACTGGCTGCAGGGCGGCCGCATCAAGGTCGGATTCCTGGGCGGCGCGCAGATCGACAAATACGCCAATCTCAACACGACGGTGGTCGGACCCTACGACAAGCCGAAGGTGCGGCTGCCCGGCGGCGGCGGCGCACCCGAGATTGCCACCTCCTGCGGTGAGATCTTCATCATCATGGCGCAGGGCAAGCGCAGCTTCGTGGAAAAGCTCGATTTCGTCACCTCGATCGGCCATGTCTCGGGCGGCGACAGCCGCGCCAAGTTGGGCGTCAAGACCAAAGGCCCGACCAAGCTGATCACCGATCTGGCGCTGTTCGAACCCGATCCGGAAACCAAGGAGATGATCGTCGTCTCCATCCATCCGGGCGTCACGCGCGCGCAGATCCAGGAGAACACCGGCTGGCCCGTGCGCTTTGCGGCGACGGTGGCGGAAACCCCGGCGCCGACCGCGCGCGAGCTCGAAGTGCTGCGCGAGCTGCATGCGCGCACCAATCGCGCGCATTCCGAGGCGGCGTGAAGAAGGTATCGATATGACCCGTGACGTTTTCCTCTGCGATGCCGTGCGCACCCCGATCGGTCGCTATGCCGGCCAGCTGGCCAAGGTGCGCACCGACGATCTCGCCGCCGTGCCGATCAAGGCGCTGATGGCGCGCAATGCAAAAGTGGATTGGGCAAAGCTCGACGAGGTGTTCTACGGCTGCGCCAACCAGTCCGGCGAAGACAATCGCAACGTGGCGCGCATGGCGCTGCTGCTGGCCGGCCTGCCCAGCAGCGTGCCGGGCGTGACGCTCAATCGACTGTGCGCCTCGGGACTGGATGCGGTCGGTACCGCCGCGCGCGCCATCCGCGCCGGTGAAATCGACTTCGCCATCGCCGGCGGCGTCGAATCGATGACGCGGGCGCCGTTCGTGCAGGGCAAGGCGCCGGAAGCCTTCGCGCGCACGGTCGAGATCCACGACACGACAATAGGCTGGCGCTTCATCAATCCGCTGATGAAGAGCCAATACGGCGTCGATTCGATGCCGGAGACGGGCGAGAACGTCGCCGAAGAATTCCAGATCAGCCGCGCCGACCAGGACGCCTTCGCGATCCGCTCGCAGCAGCGCGCCGGCAAGGCGATGGCGGCGGGCTACTTCGCCAAGGAGATCGTCGCGGTCGAGATTCCCGGCCGCAAGGGCGAGACGGTCAAGGTCGAGCAGGACGAACATCCGCGTCCCGACACCACGCTCGAACAGCTCGCCAAGCTGAAGCCGTTCGTGCGCAATCCCGGGACCATCACCGCCGGCAATGCCTCCGGGGTCAACGACGGCGCCGCCGCCATGCTGCTCGCCTCGGAAGCGGCGGTGAAGGCGCACGGCTTGACGCCGCGCGCGCGCATTCTCGGCATGGCCTCGGCGGCGGTGCCGCCGCGCATCATGGGCATCGGCCCGGTGCCGGCCACGCTCAAGCTGTTGGCGCGGCTCGGGCACAAGATCGGCGATTACGATCTGATCGAAATTAATGAAGCCTTTGCCTCGCAGTCGCTGGCCTGCCTGCGGCAGCTCGGACTGGCCGACGATGCGGAGCACGTCAACCCGCATGGTGGCGCCATCGCGCTCGGTCATCCGCTCGGCATGTCGGGCGCCCGGCTGGCATTGACCGCCGCCCATGGCTTGGAAGAAAGAGGCGGCAAGCGCGCGCTGGCCACGCTGTGCGTCGGGGTCGGCCAAGGCGTGTCGCTGGCGCTCGAACGGATCTGATATAGTTCAAAACGATACGGCTCTAAGGACAACGCGAATGTCGCTGATCTACCCCAAGGAAAGTCTCAGTGCTTTTCCCAAGCATCTGACTCCGGAATATAAGAGCACGGTCAAGCGCTCGCCGTCGAAGCCGTTGATCATCATGCCGCATACGCTGTCCGAGTTGACCGGCCCCGTCTACGGCCATGACGCCGTGCAGCAGGGCGACAACGACCTCACCAAGCAGCACAAGGGCGAGCCCTTGGGCGAGCGCATCATCGTGCACGGCCAGGTCCTGGACGAGGACAAGCGCCCGATCGCCGACACGCTGGTGGAGATCTGGCAGGCCAATGCCTGCGGCCGCTATGTGCACAATGTCGACCAGCATCCGGCGCCGCTCGATCCGAACTTCACCGGCGCCGGCCGCACCGTCACCGACAAGAACGGCCATTACAAATTCATCACCGTGAAGCCCGGCGCCTATCCCTGGGGCAATCATCCCAATGCCTGGCGCCCCAACCACATCCACTTCTCGGTGTTCGGGCAGTCGTTCGTGAGTCGGCTGGTGACGCAGATGTATTTCCCCGGCGACCCGCTGTTCCCGTTCGACCCGATCTTCAACTCGGTCACCGACGAGAAGGCCCGCCTGCGCATGGTCTCCAGCTTCGATCTGGAAAACACGGTTCCCGACTGGGCGCTGTGCTTCCGCTTCGACATCGTGCTGCGCGGCCGCGAACAGACCCCGGTACATACGGAACAACACTAATGTCTGACATCACCCCCTCACAAACCGTCGGCCCGTATTTCGCTTACGGCCTGGCGCCGCATAGCCGCTGCGACTGGAAGCCGAGTGCGAATTACGACTCGAAAGAAACCGTCGGCGCCGACCTGGTGACGCCGGATGCCACCGGCACACGTATCCGCATCGAGGGCCGCGTGCTCGACGGCGACGGCAAGCCGATCAACGACGCCATGCTGGAGATCTGGCAGGCGGACGCGCAGGGCCGCTACGCCCATCCGCGCGACAGCCGTGCGCGGACGAACGCCCTGTTCAAGGGCTTCGGCCGCTCCGCCACCGACAAGGACGGGGGCTACAGCTTCGACACCATCAAGCCGGGCGTGGTGGCGGGCCCCGACGGCAAGCCGCAGTCGCCGCATATCGTGTTCTGCATCTACTCGCGCGGCATGCTGCGGCAGATCTACACCCGGCTCTATTTCGCCGACGAGGCGGGAAACGACGCCGATCCCATCCTGGCGCTAGTGCCGCGGGACCGCCGCGGGACTCTCATTGCCCACAAGGAGATGCGCGGCGAGCTGCCGGTCTACCGCTTCGATGTCCGCGTCCAGGGCGAAAACGAGACGGTTTTCTTCGACATCTGACGGGGCGAAACGCTTTCCCAGACATTTGCGCGCGTTTTTGGTTGGCTGAGCGCGGCCGGCGTCGCCCACTCATGCCTATAATCATAGCCTGGGACGTAGGATACGGCCTACTAAATAGTGGGCACGAGAC